>Ga0307489_10000119_pt1 | contig 39532 bp, 35 predicted proteins | sample SB12metaG_FD_202247 | JGI IMG/M metagenome (GOLD analysis project Ga0307489, IMG submission 202247) | Sea-ice brine microbial communities from Beaufort Sea near Barrow, Alaska, United States - SB 1.2 | ecosystem: Environmental > Aquatic > Marine > Coastal | place: USA: Alaska | collected... | reverse complement strand
GTATAAGGTCGGACTTTTTTTTTATTGCTTGGTAACAGCAAGACCAATGGAAATAAAATTCAACTTTTACGTTGGATAAGACTCTTTGAAATTCAACACCAGCAGTTGAATCTGCCTCCCCTTGATCGTTTTGCTGCCTGGAATTCAAATCTGCTGCCACCCAGTCCCCCTTTATTCCTGCAACACCAGTTTAATAAAACGCGTCTTCAGGCCAGCAATCTGACAAAAAATTGACCGTGATACGGTCTTTTAACAGACCTTTGGTGAGCAACAGTAATCCGTATTCAAAATCACTTTTCAAAACATTGAAAAACCCATGTTAGAAAAAATAAAGAAGAGCTTTTATATCAACTTCAGTTGACAGGCAACTCGGCTACCACGCCATCCGACAGCAGTGTAATGATATCTTCCTGATCCCATCCCCCACGTGATTATGGCAACACACCGCTGGCCGTTCACCCATTTGATTGACCAGCATATATTCATTCAATCTACGCATTGTAGGTTGCAGAAATATCGGGATTAATTTTTTGCTCATATTAATCGCCAACTGATTTAAATAAGCAGTTAATTTATTGTTTAAATTAGTAATATTGAATGTTGTGGAGAAGTAACCAGGAGGAAAACACAGAGGCATAATGACCAAAAATATCAGCCATAATGCCGTTACTCTAAGGCTGTCATTGAGGGATTATTACTCGATACCTATTTGTTGATAATATTCAGCTACATCTTTCATTTGCTGATCACTGAGTACCTTGGCAATTTCATGCATGATGATTGAGTCTCGCGACTTATTACTGAAAGAGATCAATTGTTGATAAAGGTAGTCTTGATTTTGTCCAGCCAGATTAGGCCAGGTATCATTGACCGTCTGCCCATTCATTCCATGACAGGAAACACAATTGGCTCTCACATTTTGCCCTGCAGCATTTAGATGTTCTGCTGCCGGTTTAGAAAACGCCAGACCCGCATAATAGCTGGCCAAGTCTTGGATGTCTTTGTCAGACAGGCTATTGACAACATTGTCCATCAATGGATTTTTCCTGCTGCCATCTTTAAAGGCATAAAGTTGCAACGCCAGATAACCTTGCTTTTGTCCGGCTAAATTAGGCCATGCGTTGTTTTGGGCGACACTATTCTGGCCGTGACAGGCATTACAGGTCATCACCAACTTTTCAATGTCGGCTGCCAGTGATACTTGGCTCAACAGCAAACTACCCGTGACAGCAATCACGCAGCGTAAAAAACTTTTAAGTATGGGATCCATCATTTACTCTTCTCGTTAGTACCGTTAAAGTCGTTTATTGGGCAGCTAAAGGAAACAATTTTTTCACTAGCTGCTTTCTATATTCTTGTGCTTCAAACAGGGGCGAGGCTCTTAACCTTTCAACCTCTGGCGCGGTGAAATACGCAAAGTCTGCGGGAGTGCTTTTTTTGCCTATTTCGATCATCATCCAGTTCAATAATTCAGCCAACTGGTCATTATCAAGGGCAGAATTGGCCGCACCTGGCACTTTTACTAGGTATTCCCTGCCTTTTTGACCACTTAAAAAATAACCCACCCTACCCTTCATATTGGGTACACCTTTTCCCCCACGACCATCACCTACATGACACCCCTGACAGAGTATTTGATAATTGAACTTTGCCCTTTTGTCATTGATGTTTTGATTGGCTGCAACCTCGCCTGAAAAAATCGGCAATACAAGCAAAATCAGTACTAAGTATTTCATCCGTCATTTCTCAAAGGCTACGCCAACCACAATGGCAGTCGAGCAATGATAAACCGAGCTTGTCGCACCCAGACACCAGTTCACATCGTTGGATTTATCCGAACGATAAATGGGTCTGTCACCTTCATCCCGTTGACACAAACAACTGCCACATTGGGTTTTACCGCAGCAATCATTGTATGAAATAACATAATTGCGACCATCAACTGGATTACGACAGGTACCTATCCAAGTGATCGGCGACATTTCCGTACCAGGAGGACAACTGTTGTAGGAGCCGCCGCAACATTCACATAAAAAGCCGTCTACCGCACAATAACGCCAATAGTCACAGCTGGAGGGGTCACCCACATCCTGAGGGTATTGTGGACTGTCGCTGGCGCGGGCCACAGGCAATAGGGGGATAGCAGCGCCGCCTACCAGGACAGCCCCCAGGCTTTTGAGCAATCCTCGCCTTGAACTGGTTTGAGCGATAGATCGGGCAGATTTTTCAAATAATTTGTCTAGTATTTTCATCGTTACTTAACCTCCACATACTGCTCGTCTGGCTCGCTTTTTTGCATAAACTCCTGGATTGATGCGACCTTTTTATCTTTCGCTTCAAATAAACTGTCCAGATGCTCCCGGGAGTTAACTATCCCCATCGATGCAACTTTTCCCTGATCGTCTATTAATACAGCATAAGGAAGCTTGGCTACGCCATAACTCTTGCCCAGTAATTCAGACACTATGTAGGGAAAAGCCGATAACCCTTGCTGTTTTACATACCCTGCATGATCGTCCTGTTTGCCATCGCTGGCTAATATCACATTAAGCCAGTCAGACTCCGCTTTGGCAGAAGATTTCAATGCCGGCAATAACGTTTTACACACCGGACAATCCGGTGATACAAAAAATACCAGTTGCGACTTATGATCCCCCTGCACCCCACCCACGTTCACAAGTCCAGATGACAGCGACTGTAAGGCTAAATCAGGGGCTAACTGTCCCACCTCAAGGGTCTTATTCATGGCTAACGCCCCGGCCGGGGCAACACGTTCAAAAAGCACACCTACTTGCCGGGTCAAGGCGTAAATTATAATTCCCTGGATAATAACAACACCCCACAACAGAATGTTAGAAACGGTTGAAAAATCCATTATCTTGTCCTCAATACGTTAATTATTTGGTTATTTTCAATTAGCTTTTCACTACTTGAATACAATATGATCAAAAATACAGCTGTCATCACAACGATGAACCACACCCCATTTAATACCGGGATGCCGGGAAACAAACATATCAGCGAGACGGCTGCAAGAATGGTATTTCTAACGATTAAAGCCGGGCCGATCTTTATCTGCATGTCCGGCCCTGCACAGCCACAATTGAGATCCACTCGCCCGAGATACAGCTGTCGTAACATACCGAGCAGGTAAATCACTAACATTAAAAAGGCTGCTACTGCCGCAAATGGACGGCTGGGTGGAAACATAATTGACAGGCCAATTACTATTTCCACCCAGCCGATAAGGTAGCTTACTGTACTGGCCAATGGCTTATTGTTAAGCCCATATTCGACTAGCAAGTCAGCATAGAACGTGGCATTAGCCCGATTGATTTTGTGCATGCCAGCGCGCATAAAAAGCCACAACAAAAATAAGGCAAAAATGTCTGACAAAATAGAACTGAATATCATCTAGTAAGCCTTATGTATAACGAGTGGTGTGACATTGCCAAAATCGCTAAATGTTTGCTCTAATTTACCACTATGTGCATTATAGATATCCAAATTCATCTCACCGTTAGTCACAATCAGCAGGGGGTCTTTACCCCGCGTTAAGGCAATTGAAACGGCCCAGGAAGGGATATCAATGGTCTTGATACGTTGTTTTTCATTTACATCATAAACCCATACCTGCGAGCCGCCATGGGTTTGCGAGCCATCATAGCCATCAGGATTCATGATGATATAAAAAAGTCCCTGCTCGTCCGTATCATTCAGTGCTAGTCCTCCGGGACGCCAATTCTGACTTTGCTCTTCTTCAGACAGCAGACTCCAATGACCAAGGTATTGTGCCACCTCGGTATTCAAGTCAACCATATGCAGTTCGCCAGCAAAACCTGGAAAATAGGCAATGCCATCAATAATGGCCGGACGCTCAAAAATAGGGGTTTTATCCGTATCGAAGAACGGCGCAATACGATGTTGGGATTTTTTCTTGCCAAATTCATCAATGGTCGATGTTAATAAGCCACCATTGCTGCACATGGACGTCACACTTCGTTTTCCTGTGGAAAACGTCAGCACACAGCCGGGTGTACCCATAGTGTCGGTGATCTCTCTGCTATCCAGATCAACCACAGTAACAGAGCCCGCTGGGCTAAAATTTGCCACAAACAGAAATTTCTCGTCCGGGGAAAGGGCCATCGCATGTCTGCGCGGTAATGCCTGTAAACGTGTTTCAGGCCAGACAATTTCCTTAACCGGAGTTAAGGTGGTTTTGTCATAGATCGCCAGAATATCGGTCTTTGGCCCCCGGCTTCCCCGTGCGTGAAAAGACTCCATAATGTAAAATTCAGGTCGTGTCTTGGCTGGCAAAAAATTACCTAACAAGTTTTTGTCAGCCGTCCCTTTAATACGCTTGCTTGCTTTTTTCTCAGCCGCATCCATCACGATGACCTTACCGCCAAACATACTCATAAAGCTGGATTCATCAACAAATATCCAGCTTTCAGGATATTTTGCAGGCAAGGTTTCCACGCGTCCCGTCATCTCGATGGGGCGTGCTGGTAAGGATGGATCCGCCACAATCTTGGCACTCTCTACATTATGAGCCCCGATTTCAGCAGCAATTTGCTCTGTTGGATTACTGGTACAGCCAAGAAAGATACTGGTGCACAGACCCAAGACAGCCATTTTTGTTAAATATAACCTTTTCATACAATCCATGCCCCAAGACAGTTCTATTATTTACAGACTTTGATAGTTTGTAATGACGTGTATTCTTCCAAGCCGTATTGGCCAAACTCTACGCCGATACCGGATTGTTTAACACCACCAAAAGGGGCATTGGGCTGAATGGAACCATGATCATTAATCCACACAGAACCCGTTTCCATTTTGCATGCCAAAGACTTTGCCAACTCAGTATCAGATGACCATATCGAGCCACCAAGACCACTGGGGTTATTATTAGACCGTGCAATCACTTCATCAATATCAGAATATTTAATAACCGGTAAAATTGGGCCAAACTGCTCTTCATTGACTAACCGGCTGCCATCGGATATATCGGCAACTATAGTAGGAGGAAAAAAGAATCCCTTGCCATCTCTAACCGAACCACCCACCAACATTTTAGCGCCAGTCGATCTGGCGTCATCGGCAAGCTCTTGCACTTTTTCCAGTTGCGCGAGATTCTGCACCGGCCCAAGCTCTATACCTTCATCCAACCCATTACCGACCTTAACAGATTTAGCCAGCGCGACTAACTCATTACACACCTCATCATAGATGCTTTCATGTACGTAAAGACGTTTTAGGCAAGCGCAAGTTTGGCCATTGTTGTGAAAGGCTGCGGCAAATAATTTTGGTGCCATGGCTTTCACATCGACATCAGCAAGGACTATGCCTGCATCATTGCCGCCAAGCTCCAACGTCAAACGCTTTAGATTTCCTGCCGCAGACTGCATTATTTTCTTGCCAGTACTAGTAGAGCCGGTAAAAATAATCTTATTAATATCCGGATGAGCCGATATGGCTGCGCCCACACTCTGTGCACCGGTGACAATATTAAGCACACCCGGTGGCAGCACCGTATTGGCTAACTCAACAAATCGAAGCGTACTTAATGGGGTCAAAGGAGAGGGTTTAATGACTACGGTATTGCCCGCTCTGAGTGCAGGCATAATGTGCCAAATAGCAATCATCAGTGGCCAATTCCATGGCGTAATGGAGGCAACCACGCCCAGGGGTTTACGATGAACTTCCACCAGGGCTACATCATCATCCTGGATCACATCCACAGGTAAATTCAAACTTGCGGTGACTTGAGTCCAGGCGATGGCGCCTCCGACTTCCATACCGGAGCCAATACCATTTAGTCCCGCCATTGGTTTGCCTGTTTCTTGGGTAACCAGTGCCATAAGCTCCGGCATATTCGCTTCCAGAACGGATGCTAATGCATTAACTTTTTCGACTTTTTGCCCATCAGAAATTTGGCTCCAGCTTGGGAATGCCTTCCTCGCAGCCTTGACGGCAAGATCCAGTGTCTGTGCATCACCCATAGCGCACTGGGCAAATACTTCACCCGTCGCTGGATTAACCACATCACATTTTTGCTGTGACGACACGTCATTTCCATCAATTGTCATATTGTACTGTTGCATAAAATTACCTTTTAAAAAATGAGACTAAATAAGCTGACTGATATCAACTTAGAAATAACTGTATTGCACGTTAACCCCAACCCATCTTGGCTTGGCATAGAACTGCTGGTTTAATCCTGCGGGGCCGGTAAAATCGAAGGTATAAACGCGATATGCTTCATCCGTTAAATTCTTAACAAAGGCAGAAACGTTCCAGCTATCGTCGATGTCATAACCGACTCTGGCATTGAATATCGTATAGGCATCTTCTTTGGATATATCACTGTTGGTAATATCAAAATAATGTTCGCCCTGATAATTGAAATCGACCTGAGCGGAAAGCTGATCTGATAAGTGGTATCTCACAACGCCATTGAGGCTATACTCAGGCGCTTGAACCATTTGCACATCTTTTACAGCACCAACCCCTCTAACCATAACCTCGTCGACGTTGCTATCAAGATAACTTCCCCCCACTTTAATATCCCAGTCATCACCAGGTAACCAGGTCACCTCGACATCTAGCCCTTTTAATTGCGCATCAGCGTTATTGATAAATTGGCTTATACCGGCAAATGTAAGAGCCTGATAATTCTGATAATCGTAATAAAATGCACTGGCGTTTAACCGCACATCACCATTGGCAAAAGTAGTTTTTATCCCGGCTTCATAGCTGGTCAACTCTTCTGACTCAAAGGGGACATCTTCTTCTGTCACCCCATCGGTAAAATCAAGGAAACCGCCATTGAAGCCACCGCTTTTAAAGCCATTGGCTATGTTGACAAAAACTAGGGTATCTTTGTCAATTTTATAATCCAGGCCAATTTGACCTGATATATTAGTATTATCAATGTTGGTCAAATCTTTGGCTAATGGATTGCCATCGGTAAAATTCATAAAGGTAGTGGTGCCGGGAAAATCACTACCTAAACCAAAGTCACATACATCTCCCGCAGGTATCAGACAGGAATTAAGCACAGCGCCCGGGTTACCGGTAGTCTTGTTTTGATACTGCATTTCGCGATCTTCACTGGTATATCTTAACCCTGCGGTCAGTGTCAGAGCATCAGTAAGGTGCTTTTCAACCTGGCCGAATATGCCATAGGATTCGGTGTTTTGCAGGTAATTGATGTCATAGTTGATAAAAGGCACAAAGTCGGTGCCAAAGGTACCAGCTGGCGCACCGGTAATACCATCCACAACAGGCCCCGGATAATCGACGTCAATACTCATGTCGCCTTTGATTTCATTTTCAAAATAATACAGACCAAATATCCAGTCGAATGTTTCACGTTCACCGGCAAAGCGGAATTCCTGGCTGAATTGTTTATTTTCTGATGCAAAGTCGGGGGCTATGCCGGGATACGGTCCCACATCTGTATCTTCCCGATGCAGTTTTTCTACGTCTTCAATGGCACTGATGGATGTAAATGTAAATATTGAGGCGTCCCAGTTAAGCGCCAGGGAGGCACCTTGTGAATCAATTTCAAGGGTACCCTGTCGGTCGTATTCCCCTGCGTAGGGATCTCCGTCATCATCTGCATAGCCGTAAAAATCCGTAGTACCGAAGTTACCGGCACCATCATCCGTGGCCTGATGCTGATACTGGGGAGCATTAGTATCAGACTTACCACCGTGAACATTCACCAAAGCGGAGAAATCATCAGTAATATCAATATTTAACTGAGCGCGATACGCCTGGCTATCAGCCTCATTAGCATCTTTTCCGATGCGATTTTCTACATAACCATCATGTTTGTTTGTTGCAACAGACACTCGGCCTTGCATTGAATCGCTTAAACTTCCCGCAACTGCCGCCTCTGTTTTGATCTGGTTGTGCTCTGCTAACGTCAGGCTAAAAAAGGCGTCCGTGTCTTCACTGGGCTTCTTTGAAATAAAGTGAACCAAGCCACCCGTCGCATTACGTCCGTAAAGCGTACCCTGTGGTCCTCTTAATACTTCCACTCGTTCCAGATCAAAAAGTTGAAACGTCAGTCCTGGCATAGCAGATTGATAGACTTCGTCCCGATAAACGGCAATCGGACCTTCGTTATTGTCATTAAAATCGTTTAAACCGACACCACGTAAACTGATGGAGGGATTATTGCCCTCGCCTACCGGCGTACCAATATTGAGTCCAGGGGTTTGCGCGGCTATATCAACACTGTCGGTCATGTTTAATTCCCGCAATGCTGCGCCTGAAAATGCCGTGACTGAAACACTCACATCCTGTAGATCCTGCGATTTTTTCTTGGCAGTAATTTGAATTTTTTCAAATACCCCAGCTTTTTCTTGAGCGTTGGCCGTAAAAGTTGCAGTAAAAAGTAAGGCTGTCGCGACAGCTAATGATATTTTGTTGTGTTTCATGGTCGACCCTCTTATTTTTGTTTTTGTTCGAAGTTGATTTATTTAGATGCTAATAAATCCATAAAACCAACTCACTCATACTTTAATTTTCACGTTAAATTTTATTTAAACAACGCGCAGTGGTGTCTGTTATTGTGTTGGTATTGTGCAAGCCAAATGTTAATAAATTGTTTTATTTAACTTAAAGCGAGTATAGATCGTTCAGATTGTTTGTATAATAGGAGAATTTAGTCACACACTGTTTGGTAAACAAAACAATGAAAAGAGTTCAGTTAAATGAAGTGGGTATTTTTATCGAGGTTGTCAGAAGTGACGGTTTTAGAGCCGCGGCAAAAAAACTAAACTTGGGTGCAGGCTCTATAAGCCAGTCAGTTCAAAGACTTGAAGATAGATTGGGTAATCAGTTATTGAATCGCACAACACGTAAAGTGGCGCTAACAGAAGCGGGGAGAACCCTGTTTAATAGCTGTTCACCGGCGTTTTCGTACATAGAAGATGTGCTAAAGGAATTGGACGAAGCGAAAGACTCTCTTTCAGGAACATTAAAGATCAATGCTCCTCGGGCGGTGGGAGGATGCTTTTTGGACAACCTATTGGCCGATTATGCCAGTCAATATCCAGCGGTTAACATCGATATTGTTTACCAGGATAACAAGGTAGACTTAGTCCAATCAGGTGTTGACGCTGCGATAAGAATTGACGGCCTTCTCGAAAAAGACACCTATGCGGTACCGATAGGTCCGAAATTGGACATGGCAGTAGTCGCCAGCCCGGAGTATTTAAAATTAAATGGTGTATTGAACCATCCTTCAGATCTCACTCAACACCGCGGTATTTGTTACAAACAACAAAGTGCTTCAAATATTTACGCCTGGCAATTTAATGAAGACGGTAATAAATACTCTATCACCCCCCCGCCAGCCATTATTACCAATGATACTAATAGCATCATAGCCTTTATGAAAAAGCATCTTGGCATCGGTTATATCTATTTACATGATGCGCAACCCTATTTGGATACCGGTGAATTTGTACGAGTTTTGACTGAATACACATCCACACAAGGACGTTATTCCATTAATTATTTAAGTAAAAAGAATATGCCAAAACGTCTTCGTGCCTTTATAGATATGGCATTAGCATTAAATTAAGCAAAGGGCGCTTCAATGCCGTCTTGACTAAGCTTAACGTTATGCGGGTTAGAATATCGCCAGATTGACTTGGCGATATTTTATGTATTACTGCATTAACAAGGGCATGATACCGTGTTACAACTAATTCCATTGGTAATGAGTCCGACCGTTTTCCTTGCTAATGATACCCGTGCAGATAAAAAACCGGATTCAGTCACTCAAATTGTTTTTCTTCTATCGATGACCCGCTGGGCTTTTCCTTCTGAACGAGGCAATGTATTGGGTTCTTTTATTTCGATTTTTGCGCTGATACCGATAAAAGATTTGACTTTATGAGCCAAATTTTTGACCAATTGATCAAATTCATGGGCTTGGATGTTCGACTGTCTTTCTACCCGGATGCAGACAGTGTCCATATTGCCTTTTTTCTCCAGTTCAATTTGATAGTGGGGGCTGAGCCCTTTAGTTTGACAAATTTGTTCTTCTATTTGCGTGGGGAAGACGTTTACACCGCGAATGATGAGCATGTCATCGCTACGCCCGGTAATTTTACCCATACGTCGCATGGTTCTGGCGGTACCAGGAAGCAGTTTTGTCAGGTCCCGGGTACGATAGCGAATAACCGGCATGGCTTGTTTGCTCAAATTGGTAAAAACCAGTTCGCCTTCTTCGCCATCTGGTAATACTTCTCCGGTTACCGGGTTGATGATCTCAGGATAAAAATGATCTTCCCAAATCGTGGGTCCGTCTTTGCTTTCTATACATTCCATGGCAACACCCGGGCCCATCACTTCAGAAAGCCCATATATGTCAAGCGCATCCATACCCAAACGGGTCTGCATTTCCGTTCGCATGCCTTCAGTCCAGGGCTCAGCCCCGAATATACCCACCCGTAATGCAATTTCACTTGGGTCTATGCCCTGACGTGCCATTTCGTCGGCAATATTGAGCATATAGGATGGCGTGACCATTATAATATCTGGGTCAAAGTCTTTAATCAGCTGTACTTGTTTTTCAGTCTGACCACCGCTCATGGGGATCACCGTACAACCAAGACGTTCCGCACCATAATGAGCACCCAATCCCCCGGTAAACAGACCATAACCATACGATATATGCACCTTATCACGGGGTCTTCCACCTGCCGCATAAATTGAACGGGCGACAACCTGAGCCCAGGTATCTATGTCTTTTTGTGAATAACCGACCACAGTAGGTTTGCCGGTTGTTCCGCTAGAGGCATGGACCCTGACCACATTTTCCATCGGTGTGCTAAACATGCCAAAAGGATAGTTGTCCCTAAGGTCTTCTTTTGTGGTCATAGGAAACTTGCTCAAATCCTCAAGATTTTTTAAATCCGTTGGATGAACGCCGTGTTTATCAAACTTAGCTCTGTAAACGGGCGAGTTGTTGTAAACATGGTGAAGTGTTTCTTTGAGGCGAGCAAGTTGTAATGCCCGCAATTCATCTATGCTGGCTGTTTCTATTGCTTCCAACCCAGCTTTAACATCTGTCATTTGCCTCTCCAGAGATCGTTATGCGCAAAAATATATTGTTTTCTCTACTGCCTGAATCGACAAAGTAAAGCATAATAACCTACAATATAATACACATCTTTGACTATAATCAATAATTGTGTATCATATTAATTAACTTTCGTTTAACAAACGTTTTTAATTATATAGCAACTGTAGGTGATTAAATTGATGAAACTAAAAAGTTACGTATTGGGAAAATGGGTTGAAGGAACGGCTCCAGGCACCGAGGTATGCAACGCCGTTACCGGAGAGGCTATTTGTAGGGTCAATAGTGAAGGTATTGATTTCGCTGAAGTACTAACGTTTGCAAGAAAACAAGGTGGATCAGCTTTAAGACAAATGACCATTCATGACAGAGCCAATGCCTTGAAGGAATTGGGTTTGTTGCTGCTTGATAAAAAAGAGCATCTCTATGAAGTTTCGTCCTGGACGGGCGCGACAAAAGCCGACAGCTGGGTTGATATAGAAGGCGGGATCGGCACCATGCTCAGCTATTCAAGCATGGCCCGACGTGAACTTCCCAACGAAACTTTTATTGTTGAAGGGAAAGTCGAAAAATTATCCGCAAATGGCAGTTTTGTTGGCCGACACATCCTGGCTCCAAAACAGGGCGTATCGGTACATATCAACGCATTCAACTTCCCTTGTTGGGGAATGTTAGAAAAAATTGCACCCAGCATAATTGCCGGCGTTCCTGTCATAGTCAAACCAGCAACAGTATCGTCTTACCTGACACAAGAAATGGTACAACAAATAATTGATTCCGGAATTTTACCCATAGGCTCTATACAATTAATTTGTGGTGGTGTGGGCGATCTGCTGGATCATGTTAATGAGCAGGATGTCGTCACCTTCACCGGCTCAGCTACAACCGGGCAAATGTTAAAAACCCACCCTAATATCGTCGCCAATAGCATTCCCTTTAATATGGAAGCCGATTCACTGAACTGCAGTATTCTTGGTAAAAGTGTCACTCAGGCCGATCCGGAGTTTGACCTTTTCATCAAAGAAGTGGCAAAAGAAATGACCGGAAAAGCAGGGCAGAAATGTACTGCCATACGCCGTGCAATTGTACCGTCAAATATGGTTGAAAGTGTTACATCCGCTTTGAAGCAACGACTTGCAAAAGCGACCATTGGCAAGCCAGGCAGCGAAGGTGTGAGAATGGGTTCCTTGGTCGGCTTATCACAACGTGAAGACGTAAAACAAAAAGTAAATGCCTTAAGCGAACACTGTGAAGTGCTATTAGGCGGTAACGACGCAACATTTGACATTATCGATGGCAACACCGAGTCAGGTGCATTTTACCCTCCTACACTACTCTATTGTGACCAGCCTAAAACCATTGACGCCCCCCATAGCATTGAAGCGTTTGGCCCGGTATGTACGTTAATGCCTTACGAAACACTCGATGATGCAATAGCAATCGCGGCACTGGGTAAAGGAAGTCTGGTAGGTTCAATCATTACTTATGATGACGCTGAAGCAACTCAACTTGTTATGGGTATGTCTGCCTATCACGGCCGCATGTTAATTTTGAATCGGGACTGTGCCAAAGAGTCTACCGGCCATGGTTCGCCACTGGCCACACTTGTTCACGGTGGTCCCGGCAGAGCTGGCGGAGGCGAGGAATTAGGCGGTGTTCGGGCAATTAAACACTATATGCAAAGAACCGCTATTCAGGGTTCTCCTACTTCGGTTATGGCTATCACCAAAGAATATATTTCCGGTGCCAAAACAATTCAGACCGATATACATCCGTTCAAAAAATATTTTGAAGATCTCGTCATCGGTGAAAGCCTGACAACCCATAGGCGCACGGTAACAGAGACTGACATTGTCAATTTCGGTTGTTTATCAGGTGATCATTTTTATGCCCATTTTGACGAAATAGCCGCAAAAGATTCCCTGTTTGGCAAGCGTGTTGCCCATGGTTATTTTGTCATATCAGCTGCAGCAGGCATGTTTGTAGAACCCTCTCCCGGTCCGGTATTAGCAAACTATGGCTTAGAAAATTTACGCTTCATTGAACCGGTTGGCATTGGTGATACTTTGCAGGTCAAAATTACTGCAAAACAGAAAATCAAAAAGACCAAGCGCCCAGACGAGCTTAAGGCTACCGGTGTAGTGGTATGGGATGTGGAAGTATATAACCAGCATCAAGAGATTGTTGCGTTATACGACATCCTGACGCTGGTACAAAGGAAGCAAGCCTGAGTTAACTCAGGCTGAGCCTTTGGTTTTGTGATCGCTGTTTTTAAATCTGGGGCGGTCTGGCTGTATCTCACTCAAGGGTGGCATTTCACGCATGGTATTGAGGCATCGCTCGGAAAGAATTTGGTATTCCCTGGTGCCTTGGGTCTTCCAGGCGATTTCTTGTTCGCTCAATTGCCGTTTTACAGTTGCGGGGCTGCCTGCAACTAGGCTTTTGGGCGGGCATTCAAAGCCAGATTTAACAAAGGCGGTGGCAGCCACAAGGGATTCAGAGCCAATGAACGCTTTATCCATAATAACTGAGTTCATACCAACCAGCGCATTTTGGCCAATCCGGCAGCCATGTAATACGGCTCCGTGTCCGATATGACCATCTTGCTCAACAATACAGTCTTGCCCGGGAAAACTGTGCAACACACAGGTATCTTGCACATTGCTGCCGGCCTCCAGAACAATACGGCCAAAATCGCCGCGCAATGCAGCATTGGGCCCTACATAGCAATGCGGACCAATAATAACATCACCAATAATGACAGCCGTGGGATGTACAAAAGCACAAGGATCGATGACTGGAATAAGATCTTCAATGGCGTAAATAGGCATAAGTATCCTTAAGTTGAAACAACAATTTATCGTGCTTTAAAAAACAGTATGTTGCGATAAGCATATTAAAAATACAATGAGAGAAATCAATAATGACATTCAAAACCATCGAATATTCTGTCAGTAATAATGTAGCAACACTGACCCTAAACCGTCCTGAATCACTTAATAGCTTTACTGCTCAAATGCACCAAGAGGTGCGCTCAGTGATGGACATCGTCCGTCAAGATCCCGATATCCGCTGTCTGTTAATTACAGGCGCAGGACGGGGCTTTTGTGCCGGACAAGATTTAAACGACCGCGCAGTACAAAGCGATGATGCCGCGCCGGACCTGGGTGTATCAGTTGAGAAAAATTACAATCCGCTGATCCGCTCTTTATTTGCCCTTGAAAAACCCGTTATCTGTGCGGTTAACGGTGTTGCAGCAGGTGCAGGCGCAAGTATTGCCCTTGCTTGTGACATTGTTTTAGCGGCTCGTTCTGCCAGTTTTATACAATCTTTTAGCAAAATCGGCCTGGTCCCTGACTCAGGTGGTACCTGGAGTCTACCCAGAGCGCTGGGGTTACCGCGGGCCAAAGCGCTAGCATTACTGGGTAACAAAATCAGCGCAGAAAAGGCCGAGCAGTGGGGAATGATTTGGCAATGTGTTGATGATGAGAGCCTGTTATCAGAAGCAACACAGCTTGCCAATCATTTAGCCACTCAGCCAACACAAGGTTTAGGCAAAATCAAAAAGTTACTCAACGAGTCATTTTCCAACCCCCTTCATCATCAACTGGAGCTGGAAAGGGAGTCAATGAGAGAGCTGGGGTATTCCCATGACTATAAAGAAGGTGTGGCAGCCTTCATGGAAAAACGCACCCCCAACTTTAAAGGTGAGTGATATGCAATATCAGGATCCAGATGACTTAGCGAAGCAATGTGCCGAGCATATGTGGGCTAATGACGCCATGTCACAAAAAATGGGCATGCAAATAATCGCGGTTTCACAAGGCAATGCCACCTTGTCCATGCGTATCAGCAAAGATATGTTAAACGGACACCAAACCTGTCATGGCGGACAGCTTTTTTCTCTGGCAGATTCTGCCTTTGCCTTCGCTTGCAATTCACAAAATCAGGCGGCAGTGGCGGCAAATTGCATGATTGATTTTATTCGACCTGCTTTTGCAGACGATTTGTTAACAGCAACCGCGTCAGTCGTTAACCAGGGCAAGCGCTCAGGTTTATATCATATAAAAATCCATAATCAGGACAATGATTTGATCGTTATTTTCAGAGGTAATTCCGCAAGAATTAACCGTCCTGTTTTACCCATATCCCAATCATAGAGAGCAAGAAAATGAAAGATGCATATATTTGCGACGCAACACGTACTCCTTTTGGACGATATGGCGGTTCCCTGGCAACCATTCGACCTGATGACCTGGGGGCCATTCCCATACGCGCATTAATGGAAAGGAATAATCAGGTAGATTGGCAGGCTATTGACGATATTTTTTATGGTTGTGCTAACCAGGCAGGTGAAGACAATCGTAATGTCGCCAGAATGAGTGGATTATTATCCGGATTACCCATCAATGTTCCGGGCATGACTATCAACCGCCTATGCGGTTCCGGTATGGATGCCATTGGTACTTCAGCAAGAGCCATATGCAGTGGCGACATGGAAATGGCTATTGCCGGTGGTGTTGAATCCATGTCCCGTTCTCCTTTTGTATTAGCAAAAGCCGATTCAGCTTTTAGTCGTAATGCAGAAATCTATGACACCACTATTGGTTGGCGCTTTGTAAACAAAATAATGAAATCCCAATTTGGGGTCGACTCAATGCCAGAAACGGCTGAAAATATTGCTGAGCAATTCAATATAAGCCGCGCTGATCAAGACGCTTTCGCCTATCGCAGTCAAATAAAAGCCGCAAAAGCACAGAGGGATGGTTTGTTCGATGTTGAAATTACCCCAGTGTCGATACCACAAAAAAAACAAACTCCCCTGATTTTTTCTGCTGATGAACACTTGCGTCAAACCTCTCTTGAAGCTCTGGCTAAATTAGGCACCCCCTTTAAAGAAAACGGGTCAGTAACCGCAGGAAATGCATCAGGCGTTAATGATGGTGCATGCGCACTGTTAATTGCTTCTGAAAAAGCAGCAGTCCAATACTCCCTGACCCCTAAAGCAAGAATTGTGGGTATGGCAACAGCGGGTCTTGAGCCTCGGATCATGGGCTTTGGCCCCTCTCCTGCAAGTAAAAAAGTACTGCAAAAAACTGGACTGAAATTAGCCCAAATGGATGTCATTGAACTTAATGAAGCGTTTGCGGCACAGGGATTAGCCGTCATGCGCGACCTGGGATTACCAGACGATGCAGCTCATGTTAATCCAAATGGTGGTGCCATAGCCTTGGGTCATCCGCTGGGGGCAAGCGGTGCAAGATTGGTCATGACGGCTATGTATCAATTACATAGGACAAACGGCCGTTATGCCCTTTGCACTATGTGCATAGGCGTTGGCCAGGGCATAGCCTTGATCATTGAGCGTGTCTAGCCACTTTGGCCGGCGCTATTTGCCCTGATTGTGACAGGAAAGTTAATAGCTAAAAATATTAGTGATACATTTAATTGATTTAATATCATTATGGTGTATCATTTTAAAATGTATCGTTTAAGAGATGAATAAAATGAGTATAAGCGAAGAAAAACTCGAAGCTGCATTTCAACAAAAAATCGATAGTGAACAAAAAATTGAACCTAAAGATTGGATGCCTAACGCCTATCGTAAAAATTTGATCAGGCAGATTTCTCAGCACGCACATTCAGAAGTAATAGGTGAGCAGCCGGAAGGAAACTGGATCACCCGAGCCCCTTCGTTAAGGCGCAAAGCCGTTTTACTGTCCAAAGTACAAGACGAAGCGGGTCACGGTTTATACCTTTACAGCGCCACAGAAACTTTGGGCATAACCCGAGCAGAAATGATTGAAGCGCTGCAGACCGGCAAAGCTAAATACGCATCTATATTTAACTACCCCACACAAACATGGGGAGATATCGGTGCTATTGGCTGGTTAGTTGACGGCGCAGCCATATGTAATCAAGTCTCTTTGCAACGCACCTCTTATGGTCCTTACGCACGGGGCATGATTAGAATTTGTAAAGAAGAGAGCTTTCACCAACGCCAGGGCTATCAAATAATGTTAGTGCTGGCCAAAGGTAGTAAAGAACAAAAACAGATGGCACAAGATTCACTTAATCGTTTTTACTGGCCTTCATTAATGATGTTTGGGCCACATGATTCAGAATCAGCACATTCTGCCAAATCGATGAAGTGGAAAATAAAACGTGAAACCAACGATGATTTACGTCAGAAGTTCATTGATCAAACGGTACCTCAAATCGAGTTTTTAGGTTTAGAGCACCCTGATAAAGATCTTAAATGGAACGAAGAGCGTGGTCACTATGACAGCGGAGAAATCGATTGGGATGAATTCACCAGTGTCATCAATGGCAACGGTCACTGTAACAGACAGCGAATTGAGCATCACGTCGCAGCACATGAAGAAGGTGCATGGGTTAGAGATGCCCAAAATGCCTACAACCAAAAAATGCAACTACGCAAAGCACAATCAGCAGCATAAGGAAAATTCGATATGTCACTAGAAAACCTCGAATTGTTTGAAGTTTTTGTCCGCTCCAAAAGAGGGCTGGATCATAAACATGTTGGCAGTCTACACGCTGAAGATCAGGAGCATGCATTGGATTATGCCCGAGATTGCTACACCCGACGCAGCGAAGGGGTGAGTATCTGGGTTGTAAAATCCAGTGATATCTGTTCTTCCCAGGAAGATGATAGCGAAATCTTTTTTGACCCTTCAGATGACAAGCCATATCGCCATGCAACATATTATCCGTTGCCTAAAGAAGTCGGAAACATGTGAGTCGACAAATATGATGAATAGCAATCAAACAAATAAAGATATTATTGACTATAGCCTTAGGTTAGGGGATGACTCCCTTATTCTGGGGCATAGAATTTCCGAATGGGCGAGCCATGGCCCCTTCTTGGAAGAAGACATAGCATTAGGTAATGTTGCGCTGGATTACCTCGGCAGAGCCAGAAATTTCTATACCTATGCCGCCGAACTCAGTGGCGATGGTAAAACAGAAGATGATTTTGCTTATCTGCGCAGCGAACGTGAATTTAGCAACTATTTGATAAATGAATTACCCAAAGGGGATTTCGCTTACACAATAATTCGTCAATTGTTCATCGATGTGTTTAATTCTTACTACTTGCCATTACTGAAGTTATCACAAGATAAAACCCTGGCCGCCATCGCTGCAAAAGCAGAAAAAGAAACAAAATATCATCTTAGGCGCAGTTCAAATTGGACTAAAAGGCTAGGAGACGGTACCAAAGAAAGTCGTGCACGAATGAACAAAGCCCTTAACGATTTATGGGGTTATACCGATGAACTATTTGAACCTGATGAATTAGAGCTCAGATTAGCCGCTTTAGGTATTGCTGTTGATACATCTCAACTAAAAGCGCAATGGTTAAGTGACATCTCAAAAATTCTTGAGGAAGCCACCCTACCCATGCCTGAAGGTGATTGGTCAGTACGAGGCGGCAGGAAGGGATATCACACTGAACACCTCAGCCACCTTTTAAGTGTTATGCAAAGTGTTCATCGCGCTCATCCAGGATGTGAGTGGTAAACATGCAAACCATCCCGATAACCAATAAAGCGCTGTATGAGCGCGAGCTGCATCGAAGAAATTCACTTTATCCCGAGATATGGAATTTACTCGATGCCGTCAATGATCCGGAGATCCCGGCCCTTTCTATTTGGGATCTGGGTATCCTCAGAGATGTAGAATTCGATGAGGATGGGGATCAGTACATTATTACCATTACGCCCACTTATTCTGGTTGTCCTGCCATGGATACCATAAAAGAAGACGTAATATCTCATCTTAAAGAAAACGGCATCACAAATTGCTCTGCTAAATTGAAACTCTCCCCGGCCTGGACGACAGATGATATGACTGAGCAGGGGCGCAATAAGCTCAGAGCGTATGGCATCGCCCCGCCTAATGATGTTGCCGGCGGATGCATGAAATATGTCACCCCGCCAGCCCACGTAAAATGCCCTCATTGCAGCTCCACAAATACCGTGTTGGTCAGCGAATTTGGCTCGACAGCGTGTAAGGCTCTATTTAAATGTGAAGACTGCTATGAACCATTTGATTTTTTTAAGAATATTTAATTAAGACGTTTAAGGCGAAATAATGTCAAATACACAATTTTACCCTCTAGAGATAGCCCAGGTCGAACAAGAAACCGAGTCAGCCATCTGCGTGACATTTATCGTTCCTGAACAATTAAAACAAACATTCTCATTTATTCAAGGACAGTATCTGACCCTGCAATCCGCCCTAGACGGTAAGCAAATTAGAAGGGCATATTCCATTTGTTCTGGCACCAAAGATAACACTCTTAGAGTCGCAATCAAAAGAGTTGAAGGGGGGCGATTTTCTAATCTTGCCAATGATAATTTCAAGGTAGGTGACAGCATTGACGTCATGCCACCCCAGGGAAATTTTTATACTGAGCTTTCCCCCACAAATTCAAAAAATTATATGTGTATCGGCATCGGCAGTGGCATCACGCCGTTACTATCTATAACAAAGTCGATTCTGGCGACTGAGTCCGATAGTCAGGTAACACTTATATACGGCAACAAACAAAGTACCTCAATGATGTTCAAGGAAGAATTGAGCTTTTTAAAAAACAGGTATATTGAACGCTTCAAATGGATAAATATTATGAGCCGGGAAGATCAAGGTACCGATCTACTGTCCGGCCGAATCGACAATAAAAAAGGCTATATGCTGCAAAAACATAAATTGATTGATATTGCCAATACCGATCATGCCTTTATATGTGGACCAGAGTCGCTTATGTCAGAAGTATCCAGAGGTTTCAGGCACGAAGGACTGAAAGATGAACAGATCCATTATGAGTTGTTCACCAGTTCATCGGAAGACTCACAACAAATACTTGCTAAAGCCAAAGAACGGGTACAAACCTACGGCGAACAGAAAACATCCAAAGTGACATTAACAGCAGATGGTCGTTCTATAATGTTTGAGCTGGCAACTGTTGGCGAAAACATTCTAGATGCCGGAATGGACAATGGCATGGAGCTCCCCCACTCATGTAAGGCCGGTGTCTGCTCGACATGCAAAGCCAAACTGATAAAAGGTAAAGTGGATATGGATATCAGTCATGGTTTAGAACCCCATGAAATTGAGGCAGGATACATTTTGACATGCCAGGCCCACCCTATCACCGACGAAGTCGTTGTAGATTATGACCAACGTTAAGACGCCAGATCTATTTAGATTGTGATACTTTTAGTCAATGTAAAAATTAATTGTACCCATTGGATAGATTAAGCGTGAGCAAAAACAGTAATTTCGAGCACTCCCTAGAGCAGCATATTAAAGCAACTAATGTTAGTTGCAGATCGATGGCAGTCACACTTTTTGGTGACTGTGTTTCTCAACATGGTGGATGGATTTGGTTAGGGAGTTTAATAGAAGCGCTGGCACCGTTTGGCTTTAACGAACGGTCAGTTCGTACCGCTGTTTACAGGCTGGTGCAAAGTGAATGGCTCGAAGTTAAAAAAATTGGCCGCAAGAGTTACTACTGCTTTACCGAATCAGCCAAAAGCCACTATGAACGAGCGGCGAGAAGAATATATGTTTCAGAACCACCTGACTGGAACGGAAAATGGTTATTGGTTTTACCGGTCTCAATCCCGGAAGAAAAAAAAGAAGAATTCAGGAAAATCCTTCTTTGGCAGGGTTTTAACACCCTTACAAATGGTGTGTATGCCCATCCAAGTTCGGATAGAAGATCGCTGGACGAGACACTTATCGAACAAAAGTTAAGTAAGGATGTGGCTATTTTTTCTGCCACTACCGATGACCTCTATTCTCAGGCTGTCATTAAAGGATTGGTAAACGAAAAATGGGACATTGCTGAGCTTCAGCAGTTTTACCAAAATTTTCTGGATTTTTACCGGGTATTAAAAGACAGAATCGATTTGGAAGCGTTAACAGCAAAAGAAGGTTTTATGCTAAGAACGGTGCTACTTCACGATTACAGACGCATACAGCTTAGGGATCCTGATCTACCCAGTGAAATATTACCCAATGGCTGGGTAGGATATGAAGCACAAGATTTGCTAAAGCGGATGTATAAAACGTTGATGTACCCTTCTCTTGATTACGTAGAGCACCAACTTTTTAATGCCCACGGTACCTTACCTTCAGCCTCGACGAAGTTTTTCAGTCGATTTGGAGGATTAACTTAACATTGGGAATGGCATTGCAGGCCTTTTTCGCCAAAAAGTAGACATTATGATTAGAATAGCAATTATGTATCCCAACAAGCCTGGAGCAGAATTTAATAGTAATTATTACCGCTCCTTTCACCTGGATTTGGTCAGAGAAAAATATACCCCTTTTGGTTTAAAGGGGATTGAGCTGGATCAGGCTAAAATTACTGATGGCCTCCATAAAGCGCCTTATTTTGCCATAGGGTATTTATTCTTTGAATCAACCCAGGTTTTTATGGCGGCATATAAAGCCACAGGTGCAGAAGTAATGGCTGATATGGAAAATTTCACCAACGTAGAGCCCGTCATACAAGTCAGCCAATATACCCAGTTTCTATAGTACTAAATTCCCCAAATCAGGATATATCTACCATGCTTTGTGCAACGGTCACGCTCGAGATAAAATCAAATATTGCGGTCATTGAGATTAATAATCCCCCCGTCAACGCCCTCTCCCAATCTGTCAGAGAAGGACTCATTATTTGTATGCAGGAGGCAATCGACAATGATCAAGTCGACGCTATCGTTTTGGCATGTAAAGAAAAAACCTTTATTGCTGGCGCTGATATTGCCGAATTTGGCAAACCACCACAAGAACCTCACTTGCCCGACGTACTGGCAAAATTATACCGTAGTCCCAAACCTGTTATTGCCGCTTTGTTTGGCACGGTACTGGGAGGAGGATTTGAAACTGCTTTATCTTGCCATTTTCGGGTTGCCCTAGCGGGCACAAAAGTAGGCTTACCTGAAGTCAATCTGGGGTTAATCCCCGGTGCCGGCGGAACACAACTATTACCCAGAGTATGTGGTGTAGAGACAGCCCTTGAATTAATAACCTCTGGAAAACACACTGCCATTGAAAATTTACAACCCCAAGGCGCCGTTGACAAAATAGTCGATTCAAACCTTGTTGAACAAGCCATTGAGTTTGCAAAAGAGGTGGTCAAGAACAACCGACACCTGGTTGCCGTTCAGGATAGGGAAGTAGAAGCAGATGAAACAACAGCCGCTTTATTTCAAAGCTTCAGAGCAAAACTGGCCAAGCGAGCCAAAGGCCAAATTGCACCACAACTCGCTATCGATTCAATAGAAAACACGCTCACACTGTCCTTTGATGAGGGAATGAAAAAAGAAAGAGAATACTTTTTTATATGCCGTGATTCCGCCCAATCAGCTGCATTAAAATATGCTTTTTTTGCAGAAAAAAGTGCAGCAAGAATTTCGACCCATCAAGGTACTGCCACGCCTAATCCCATCGAAAAAATTGCGGTTATTGGCGCCGGCACTATGGGTGGAGGTATTGCAATGTGTTTTGCAAACGCCGGCTTTGGAGTCATATTGGTCGAAACCAGTACGGAAAATCTTGAACGTGGATTAACCGCGATACAAACCCGATATGAAGACATGGTTTCCAAAAAAAGGTTGAAGCCGTCCCAAAGGGATACCCGCGTCGCCCTCATTAAAGGCACCTGCGAGTATCAAGACCTGGCCAATTCAGATCTGATTATCGAAGCAGCGTTTGAGAGCATGGCGGTTAAAAAGGATATTTTTACCGCCCTGGATAAGGTATGTAAACCACAGGCCATTTTAGCTACCAACACATCCTATTTGGACGTCAACGAGATTGCTGCCAGCACATCCCGCCCCGAAAAAGTTGTGGGTATGCACTTTTTCAGTCCCGCAAATATTATGAAACTGTTAGAAGTCGTTAAAGCGCAAAAGACTGATGCTGACACACTCGCAGCGGTGATGTCATTAGGTAAACGCATTGGCAAAATATCTGTCCTCGTTGGTATGTGTTATGGCTTCGTCGGTAATCGTATGTACTCATGTTACGGCCGGGAAGCCAATATGCTATTGATTGAGGGGGCAACGCCGCAGCAGATAGATAAGGCTATGGTCGAGTGGGGTATGGCAATGGGTCCATTAGCCGTCAACGACATGTCTGGCATTGATATCGCGTATAAAGCCCGCCATGCCAATACTCATTTACCCAGGGATCCTCTTTACTTTAAAGCGGCTGATCTTATGGTTGAGTCAGGCAGACTGGGTCAAAAGACCCAAGCCGGATTTTACCGTTATGATGCTTCAGGAAAGAAATTTTCTGATGATGAAGCAATCGAAATGTTTGCTCAAGAAGCAACAAAACAGGCCATAACAAGAAGAAATATCGATGACTCGGAAATTCAGAACAGGCTGATACTGGCACTAATCAATGAAGGCGCCACTATCCTCGAAGAGGGTATTGCCAATAAGGCCAGTGACATAGACGTTATCTGGCTCAATGGTTATGGCTTTCCAAGATATAAAGGTGGCCCGATGTTTTACGCCGATACTGTCGGCCTGGACACTATTGTTGTTCAACTCGAAACATTGCACAAAGATTCGGGTAAATCCTGGTGGAAACCAGCCAAATTACTGGTAGATTTAGCAAACTCGAGAAAAAATTTTTCAGGACTTAAAGACTAAACCCTCAAGGTAAACAGGTATATACCACCAGAGTGCACAGCAAAGACAAAGAATTTAAACCACCGAGAGTACAGAGAAAATCACTAACTGTTTAAGCCACTTAATGGTTTTCCTCGGTGTGCGCAGCCTCTACGTAGCGAATCGCTCTGTGGTGAATATTTTAAAATGTTTTAACCACAGAGATCACCAAGGAAAAAAACTAACAGATTACGTCACTTAATGGTCTTTTCTTGGTGTGTGCAGCCTCTGCGTAGCGAAGCACTCAGTGGTGAATTTTCTGTTGATTTTCACCATCTATACCCAAGACCATTAGGATTGCAGCGTCAAGGTAAACGGCGACTAAGAGTACCAAAATCCCATTCTAACACCCTATTTGAATCCTACATTTTGTATCGTTAATCTCACCAATCCGCTGGTAATACCGCTCACCCCTCCTTACATCGCTGCAACATATGATACAACTAAAAATAAATTAATAACAAATAAGTATCAATAACAAAACCGTCCTTTATTAAAATCATATAGCGGGCCAGATAAATCGCTCGTCAGGCTGATTGGCAAAAAATACACCTTAGCTATTTACAACATTAACAAGCAAGAGGTTACAGATGAAAAAAACTATAAATTACTGTTATATATATACTTTAATTCCTACCAACACAGATATAAAATCATCCATTATCTATTTTTTGTTATCCAAAAAAACCTGTGTCAGCGTTTGTGAAAAAAAATCACACGTAAAATCACAGGATATTGCCCCCCGAATCTATCCCTCATCATTAAATTCATAAGTGCTTAAATGTTATTTTATGATACATATTTTATTGTATTTGTTAAAAATATGTAATATGTTGTACAGCATAACTTACTGGCATTCGACATTACTCGAGACGTTGCCCTACATAAATAATAACGATAAAATTTTTGCCACTAGAGAACTTAACTATGAATCTAAAACACACATCCACCGACAAGATTTTGTTTGAGTCCTCCAATTTAATGCTCGCCGTTAAAAAAGCATTAGGTTTGGGGATAGTTGCAAGTGCATTAGTAGGAACCGCTGCACAAGCAACAGAAATAGAAAAAATTGAAATCACAGCTCAATATCGCAGCCAAAACATCCAGGAAGTGCCTATTGCCGTTACGTCTCTTGGCGCGGCTGATATTGCAAAGTCTGATATTTCTGATGCATCCAGCGTGGCAAATTTTATTCCTGGTATGACGTTTGCTGAGTTCTCACCTGGTCAGGCAAACATATCAATGAGGGGCATTAATACCAGTGACGATGGCCCTGGTTTAGATAATTCAGTCGCCCTGTTCCTCGATGGTGTCTATATTGGCCGTGGTGCCAGTATCAATTTCGATATGTTCGATTTAGAACGAATTGAAGTGTTACGTGGACCACAAGGCACGCTTTTTGGTCGTAATGCTGTAGGTGGAGCCATTAGCGTTATAACCGCGAAACCCTCCGATGAATTCCGCGCCAAAGTAGGTGCCACCGTCGGTAATGATGGCATTTTGCGTTATCAGGGACTCGTTAATGGTGGCCTAAGTGACAACCTTTACGGAAAATTAAGCGTATCTCATCGTGAGCATGATGGTTTTGTACACAACGTACTGTTAGATACCGAACTAAAGGACGAAGACTCAAGTTCAGTTCGGGGACAATTGCTTTATCAAGGCGATTCAAGTGAATGGCTGTTCACCGCAGACTATATGACCGATGATCGTGCCGATATGGGACGCACCCCGGTGATGAATGGTAACCAAGATTATTTGGGAGAATTAATCGATTTAGGGGCAACAGAGCCACGTCAGTCAGCCAGTCCAGTTGATGGTTTCTCAAAAAGAGAAGCCGGTGGTTTTAGCCTGACCGGCACCATAGATTTCTCTCAGGGCAGCCTGGTAACCATTACTGCGTTACGTCACGCTGAAACAGATTGGGAAATGGCTTCCATTGGTGCGCCATTGATTACCGGTGGTGGCCCGACTTATGACTTTGGTGATCCATCCACCCCTGAAGATGACGTTTACGGTATTGATTTATTTGACGACATTGTTGAAGACATCGATACCTTTTCCCAGGAATTCCGCTGGGTTTCTAACCTAGATGGAAATATAAATTATACCGCCGGATTGTTTTTTCTAACCGAAGAAACCGAACGGGTAGAGCAATGGAATATCACCCGTAATACCTACGCTGCTGCGCCACTTAAACTGGGTAATGAATATTCTGGTGCTAAAAATAAAACCACCAGTTATGCCGCTTATGGCCAGGGAAACTGGGAAATTAACGAGCAGTGGAGCCTGACACTCGGTGCCAGATATACCGTAGACGAAAAAGACTATACTGCCACATCAGTCAACTGTGCTCTTGATGCAACGGGTACTGAATTTGAAAATTTCTTTGAATGCCAGGGTGTCGGTGGCAGCTTAAAACTTATTGCTGAGTCATTTAGTATTGATACCAGTGACGACTGGAATGACTTGTCACCTATGGCAAACCTCAAATACCAGGCTAGCAAAAACGTGATGTTCTACACATCCGTATCAAGAGGTTTCAAAAGTGGTGGCTTTGCAGGATCTCAAGGGGTTGAGTCTAGTGCCAGCATTCCTGTTCAACCTGAAGTCGCAACCAATTATGAACTTGGATTTAAAGGCGATTTTTTGGCAAACACCCTCAGATTCAATACGACTCTTTTCTATACCGATTATCAGGATCTACAGGTAACAAGATTTGGTCCAACCACAGGATCTGAATTTGGAACCTTCCAGACAACCAATGTCGGTGAAGCTGCAATACAGGGAATGGAAGTCGAGTTTAACTGGAATCTCACCGACAATTTCAATATGTCAGGTAACTATGCTTACCTTGACACTGAAGTTAAGGGTCTTATCTTTGATACCGCAACAGGTATCGTAGATGGCTCAGGAAATCCATTACGCCAGGCCCCGGAAAATAGCTACCAACTGACGCTGAATTACTATGTGCCTATCGAGTCCGGTGAACTGGATTTGCGTCTGGAATATAGTCATACAGATGAACAAAATATGTCACTAACCAATACCGCAATCAAACTGGATGAATCGAACCTGGTTAATGCCAAGGTCAGCTGGCTTTCTCCTGACGACAAGCTTGAGTTATCTCTTTGGGTTAAAAACCTTACCGATGAAGCGGAGATTGTTCATGTTTATACCATTGGGCCAGGTGCAATAGGTGTTTGGGGCGATCCGCGCACATTCGGTGTATCGGCCACATATTCGTTCTAGTCATCTCATCAAGTCATAATTAAGTAAAGGAGGCCTCATTACACAATGAGGCCTCCTTTTTTAGAGAATATTTATGAAATTTACATCCACTTTACTGGCAACTGTTTTAATCCTTCAGGGGTGTGCGGTAGCTGACGTATCCAATAATTCGTTATCGGGTGCAACCGAATCATCCGTCACTGACAATAGCATTCGGCTATATCGCGATAACTATGGTACGCCGCATATTTTTGCAAATTCAAATTTTGACCTGTTTACGGGCTATGGCTATGCCGTTGCCCAGGACAGATTATTTCAAATGGAAATGCTTAAAAGGACAAGCCAAGGAAAAGTCGCTGAAGTACTCGGCGAAGAATATATTGCATACGACCGCTTTATTCGCAGTCAATTTCAGCCAGATTCCATCAAAAACCAGATAGCAAAATTAAGTCCTGCCCAATTAGATGTCCTTGGTGGTTATGCCCATGGTATGAATTTGTGGCTAAAAAAAATACAGTCTAACAACGCCCTATTACTGCCTTTAGAGTTTACCCAGCACCAGTTCAAGCCTTCAGATTGGACGACCTATGATGTTGCGATGATTTTTGTCGGCACACTGGCCATGCGTTACGCCGATTTTAATACCGAACTAGAAAATATGACGATGCTGCAAGAACTCAATACCTTGCACGACAGTAAAAAAAGTTTACAACTGTTTAATGCCTTAATGTGGCAATGCGATGACAACTCAATCACTACTGTGCACAAAAAAAGCACAGAAAAGTGCCAGGATCGGGAGCAAATCCCCGGTGATTTAGCAGTCACCTCCCCATTGAAATTAGCTGTAAAGAGCTATATCAATACCTCGGGTAAAATTGATTTCTCCCCTGATAGCCAATCCAAATGGCTTAAAGACTTTGCAAAAACAGGTCTCAGCGGTGACATTACCCGCTCATCAGCCAGTAATATCTGGATGTTGTCTAAAAACAAATTAAAAGACGCCAATGGTGTCATGTTAAACGGTCCGCAATTCGGATGGGCAAATCCATCCTATGTTTACGGTATAGGCCTCCATGGTGGCGATTATGACATTGTCGGTAATACCTTGCTGGCCACACCCAATATTCTATTTGGCCATAACAATCATATTGCATGGGGTTCTACTGCAGGCTTTGGTGATCAGGTTGATATTATTCAACTCAATTTAGTCAGCAATCCAGCCGACCCGGCACAGCTATCCTATTCCTATCAGGGAAAAATATATCCCGTCACCCAAAGGCAGGAGATCATTAAGGTCAAAGATGATCCTGCAATCGAGGTCACGGTTAACTTTACCCATTTGGGAGCTATCGAGCTTCTGGATCAAGGCTCCGGGCATATTTACATCAGAAGGCGTACCTGGCAGGGCTCTGAAGTACAAAGCATGCTCGCCTGGCTGGACATTGGCAAGGCATACAACTGGTCAGAATTTCGTCAGCAAGTAAGTCAGATCACGACCAATATCAATTTCTATTACATGGATTTACAAGGCAACCTGGGATATATCTTGGGGGGTAAATATCCCATCAGAAGTGCGCGACAACATGCCCGTCTACCCATGACCGGATCAACAGATTGGCAAGGGTTTAAAGACTTTAAAACAAACCCTTTTACATACCAACCCGCCAATGATTTTATCATGAATTGGAATAACCGCCCGCAAAGTAAACTCCCATCCCCGGATATGTGGTGGATGACCTGGAATAAGGCTGACCGGGGCAATGAAATTCATCAACGACTTGCCCGGCAAGATAAGTGGAGCACCGAAGACGTTTGGCAATTGAATGAAGACATGTCTTTTATCGACACCAACATTCGTTATCTGTTGCCGCTACTAGAACAAGCTCACAAAGCCCATCCTCTGAAAAGTGAAGCGGCAAAAGGTTTGAGCTTATTACAAAACTGGGATCGGGCATGGCGTGATAAAGATCACAACGGCTATTTTGATTCAAAAGCAACCACCTTAATGCAACTTTGGTTAACTCAATTGCTTAAAGATGTGCTCAGTGATGACTTGCCAGATGATATGTTTAAAAAATATGCCGCCACCGGGTACCCCATAGCCACCATCAGAGCTTCAATCAAACCTCAACCGGGCACCGCTATTTTGGTTGATAATTTTGCCGCACAACAGGCAGGCACAACACCACGCTTCGATTTTCTAAACGGTAAAACAGCACTGGAAGTTATCAGAAGCAGTTTTAATGACGTTATAAGGAAATTTGTTGAAAACGGCACACTAAACCTGCCTGAAACTGCCGTTTATCCGCTTAAGTTTTCGCCTTATAATTTCCGCGGGATTTTACAAGGCTCCTCAGAATATACAGTAAATCAAATCATGAATCGCGGTACTGAAAACAACTTGTTTATTGCCACAGATGATGGATTTCAGGCGTGGGATGTTATTCCATCCGGTCAAAGTGCCTTTATTAATCAACAAGGTGTTGCTGATCCACATTCAAGTGATCAACTTGCTATGTATGAAGAATTTAAAAAGAAACCTATTTATTGGAGTGAAGGTGAGCTACAAAAGCAGGATTTTAAAATGGAAATTATTGAAATGGAAAAATAAATTAATATTGATACCCAGAGCCATTGAAGCTGCAACTAGGCGGCAAAGAAACTCAGCCCCATGAGCTTAGACCGTCTAAGTGCCACGTCGGTTACCGCAACGCGGTTGGCGATAGAGGTGAATGAAAGCAGCCAACAACGCTGCAGCTTCAAGGGAGACGAGTATAGGGATGAAAACGCAATTCAGGTTTACAGACCCCTAATATTTTCATAAATATTGATGTCACTCACAACTTGCAACCATTAACTAAAGGCAGTAAAAATGAAAAAACAAGATCTCTATTTTCTCATCGGTCTAATCGCATTCTTTAGTCCATTTTTTATTTCAACCGATGTTTATGCCGGATATATTTCCTTTAATCAACAACACGGTTTTATTATGAGTTTTATCAAATTCGCCATACTTGCCACCACAGGTGAAGTGATTGGGTTACGGATCATCAGCGGTGTTTATAACAAACCCGGTTTCGGTATTCTGCCCAGAGCTATCGTATGGGGTATTTTGGGGATCACCATTAAAATAGCGTTCATTATTTTCGCCTCCGGTGTTCCGCCTGTATTAGCTTATTCCGGAATGGAGAATATTGCAGAAATAATGAAAGCAGGCCTAACACCCCATAAGCTGTTAGTGGCATTTTCCATCAGTGTTGCCATTAATCTTATTTATGCCCCCATAATGATGAGTCTACATAAAATTACTGACATCCATATCATCAACAATGGCGGAACCATAAAAGGTCTTTTCACTGCCATTAGCGTGGCTGACATCATGGCAAATATGGATTGGCGCAAACAGTGGAGCTTTGTTTTTAAGAAAACCATCCCCTTTTTCTGGATACCCGCTCATACCATCACCTTTCTTTTACCTGCGGATATGCAAGTGCTGTTTGCCGCAATTTTAGGTATTGCCTTGGGTATTATCCTGGCCATTGCCAGCCTGCAATCAGCACCGGCAAAAGCATAAAGCGTTGCATTTTTTAAAAATGGTATCTGGCGTCATACACCCAAATCATCTGGGTGTATGACGCCAGACTCAAAAATAAACTCAATACGCAGAGAACGATATGTCTGATAATCACCAGGATAAACAAAGCGCACCCGACTCAGATGCCAAACTATTGGCCAAGATTGCGGCACAATCCCATAAAGCGCAGCAGTTTGGCGATCACAACGCCTATATTTACCTTGCTAACAATGAGGCTATTGCACAGGCCAAAGCACTGGTTGGTAAAGATCCAACAAAGTCCCCCCTTTACGGGATGACATTAGCGATAAAAGATAATATTGAAGTTGCCGGCATGACTCATTCGGTTGGACATAAATCCTTAGAGCACTATATCCCGGCATCTGATTCGGATGTTGTCGCACAATTGAAAAAAGCGGGAGCCATAATTAATGGTAAAACCAATATGCATGAACTTGCTTTGGGTATCACCAGCAATAATGGCGCATTTGGATCGGTTAGAAATGCTCACAATCCATCCTGCTTTGCTGGCGGCAGCAGCGGAGGCACAGCAACAGCCATAGCACTGGGTTTAGCCGACGCTGGTATTGGTACCGATACAGGGGGTTCAACGCGCATCCCGGCGGCACTCAATGGCATAGTTGGATTCAGACCCACCACCGGACGTTACTCAACTAGAGGTATTAGCCTGTTATCGCAAACACGAGACACGGCCGGCCCTATGGCAGCAGATGTAGAGACAGTTGCACTGTTAGATTCGGTAATGGCACAGGAGTCAACCGTTAAGGTCAATCAGTATCCCTTACATAAGTTAAAATTGGGCATGCCAAAAGCCTACTTCTTTGACAATATTTCCCCGGAAATCACCGACCGTTTAGAAAAAGTCATCAGCACATTACAAGCAGCTGGTGTCCAATGGGTCGATGTTGATTTAAGCGATATTGCGCAATTAAGCCACCAATCCAGTTTTACGATTGTTTTGTATGAAGCACGTCAGCAATTAGAAAACCTGCTCAAACGAGCCGCCCCCCAACTCAGTTTTGAACAATTTGTGAGTCAGACCTCCAGCCCTGATGTAAAAGCATTACTCACCATGTTGCTTGAAGAGCCCATTACAGAGGATGCCTATCACAAAGCCATTAACACCTTACGCCCCAAGCTACAAAAGGCCTATAAAGATTGCTTTGAGTCACATCAAGTCGATGCGCTCATATTCCCTGCCACCCCCTTACCCGCCCAACCTATCTTGGGTAGTGATGAAACGGTCTACTTGAATGGTCAACAGGTACCCACCTTTTCCACCTTTATTCAAAACACTGACCCGTCCAGCAATGCTGGTATTCCTAGCCTGGTGATCCCTATGGGGCTTAACTCCGGGGGATTACCTATCGCCTTGCAAATTGACGGTCCGGCAGGTTCAGACCAACAGCTATTGGCGATTGGCGCCAGTATAGAAAACATGCTTAAAACGATGGCATAACGCCCGCACTGTTTATACGTTTTGATCTATAAACCAGCGAGAGCACAAATGGTCTTTTCTCGGTATGCGTAGCCTCTGTATAGCGCAGCGCTCTGTGGCGAATATCTGTTTTAGAGGTTTGAATTCGCTGGTGAACTGGCTTTAGAACACGCTAAAGGAGGCCCTTTAGCGTGTCAAAATCCAGCTTCAGGTTACCCTTATCATTGATTTTCAGGTTTAGCATCTATGAATGCAGGCAACCTATTACAGTTGTGATATATGTGCATTAACCTTGGAAATGCCTGCATGTCAACATCAAAACGTAATGCGTTGTATACCTGTGGAATGAGGTATATATCGGCCAGAGACACATGTTGACCAATGCAGAAATCTTCTCCCTCAACAACCTTTTCTAATGCAGTAAACCCCTCGGTTATCCAATGTCGATACCAAGTAATCTTCTGATCTTCATCAATGTTTAGATTATTAGTCAGATACTTTAAAACCCGCAGATTACAAACCGGGTGAATATCGCAAGCAATAATATCGACAATGGTTTTAATTTTAATGGCTTGTGATCCTTTGATTGGCAGTAGCCTGGGCGCGCTTTTATGCCCGTCCAGATAATCAATCATAGCCCCGGATTGAAAAATAAATTCACCGGCGCTAATTTCCATACAGGGCACCAATCCCTGGGGTTGTTTAGCCCGGTAGTCGTCACTGTGATGCTCACTTTTCAATAGATCCACGGGCACTATTGTATGCTCAATATTTTTAATATTTAAAACAATACGCACCCGGTACGCAGCAGAAGAACGATAATACGAATATAACTTCACAGGGTTATTTCGATGGCAAAACTGTTGATACCACTTGGCCAAACCCGATGGGAGCAGCCCCTTTTTGTTGACATGATGCCCGCATGATAATGCTGTCACCGTCCTCTAAAAATGTGCGTTTTTCGCCATTTGAAAGCTCGATCGGTGTTTTGCCCCCACAACTCAATTCAATAAGTGAACCCGCTTCAGAATAGGTAGGTCCTGATTGCGTGCCTGAACCTAACAAATCCCCTGGTCGCATGGCACACCCATTACTCGAATGATGGGTCACAAGCTGCGCAGCGGTCCAATAAGAATAATTGAAATTTGAACTCGATAGTTTGCATGCATCTATACCCGCGCCACGCATTGCCTCGGTTTCAATCAACACTTCCAGCTGTATATCCAGGCCGCCATACTCACTGTTGTCAGCTGAGCTTAAATATTCCAGAGGCTGGGGATCATCACTATTTCTTGAAAAAGCACAACGGTAGGGAGCCAATGCCTCAAGCGTCACTATCCAGGGTGATATTGTAGACGCAAAATTCTTTGCCAAAAAAGGGCCAAGAGGCTGATATTCCCAGGCTTGAATGTCTCTGGCAGACCAGTCATTTAACAGACAAACCCCGAAAATATGCTGCTGGGCATCTTTGATCGAGATGATATCGCCCATTTTTGTTCCGGACCCGATGAAAATCCCCATTTCAAGTTCGTAATCTAAACGTTTGCTTGGGCCCATAGTCGGTTTCGTCGCATCGGGCAATTTTGTCTGTCCCTTTGGTCGATGAAACTTCTGGCCAGAAATTCCGATGGTCGACGAACGCCCGTGGTAGCCAATGGGTACCCATTTATAATTTGGCAGCAAAGGGTTATCGGGGCGAAACAGTTTACCGATCGCAGTAGCATGGTGAATTGAGGTATAAAAGTCGGTGAAATCGCCAATTCGGCAGGGCATATCAAATTCAATATCACTCAGGGGGATCAAGGCAGACGACAACCTTGATTCTAGCGTTGCCCCCTGGGTTAACGCTTTAGATAGAGCCAGCCTCAAAGCTGAATGCACCTTACTGCCCAGTCCCATTAAATTATTTAAGGATGACTCAGCGGCCGCCACTGCGCCCTGCTGCGCTTCATCAGTAAATAAATCAAGCTTCGCCAGTTTCGCCATATCAATGACATATTTGCCAATCGCGACGCCTCCTCGCCACGGCTCGTCCTGCCCTTTACGTTTAATGATCGCAAAAGGTAAATTTTGGATTGGAAAATCTGCGCAACCATTGGCGCTGGTGACCCAACTTTTCAGATTAACGTTATGGGTTTCATTTAGTAATTGCATGTATTTTTGCCTTTTTAATCATCGCGTCAAATAATGACTAGCGTATTCCATCAAAATATTTAGTCAGTGTGCCCCAACAAGCCAGGTAGTTCTTTTGTTTAAACTCTGTACTCAAGGCAAATTGCGTGGGCGCTATTACATAGCGGGACTCAAACATAAACGCCAAAGTATCTATGTATCTATGGGGTTCAAGCTTTGCGTTTGACGCTTTTTCAAACACTTCAGCTTCAGGGCCATGAGGTGTCATACAGTTATGCAAACTCATGCCGCCCGGTTCAAAGCCCTTCCCTTTCGCATCGTAAACCCCCTCGATAAGTCCCATAAACTCACTCATCACGTTTCTGTGATACCAGGGTGGGCGGAACGTATTTTCTGCCACCATCCAGCGCGGCGGAAAGATAACAAAATCCATATTGCCTACCCCAGGGGTCTCAGAGGCCGATGTAAGGACAGTAAATATTGACGGATCAGGATGGTCGAAACTGACCGTATTGATAACGTTAAAACGTGAAAGATCATATTTATAGGGGGCACTGTTACCTACCCACGCGACCACATCTAACGGCGAATGATCAAGAACTGCTTGATAAAACTCACCACAAAATTTGGTTACCAAAGTACAGGGTTTATCATTGTCCTCAAACCAGGCCACGGGATACATAAAATCCCGTTGATTGGCATAGCCATTAGCGCCAACAGGACCCCGTTCCGCCAGCTTATAAGGTGATCCATAATTTTCGCAGATATAGCCACGAATAGGACCATCTTCGATTTCGATTTTGAACTTTATACCACGTGGGATCACACATATTTCGCCGGGCTTGACTTGCAACAGGCCAAATTCGGTATAGGCAGTAAACTCTCCCTGTTGCGGAACGATAAGCAACTCGCCATCGGCATTGCAGAAAAAGCGATCTGACATACCCTGATTGGCACCATAGACATGGATACCTATACCCGCCTGCATTTTGGCATCACCATTGGCTGCCATAGTCGTTAACCCATCAATAAAGTCGGTTGACTCATCAGCAATGGGTATGGGATCCCAGCGCATCAAATTAGGTGGGCACAGAGTGTCATTTAACGGCGCGGTGCGAACAAGCCCTTTATTAACAGGGGTATAGTCACCCATGCTTATTGAAGGTCTTATTCGGTATAACCAACTGCGGCGATTATCACTCCGAGGGACTGTAAAAGCAGTGGTATTGAACTGCTCTGCGTATAAACCATAAGCGCACTTTTGTGGATTAAACTGGCCAACTGGTAAGGCACCCGTGAGTGCCTCAGTCTCATGTTCATTACCAAAACCTGTTAGGTAATCAAGAGGGGTATCCGTTTTCATTCAATTTCCTCAGCAATTTTTAACGCTTCACTAAGCACGTCCATATGACCGATATGATTGGCTAATAAAAGGATCAACCTTGCATTCAAACATTCGCTTTGTTCCGGGTTCAGTTCCCGATGAACATCGATTAACGCTTGGTAAAACCTATCAGGTTCAGATAAATTAGGTTCGGTCTTGAGTCTCATGTTAACACCTCACAAGTCTTGGTTTGTCTATCAGATACATCCGTATCAAGTTCGAATCCTAAGGCCCTACGCATCGCTTTTTCGATTGTTTGTGACAGGCACTCCCGCCACCGCCCTGAGATAATTTGATCAGGTCTGAATAGGTAGGTTGTCTTATGTTTTAGATCATAGCGTGCAACGAGTGCACCTTTAGTACAGTCAATCCTGGTTACTTTACTTTTGATGACATCTGGCAAGATACCAGGCCCGGTGACCAGAATGTTAAGGTTCTGAATGTTTGATAATTGCATAATTTCAGAGGTTTCTTCTGGGCCGATAATATCGAGTGACACTAACACCACAAACTGGGTACCAAGCTGATTCAGAAGCCAGTCCTGTTGATCATAAACAGCGATGGGTGCGTCTTTGGGCACGCTACCGGCACATAATGGGCTATCAAAGGTGTCCTGTTCCACAGTGCTCAAAGGCGAATCCTTATATTGGCATGGCGTAGACAAACGACCGCTATTGACCAGGGTTCTTGCAAAGGCAAAGTTTTTGGCTAAGCGCAAAGTTTGATCCCGAAACACCCGACTAATATGGTTTTTAGGGGTAATAAAATCTGTCGCCCTGGTCGAGTTCAGAATGTTTTCTTTGGCACCCTGTTGTCGCTCAGTATTATAGGTTTCAATTAGCGCTTGGGGGGCTTGGCCCTTTAACACGCTAGCGACTTTCCAGACCAGATTCTCTACTGATTGGATACAACCATTTGCGCCTCGAGCACCAAAAGGAGAAACCTGGTGCGCCGCATCACCCACAAAAAGAACCTTGTTATGAATAAAGTGATCCATCTTGCGACATTGAAAGGTGTAAACACTGGCCCATTCAATTTCAAATTCCACCTCCGGGCCAAGCATCGCTTGAATTCGTGGACGGATAATATGTTCCTGTTGTTCATGCTCAGGATCGGCGTCCCAGCCAAGTTGCAGATCAATTCGCCATACATTGTCCGGTTGTTTGTGCAGTAAAGCAGACTGGTTAGGGTGAAAGGGCGGGTCAAACCAGAACCAGCGTTCCGTAGGGAAATTGGCTTTCATGACAACGTCTGATATCAAAAATCTATCTTGAAAGACTTGACCTTTGCTCTCCAGACCAAGCATAGAGCGCACACCACTGTTGGAACCGTCTGCACACACCAGATAATCACACGTAAGAGTATATTCGCCGTCTGGCACAGCGACCCGAATTTCAGTGCTGTCCTTGCGTGAGTCTATTGCAATGACTTTACTGTTCCATCGCAAATCAAGCTCTTCATATTCAGCGACCTTGTCCACCAAATATTCTTCGAAGTAATATTGTTGCAAGTTAATAAAGGCAGGGATTTGATGGTCGGCCTCGTTAAGCAGATTAAAATCATAAACCCGTTCTTCTTTGAAAAAGACTTTGCCATGATCCCAGGTCACACCTTTATCGATCATTCGCTTAGCACAGCCAAGTCGATTCATTATTTCTAAAGTGCGCTTAGCAAAGCATATTGCCCTCGAACCCACACTGACGGTATTGTTATCATCCAATATAACGGTGCGGATACCTTGCGACGCGAAGTCGATCGCTAAGGCGAGTCCGCCAGGGCCGGCGCCCACTATCACTACTGGATGATGCACGGCTTTCTTCGCATGTAGATCCGCACTGCTGACGTAAGGGTAAACTGGATTTGTATAAGTTTTCTGCATAAAGAACGCCGCCAAATTTTCAATTTATAATCTCAATTGAGAATAACATAATAGACTATGCACCCTTAAATCAAGGTTTAATTCAATATATTGCCAATTTACTGTCACATATTCGTTAACTTTAGTTTCATGTGAGAGTTTATTGTGTTAAGTTTTTATCTTCCTAATTTATTATTGATTAACTCAAGTCGAGGTTACCCTTATGTCTAAAAAGCCTTTTGCATCATCTGCAGATCTAGGTAAAAAAGCTGAAACCCTTGAAGTGCTTGCCGATGGCGTTTATGCACTTACTGCTGAGGGCGATCCAAATATTGGCGCGATTGAAGCAGAAGATTTTGTTATTGCGTTTGAAGCCAGGGCGACACCCAGAGCAGCAAGTGATTGGCTCGAAATGCTCAGAGATCATACCGACAAGCCAATAAAGTACCTTGTTCTGTCTCATTATCATGCGGTACGAGTATTGGGTGCATCCGCTTACGGTGCTGAATCGATCATTGCACATGAAAAAACTAAATTTCTGATTGAAGAACGTGGTTTGCAGGACTGGGCAAGTGAATTTGGCAGAATGCCAAGACTTTTCAGAGAGCCAGATGATATTCCAGGACTCACCCACCCCGATATCGTCTTTAATGATCGTCTCGAAATACCCTTAGGTGGCGAGCGTGGCAGCCTCATTTTAGAACATTGTGGCAGAGGCCATACCGCTGGAGACATAGTAGCTTGGTTACCTAAACACAAAATTTTGTTTGCTGGCGATTTAGTTGAAGCAGCGGCAGCCTTGTATACCGGTGATGCGTTTCACTTTGACTGGGCATCGGGTACATTAGACAAAGTTAAAGCCTATCAGGCAGAAATTTTGGTGGGTGGTCGCGGAGCGGTAGCCGAAGGTAGAGATAACGTTGATGCTGCCATAGAGCAAACTCGTGGATTTCTCGAAGGTATGATCGACAAAGTCGGGCAAGTGTACAAAAACGGCGGTACATTAAAACAAGCGTTTGATGAAACCCATACACTGCTGGCCCCTAAATTTGGTATGTGGCCAATCTTTGAACACTGCCTCCCATTTGATGTAAAACGTCTTTGGGACGAATTTGAAGGCATTGACTGGCCGCAGATTTGGACTGCAGAAAAAGACCAGGAAGTTTGGGACGAACTACAAAACTAAGACGTCATTTTCTGTCCAATTTAACTAACTAAAAATGGCTCCAGATAAAAATTTATGGCGTTATACTGTATGATAAAACGTCATTAAATTTTTAATCTGGAGTAACCCACCTTGAAAGAGAAAACTAACAGAACGGTTATGTTGAATCTCTTTGTCCCCTACAGAATGGTCAATCTTGCCACCAATATAAGTAATGCTTGTTCAAAGATCTACCTTACTGAGTTTGATATTTCAATCCCAGAGTGGCGAATTTTGGCACGCCTGGCAGAACACGAAAAACTCAATGCCAAAGATATTGGCAGAGTCACCTTTATGGATAAATCTAAAGTGTCTCGCGCGGTAAAAATATTGGAAGAAAAGCAACTCATTCATAGACAAAAAGACGAACAAGATAAGCGTGCCGCCTATTTATCATTGTCAGAAACGGGTATTAAAATATATGGCAAAATAGCGCCCAAAGCCCTGGACTGGGAAGAAGAATTAATCGGCGCCTTAGATGTAAGTGAATACCGGGATTTAATGCGAATAATGGAAAAATTAGATAACAAAGTATTACAAATGGAACAAAGTAATTTTGGCTTGAAGGACAATCAGGAAGCCAAAGCGTAAAGGATGAGCAGAACAGCGACAAGTTAAGCAAAAAAAGCCCCCTTGTTCCCCATGAACACCCAAGCCCCTATAACCACAGCCATTGCCGTGGCACCTAGACTTCAACTCAAATGGCTTGAGGTATATAACGACTCTTTTTACAAGGCCATACTTCAATCCATGGCCTGATTAATTGCACAGAGTATTGCATCTATATCCGCTAACGGATTAGCGGCAACTGAACGTAGCCATTTCTGGTCATCAAGGATACAGGTTGAGAGCATACCCTG
>Ga0307489_10000118_pt1 | contig 39589 bp, 31 predicted proteins | sample SB12metaG_FD_202247 | JGI IMG/M metagenome (GOLD analysis project Ga0307489, IMG submission 202247) | Sea-ice brine microbial communities from Beaufort Sea near Barrow, Alaska, United States - SB 1.2 | ecosystem: Environmental > Aquatic > Marine > Coastal | place: USA: Alaska | collected... | reverse complement strand
AGCGGTTATGCCTACACTTGAAGAGTTCCCATATGCAATTCGTGTGGTTTCTGAAATTACAGAGTCAAACGGTTCGTCTTCAATGGCTTCAGTTTGTGGAGCTTCATTAGCGCTTATGGATGCTGGAGTTCCTATTAAGGCATCTGTTGCGGGTATTGCAATGGGCCTAGTTAAAGAAGGCGATAAATTTGTTGTCCTCTCTGACATTCTAGGTGATGAAGATCATTTAGGTGATATGGACTTTAAAGTAGCGGGTACTACCGGTGGTATTACTGCACTTCAAATGGACATTAAAATTGAAGGTATCACGCAAGAAATAATGCAAATTGCTTTAAACCAAGCAAAAGCAGCGCGTACACACATCCTTTCTGTTATGGATGAAGCAATAAGTGGACACCGTGAAGAAATTTCTCAGTTTGCCCCTCGTATTCATACTATCAAAGTTAGCCAAGATAAAATTCGTGACATCATTGGTAAAGGTGGCGCAACTATTCGCCAACTTACAGAAGAAACCGGTACTACCATCGAAATTGATGATGACGGGACAGTTAAAATTGCGGCAACAAATGGTGATCAAGCACAAGATGCTATTAATCGTATCAAGGCATTAACTGCTGAGATAGAAGTAGGCACGCTTTACACTGGTACAGTCGTTCGTATCGTTGACTTTGGTGCTTTTGTTAATGTTTTACCAGGTAAAGATGGTTTAGTACATATTTCACAAATCTCTGATGAGCGTGTTAACAATGTTACCGATGTGCTTAAAGAAGGCCAAGAAGTGAAAGTTAAAGTACTGGAAGTAGATCGTCAAGGCCGTGTTCGCCTAAGTATTAAAGAAGCAATGGAAAAGCCAGCAGTGCCTGAAGCGCCAAAAGTTGCTGAATAATTTTTACTCAACTAATGATAAGATGAGTAATAAATAAAACATAACAGGTAACAATTCGATGCCTGTTATGTTAAATAAAAAGGAGCCAACTGGCTCCTTTTTTTATATACTGCCAAACAAGTATAATATTCGTATTTAAGGTTTCTTTTGCTAAGTTCAATAATTAAATTCGTGCCGACTGCCATAATTGTTGCGGTTGCATTATTTGCACAAGGGTGTGTATCTCTTAATAAAACATCACAGAAGTCGACATCGATGAATCAGCTTATTATTGCAGAGCCAATGCAAGTGAGTTACAAAAGTGAAATCGCTATTGCGCGTTTATCAGAAGTTATTCTTCGCGCAGAAGTAACTGATGACCAAAGAGCTCAGCTTTATTATGACCGTGGTGTAATTTATGACAGCGTCGGTTTGCGATCATTAGCTCGCCTTGATTTTAACAGAGCGCTTCTTTTAAAGCCCAATTTAGTGAACGCTTATAACTTTATTGGTATTCACTACACGCAAATGCAAGAGTATATGCAAGCTTATGATGCTTTTGATTCCGCGCTAGATTTGGCACCTGAACATGAATATGCTTATCTAAATAGAGGGATTGCGCTTTACTATGGTGGTCGTCCAGAATTAGCATTAGATGACTTTAACGTTTTTCATCAAAGACAAAAAGATGACCCTTATCGTGTGTTATGGATGTACCTTGCAGAGTATGAAGTTGACAGTGAAGCCGCTAATATTGCATTAAAAAAGCGTTCCACAAATATATATGATAAAACCTGGGCAAAACAAGTTATTCGATTATATTTAGGGGAGATTAATCAAGGTGACTTTATTACGCATTTAACCGATGGCGTTAAATCAAATAAGGCCTTAACAGATCGTCTTTGCGAAGCTTATTTTTACTTAGGAAAATACAATCAGATTAAAGGTAGACAAAGTATTGCAGCTAATTTTTTTAAATTAGCGTTAGGTACTAATGTTTATGAGTTTGTCGAACATAGGTACGCCAAACTTGAACTTACACTAATGCGAGAAGCTATTAAAGGTAGTGTTGAACCTGAGTAAGAAACATTACCGCTTGATATTCATTTTTAAGTATTCATATTTAGGTATTAGTTAATGCCAATTAAAGTGATCATCATAATGAGTTTGTCGATATTATTATCGTCAGGAAAATTTTCTTTAGACGATTATTTAACCGACAAAATTAATAGCAACGATTATACTAAAGCTCAATTAATTTACGCATTAACTTTAAACCTCGATGCAGCATACCAAATTAAACTTACTGAGGCTAAGCTAGGTAGTGAACCTTGGTTGAACTATGCAAAATTACTTGCTAAAGATAATAGCCAAATAAGTAAAGAAATAGCTGATTATTACCTTCAACAAGGTGAACTCAACACTAGCGTAATTTGGTATCAACAGGCGGTTAAACTTTCCGATGCCTCTGCAGTGTTGCCTTTAGCTAAGGTACTCTTTGCTCAAAATAAATTAGGACTTGCCAGAACGGTTCTAGGAAAGGTTAAAAACTTATCGTCAACTCAAATGAACTTTTCTGTTGAGTTAGCTATTTCTCAGGGAGATCTTTTCTATATAGCTAAAAATTTATATAAGTTAACAAGTAGTGCAATAGGAAAAACATTACTTACTAAGATTAGCCAATATAAAATAGTAACTGGAATTAATGTTAATGTTAATGAAGCAATTACTAATGGTAACTATCTATCAAGTAAGTTGAAAAATGAAGTTTTACAGCCTTATAAAAGCTGCCCAACAAGCATGCAATTATTGGCAACGACCCTTGCTGACTTGGAAAAACTGTCTGAATTTAAAAAGGAGTTCGAAAAAAATCCACTTAATGAATACCTCTGTTTATCTAAACCAAAATACATCAACATCAATAAACTATACTGTGATCACATCCAAAATAGTGCCATTAAATGTGATGAAGGTACTTGGCAAACGTTTGCGCAAAACTTTAATACCCGCTACATTGGATTACTCTATCCCTATGGCGGAGCTAATGTCCATTTAGGCATTATGTATATTGATAGAGAAGACACCTTTGATGTTTTTTCTCACGAAGTCACACACTTATTAGGCTTTATTGATGAATACCCTTTAGCCAAAAAACACCCTAAATGTGATCAAGTACAAACAGTAATGTTTGCTCAAAATATTGCCGTACTAGAGAAGGAATATTACGGCAATAGGAAAGTGGTTCGACATAACATTCTTAAAAGTATACCTTGGGCAAATAAAATAAAATTATTAACACCAATATTAACTTCAGGAGTCACTTTAAAGAACGAATCGCCTAAAAATTCTATTGAAGAAAATAGTTGGTTACTTGGTACGCCTCAAGAGTACCGAGATGAATATGGGGTTTTTATTGCTGATACTTGTAATACTGGTGATTTTCGCTCATATAAACCGTTAGAGAAAATTACCCAGTTACAATATTATCAAGTCGACTTTCCAAATCAATACTTAGATTTATTAGCGGCTAATGGGCATAAATATCTAATGCCAAGCTTTCATTATAATATTGCGATGTCGTTATTGCTAAAAGGAAGCATTGAAGATGGACGAACGTGGCTATTAAAATCAGCGAGTATGGAAACTAAAAAGGCTAGAAAAATTAAAATATTGCAAGCAAAGTTCTAGCGTACTTTTGTCAATTTTTTAATATAACTTGTGGTTAGCATCTTTAGTTTAACGCTTAATTGGTCAATCGCGTATTAGGACTATCTTTAGTTAAGGTATTGCTTCCTGGTGTTATTACCCAATTTATTTGTGTCTTGTCTGATGTTGGTTTATTAACTGTAGTTTTTGTTTCTTGTTGTTCAGATATTGATGAAAAAGTAGATTGGTTTCGGTTAAACCATGAGTATAAAGCCATCTTATTAAATCCTTTTATCGATAGTATTACTTACTTACTTACTTACTTACTTACTGAGTAGGATGTCATAGTTATAGCTTATAATTCTCATGATTACACATTTAAAGTAAGAAAATTCATATATAATTTATTAATGTTTAACGTAATAATAAGGTATAATTGACTTAGTTTTAATTTGTAAATATATCAATTAGTTAACATGAATCAGTTCGACCATTTAACCTTTCGCCACCATTTTCCTTTATTGAAGATAAATCTAAGTCATGATGGCTCTGAGCCTTTTCCTTTAGTATATTTTGATAACGGTGCCACTACACAAAAACCAAACTGTGTAATTGACTGTTATAAGCACTTTTACGAGCGAAATAATGCCAATGTTCATCGCTCTTCTCATCTGTTGAGTGCAAGAGCAACAACAGATTTTGAACAGGCAAGGGTGTTAGTTAAAGATTTTATCCATGCTAACAGTATAAAAGAAATTATATGGACTAAGGGGGGAACTGAAAGTATAAACTTAGTTGCTCATAGTTTTGCTTTAAACTATTTAAAATCAGGTGATGAGATTGTTTTAAGCCAATGTGAACACCATGCTAATATTGTCCCTTGGCAAATTATTGCTGGGAAAACAGGGGCGATTATTAAAGTTTTGCCCATTGATAAAGATGGCCGAATTGACAAACTATTTTTACCAAAGCTGATAACAGCCAACACGAAAATAGTTAGTTTTGCACATATATCCAATGTCTTAGGTCGCATTAACCCGATAAAAGAAATTATTGCTCAGGCTAAAGCGGTGGGTGCTGTTACCTTAGTTGACGGGGCTCAAGCTATTGCGCACTTACCTGTTGATGTTCAAGCGTTAGGTTGTGACTTTTATATCTTCTCTGCTCATAAAATGTACGGTCCAACAGGTGTTGGTGTGCTTTATGGTAGAGAAGCATTACTCAATAAAATGTCACCTTACCAGGTTGGTGGTGAAATGATTAGTACAGTTAGTTTTGAGCAAGGGACTACCTATAATGAACTTCCTTTTAAATTTGAAGCGGGAACCCCTAATATTGCCGGAGTTATTGCTTTCTCAAAGGCAATTGTGTTTCTAAAGTCTTATCTAGATAAACCATTTACTGTGTACGAGCAAAGTTTAATTGATTACGTATTTAAGCATTTTAAAGCAATACCCGATGTTAAATTTATCGTTGACGGTCAGCCTGATATTCCCGTCATTTCATTCATATTAAAAGGACATCATAACCATGATATTGCTGTTGCATTAGACAGCTTTGGTATTGCTGTTCGGTCAGGTCATCTTTGTGCGATGCCGTTGATGGATTATTTAAACATTAGCGGTTGTATACGTATTTCTTTATCGGCTTATAATACGTTTGATGAAATTGATTTTTTTATGGAAAAGTTAACCGAGATTTTAGCCTTTTATGCGAGCTCTAATTATTCGAATATAAATACTGCCGTGACTCAAAGCGAGGTAGTATCTAATTCAGCGAGTGATGTTATTTTAGCGTTATTTAAAAATATTAAGGGCTGGGATGGCCGTCATCGACAAATAATGTTGCTAAGTAAACAGTTGGCCAATATTCCTGATAATAAAAAAAATAGGGAATCGCTTATCAAAGGCTGCGAAAGCCTAGCATGGTTGAGTTATAAAAAAGATAATCAGGGTAACTTCTCTTTTGATGCGTACAGTGACGCAAAAGTTATAAGAGGATTATTAGTCATTATCCTTGCTGCTTTTGATAATAAAAATAGAGAACAAATTCAAAATTTCAATGTGGAAGGCTACTTTCAACAACTAGGCTTGATGCAGCATTTAAGTCCTTCAAGAGGAAATGGTGTTAGGGCAATTATTGATAAAATCAGAGTGATAATTGAGGGTGAATAACTCAAGACGCAGTCCAGATAGACGCCACAGTGGAATAGTGACTTAGTTAACTGATTTGTGTTCACATGGACGTAAGCATGATTTTTTCAGTTCGTTATTTTTTTGCTAACAATTTTTGTATTGATCGACCTACGGCAAAGAAAGCAAAACTTGCGGTAACATGGGTTGTTGCTCCAAAGCCACTACTGCAATCTAATCTCACTGTACCGTTTTGTCTTTGTTTTGCATGACAAACCCCTCCATCAAGATCTGGGTAAAATAATTGTTCGGTTGAAAACACAGCATCTATAGCAAACTTTCTTTTCCTTTTTTTCTCTACTGTATCCCGAGGGAAATTATGCTCGCGGCGTAACTGATTTTTTACTTTAGCTAAAAGTGGATCTTGATATGTTTTACTGAGATCTGTTATTTGAATTTTACTTGGGTCTATCTGTCCACCCGCACCACCGATGGTAATGATTGGTAATTTATTGCGTTTACAATGGGCGATGATTTTTGTTTTTATATTAACTGAATCTATTGCATCAATAACATAATCATAATTGGATGAGATCAAGTCTGTTAAATTTTCTTCTGTGACAAAATCATCGATTTGATGAATATTACATTCAGGATTTATCTGCTGAATTCGCTCAGCCATTACCGCTACTTTATCTTTACCAATAGTTGAAGATAATGCATGGATTTGACGGTTAATGTTTGTGGTACAAATATCATCTAAGTCAATTAACGTTATATTTCCTACACCGTTTCTCGCTAAGGCTTCCGCTACCCAAGAACCCACTCCGCCAATACCTATGACGCAAAAGTGCGAACCTTCTAAAATACTAGCACCTTTAGCACCATAAAGACGGGCAATACCACCAAATCTTAATTGATAATCTGACATAACAAGTAAATATTTAACCTACGTATATAATTATCCCCATTATACCTATATATAAGATGAAAATATCTAGCCTAAGTTAATTAACGAATTTATTCATTATCTCTTCTTGATATCAGTTACGCAGACGGCAAAGTTATTTTTAATAACACTTTTACTTAACTTTTCAGATTTTTTATAAATCGCTGCGAGCTATCTAGTCTTGTTTAATAACTTATGAGACTATAAATTAATGATGAAATACGTGAGTTGGTTCATTAGGCTGTGAAGGTCGTACATTAAATTAATACTTTAAGTAAATAAACAGATAAAGACCAATTGATTGCTACCTAAGACCTCGTATGAAAAATGATTAATTATCTAAATAGCTCTTGAGTTCATAGATAAATTTTTTTCGTTATTAAATATTTAGGTACTTTTAGAAAAGCTAAAGACGTTTTCATGTCGGCGAATTATCGATGAGATTTGCAATATGCATTTTATCACAGAAAAAATTGACCTTTAGAAGCTCTTTTAATATTTAGTTTGAGAATACTGATTATGCCAAAGTGTAATGATGAGAATGGATTTATGTTACTTGTTTTGTTTTTTATTAATACTTTAGTCGTAGCTAAGAGTCGATTTGGTTAATACTAAGCCATCAATATATTTTGTATAATTTTAATTATTAACTTATTTAAAGAGAATTGAGCGGAAAGTTACTTTAGGTATTTTCTTGGTGAATAGTTGCTATAGTAAATATAAATATAGAATAAGTGTTTTTATGGGTTGTTTATACCTTTTTGACCCGTTTACTTGTAGCTAAAAGTACATGTTATGAGTGATAATTGAGCAATGTATAACGAGAAAAATTGAATTTTAATTAATAAAAAAGGTAGCTTTGGCTACCTTTTTTTTATAAATTTACCTTTGGGGCTGAAGCTATGTATTCTTTAATGGTTTAAATTCGCGATTGATTTCACCGGTATATTTTTGACGAGGTCGACCAATTTTTTGTCCTGGCTGGCTTAACATTTCATCCCAATGAGAAATCCAACCAACGGTACGTGACATAGCAAAGATCACTGTAAACATGCTTGTTGGTATACCTATAGCTTTTAAGATTATACCCGAATAAAAATCAACATTAGGGTAAAGTTTTTTCTCAATAAAATAGGGGTCTTCTAAGGCAACTTTTTCTAATGCCATTGCTACGTCCAATAGCGGGTCCTGAATACCAAGTTCATTAAGTACTTGATGACAAGTTTCACGCATCACAGTAGCGCGAGGATCAAAGTTTTTATAAACGCGATGACCAAAGCCCATTAAACGAAATGAGTCATTCTTATCTTTAGCTTTCTTGACATATGCGTCGACATGTTCAAGGCTACCAATCTCTTCTAACATAGTTAAACAAGCTTCATTAGCACCACCATGTGCAGGCCCCCACAATGACGCTACACCCGCTGCTATACATGCATATGGGTTTGCACCTGAAGAACCGGCAAGACGTACAGTTGACGTTGATGCATTTTGCTCATGATCAGCATGAAGAGTAAAAATTCTATCCATTGCGCTAGCAATAATAGGGTTAACTTTGTACTCTTCGGCAGGTACAGAGAACATCATATTAAGGAAGTTTTCTGCATAGGTCAGATCATTTTTTGGATAAACAAATGGTTGACCAATACTATATTTATAAGCCATTGCTGCGATAGTCGGCATTTTAGCAATTAAGCGATGTGCACTTCGTATACGTTGGACAGGATCATCAATGTCTAAATCGCTGTGATAGAAAGACGATAAGGCACCAACCACAGCACAAAGCATAGCCATTGGATGTGCATCAGGTAAAAAACCTTGGAAAAAATGTGCTATTTTTTCATGTACCATTGTATGATTAGTGATGATTTTTTCGAATTCATCATATTGAGATTTTGTAGGTGCATCACCATTTAATAAAATGTAACAAACTTCTAAATAATCTGCTTTTTTTGCAAGGTCATCAATAGCATAACCTCTGTGTTGTAAGATACCTTTGCCACCATCAATGTAGGTGATTGCTGATTCACAAGACGCTGTTGCCATAAAGCCAGGGTCATAAGTGAAGTAGCCTTTGCTACCTAGTGTTCTGATATCAATGACATCGAGACCAGCGGTTCCTTTTAAAATAGGCAATTCTATAACTTCATTACCGTCGATACTTAGCGTGGCTTGAGATTCAGCCATATGTATTATCCCCTATCAAATTGGTTTGCTTATTAAATTGAAAAAATAATCATTTTTAAGAATAAAAATCTGAAAGTATTCTACTGCAAAATGGGGCATAAAAGCTAATCGTATTCTTGGGCAAAGAGATTGGGATTAACAAAATTCAATTGATTGGTTAAAAAAGCAGCGCAAGCTGTTAGTTTTGTACGAATAGTTAGGAACTAAATTGTATTTAGTTCCTATCAATTATATAATCCATCGGTCCAATGAGTGTTTTGCGAAATCGACTGCTTTACTCCGGTAATACACAGGTAATACATTTGATTTAGTCATTAAACTAGCCTTACTATTTCGTCAATATTAATGGGCGTTTATTAAAACATCAGTGTTCGTTTTGGGGATTATTTCGGGAATTACTTACAGTTAAATTAATTAACGTTAACCGATAATAATGTATAAGTTATAATAATAGTTGAAAGCTCTCTGAGCTCTGTTAGGCAACAATTGTGAAAAAACAACGTCCTGTAAATCTAGATCTAACTACAATCAAAATGCATCCTGCTGCAACTGCTTCTATCTTACATCGTGTTTCTGGTGTGATTATGGTATTTGCAATTGGTATTTTATTGTGGACACTTTCATTATCTTTATCTTCTGCTGAAGAATTTAACCAGCTTAAAACGCTACTTGATGGTTTTTTCTTTAAATTCATTATTTTTGGCACGCTCTCTGCTCTGACCTACCATTTATTGGCAGGTATTCGCCACCTATTAATGGACTTAGGTCATTTTGAAGAACTAACTTCAGGTAATGCAAGCGCTAAATTAGTGATGGCACTCTGGTTAGTCGTTACTGCAGTAATAGGAGTTTGGTTATGGTAGGCAACGTAGCAACAGTAGGCCGAAGTGGCGTACATGATTACATATTAGTAAGAGCTAGTGCAATTATTTTGACACTATATACTTTATTTTTAGCTAGCTTTTTTATCACCACATCGACTGTGACATTTGATATTTGGCAGACTTTCTTTGCTCAAATGTCGGTAAAAGTATTTACTTTGTTAGCTTTGTTATCACTAGTTGTTCATGCTTGGATTGGTGTCTGGCAGGTATTGTCTGATTATATCAAACCAGCATTTTTACGTGGTTCTTTACAATTTTTATTTTCCGTTACCTTGTTAGCATATCTTGCTGCAGGTTTTATCACTGTGTGGGGTGTGTAAGTGAATAACGTTCCAGTTCGTGAATTTGATGCCATTGTTATTGGCGCAGGCGGTGCGGGTATGCGTGCTGCTCTATCTATTTCTGAATCAGGCAAATCTTGCGCCTTGATTTCTAAAGTTTTTCCTACTCGATCTCATACGGTATCTGCGCAGGGTGGTATCACTGTAGCGCTCGGTAATGCCCATGAAGACCATTGGGAGCAGCATATGTACGACACCGTTAAAGGTTCTGATTATATTGGTGACCAAGACGCAATCGAATACATGTGTAAAACAGGTCCTGAGTCTATTATAGAATTAGAGCGAATGGGATTACCTTTCTCTCGTACGGAAGAAGGTAAAATTTACCAACGTCCATTTGGCGGCCAATCAAAGAACTTTGGTGGTGAGCAAGCGGCTCGAACTGCTGCTGCTGCTGACCGTACTGGTCATGCTTTATTACATTGTTTATATCAGCAAAATGTTAAAAACAAAACCAACGTTTACAGTGAATGGTATGCGTTAGATTTAGTAAAAAATAGCGACGGTGCTGTTGTTGGTACTACGGCTATATGTATCGAAACGGGTGAGATTGTTTATTTTAAAGCCCGTGCAACCGTTCTTGCTACTGGCGGCGCCGGTCGTATATATGCTTCAACGACAAATGCACATATCAATACTGGCGACGGTGTTGGTATGTCAATTCGTGCCGGCATTCAAATGCAAGACATGGAAATGTGGCAGTTCCACCCAACAGGAATAGCAGGTGCCGGTACACTTGTTACTGAAGGTTGTCGTGGTGAAGGTGGTTATCTACTGAATAAAGATGGCGAACGCTTCATGGAACGTTATGCACCAAATGCTAAAGACTTAGCAGGTCGTGATGTTGTTGCCCGTTCAATGATGACAGAGATTCGTGAGGGTCGAGGTTTTGATGGTCCATTAGGTCCACATCTTAAACTTAAGCTCGATCATTTAGGTCGTGAAACGCTAGAGAAACGTTTGCCTGGTGTTTGTGAGTTATCGAAAACATTTGCTCATGTTGACCCAGCTGAAGAGCCAATTCCAGTTATCCCTACTTGTCACTATCAAATGGGCGGTGTGCCTTGCAACGTTAATGGCCAAGCCCTTAATATAGCAGCTGATGGCAAAGAAACCGTTGTTGAAGGTTTATTTGCCGTTGGTGAAATTGCTTGTGTATCTGTTCACGGAGCTAATCGTCTAGGAGGCAACTCATTACTTGATTTAGTCGTGTTTGGTCGTGCTGCAGGTAAATTCTTAGGGACTTACCTTAATGATTCAGAGTTTGGTAAAGAAGCTTCAGAGTCTGATCTAGAAGCTGCTCTTGCTAGAACCAACCGTTGGGAGTCTTCAACTACGGGTGAAGAACCGGTCCAAATTCGTAAAGATTTACAGCAGTGTATGCAAATGAACTTCTCGGTATTCCGTGAAGGTGATGCTATGGCAGAAGGCATGAAAGAGTTAACTGAAATTCGTGAACGTCTTAAAGTTGCTAAGTTATCCGACAAATCTTCAGAGTTTAATACTCAGCGGATAGAATGTTTAGAATTAGATAACTTGATGGAAACTGCTTTTTGTACCGCTAAAGCGTCCAACTTCCGTACAGAGTCTCGAGGAGCTCATGCTCGTCAAGATTTCACTGTTCGTGATGATGAAAATTGGTTATGTCACTCAATCTATTCTCCAGAAACGGAAGAAATGACTAAGCGCGATGTAAATATGCAACCTGTCCACCGTGAAGCTTTCCCACCGAAAGCTCGTACTTACTAAGGAGTCGCTAATATGTTGCAAAAGTTTTCCATTTATCGTTATAACCCTGACGTTGATGACAAACCCTACATGAAAGATTACTCGCTGGAAGTTCCAGAAGGTTCTGACATGATGGTGCTTGATGCTCTTATTCTTTTAAAAGAGAAAGACACAACAATATCGTTTCGCCGTTCATGTCGCGAAGGTGTATGCGGTAGTGATGGTATGAATATCAATGGTAAAAATGGTTTAGCGTGTATTACACCATTATCAGAGATTAAAAAAACCGTGATTGTTCTTCGTCCTTTACCTGGTTTACCTGTGGTACGCGATTTAATTATTGATATGACTCAGTTCTATAATCAATATGAAAAAATCAAACCTTATTTGATTAATGATGGTCTTAATCCACCGGCACGTGAACATCTTCAAACTATTGAAGAACGTGAGAAGCTTGATGGTTTATACGAGTGTATTTTATGCGCTTGTTGTTCTACGTCCTGCCCATCTTTCTGGTGGAACCCAGATAAATTTGTTGGACCAGCAGGTTTGTTGCATGCCTATCGTTTTTTAATTGATACGCGCGATACAGCAACAGAAGAACGATTAGATGGTTTACAAGATGCTTACAGCGTATTTCGTTGTCACGGCATAATGAACTGTGTTGATGTTTGTCCAAAAGGATTAAACCCAACCAAAGCTATTGGCCATATCAAGTCGATGTTATTAACACGATCTGTATAAGCAGCTTTTAATAAGTACAAAATCGATAACCGAATGAAATAAAACGCATTCTGTTATTGATTTTTCTACGAAAAGCATAGTAGTTTGTATTTCTATTTCAGAGGGTAGCAGTTTAGCAAGGTATAGTTATACCAAGCTTTAACGTTACATTTTTTTTTTGCTATACTCCAGCAAAGGAACAGGGCAATGCCAGAAAGTATAATGAAGGCTTGGCTAGAGTCTTCTCATTTAAACGGTGCAAACATCGTTTATATTGAAGAATTGTACGAATCATATCTAGATAATTCACAGTCTGTGTCAGCAGAGTGGCGTGAATTATTTCAACATCTTCCTAAAATTGAAGGTACTTCAGTTGAATATCATCACAGCGCTATTCGTGACGAATTCAGAGAACTTGCAAAACAACCGTATCGACATGTTGTCACCTCTGGTGGTGGAGATACCAAGCAAGTCAAAGTATTACAACTGATCAATGCTTTTAGGTTTAGAGGTCATCAAAACGCTAATTTAGATCCCTTGGGTTTATTGCAACGCGATAAAATTCGTGATTTGCAATTATCCCACCATGATCTTTCTGAAAATGACTTTGATAAAGAATTTAACGTCGGTTCATTTGCTGTAGGGCAAGATTCAATGAACTTAGGTCATATTTATAAAGCGCTTAAAACTACCTATTGTGGTTCTATTGGTGCCGAATATATGCATATTACTGATACCGAAGAAAAGCGCTGGCTTCAGCAGCGTCTTGAGTCGGTTCAGTCAAAAGCTAAGTTATCTAATGATGCAAAAATTGAGTTATTGAACGGTTTAATTGCAGCTGATGGTTTAGAAAAGTACTTAGGAGCTAAATTCCCTGGTGCTAAACGCTTCTCTTTAGAGGGTGGCGATGCACTTATTCCTTTACTTAAAGAACTCATAACGCGTGCAGGCGTTCATGGCAGTAAAGAGGTGGTTATTGGAATGGCTCACAGGGGGCGTTTAAATGTCCTTGTTAATGTTATGGGTAAAAACCCATTAAAATTATTTGATGAATTTGCTGGTAAACATGATGAAATTTTGAGCTCTGGTGATGTGAAATATCATCAAGGTTACTCATCAGATTTTGTCACTCCTGGTGGCAATGTTCACTTAGCCTTAGCCTTTAATCCATCACATCTAGAAATTGTTAACCCTGTGGTTATTGGTTCTGTCCGAGCGAGATTAGACCGTCGCGGTGATGACCAAGGTGATTTAGTCTTACCTATTACTATCCATGGTGATGCTGCTATTGCAGGTCAAGGTGTTGTCCAAGAAACCTTTAATATGTCTCAAGTTAATGCATTTAAAGTGGGTGGAACCATACGCGTAGTAGTCAATAACCAAGTTGGTTTTACAACGGCTAGGCAAGAAGACTCGCGAAGTGGTGAATATTGCACAGATATTGCTAAAATGGTTCAGGCACCAATTTTACATGTCAATGGTGACGATCCAGAAGCGGTAATCTTAGTTACTCAGATTGCGCTTGATTACCGCAATAAATTCAAACGAGATGTGGTTATTGATCTTGTTTGTTATCGCCGTCATGGTCATAACGAAGCTGATGAGCCTAATGCGACGCAGCCTTTGATGTATCAAAAAATAAAAGTTCATCCTACAACTCGTCAATTGTATGCAGATCAGTTAATTAATGAAGGTTCTTTAACGCAAGTTAAAGCTGATGAACTTGCTGCTTACTATCGCAAGTTACTTGATGAAGGTCAGTGTACTGTCAGTCAATGGCGTCCAATGACTGAACACTCAGTCGATTGGTCTCCTTACCTTGGTCATAACTGGGACGATGAATACGATAAAGAAATTTCTGTTGAAAAATTGAAAGAGTATGCCGGTAAAATATCAACTTACCCTGAAGATCATCCTATTCAAGCCCGTGTTAAAAAAATATACGATGATCGCGCTAAAATGGCTAATGGTGAAAAACTATTAGATTGGGGTATGGCAGAAAATTTAGCTTATGCATCTATTGTTGATCTAGGTAAACGTGTCCGTCTTACTGGACAAGACTCTGGTCGTGGCACTTTCTTCCATCGTCATGCTGTTTTATATAATCAAAAGGATGCGAGTACTTATTTACCACTGCAAAACATCAGCGAAGGACAAGGTCCCTTTGATGTCCATGATTCAGTGTTATCTGAAGTGTCGGTACTTGCTTTTGAATATGGCTATACCACAGCAGAACCTTCAGGCTTAACCATTTGGGAAGCACAATTTGGTGACTTTGCTAATTGTGCACAAGTTGTTTTTGATCAATTTGTTAGTTCTGGCGAACAAAAGTGGGGTCGTTTATGTGGCTTAACTTTATTATTACCCCATGGTTATGAAGGCCAAGGACCAGAACATTCATCTGCTAGATTAGAACGCTTTTTACAACTATGTGCCGATTACAATATGCAAGTATGTGTGCCATCTACACCGGCACAAGTATTTAATATGTTGCGCAGACAAGTTATTCGTCCAATGCGTCGCCCACTTATTGTAATGTCGCCAAAATCGTTATTACGTCATCCTTTAGCTGTTTCTTCGTTAGAAGAACTCTCTACTGGTGAGTTTAAAAATGTTATTGGTGAAATTGATGAGTTAGATGCAAAAGAGGTTGAACGCGTAGTATTTTGTAGTGGTAAAGTTTACTACGAATTACTTGAGAAACGCCGTAATAATGAGCAAAATAATGTTGCCATTATTCGTATAGAACAGCTATATCCATTTCCAGAGGAAGAGCTTCAAGACGCGTTGGCAGATTTTCAACATGTGAAGCAATTTATCTGGTGTCAGGAAGAACCGCAAAATCAAGGTGCTTGGTATTGTTCTCAGCATCATTTTAGAGCGGCTATTCCTAAAGGTACTAATTTGTCATATGCAGGCCGTAAGGCTTCAGCAGCACCAGCTGTTGGTTATATGTCAGTTCATGTTAAAGAACAACAAGCGTTAGTTAATGAAGCGCTAAATGTTGATTAACTACGTTGAAGCTTAGCTAAATAAATAGCTGAGCCTTTAAGATTGTGAGTAAGGAATAAAGAGATGACAACCGAAATAAAGGTTCCAGTTTTACCAGAGTCAGTTGCTGATGCAACTATCGCTACTTGGCATGTAAAAGTAGGCGATAAAGTTAGCCGTGATCAAAATCTTGTCGATATTGAAACAGATAAAGTTGTGCTAGAAGTTGTTGCGACAGCTGACGGTGTGATGACCGACATTAGCCAGGGGGAAGGGGCAACTGTTCTTGGTGAACAAGTTATTGCTATCCTTAGTGAAGGAGCAATAGCCCCGACAGATACTCCGCAATCAAGTGCAACTGCAGCGACATCTTCTAGTGCAGTGAAGGTGATTGATATTGTTGTTCCAGTACTACCTGAGTCTGTTGCTGATGCTACAGTTGCTACATGGCATGTAGCAGAAGGTGATACCGTTTCTGTTGACCAAAACTTAGTGGATATTGAAACCGATAAAGTTGTATTAGAAGTTGTTGCTCAAGACAATGGCGTGATTGGTAAAATTATCCACGTTGAAGGTGATACAGTTCTAGGCAGCCAGAAAATTGGTGAGCTCAATGCTGGCGCAAGTGCTCCAGCAGCAGCGGCTTCACAAGAAGAAGCTATTAGTGGTGATGAGCTTGCAAGCCCTTCGGTACGTCGTTTAATGACTGAAAAAGGCTTGAAAACCAATGAAGTTAAAGGGTCAGGTAAAGGCGGACGTATTTCTAAAGAAGATGTCGAAGCCGCATTGGCCAATAAAAGTTCAACGTCCTCTAGTGGTAAGGCTCAAGTTGCTAAAGTATCTGCTCCTGCAGTACCGGCTGAATCGCTTGGTGAACGTAGCCAAAAACGCGTACCTATGACACGTTTACGTAAAACAATTGCTACGCGTTTATTAGAAGCGAAAAATTCTACGGCCATGTTAACAACTTTTAACGAAGTTAACATGAAACCAATTATGGAATTACGTAAGCAATATAAAGACTTGTTTGAAAAAACTCATGATACTCGTCTTGGTTTTATGTCTTTTTATGTTAAAGCGGTAACTGAAGCATTAAAGCGCTTTCCAGCAGTAAACGCTTCAATTGACGGCGATGACATTGTTTATCATAACTTCTTTGATATCTCTATTGCCGTATCTACACCTCGTGGTTTAGTAACACCGGTATTACGTGATACCGATCAGTTAGGAATGGCGGCTATTGAGAATGGCATTCGTGGTTTAGCCATTAAAGGTCGTGACGGTAAACTTTCAATTGCTGACATGACGGGTGGTAATTTTACTATTACTAATGGTGGCGTATTTGGTTCACTGTTATCAACACCAATTTTGAACCTACCGCAAGCGGCTATTTTGGGAATGCATAAAATCCAAGACAGACCAATGGCTGTAGACGGTAAGGTTGAAATCTTACCAATGATGTATTTAGCCTTATCTTATGATCATCGCTTAATCGACGGTAAAGAGTCTGTTGGTTTCTTAGTAACGATCAAAGATTTGTTAGAAGACCCAACACGTTTATTACTTGATGTTTAAAATAAATATTTAAGTAAATAGCACTAAAAATATGTTGATCTAAAATTTAAGTATAACGACTTAGACTATAGTATTAGCTCTTTTGACTACCGTCACTAGGGCTTTTGTAATATAATTCGTTAACTTTTCATTGGCCATTGTTTGATTTTGTTGTTTATTGAATAAATAACAAAAAACGATGGCTTTCATTTACAGATAAATGGATAAAACACCATGAATTTGCATGAATATCAAGCGAAACAATTATTCGCTGAATATGGTTTACCAGTTTCTGAAGGTTTCGCTTGCGATACACCTCAAGAAGCTGCAGAAGCGGCTGACAAAATCGGCGGCAGTATGTGGGTAGTTAAATGCCAGGTCCACGCTGGTGGTCGCGGTAAAGCTGGCGGTGTTAAGCTAGTTAAATCTAAAGAAGAGATCAAAGCATTTGCCCAACATTGGTTAGGACAAAATTTAGTCACTTATCAAACAGATGAATTAGGACAGCCAGTTACTAAAATTTTAGTTGAGAGCTGTACTGATATCGCCAATGAATTATATCTTGGTGCTGTAGTCGACCGTGCATCACAAAAAGTGGTTTTCATGGCGTCTACTGAAGGTGGTGTTGAAATTGAAACTGTTGCTGAAGAAACTCCAGAGTTAATTCACAAAGCAGTAATAGATCCTCTTGTCGGTCCACAAGCATACCAAGCACGTGAATTAGGTTTCAAATTAGGATTAAATCCTACTCAAATGAAGCAGTTTGTTAAGATCTTTATGGGCCTTGGTAAAATGTTCACTGATTTTGATTTTGCCTTATTAGAAATTAACCCGTTAGTTATTACTGACGAAGGTAATCTTCATTGTTTAGACGGAAAAATTGGTATCGATGGTAATGCGTTATACCGTCAACCTAAAATCCGTGGTTTCCATGATCCATCTCAAGAAGACGAACGTGAAGCACAAGCAGCACATTGGGAACTTAACTACGTAGCCTTAGATGGTAACGTGGGTTGTATGGTTAACGGTGCTGGTCTTGCAATGGGAACGATGGATATCGTTAACTTGCATGGTGGCAAGCCAGCTAACTTCCTTGATGTTGGCGGCGGAGCAACTAAAGAACGTGTGGCTGAAGCATTTAAAATTATCCTTAGCGACGAAAACGTATCAGCAGTTTTAGTTAACATTTTTGGTGGCATCGTTCGTTGTGACATGATTGCTGAAGGTATTATCGCTGCGGTTAAAGAAGTAGGGGTTAAAGTACCAGTTGTTGTTCGCCTTGAAGGTACTAACGCTGAAGCTGGTCGTGCAGTATTAGCAACATCTGATGTTAACATCATTGCTGCTGAATCATTAACGGACGCAGCACTTAAAGTTGTTGCCGCTGCGGAGAGCAAATAATGTCGATATTAATAAATAAAGATACTAAAGTAATCTGTCAAGGTTTCACTGGTGGTCAAGGTACTTTTCACTCAGAGCAAGCTATTGATTACGGTACACAAATGGTTGGTGGCGTTAGCCCAGGTAAAGGTGGTCAAACGCATTTAGGCCTTCCAGTATTTAATACAGTACGAGAAGCAGTAGCAGAAACTGGCGCAACAGCAACAGTTATCTACGTTCCTGCGCCGTTCTGTAAAGATGCTATTTTAGAAGCTATCGATGCTGGCATTGAGCTTATAGTTACTATCACTGAAGGTATCCCAACTTTAGATATGGTCGACGTAAAAGTTAAGCTTGAGCAAACTGGCGTTCGAATGATCGGTCCTAACTGTCCAGGTGTTATCACTCCGGGCGAAACTAAGATTGGTATCATGCCAGGTCATATCCATTTATCAGGTAAAGTTGGTATTGTTTCACGGTCTGGTACGTTAACGTACGAAGCAGTTAAACAAACAACTGACTTCGGTTTTGGTCAATCTACTTGTGTAGGTATTGGTGGTGATCCTATCCCAGGGACTAACTTCATCGACGTTTTGGAAATGTTCCAAAACGATCCTCAGACTGAAGCAATCGTTATGATTGGTGAGATCGGTGGAACGGCTGAAGAAGAAGCCGCTGAATACATTAAAGCTAACGTTACTAAGCCTGTAGTATCTTACATTGCTGGTGTTACCGCACCAGAAGGTAAGCGAATGGGACATGCTGGTGCGATTATCGCTGGTGGTAAAGGTACAGCGGATGAAAAATTTGCTGCGCTTGAAGCAGCGGGTGTTAAGACTGTTCGTTCTTTAGCGGATATTGGTGTTGCACTTAAAGAGAAAACAGGTTGGTAATCAGTTTGTGATTACAAGCTAACTTTGTTATAAAAAAACCCGCAATTTAGCGGGTTTTTTGTTTTATAAGTGTTTGATTTTCATGTTTTACTAGCCAATGTGTATTTTGAATCAAAAGTTAGATGTTTGTGAGCACGTCACAGTATCAATTGGTGCTGTAAAGGTAACTCCTTTAGCTAATTTCTCCTTGTATCAATTAATTGATCTCGCCGATAAAGCGCTTTATCAGCAAAAGAAAAAGGAAGAAACCAAGTCGTTTATTATGAAGAGTTACGATAAGGCGATTCAGTCTTTAATAATTCGTTGTCTTTTACTTAAAATACATAAGATAGTCTTGCGTTAAGTTTAAACTAAATAGCGTGGTAATTAGTTAACACGACCAAATCCCAATAGTGATTAAAATCGATAAGTGTGGTGTTGTTGGAAAATAACTAATTGAACTCACTCTAACTAGATTTATATTAGTACTTTTTTCTTGGCTTGACGTTCAGCAGCAATACATTTTATTGGCATCATTTTACCTATTGTCCATTGAGCCTCATTCCCTTTACCTTTGAGAGTATATTTTTCGTTGGTATATAAGAAGCCAGAGGCTACCTGTTTAGTGGCCAAAATTATCGGTTGATTGCCTTGACTGTTTATAATCGCAATATCTTGTTTAATGTTATTTTTATTTATGGAGGTAAATGATATGGATATTTGTCTGTTGTTGTCACAATTGTACTCAATTAATGCTATTTTATTTTCCTTGGCATCTCCAACAATAATGTTAGTCGGTTGTGTATTTATATAGCAACCAACGAGGGGGGTAACGAATAAAATGATTGACAGTTTTTTCATTGGAAATCCTAGTTCAAGGGATTATTAAGGCTTTTATAATAAAATCAAATAATACTATTAAGCTAAGGTAAAGCAATAAATTAAAAAATACAATACCAAAGTATTTAATGAAATAATGAAATAATGAAAGAATGACAGACAATAAAAATATCACAAAATTAATTTGTTCCATTTTAGTTTTTTTAGTTTTTTTTTGCTAAATGTATTTGTTGATATTTATGGTATTTGTACGTTATTTGATCTAAATGATGAAATGACATTTACTCTTTAATAGTCAATATAGCGCTGACTAATATATAATTCTCGGGTTAAACCATTATCGCTATTATAAGATGAAATATGTCATGAAGTTTCCAGGTCGTCGCCAACATAAACATTATTTTCCTGTTGAAAATAAAAAAGCTATAACTGGTGATATTTTTGATAATGTCGCATCACAAGGATGTTATATCGTTGGTATTGACCAAGTGCTTGTTGATATTGAGGCTAAGATTGATCATGCATTTTTAGCTGAATTTAATTTGAAACTTGGTATGTCACAGGTGATAACGGATGAAGTGACTCATCGATTATACGATCGTTTAAAAAATCAGCGCCTTATTGATTTTGAATTTGCTGGTGGTACCATTGGCAATACTATGCATAATTACTCTGTGCTAGCTGATGATCGTTCAGTATTGCTTGGCGTAATGTCTGAAAATATGACAATAGGTGGCTATGCTTATCGTTTTGTCAGTAATACATCTTCACGTGTTGATTTAAATTACTTACAACCGGTTGATGGTCCAATAGGACGATGTTTTACCCTCATTGATGACAGTGGTGAAAGAACATTTGCCATCAATACTGGATTAACTAATAAACTAAAACCTGAATCTGTTGATGAATCATTAATTAATAATGCTTCAGCGCTTGTTATTAGCTCGTATCTGATGCGTACCGAAGATGGTGACACGATGACTCAAGCAACGATAAAAGCCGTTAAGTATGCCAATGCTGCTGGTGTTCCTGTCGTTTTAACCTTAGGAACTAAATTTCTTATCGAAAATGAACCCTTATTCTGGCGTGACTTTCTCAAAAATCATGTTGATATATTGGCAATGAATGAAGAGGAGGCATACGCGATTACGGGGATTGAAGATCCTCTCAAAGCCGCAGATGTTTGTTTAAATTGGGTGGATTTAGTGATTTGCACTGCTGGTTGCCAAGGTCTTTTTATGGCGGGCTTTGTTGAAAATAAATTCAAACGAGAAACCGAATATCCTTTGATATCAGGAGCTATCGACGGTTTTAACCAGTATGAGTACTCAAGACCGATGCGTCTGAAAGATTGTGAAGAACCAATAAAAATTTATACACATACTTCGCCTTATATGGGTGGCCCAGACCAAATCACAAATACTAATGGTGCTGGCGATGCTGCACTTGCTGCAGTATTGCATGACTTAAGTGCTAATATTTACCATCAACGCAATGTTAATAATTCAAGTAAGCATATACAATCAGCGCTAACTTACTCATCGCTCTCCCAAATAAGTAAATACGCGAATCGAGTGAGTTATGAAGTATTAGTTCAACATTCTCCACGTCTCTCGAAAGGCTTACCTGAAAGGGAAGATAGTTTAGAACAGGCTTATTGGGCATTATGATTTTTTGTAATTAATACAACGAAAATGACAATTTTTAAGTAAGAAGTTATAGTTGATAATTTTTATCTAGAAAATTCAGCCATGATATTTTATCCCTTAGCGTTAAAAGGAAACACGCAATTATGTTATTATATAAGCAATTTATTTTGCGTCTGAATTTCAATTTTACATTTAATTTAAGTTTAGTAATCAAAATTATAGTATCCCTAATTTTACCTTTAACCTCAATGATGGCCAATAGAGTAGTTGCTAATGAACATTTTTCTCAATGTAAAAATAATCTACAAGTGAGGGCAGTCAAGGACGGTTTTTCAGCTTTTATCACTGAGGATATTATTGGTGGACTCTCTGAAATTAAGCGGGTAATTGAATTGGATAAACGTCAACCCGAATTTACTCAAACGTTCAAGGAATACATCAAAGCTCGGGTCACTAATTATTATGTTCAAACAGGGATACAAAAATTAGCAGAGCATAAAAAATTGTTTGACCGCTTAACAACAGAGTATGCTGTACCAAGGCATATTCTAGTCTCTTTCTGGGGCTTAGAAACAGTTTTTGGTCAGCATAAAGGTAAAATGTCGGTATTAAATTCGTTAGCAACGTTAGCTTGTGATCAGCGGCGTAGTAAGTTTTTTACTCAAGAGTTATTTTACTTATTTACTTTATTAGAAAATAAAAAAGTGACTAAAGCACAATTAAAAGGTTCTTGGGCTGGTGCTATGGGTCATATGCAGTTTATGCCTTCTGCTTTTATAAAATATGCTATTGATGGCGATAAGGATGGACGAGTTGATATCTGGCAAAGCGAAGTTGATGCATTAACTACCGCGGCAAATTATTTACATCAGATTGGTTGGCAACAACAAGAGCATTGGGGTAGAGAGGTTATCTTACCTGAAGGTTTTGATTTTTCACAAATCACTTTTGACCAATATTACCCACTGTCTTATTTTCAACAACTAGGTATTAAACAAATAGATAATAGCCAATTATCTGATGATATAATTGATGCTGAGCTATTCCTTCCTGAAGGTCATCAAGGACCAGTGTTTCTACTTTATCCAAATTTCAATGTCATTATGACTTGGAATTTTTCAAAAAGTTACGCATTATCAGTCGGAATACTAGCAAATAAACTCATGGGCTTTGAGGGCGTTAAGGCTTTTAGTCAGGATAATAAAAGTAAAACTTATAGTGTTAACGAAATGAAAGGATTACAGAATAAACTTATTTTTATTGGTCTGTATGCGGGTAAACCAGATGGGATTTGGGGACCTAAAAGCAGAAGTGCTATCCGTTTATTTCAATTAAAACATCAGTTAGTCGCAGATGGATTTCCAAATAAAGAAGTATTTGACACTATCAATCAACTGACACTTCATTAAACAAGGCTGAAATCAAGCCAATACAATTGAGCGTATAACTATGTCAAAAAAAGTGATTGCTTTTATCTCTCAACTACCATTAGACGAGCAATATAGCTGGGTAAAGCAATTGTCTAAGCAACTACCAGATGAAAATATAGTCTTGGCTAAGAGCTTAACTAAAAAACAAAAAGAGCAATGTGTTATTGCCATTGTTGCAAATCCAGAACCTAAAGAGGTTTTGGAATTCACTCAATTACTATGGTGTCAAAGTTTATGGGCAGGCGTTGATGCTTTAGTTAGTACCTTTAGCCCTTTAGTGGCCAAGAATCTTGATACAAAGAAAGTAGGTAGTATTGCTAACGTTAATTTTAAAATATCTCGACTAATCGACCCACAACTTGCGCAAACAATGAGTGAAGCGGTATTAACTTGGACATTATATTTGCATCGAGAAATGCACATATATCAACAACAACAAAAGAAAGCAATTTGGCGACAATTAGATCATAAGTTGGCGACTGAGCGTACGGTTGGTATTTTAGGCTTAGGTGAGTTAGGAGAAGCCAGTGCTTTGAGGCTTAAATCTAATGGTTTTAACATTCTCGGTTGGAGTCGAAGTGAAAAGAAAATTAACGATATTCGTTGTTTATCTGGTGAGCAAGGCTTAATAAAACTAGCTCAACAAAGTGATATTGTTGTTTGTTTATTACCTTTAACCTCTGATACCCAGCATTTAATTGGTCAAGAGTTTTTCAAAGAGTTACCACCACAGGCCTGTATTATTAACTTTGCCCGCGGCGGTATTATCAATAATGATGACCTGTTAAGATTTTTGAGAAATAAACCATTATCTCATGCGGTATTAGATGTCTTTGACTATGAGCCCTTGCCTAAAGATAGTGAATTTTGGCACCATGGACAGATCACTGTATTACCTCATATATCTGCACCGACCAACAGACTTACGGCAAGCATTATTGTTGCTGATAACATTAATCATTACTGCGCAACAGGACAATTACCGATTTGTATCGATTTAGTTAAAGGGTATTAACAGAAAATTTAACTATTGCGCGATAATGCCGCTATTCTACTGTATGAACACTTGCTATAATGTCGACAAATACAAAATTCATTTAATATCCCTAAAGGTTACTCAATGTCGGATACAGAAAACCGTCCTACCAATTTTATACGTCAAATTATTGATGCAGACTTAGCTAGTGGTAAACATCAAAGTGTACAAACACGCTTTCCACCCGAGCCTAATGGTTATTTACACATTGGTCATGCAAAATCCATCTGTTTGAATTTTGGTTTAGCTCACGATTATAACGGTCTATGCAATCTGCGTTTTGATGATACTAACCCTGAAAAGGAAGATATCGATTATGTTAACGCTATAAAAAAAGACGTTAAATGGTTAGGCTTTGAGTGGGCTGGCGATATTCACTATTCATCTGATTATTTTGAACAATTACATAGTTTTGCTATCGAACTTATTAAAAAAGGCTTGGCTTATGTCTGTTTTTTGAACAGTGAAGAAACTCGAGAATACCGAGGCACTTTAAATAAACCAGGTAAAAATAGCCCATACCGAGATATGCCGATAGAAGAAAATCTTGCTCATTTTACTAAGATGAAAAATGGCGAGTACTCAGAAGGTAAGTGTTCACTTCGCGCTAAAATTGATATGACATCAAGTTTTATGTGCATGCGCGACCCTATTATTTATCGTATTAAATTTGCCAATCATCATCAAACTGGTGACCAGTGGTGCATTTATCCAATGTATGATTTCACTCATTGTTTATCAGATGCCATTGAAGGTATCACTCATTCAGTGTGTACTCTAGAGTTTCAAGATAACCGTCGTTTATATGATTGGGTAATTGAAAATGTTTCAATCGATACTAAACCACATCAATATGAGTTTTCTCGTTTAAACCTTGAATATACTTTGATGAGTAAACGTAAGTTATTAACTTTGGTTGAAGAGAAGTTAGTTAATGATTGGGATGACCCAAGAATGCCGACTATTTCAGCATTTCGTCGTCGTGGTTATACCCCTAGTTCTTTGCGTGAGTTTTCTAAACGCATTGGTGTAACGAAAATGGACAATACGATAGAAATGGGCGTATTAGAAGCCTGTATCCGTGAAGACCTTAATGATAATGCGCCACGCGCTATGGCAGTGCTTGACCCAATAAGATTGGTCATTGAAAATTACCCTGATAGTCAAACTGAGCAGTTAACGATAAAAAATCACCCTAGTGATGAGGAGCAAGGTACACGTATTGTGCCATTTAGTCGCGAACTTTATATAGAAGCTGAAGATTTTCGTGAAGAAGCTAATAAAAAATATAAACGTTTAGTGATTGATAAAGCGGTTCGATTACGCGGTGCCTACGTCGTTACTGCCACACGTTGTGACAAAAATGATGATGGCACGGTCACCACTGTCTATTGTACCTATAACAATGAAACGTTAGGGAAAAACCCAACAGATGGCACTAAACCTAAAGGTGTCATTCACTGGGTAAGCACTGCAGAGGCCCTTGATGCTGAAATACGTCTATATGAAAGGTTATTTAACGTCCCTAATCCAGCGGCAGAAAGTGACTTTCATACGGTAATAAATCCAGACTCTTTAATCACTATTGAAAAAGCTAAAGTCGAACCAAGTTTGGCAAATGCAAAACCAGAAGAGGCTTATCAGTTTGAGAGACAAGGGTATTTTTGTCTTGATAATAAAGACTTGATTGAAGGTAAACTGGTCTTTAACCGGACTGTTGGTTTACGTGATACTTGGGCTAAAATGGATAAGTAATTATTTAAAGTAGTCATATTCAGATATAAAAAAGGAGCTAAACGCTTTTTTTTTATGTCTGAATATATAAGTATTTAACGGTTTAATGAGTAGTAAATAGTGAATATAAGATGGCACAAATTAGGGATTTAAAAGCTATGTGCCGCTTCGATATGATTAAAAGTTGGCTTTACGTAAAGCTTCACATGCTTCTGTATCTTGACATTCACCATACAAGTATAAGCTATGATTAGTCAGTGTTATCTTATGTTTTTTAGCAATGTCATCTTGGCGTTTTTCAATAACATCGTCTTCAAATTCAACTACTTTGCCACACTTCAAACAGACAAGGTGATCGTGATGTTTTTTATGAGCTAGTTCAAATACAGACTTTACACCTTCAAAGTGATGGCGAGTTACTATGCCTGCATCATCAAACTGATTGAGTACTCGATACACTGTGGCTAGGCCGATCTCTTCATTTTGTTCTAATAATAATTTATAGACATCTTCTGCGCTGATATGTTGGTTGGCAGGGTTTTGAAGAATGCTAAGGATTGTAATTCGTGGCAGAGTGACTTTTAAACCAGCTCTTTTTAATTCTTCATTTTGTGCTGACATATATTCCTATTCTCTGTGCGTTTTAATATGAAAATTATAGGGGTTTCTTGACTGAGATAACAGTATTTGTTTTATTTAATTTACCTAGGTAAAGGCCATTCGATAGTTATCTATCTTGTGAAACTTAGTGTCCATATTGCAAAAAGCTGCAACCCAGTTTGGATAATAATTATTTACCATATCATAAATAGTTCCAAAAACCTTAGAATATGCTTTGGGGATATTTAACAGGAGAGTACATAAGCCAAATTATTAAAAAATCACAGATATTATTAGGTGGGCGATTAGTAATAATGTTGCCAGGTAATATCCAGTAAAAGTACAGTCAATGCCATTTAATAATCCTCATCCTAGAGTAAAGGAAGCTGTTAAGGAAAATAATAGATTTAAGACATACTGATAAAATAAAAATCATTTATAAAAAAACCATATTAAATATTAATATGGTTTTCTGTTTATTGTATTTAACTTAATGTTTAGGCAAATTCGGCTAAACACATTTCATCATTAATTTGTTTAACCCATTTGTTAACTCGTTCTTCGGTCAATTCTGGCTGCCTGTCCTCATCGATACATAAACCAATAAAAGTATTATCATCAACTAAACCTTTAGAGGCTTCAAATTCATAACCTTCAGTTGGCCAATTGCCGATAACAATAGCGCCTTTTGATTCTGCAATATCACGCAGTGGGCCCATAGCATCACAAAAGTATTCAGAGTAATCTTCCTGATCACCAAGACCAAAAATGGCGACTAACTTATCTGTAAAATCAATTTCTTCTAAATCAGGAAGGAAATCATCCCAATCACATTGATTTTCACCATAATACCAAGTTGGGATACCTAGAATTAACATATCAAATTCTGCTATTTCTTCTTTAGTACTTTTTGCTATATCTTTAACTTCGATAAGTTTTTCACCCAGTTTTTTCTGGATCATTTTACTTACTGCTTCGGTATTACCGGTATCACTACCGAAAAACAAACCTACAATTGCCATGAGATTTTAACCTTTTAACTTTAATTTGATTTTAAATTCACTATTTCGCTAATTGAGCTTTCAACAGTGACTCTATAAGCTCGCCACGACTCACATTGTATTCTTTGGCCAACTCTTCTAATTGTTGAAATAGATGGTGGTGGATCTTAAATTCGACCCTTTTTAAACCATTACTTTTATCTCGTTTAACTTGGTTACGTTTATTTATTTTAATTTGTATGTTGCGCGGATTTGGATTGGTTTTTGGACGTCCAGGGCGCTTGTCATCACTAAACAAATCGATAGTGGTTAAATCATTTATTTCTTTTGCCATGCTCTTTACTCTTTCACACCTATCCAACCCCTTGACTTTCAAATAAAAATTGAATAATTCCTTTGATAATGAAACCAAAGCAGCCAAGAAATAATACAAAATAAACCACATAACGACCCATCTTAGGTACATCATTGGTTTTCATTACATCATGGATTGATAACCCGATGAAAATAAAGATAAATGCAAAGAATAAATTTAGGCCAACAGCCTCAATAAGTTCTATATTTTCAGATAGCATTACAACAGTCTAATCTTACCCTAAAATAACTGGGCGTATTATAACATAAGGTCATTAGCAAACCCATATTTTTGACAGCTAAACTACCAACTAAAACACACTTATTTAGCGAATAGATTAAACGTTAAACTTGTTTTTGACCGTCATCAAGTCTCATTAAGTTACTGCTTAGTTAGCTTTTTAAAAAATCACTGACAATTTTATTAAATGCAGTAGTTTTTTCTGCATGTAACCAATGCCCGGTGCCTTTAATAATTTTGACTGAACTTAATGGCAGTATTTTATTAATTATCGTTTTATGGGCGAGTTGAATGTAATCTGAGTCGTCACCTTTAATAAATAATGTTGGTTTATTAAACTGGGCATCACCCTGATAACCCACCATAATTTGTGTATAACAGCGGCTAATAAATTCAAGGCTACATTTAAATGAATATTTATTATTTATATTAACAAGATTACGCAAAAGAAACTGTCTTACGCTCACATTCTCAACATAAGGTGCTAATTGTTTGTCAGCATCACTGCGTTTGTTAACTTGAGATAAGTCAATCATCTTTAAGCCCTCAATGATCTTATGATGATGAGGGGGATAATTTACTGGGGCTATATCGGCAACAATTAATTTTTTCACTTTTTTGGGAAAAGAAAGTGCAAGTTCCATAGCAATCTTCCCACCCATTGAGTGTCCTAAGACATGAGCTTGATCAATAGCTAAGTGATCAAGGAGGTTAACTATATCTTGAGCAAGACTGCCATAAGCCATATCATTTTTATGAAAAGAATGACCATGATTTCTAACATCGACACTTGTCACACAATAATCACTGGCCAACACTTTTGCCACCATATTCAAATTTTCTAAGCTGCCAAATAAACCATGAATTAGAATCAGGTGTTCGCCACGGCCTTGCTGTTGAAAGTTGAGTAATGGATAATCGACCAATGAAGGGGCTTTTAATGTCATTGTTGTCTCAAAGTAGGTGGTGTTTGTTTAACAAATGTCATTTTAACTGAATAATCGCTTATTTGGGATAAAAACAACGAACAATTATCAATAGGTACTAGAGAGTTTTCTTTAAGATAAGTATAATCGCGCCGCAACAATTTTTTTGTAAGGGTTAGTAATGAAAAACATCGAAATAGACGAAGAGCTTTATCAATACATAGCTCAAAACACTCAATTTATTGGTGAAAGTGCCTCTTCAATTTTACGTCGTCTATTATCTCTCAAAACTGACGACTTACCTTTGATCTCTGCTAATGAAAACATCTCATTAAAGGAACAAGAAACACTAGTTTATGTGGCTAGCTCTTCTGAGGGAAAAGAAAAAAAGGAGGCTAAAAATAAAGATATTAATGAAACCGTTTTTAACTACGTCAATAAAGAAGAGTTGGCAATGCAGCGAGGTGCTGTTGGCCGATTTTTATTGATTTTAGCCGCTTTGTATCGAGGCCATTCGACAGAGTTTTCAGTTGTTAGCAAAATTAGTGGTCGTGATCGTCTATATTTTGCAAATAATGAACAAGAACTCGCGGCAAGTGGAATTAGTACAAAGCCTCGTCAAATTCCAGACAGTCCTTTTTGGGTAATGACCAATTCAAATACCACACGTAAAAAAATGATGTTAACTAAAGTGGCAATTGCATTAGGTTACAGTAATGACGATGCTGAGAAAATTCGCGAATTATTATAATTTTATTGCTCAACTAACAATAGTTAAGGATTAACGATGACAGTTCATCACCATGCAGGAAAACCCGTGCGCCCAGAAGATAGAATTAATCTGGGTCGTTTAGTGAGTGATTACTTTCTCCAACAGCCAAATGTTAGTATTGTTGAACAAAAAGTGACCTTTGGCACTTCTGGACACCGTGGTGCGGCAAACAAATTAAGCTTTAACGAACACCATATACTGGCAATCTGCCAAGCGGTAGTTGAATATCGAAAGGCTCAAGGTATTAAAGGGCCTTTATTTTTAGGTAAAGACACTCATGCCTTATCAGAACCGGCTTTTGCCACTGCCTTATCAGTATTAATTGCAAATGGCATCCCTGTTATTATTCAGCAAGATGAAGGGTTTACTCCCACACCTGTTATTTCTCGTTTGATTATAAGTCATAATAAAATCAACACGGCACAAGCGGATGGTTTGATTATTACGCCTTCGCATAACCCCCCATCAGATGGTGGTATTAAATATAATCCCCCCCATGGTGGTCCTGCTGAAGGCCAAATAACCAAACAAATTGAACAATGTGCCAATACTATTCTTAGTGAGAAATTAAAAGATATTGTTCGAATGCCGTTTGGTGAGGCGATGCAGTCTGAGTTATTGAGTAAACAAGACTTTATTGAGCTGTATGTCAGTCAACTTGACCAAGTTATTGACATGAAAGCAATTGCTAAATCAGCTGTTACTATTGGTGTTGATCCCCTCGGCGGCTCAGGTATTCATTATTGGCCGGCTATTGCTAAAAAGTATGGTATCAATTTAAAAATAGTTAATCCTGTTGTAGATGCGAGTTTTGCCTTTATGCCACTAGATAAAGACGGTAAAATTCGTATGGACTGCTCATCACCCTATGCAATGGCAGGTCTTATTGCAATGAAAGATGACTTTGATATAGCAGTAGGTAACGATCCAGACTTTGACCGACATGGCATTGTTACTAAGACCGGCGGTTTAATGAATCCTAATCACTACCTAGCCGTAGCGATTAATTACTTGATGACTAACAGACATTGGCCAGAAACGGCTAAAATTGGTAAAACGTTAGTCTCAAGCTCTATGATTGATCGTGTTGCCCAACATATTAATCGCCCTCTAGCAGAAGTGCCGGTAGGCTTTAAATGGTTTGTTGATGGTTTACACGATTCAAGTTTTGCTTTTGGTGGCGAAGAAAGTGCAGGGGCATCATTTTTAGCTATCGATGGTAGCTGTTGGACCACAGATAAAGACGGTTTTATTATGGCCTTACTCGCTGCTGAAATATTAGCCGTAACGGGCAAAGACCCTCACCAGCATTACCTTGATTTAGCTAAAGAACTTGGTCAACCTTGTTATGGTCGAGTGGAGGCGGTTGCCAGCTTAGATCAGAAAATAGTATTAACTGAGCTAAGTGCTGATGTGATCACTGCGAATAGTCTAGCGGGTGAGCCAATTGAGCAAGTATTAACGCGTGCACCTGGTAATAACGCGGCAATAGGTGGTCTTAAAGTGGTTACGCAAAATGGTTGGTTTGCTGCGCGTCCTTCAGGTACTGAAGATATTTATAAAATTTATGCGGAGAGCTTTATTGACGAAGTTCACTTGAAAGTGATTATTGAAGAAGCACAAGAGATTGTCAGTGCAGCTTTTAAGCAGGTAGGACTTTAAAAATGGGTAAGTATCAGTTGAACAATTAAGTTACTGTTCAACTGATACTTACCTAAGATATTGACACCTTACCCTCTATTAACGTCAATGCCATTTGTTGCTACTCTCTTTATTTAAATGCATTAATAGGTATTGATAAATATTATAAACCATTATTACTGACGGGTCCTAAATGGCCTGCTCGAATATTTTTTTGTACTGCAACTGTACTTTCCCATGGATAAAAATCTCTATCGGGGCTTTTATAACCATGATCAGTAAAAAGTTGGGTGTATGTGGAAATCGATAATATTTTTTGAATTGATTGATACAATATCTTGGCATCTTCACCAGGAAAGTAACAACGTGCAGTTCCATAATCTGTTATAAATAGGGTATCATCAACAAAACAGCATCCTCGACAATATAAGCCACACAAGCAGGTGTATGGTCGGGTGTGTGTAAAACTTTAATTGAAAGCCCACTTAAAATTAATACATCACCATCATTAAGTAATTGACCAAATTGACTGTCATCGAGAGAAAATGATTCTTCAAAGTTGAAGACTTTTTTGAATAGTGTTTGTATGGTCGTTATTTTACAACCTATCGCTATTTTACCCCCTAATTTATTATGTAAATAAGGGGCTGCAGTTAAATGATCTGCATGGGCATGAGTTTCTAGTATTCAAAGACATTGCCATTGTTGTTGAAGCTTGATCAAAATTTAGTACTGAATCAATAATTGCACACTGCTTGCTATGCGGTTCAGCAAGAATATAGGCTGCTGTATTCGTTATGTCATCAAAAAAACAGTGAATATGGACTGAGCTCATCAAGTCCCTCTTAGATAACGGTATGACGCTAGGTTATAAGATGAAAATCATGATGTCGGTTTGTTTTAATGGTGTGCAGCGGTATCTAGCATAGCCTGATAGGTATCAATTATCGCGTAAAAGCAAACGATTTAACGTACACTATCGAAAATATTATCAAAGTGAACGTTAAATTGAACGAATTACACCACCTAAATCAAAAAGAGTTGTCAGCAAAGTTATTAAAAGGTGGAGACTTTTTGAGCTTAAGCCGTGTAAATGAATTTACATTGCCCACTTTCTCTTTTGAAGTATCAAATGAAAAGGAAAATAGTCAATGTAAAGTGTCAGTGCTTGATACAGGGATTATTCTTTTCGAACCGATCACTCACTCGCCAGAAAAAGACATTGTATTATCAAGTGCCGTTCATGGTAATGAAACCGCCCCTATTGAAATATGTAATGACTTAATCACAAAACTTATCTCAGGGCAGTTGCATCTTCAAGAACGCGTGCTTTTCTTATTTGGTAATCCACCATCAATTAACATTGGTGAGCGTTTTGTTGAGGAGAACCTTAACCGATTGTTTTCTGGTGGCCACTCTGAAGATCAAGGCCATGGAGTCGGACTGATCAATAAAGAGCGCCGTCGGGCATTATTATTAGAAAATACGGTCAGAGACTTTTTTAAAGATGGTAATAATATTAGTGATAACCGTCAGCGTTTTCATTATGATTTACATACAGCAATTAGAGGTTCTAAAAATGATAAGTTTGCTGTTTACCCATTCAGGCATAATAAACCATGGAAAGAACAACAACTGCAATTTTTATTAGCTTGTGGCATCAATACCGTTCTCTTATCTCATTCACCTACAACCACCTTTAGCTATTTTTCATCAAATGAGTTTGGTGCCGACGCCTTTACCGTTGAATTAGGTAAAGTTAAACCTTTTGGTGAAAATGATATGACTAGTTTTGCCGCGGTTATTCAAACATTAACGGGTTTTATTTCGGGGCAAGCGTTAGCGCTTAAAGATTATATAGCAGAAGATTTTAGTATTTTTGAAATTGATCAAAATATTAATCGCCATCATCAAGACTTTCAATTACATTTTTCTGACGATGTTGAAAACTTTACCGACTTTCCTATTGGGACACTTATTGCCAGTGATGGTGATATTGAGCACAGAACTAAAAAGGAAGGGGAAGCGATCATTTTTCCTAATGCCAATGTAGCTATTGGACAACGTGCATTACTGACAGTTACACCAACGAAAATATAGCAAAAATCCATCATGGAAACATTTAACAGGTTGAAAAAATTAAATTATTTTAAAATAAATTCACCCTGTTTTTTTGTCAATGGTATTCCCTTTTACGCCTTACCTTTTTTACCTGTAAACATTTATGCTCACTGTGACAGGTCATTTAACGGCTCTATTTGTCCGTTAACTTGAATCTCGGTTTACCTAAAGGTAAAGTGCGATCATATATATAACAGTCAACTATTAGCCAATTTATCAAGCAAAGATAACGATAAAAGCTTAATGATTTAAACAATTTCCTTTAGATGTCTCTGAGTATATGTCTATACTAATAGAGATGAAAAAGTGTTTAACTTGTTAAGCTTGCAACGAAATAGTTGAGGCCAACAAGCAGATAACAAAGAGAATGCTATGAACCCTGACATTTATAATGATGGGCCGGTCGTGCACCAGCCTAGTTTTATTGACGGTCACTCAGTCGAAATTCCACTTCTTAAAATTTTACAACAAGACGGCACTTTATTCGATGGTGCTAAAATGCCAGAGATGGATCAAACACTAGCGACTAAAGTTTATAAAACGTTAGCTTTTCACCGCGTATTAGATGAACGTATGGTGGCTTCTCAGCGTCAAGGCCGTTTAAGTTTTTATATGTCCGCTTTAGGTGAAGAAGCCGCAAGTGTTGGGGGAGCTGCAGGTTTAAAAGCCCAAGATATGATTATGGCTCAGTATCGTGAGCAAGGAGCCTTGATATTTCGAGGTTTTAGCCTTGAAAATTTCATGAACCAAATGTTTAGCAATAGTAAAGATCTAGGTAAAGGTCGTCAGATGCCGATTCACTATGGCTCAAATGAACTTAACTACATGACAGTATCTTCACCACTAGGAACACAAATACCACAAGCAACAGGTTATGCCTATGGTCAAAAACTTCAAGGTTTAGACGAAGTGACCATGTGTTACTTTGGTGAAGGGGCTGCATCGGAAGGTGACTTTCATGCCGGCTTGAATATGGCTGCAGTGCAAGAAGCACCTGTGATATTTTTCTGTCGTAATAATGGCTATGCGATTTCAACGCCATCAGATGAGCAGTTTAGGGGTAATGGTATTGCCTCTCGTGGTGTCGGTTATGGTATTAAAACCTTGCGAATTGATGGTAATGATATTCTTGCTGTTATTTTAGCGACACAAATGGCACGTGAATATGCCTTAAAAGAAAATGCACCCGTACTTATTGAAGCGATGACTTATCGTTTGGGGGCTCATTCAACCTCTGATGATCCTTCAGGTTATCGTACTCGTGAAGAAGAAGAGGTGTGGCAAACTAACGATCCTATTTTACGGATGAAAAATTGGATGTTAAAACAAGATTGGTGGGATGAAAAGCAAGAAGTTGAGCTTTTTGAACAGTACAGAGAAGAGGTATTAGCCGCTGTTAAAGTGTCAGAAAAAATTGATAAACCACATTTAGACACCCTGATTTCAGATGTCTATGATGTACCGTCAGTGCATTTACAAGCACAACTTGATGAGCTTAAAGAGCACATCAATAAATATCCAGATGCTTATCCGTTTACTGCGGGGAAATTTTAGTTATGGCTCAAATGAATTTATTACATGCCATCAACAATGCTATAGACATTGCGATGCAGGAAAATGATAGAACAGTATGTTTTGGTGAAGATGTTGGATATTTTGGCGGTGTTTTCCGTGCAACCAGTGGCTTACAAGAAAAATATGGTAAAGCTCGCTGTTTTAATACCCCTTTAGTTGAACAAGGTATTATTGGTTTTGCTAATGGTTTAGCAGCACAAGGCAGTGTACCCATTGCTGAAATTCAATTTGCTGATTATATTTTTCCGGCATTCGATCAAATTGTTAATGAAGCGGCAAAATTTAGATACCGCAGTGGTAACGAATTTGATGTGGGCAAATTGACTATCCGCGCTCCTTATGGCGGTGGTATTGCGGGCGGTTTATATCATAGCCAATCGCCAGAGGCGTATTTTGCTCATACTCCAGGTTTAAAGGTGGTTATTCCACGTAACCCTTATCAAGCTAAGGGCTTATTGTTAGCGTCAATTCGTGATGACAATCCGGTGATATTCTTTGAACCAAAGCGCTTATACCGTGCATCGGTTGGTGAAGTACCGGAGGAAGATTATCAAATACCACTAGGTAAAGCAGAAGTAGTCACTGCCGGTAATGATATTACTTTACTTGCTTGGGGCGCTCAGGTAGAAATTATAGAAAAAGCAGCGAAAATGGCTGTTAATGATGGTATCTCTTGTGAAATTGTCGATTTACGAACAATTTTACCTTGGGATATTGAAACAGTTGTTAATTCAGTATTAAAAACAGGCCGTTTAGTTGTTTCTCAAGAAGCACCATTAACCGCCGGTTTTGCCAGTGAAATTGCGGCAACGGTACAAAAAGAATGTTTTTTACATTTAGAGTCACCAATAGAACGTGTTTGTGGGTTAGATACTCCCTATCCACTAGCCTTAGAAAAAGAATATGTTGCGGATCATTTGAAAATTTATGAAGCAATTAAACGTAGCGTAAATTACTAATTTATCGAGGCTAGAAAAGATTATGACTATTGATTTTATATTGCCAGATATTGGTGAAGGTATTGTTGAATGTGAGTTGGTGGAGTGGCTAGTCAAAGAAGGGGACAAGATAGTTGAAGACCAGCCTATAGCCGATGTAATGACAGACAAAGCACTGGTGCAAATTCCCGCGATGCATAATGGTGTGATTGATAAATTATATTACCAGCAAGGTGATATTGCTAAAGTGCACGAACCGCTCTTTTCAATTGTCCCTGAAGACTCTACCAAGCCTTCAGGCTCAACAGCTGTTGATCTTTCTTCAGCTGTTAAAGTGCCTGCAACTGAACAACTTGAGGAAGTTGCTGTTGCGATAGTTGCTGTAAATGCGGTAGAAGACTTTATTCTTCCGGATATTGGTGAAGGTATTGTTGAATGTGAGTTAGTCGATTGGCTAGTCAGCGAAGGAGATATTATCGAAGAAGATCAACCTATCGCTGATGTAATGACGGATAAAGCCTTAGTCCAAATTCCAGCAATGCACGCAGGTAAAGTGGTTAAGCTTTATTATGGTAAAGGTGAAATTGCTAAAGTACATCAACCATTATTTTCGATAGAAATCTATGGCAGTGCGGTGACAACAGCTCCAACTGTAGATTTAACAGAACCAGCGACAAAAAGTGTAACTCAACAATCTATTACAAAAATAGATGCTCCCACCGTTGTTCTCACTAACAATGGTAAAGCAGTGGCTAGTCCTGCCGTGAGAAGAGTTGCTCGCGAAATGAGTGTTAATATTCATGAAGTACCTGGGACAGGAAAAAAGGGTCGTGTTTATAAAGAAGACGTAGTTGCCTTCACAAAAAAATTGGCTAACCAACCTTTAGAGCAAGGCGCTTTAACTGATTCTATGGCGTTGATTGGCGGCACACGTGTTGAACCAATACGTGGTATTAAAGCGGTAATGGCTAAAGCTATGGTTAAGTCAGTATCAACCATTCCTCACTTTACTTATTGTGAAGAAATTGACATGACCAATTTGATCAAACTTCGAAAAGATCTTAAAGAAACGTCACTTATTAAAGAGTTAACCACTAAGCAAGACATCAAATTAACCATGATGCCATTTTTTATGAAAGCGATGTCGTTAGCATTACAGCAATTCCCTCTCATTAATTCACAAGTTAATGACGATTGCACGGAGTTAACTTACTTCGATGATCATAATATTGGTATGGCGGTTGACTCAAAAGTAGGTTTATTAGTACCTAACGTTAAACAAGTGCAGACTAAATCAATTTTAGATTTAGCTAAAGATATCACTCGTTTAACTAATGATGCCAGAAGTGGCCGAGTACCAACAGCTGATTTAAAGGGTGGTACCATTACCATCTCAAATATTGGCGCGATTGGCGGTACGGTTGCGACGCCAATAATAAATAAACCTGAAGCGGCTATTGTTGCTTTAGGTAAATTACAAACGTTACCTCGTTTTAATACACTTGGTGAGGTAGAGGCCCGAAGTATTATGCAAGTGAGTTGGTCAGGTGATCATCGAATTATTGACGGCGCTTCAATTGCAAGATTTTGTAATTTATGGAAATTATTTCTTGAAGAGCCTGCTAATATGCTGGTTCATATGAATTAATTATAGTGCTATCAATGTGAAGTAGAAAACTGCGAACGTATTTTTTACTAAATTTGGAGTTGTTCATCTTTAAAATGAACAGCTCTTTTTTTATTATTGACGTTATTGCTTTATACCTCTATAAAAAGAGCTTAGCTTGTCTGAACGTAATTACCGTCCGGTTAGTTTTATCGCTATTTAGCGTAAACGGAATTTAATGACTAAATACACCTATTAATTATCTACATTTAATGTCTTTTGGTCTTCAGTACCTTTACGTTAACGGATGTTAAGGTCAATAAAATAAGAACGATTAAAGCTACATTATTAATCTTTACCCATAGTAAACTATTATTCATCTGGTTAAATATTATGATAATTCATGATTTTTAGATAATGATTTTATTAAGGTTTTGGTTTCAATGATAAGTTGGTGGCATTAAATTAGCATGGTGCATTAAGCCATAAAAATATTTATAGACCCCAAAAAAACTAGTTGGCTCCATTTTTATCTGAAACCATACCACTGTGACAGACAGTGGTGACCGTTATAATCATGGCTTGGTTATTAACGTCAGTCGTATCGGCTGAAATTTATCCTCTTGTAGGGAAACCAATAGCTTTTAAATAAAGGGCAGGTGGGTAAGTTGGACAAGGTTATCAATGAAGAAAATAAATGGAATATTTGCCCAGAGTGTCAGGGACGTGGCAAAAAAAGTAAGGGGCTTCGCAAAAATGTAAGACTCGGCTATCAGAGGGCATTAGAACAATTTGTAAAAACGAAAAGCCTAGAAAAACCTCCAGTCCGCCCTAAGGGCCATCTCAATCGCTGCTTTAATTGTAAAGGGGCTGGTTTGATTCGTTCTGCTAGCCATCCTTTAGCGGATAAAGATAATTACCCACACCTGGCGATTATTGGTGGTGGAATAGGTGGCGTAGCGCTAGCAGTCGCTTGTTTACACCGCTCAATTCCTTTTACTCTTTATGAACGGGATAGTGGATTTGATACAAGATCTCAGGGCTATGGACTGACTTTGCAACAAGCGAGCAGAGCGATCGAGGGCTTGGGAATTTCTTCATTAGAGGAGGGGGTGATTTCGACCAGACATATGGTTCATACGACCGAAGGTATAGTGATTGGTGAATGGGGGAACAGAAAATTAAAGCAGTCAAAGGTAAATGCATCACCGAAGCGTACTAATGTGCATATAGCCAGGCAGTCCTTACGCTTAGCGCTGCTTGAACAGCTAGGTGGACATGATAAAGTTCAGTGGGGCCACCAGTTGGTGGCTTTTAAAGAATATGAAGGTCAAGGTGTTAATTTGAGCTTTAAAGTAGGGGGTGAGATGAAGCACGCTAATGCAGACCTTTTGGTGGGAGCGGATGGCATTCGAAGTTCTGTACGGAGTTTGTTGATTGGTGAGGAGACTTCACCACTATGTTATTTAGGTTGTATTGTGATTTTGGGGATTTGTCCTCTGGAAGATCTCAAAGGTCTTGATAATGATCTGTTGGACTCGGCCACTGTTTTTCAAACCGCCAATGGCAATGAGCGGATCTATATGATGCCATTTACATCAGACTCTGTGATGTGGCAACTTAGCTTCCCAATGCAAGAAAAAGATGCTAAAGCGTTAAGTGCTAAAGGGGCTAAAGCACTCAAGGATGAAGCCTGTCGACGATGTCAGTGGCACAATCCTATCCCTCAGATTTTATCGGCAACCCTAGAAACGCAAGTTTCTGGTTATCCTGTCTATGACCGAGCACTACTCGACTCAGCGTTATTAGCGAAAGGATCTCAAGTGACCCTCATTGGAGATGCGGCTCATCCTATGAGTCCATTCAAAGGACA
>Ga0307489_10000116_pt1 | contig 39769 bp, 31 predicted proteins | sample SB12metaG_FD_202247 | JGI IMG/M metagenome (GOLD analysis project Ga0307489, IMG submission 202247) | Sea-ice brine microbial communities from Beaufort Sea near Barrow, Alaska, United States - SB 1.2 | ecosystem: Environmental > Aquatic > Marine > Coastal | place: USA: Alaska | collected... | reverse complement strand
ATTTTCATCTGTGAGCTCCGTTTGTATGTTTAATATTGTCAGTAAGTTGTGTGTGTTTATGTCGAATATTATTATTTTCTATACACAACTACGCAAAACTGATGCCTAAATACTTTTTTCTGTACAACCTTAATGATTTAAATTTAAAGTGTTGATATAATTGAATTTAAATTTAATTACCACCGTGGTTTAAAAACCATATAAAAGTTTAAGTAGGTCAATTTTGCACCAAATAAATACCCGCGCCCTTTTTTAGTGCGTCTGAGATACTTTTGTCTCGGCCTGTTTTTCGGTACAGTAACGTTTTTTAAAGTCGAGGTTTATATGCGCCCCTATCTGATTGCTCCATCTATTTTGTCTGCGGATTTCGCCAAGCTGGGAGAAGAGGTCGACGCGGTACTTGCTGCGGGCGCTGACATTATCCATTTTGATGTTATGGATAACCATTACGTGCCAAATTTGACTATAGGCCCGATGATTTGCAAGGCCCTGCGGGATTATGGTGTAACGGCCCAAATTGATGTACATCTGATGGTCGAGCCCGTTGACGACATGATCACCAGTTTTGCACAAGCCGGCGCCAGCATGATCAGTTTTCATCCTGAAGCATCAAAACATGTGGATCGCAGCATTGGCTTGATTATCGATGCCGGCTGCAAACCCGGTTTAGTGCTTAATCCCGCCACTTCTTTGGATCACCTCACTTATGCAATGGACAAACTGCATCATATATTGTTGATGTCGGTTAACCCCGGATTTGGAGGCCAGGCCTTTATCCCACAAACCCTGGATAAATTGCGTGCAGTGAAGCAATTAGTCCAAGCCAGTGGCCGTAATATTAGAATAGAAATTGACGGTGGCGTAAAAGTCGATAACATTCGCGCCATTGCTGAGGCCGGAGCCGATATGTTTGTTGCCGGCTCCGCAATTTTTAATCAGGCCGATTACGCCCTGGTGATTAAACAGATGCGCGACGAATTAGCCTCAGTTAAAGGCTAAACCCAGTCTAACCAAACCATATAGATCAAAAAAAATTATGAGCAAACCTATCGTACTTAGCGGCTGTCAGCCTTCCGGACAACTTACCATTGGCAATTATATGGGCGCATTGCGCCAGTGGGTTGACATGCAAACAGACCATGACTGCATGTATATGCTGGTGGATATGCATGCCATTACGGTGCGTCAGGATCCCAAGTCCTTGTTTAACGCCTGCCTGGATGGTTTGGCACTCTATATTGCCTGTGGCATCGACCCGCAAAAAAGCACTGTTTTTGTTCAGTCCCATGTGCCGCAACACGCACAATTAGGCTGGATACTAAATTGCTATACCCAAATGGGTGAGCTAAATCGCATGACCCAATTTAAAGATAAATCGGCAAAAAACATTTCCAATATTAATGCAGGTTTATATACCTACCCGGCATTAATGGCAGCTGACATTTTACTTTATCAAGCCGATCAGGTACCCGTGGGTGACGATCAGAAGCAACATTTGGAGCTGGCACGAGATATCGCCACACGTTTTAATAATTTATATGAGCCTGTATTTACTGTGCCTCAACCTTTTATCCCCAAGTTCGGCGCTCGCGTAATGAGTCTGCAAGATCCGAGTAAAAAAATGTCCAAATCTGACGACAATGCTAATAATTTTGTCGGTTTGCTAGAAGATCCTAAAAAGCTCAGTAAAAAAATCAAACGGGCCGTAACGGATTCTGACGAACAGGCACGCATCTATTTCGACACAGTTGAAAAACCCGGGGTGTCGAATCTGTTGGGAATTTTAGCCGGGGCCACAGGCAAAAGTATTGAATCACTGGTACCTGACTATGAAGGCAAGATGTATGGACACTTAAAAGGCGATGTCGCCGATGCCGTCGTCACCCTGTTAGAGCCTATACAGCAAAAATATGCACAGCTGCGTGACGATCGTACTGAACTGAACCGGATCATGGCTGTTGGCGCAGAGAAAGCTGCGGCCAGAGCGGAGATCACCCTGGCAAAGGTTTACGACGCCATAGGATTTGTTCCCCGCCCGTGAAGATATTCACAGGCGGCTCAGTCAACATGGTATGTGCATGCTGCTGTTAATCGATAATTACGATTCTTTTACCCATAACCTAGCCCGCTACTTTATCGCTTTGGGACAGGAGGTTAAAGTCGTGCGTAATGACCAGATAACGTGCCAGCAAATAGCCCTACTCGCTCCTCAGTATCTGGTATTTTCCCCTGGACCTGGCACGCCCGACGATGCTGGTATCACTTTGGCAGCGATCAGGCGATTTGCCGGCTCCATACCTATGCTGGGAGTCTGTTTAGGCCACCAGGCTATAGGCCAGGCCTTTGGTGCCAAAGTGATCCGCGCCGCTAATATCAAACATGGTAAGACCTCGAACATAAAACACAGCGCAACTAAGCTCTTTGAAAGCGTACCCAGCCCCTTTATTGCCACTCGCTACCATTCACTATTACTTGCCGAAGATAGCATTCCCTCCCAGTTCGTAATCAGTGCCTGGTCTGATGAGCTCGCAACCGCAGAGGTGATGGCCATAGAACATGAAAACTTACCTGTTTTTGGCGTGCAATTTCACCCTGAGTCCTTGCTCAGCACCAGTGGCAAACAGATCCTGAAAAACTTTTTACTGGCGGCACAACCTGGCGGTATCCACTAGTGATACCCGAGCTTTGCTGTACAATTTATATTATAAATTTTAATCTTTAAAGCATGCCCAATGTGGGCCACCTGAGTGATAAATGACACAAAAAATGGCAACTTCCAGTATTATCGAAACGCGTTTTAAACATCTTTTTATCGATCTTAAAGCCGTAAAAAAAATCATGGCAGAAAAATCTGAGCCATCAAACAAAAATGATATCGTTATCGACCGGGAATTGCTGACAGTTGAAAAACAGGCTCGTCGTGCAAAACAAATCAATAAACAAATAGAACAAGATTACCTTGATTCCACTCTGGATGATTTACATCGCACACTCGAACAGCAGTTAGTCGATGAGCTCAAAAATACCAACAACCTTTATCAAAAAATACTGGGTATAGATGCGGTTATACCAGAAATGCTGGACTTGCTTGCAGTTAAAGCATGCACGATCTCCCGGCTTGAAGCGCTGGCGGTAAAAATCCCCTGGTTATACAAAGATTTATTAAAAATGGTTAATTCGCCTAAATACCAACGCATAGATAGTCATGGTAAAATATTGAGCGCGAATACCTTGCGTGTCGCCCTGAGTTTTTTTGGTGTTGAAAACCTCAAGATGGTGATCCCTTTTTTGATTGTTAGGCGCTGCCTGCCGTTAATTACCGATCCCTATCCCCGTATCAAACACCGTATTTGGGAACAGACAATCGCTACGGCTATGGCCAGTAAAAACCTGGCATCTTTTAATTCCGTAGATGAAAATCAAGCATTTACCTTAGGTATGTTTCAGGTCTTGGGAAAAATTGCGGTGATAAAGTTATATTTTAAATTGTTTGATCAAGTGCAAATTGATGCCATGAAACAAGCCCATGACAGGCTTCAACATAAGCCACATGGGGCGCTGGCCAAACTCGAGCCTAGCGGAGAATTCCTTAATATTCTTATCGATAAGTATGCTGCTCCCTCTTTGGCACGACTTATCACCCATATGGACTTACGCCGACTGCCTATCCATAACGCCGCCCAGCAATTAGCAGAACAACAAAGTGTGGATGAGTTAACTGGCTTGAGCAGAGTGGTAAAACAAGCCACAGGTTATGCCCAATATCGTATACTGAAAAATCACAGTCTGATCAGTTTGGAGGAAGCCAATGAATACTTGCGGGTTTTTTCCCTGCCCCTGGGGGCTTTGGAGGTACTTAAAACCATCGATGTACGCTCTTTAGACTTAAAATAAACAAATAAACAGCAATCAATAAATTTTTTGTATAGATATTCATGCAATCTCTATGATTGCTGTCCCCCCCCTCTTCCTGCATAGCGCATAGGGCTAGCAGCATAAGCCGCAGCAAACGATAACCAACCCGCCATAAATACTTATTCACTATTAGTGCAATTTTACACAAGCCCTTTAAAATTAAGGGTTTGCTGGGGTTCACAGTGCTGACAAGTGCTTTATTATCTGAAATAATATGCCCCTATTTTATGCCTTCTGGCTGCTAAATTTTGGAGATAACCTAGATGCAAGTTACCCGCGAATTGTTTGACGAAGTAATGGTTCCTAACTACAACCCAGCTGCAATGATCCCCGTACGCGGTTTAGGATCGCGAGTATGGGATCAGGCAGGCGATGAATACTTAGATTTCGCAGGAGGTATAGCGGTAAATGTATTAGGGCATTGTCACCCACAGCTGGTTGCCGCGCTTAAGGAGCAGGGCGAAAAGCTATGGCATTTGAGTAATGTGCTAACCAATGAGCCAGCCTTGCGTCTGGCAAAAAAATTAACTGATGCAACGTTTGCACAACGGGTATATTTCGCTAATTCAGGAGCTGAGGCCAATGAAGCGGCCTTAAAATTAGCCCGACGCTTTGCGCTAGAAAAATTTGGCGCCCACAAGGATCAAATTATTTCCTTCAAACAAGGGTTTCACGGTCGTACTTTTTTCACTGTGACAGTAGGTGGGCAGGCAACTTACTCAGAAGGATTCGGTCCCAAGCCCGGCGGTGTGGATCATGTTGACTATAATGATCTGGACGCTCTGAAGACCATGATGTCAGGCAATACTTGTGCTGTGATGATGGAACCTCTGCAAGGCGAAGGCGGGATCATCAGCCCGACTCAAGAATTTGCACAAGGCGTGCGCGACTTATGTGATCAACACAATGCCCTGCTTATTTTCGACGAAGTACAATCTGGCATAGGCCGTACAGGTGAATTATATGCCTACATGGGTTTGGGAGTCGTTCCAGATATCCTAACCACAGCAAAAGCCTTAGGTGGCGGATTTCCCATAGGGGCCATGCTAACCACCGCATCTATTGCTGCTCATCTGAAAGTTGGCACCCATGGCAGTACTTATGGTGGCAACCCCTTAGCGTGCGCGGTTGCTGAACGTGTATTGGACATAGTTAACACCCCAGAAGTATTAGATGGTGTTAAACACAAAGAGCAGTTATTTCGTGATGGTCTAAAAAATATTAACGATAAATATCAAGTGTTTAGTGAAATCAGAGGCAAAGGCTTATTATTAGGTTGTGCCTTAAATGAAAAATTTGCCGGGCGTTCTCGGGATTTTTTGGTGGCCAGTGCTAACGAAAAACTGATGTGTTTGATTGCGGGTGCCAATGTGGTGCGTTTTGCGCCCTCTTTAATTATCCCAGATGCCGATATTCAAGAAGGCCTGGCGCGATTTGAACGCGCTGTTGCTGCTGTGGTAAATGACTAAATTACTTTATAAGAGACCGTGCACATGAATATTATTCGCCCAATCCATCACAGTGATTACCCTGAGTTGCTGGAACTAGCTGAAGAGTCTGGGATCGGCTTTACCTCTTTGCCCGTCAATGAACAGATGCTGCAAAGCAAAATAGCCTTGTCTGAAGCGTCCTTCGCGGCAGACGTCAAGGCACCAGGCAATGAAAGTTACCTGTTCGTCATGCAAGACACAGATACGGGCCAAGTGGTAGGCACCAGCGGAATAGTCTCAAGCGTGGGTTTGGATGATGTGTTTTATAATTATCATTTGAGCAAAGTGGTGCACGCCTCACGGGAACTGGACATATACAACACTGCCGACATATTAACCCTGTGCAATGATTACACTGGGGTGTCGGAGATTTGCACTTTGTTCTTACGTGAATCGGCCCGCAAAGGTACCAATGGCCGATTATTGTCGAAGTTTCGTTTTTTGTTTATGATGGAACATCAACATAGGTTTGCCGAAACCATTATCGCCGAAATGCGTGGTATCAGTGATGAAAAAGGGCAGTCGCCTTTTTGGAAATGGTTGGAAGAACACTTTTTTTCCATGGATTTCCCCACGGCAGACTATCTCACAGGTATAGGTCAGAAGCAGTTTATCGCCGAACTTATGCCCAAATATCCCATCTATGTCAGCCTGCTCAGCCAGGAAGCTCAGGCTGTGATTGGCAAAGTCCATGACAAAACTAAACCAGCGCTACAACTGCTCGAACAAGAGGGCTTTAGCTGCCGGGGTTATGTGGATATTTTTGACGCTGGCCCAACGGTTGAGGCAAATCTCAAGCATATTCGAACCGCCCAGGCCAGTCGCAAAATGCCAATTGAAATCAACGATGAAAAGGCGGCTCAGGGTCAGGACTATCTGGTGATCAACACCAAAGTTGCGGCCTTTTGCGGCGCCGTTACAAAATTGACAGTGGATCAGCAAGATAAACTTGCCTTTATTTCCCAGGCGGCAGCCGCTGCTCTGGGAATTGAAAATGGGCACAGTATCCGCTTCGCACCAACAACATTTAAGGCTTAAACCATGACACAAAATACTCATCTTATCGCCGGCAATTGGTTCCCGGGTGAAGGTCATCCGATTGAATCAGTTGACCCAGCTAAAAAAGCGATTATTTGGCAAGCCAAATCCGCCTCTAAAGAACAAGTCAACCAGGCGGTAACCGCAGCACGCGGGGCAACATTAACCTGGAGTGATTTAGGTTTTGCTGGGCGTCTAGAATTGGTTAAACGCTTCGGTGAGCTACTGACTGAAAACAAAGACATGCTTGCCCTGACGATTGCCCAGGAAACAGGCAAACCACTATGGGAAACCGCAACCGAAGTGGGCGCTATGATGGGTAAAATTGCCCTTTCCGAAAAGGCCTATCATGAACGCACAGGTCTGGTCGAAAACCCCATGCCAGTAGGCAAAGCCTTTATTCGCCACAAACCTCATGGTGTAGTGGCGGTATTTGGTCCCTATAATTTTCCGGGGCACCTGCCCAATGGGCATATCGTTCCTGCTCTGCTGGCCGGCAATTGTATTGTGTTTAAACCCAGCGATTTAACCCCCTTAGTGGCAGAAAAAATGGTGCTACTGTGGCAACAAGCTGGTTTACCTGCCGGGGTATTAAACCTGGTACAAGGTGAAGTAGAGACGGGTAAGGCACTGGCGGCGCATCCGGATTTGGACGGTTTATTCTTCACTGGTAGCTCACGCACCGGCAAGATATTACACGAACAGTTTGCCGGTCACCCGGGCAAAATATTAGCACTGGAAATGGGGGGTAATAACCCGCTTATGGTTAAAGATGTGAGTAACATTGATGCCACCGTCCATGACATCATACAATCTGCTTTTGTTACTTCTGGACAACGCTGTACCTGTGCACGTAAGTTGTTTATTGAAAAAAATGAGCAGGGCGACCAAATATTGGCACGTTTGCTTGAAGTGACAGCCAAGATCAAGGTTGGCGATTATGACGCACCTGAGCAACCATTTATGGGTGCGATGATTTCCCGCCAGGCCGGGGCAATGATGGCGTCTGCCCAGCAGCAACTGATTGAACTTGGTGCAACCCCGTTAATCGAGCTTAAGCACCTGGATCCCCAGTCTGGATTTGTCAGCCCAGGTATACTGGATGTCACCGCAATAGTGGATACCATGCCCGACGAAGAACACTTTGGTCCCTTGCTAAAAGTGATCCGTTACAGTGATTTCGACGAGGCCATCGATCTGGCCAATAACACCAGTTTTGGTTTATCAGCTGGGTTATTGTCGGACAGCGAAGATTTGTATCAGCATTTCTACAAACGCATACGCGCCGGGATCGTTAACTGGAACCGGCCCATTACCGGTGCCAGTGGTGCCGCTCCTTTTGGCGGAGTAGGAGAAAGTGGTAACCACAGAGCCAGCGCTTACTATGCTGCAGATTACTGCGCTTATCCGGTCGCATCAGTTGAACTTGAAAAGGTCGCCTTACCGAGCAACCTCAACCCGGGTCTAAATTTTTAATTATGGTTAAAACAGTCATAAATAAAGATTAAACTATTGATTTAATTACGTAAAAGCCTGCTATCTAAGCAGGCTTTTTAGTTTTCATCTCCTCTAAACCGGCACAAGGGAAGCTCGCATACGCAAATATTTATATTTAAGGGATGACTTCGTCTTGGTTAACACTTAACATCTGCCATTAATACTATTATAGTATTAATTGACCTTATATTAACATGTTGTGTCCCTATGCTTAAATTTGATCCAATAGACCATTCTCATCGCCGCCGAAATCCCCTGACTAACGATTGGGTACTTGTTTCTCCTCATCGTGCGAAGCGACCCTGGCAAGGCCAGGTCGAAAAACCCCAGGATCCGGATACTGTGGCCCATGATCCGAGCTGTTATTTGTGCGCGGGTAATACCCGTATCAACGGTGAAGTGAATCCGCCCTACTCAGGCACTTTTGTATTCACAAACGACTTTGCAGCCTTGATGAATGATACACCCAAGGCAAAGCAAACAAACGATGACTTATTTACCTTACAGGCGGCCAGCGGAACCAGCCGAGTGATTTGTTTTTCGCCAGCCCATAATAAATCACTGCCGGAATTATCATTGCCAGCCATAGAACAGGTGATCCTTACCTGGCGTGAGCAAGTGGCTGAGTTATCCAAAGACTATGCATGGGTGCAGGTATTTGAGAATAAGGGCGCGGCCATGGGCTGCTCAAATCCACATCCCCACGGACAGGTATGGGCTAATGATTTCATTCCCAATGAAGTGGCCAAGGCAGATGTTAACCAGGCAAACTATTTTGCTAAACATCAACGTTCGATGCTGCTTGATTACGCCCACAAAGAGTCCACCAGCGGCGAGCGAACAGTAGTCGAAACCCAATATTGGATTGCCGTTGTTCCATATTGGGCGGCATGGCCATTTGAAACCCTACTGATGCCTAAATTCACCTGCTCCCGGTTCGATGAAATGAATGAAGATCACCAGGCTGATTTGGCTCTCGCCTTGAAAAAACTCACCAGCCGCTACGATAATCTTTTTCATTGCTCATTCCCATACTCCATGGGCTGGCATGGCGCACCGCCTAGGCTAGACGACAGCCGCCACTGGCAACTCCATGCCCATTTTTATCCCCCCCTGTTACGATCCGCAACGGTACGTAAATTTATGGTGGGTTATGAAATGCTGGCCGAGCCGCAACGTGACCTGACGCCAGAGCAAGCCGCGCAAAAACTACAAGCGTTAAGTGATGTGCACTATAACGGATCAGAGGGAGCCTAAAAAAATGACAGTGTTTTTTCAACAAACCCAAGAGAAGGTCAACAAGGTATTTTTCGAGACCTTTGGCGCATCTCCACAGCGCCTCTTTCAAGCACCTGGACGGGTAAATCTAATCGGTGAGCATACGGATTATAATGACGGTTTTGTTTTACCCTGTGCTATAGATTACCAAACACTGGTTGCTGCCAGTCCTCGTGATGACCAAATCGTGCGTGTGGTAGCCGCAGACTACGCCAATGCACGGGATGAATTTTCTCTCAGCAGTCCTATCCAGTCACACCCCACACAGCTTTGGAGCAACTATATACGTGGCGTAGTAAAACATTTGCAAATGCGTGGATTAATCTTCAAAGGAGCCGATTTAGTGGTGAGCGGAAATGTCCCTCAAGGGGCAGGATTAAGTTCATCAGCATCCTTAGAAGTGGCTATAGGTGAAACCTTTCGTCAATTATACACCTTACCCCTATCCGGTGCCGATGTAGCCCTTAATGGTCAAGAAGCTGAAAACCAATTTGTCGGTTGTAACTGCGGCATAATGGATCAGATGGTTAGTGCTTGCGGAGCGAAAAATCATGCCTTACTACTGGATTGCCGCTCTTTGGACAGCCAGCTTATTTCTATGCCAGCAGAACTGGATGTGGTGATCATCAACTCCAATGTAAAACGCGGCTTGGTGGACAGTGAATACAACACCCGTCGGCAGCAGTGTGAGCAAGCGGCAACATTATTAGGGATCAAAGCACTGAGGGATATTACGCTGAGCGAATTATGCCAGCATAAACACTTGTTGCCAGAGGTCGTTTTCCGCCGCGCCCATCACGTAGTATCTGATAATGAACGCACGTTACTGGCCGCAGAGGCACTAAAAAATGGTGATGCTCAGGCACTATCAGCCTTGATGGCTCAATCCCACGCTTCGATGCGTGATGATTTTGAGATTACCGTGCCACCAATAGATTACATTGTCGCTACTTTGGCTGAATATATCGGCCAACGGGGGGGTGTTCGGATGACGGGAGGAGGGTTTGGTGGCTGCGTGGTCGCCTTAATGCCCACAGAGTTAGTTACCGGGGCTAAGCAACTACTCGCTGAATGTTATCAGGCCCATACCGGTTACCAGGAAACGTTTTACGTCTGCGCAGCCAGTGGTGGGGCGGGAGAGGTGTTACCTTGATGCCCTGGCTAGCAGCTATTAGCTGCGCTGTTTAGCCAGAATAACCAGTAACATGCCGCCCAGTATCCCCGTAGCGCAGATCAATAGGTGTGGGGTCAGGGGTTCAGCAACAAATAACACCCCACCAAAAGCGGCGATCACTGGCACAGATAACTGACATACCGCCGCAACGCTGTTATCCAGTTTCGGCAACACCTGATACCAAAGGGCGTAGCCGAGGCCTGAGGCAAGCATACCTGATGCCAGGGCATAATAGATGCCTGCCAAGTTAAATTCAGCACCCGGCCCAAATATCAGTAATAGTATCAGAGCAAAGGGCAAGCAGCGTAAAAAATTAGCGGCGGTATCTTGCAGTGCGTTGACTGAACTGGCCCCTGCCCGGCTATATAGGCCCCAGGCAGCGCCCGCCAAAGCCATAACACACAGATCCAGAGCCTGTGGAGAGGCTAAATCAGGCAGGACGAAATAAACAAAACTGCCAATGGAAAGCAAGGTGCCCACCGTTTCCAGTCTGCTCATACGCCTGCCCCCCAACCAGGCTAAAAATAACATACTAAATTGCACCGCAGCAAAGAGGATCAAGGCTCCGGTCGCCGTGGGTAAAGATACATAGGCGTAAGAAAAACCCAGCGCATAGACAAACAAATATATCGCCCCGCGAAGACTGCCAAAAGAATTGATAGAGCCCAATGTAGCGGGTTTTTTAAATAAGGATAAAAGAGCCAATACCGCGCCACCAGAAATGAGGCGTAAAGCCGTAAATGTCATGGGATCCATATTTTCACTGTCTAAAGCCAAGCGGCACAACACTGAATTGGCAGCGAAAGCTAAAAGGGTCAGCAGGGTAAGTGATATAAGCCTCAAAGATGTCAACATCTTAAATTAACAGCCAGGTAGCAGTACCTAAAAAGGCAAAAATACCCACCACATCGGTGATGGTCGTCAAGATAACACTACCGGCCAGGGCAGGATCGATATTCATTTTTTTCATCAAAATGGGCAAGGTAGCACCGGCAAGTCCTGCAGCTATCATGTTGATCATCATTGCAAAAGCGATCACTGCTCCTAACATTAAATCCTGCTTCCACAGAGCTATGACGGTGGCGATCAATATCGCCCAAATCATGCCGTTAAAAAAACCAATAGTCAGTTCTTTAATAATTAACCAACGGGCATTGCTATTGCTCACATGACCCAGGGCCATACCACGAATAACTAAGGTAAGGGTTTGATTACCTGCCGCCCCGCCCATACTGGGGACTATGGTATTTAATATCGCTAATACAGCTAGTTGACTCAACGTCTCCTCAAACAGATCACTTACGGCTGCGGCCATTAATGCCGTAATCAAGTTAACACCCAACCAAACTGAGCGTTTTTGGGTACTCTTTAGAACCGGAGCAAAGGTATCTTCTTCATCATCTAGACCCGCCATACTCATCATCGAGTGTTCGGCATCTTCGCGGATAATATCGACCACGTCGTCTATGGTGATACGACCCACCAGATGGTTATTCTTATCCACTACAGGGGCGGACAACCAATTATAACGCTCAAATAGACTGGCGACCTCACTGTCACTCATATTCATGGGAACCGTGACAGAATCATTATTCATTAATTCATGTACTTTAGTACTTGGCATGGCAGTCAACAATTTGGTGACCGGCACACTGCCTATTAATTCATCCTGACGATTGACCACGTAAAAGGTGTCTGTGCTGGGAGGAATATCGCCTTTGAGCCGCAGATATCGTAGGATCACATCCACACTGACCTCCGGACGCAAAGTAATAGTATCTGTATTCATGATAAAGCCGGCGGTATCTTCGCCGTAGGATAAGGCTTGTTCAGCCCGCTGCCGGTCTTGCTCATCCATTGAACTCAAGGCGTCTTGAGAAATAGCCTCTGGCAAACCACTCAGGGTTTCAACCAGATCATCAGTGTCCATCTCTTCAAGTGCATCGGCCAGGATCTCTGGCACCATCTGACGAATTATGCCGTTGCGCACATCTTCAGATAACTCTTCGAGCACATCACTGTAGTCTTTAGGCTCAATTAACTGCCAAATTTCTGACCGTGAGCGGCTACGACTCGATTCGAGCAACAAAGCTACATCACAAGCGGGCATGGCGCTTAACATTTCCCGAACCTGGACAATATTGCCATTATTTAACGCAACGTTTATAGCGTCGAGCTGATGGCGGGAATTTTTCGCAGCGTAGGTGTCAGGCATAAGTGTTAATCATATTACTGTGAACTAGATAAAATCTTGATTTAAGGCTGATTTAAGTTTGATATTCTAAAGTAAGCCAAGAGCCATAGCAGTACTAATTTGATTTATTATGCACAATAGTAACATTAGTTGAGCTGGGTCAACCTGTAGCAAACAAAGTGTGCGAGAGTAGCAACGCATATTGGATGAAATCTTACGCTAAATTGCCCCGTTCTCCACTACCTTTGCTGCAAGTCAGATATAACCTAACTAAATTACCCCCCATTAGGAACCCTGTTTATGAAAAACCACTACGCCCCCATATCCGTCTGGTTACATTGGTTGATATTCATCCTCTTTGTCTGTGCTTATAGTTCCATAGAGTTTCGCGTACTGTTTGAAAAAGGGACGGATGCTCGTAATTTAATGAAATATGTCCATTTTTTATTTGGACTGTCTATTCTGGCTTTGGTTGGCCTGCGTATTGTGGCACGTCTGGTCACCCCTAAAGTCGACCGCGAGTCCTATAATAAATTTCAGCGATATGTATCCACCATCATGTTTACAGGGTTATATGTGTTGATGATTGCTCAGCCATTACTTGGCTGGGCAACTGTTAGCGCGGAAGGCCACAGCATAAATATTTTAGGGTTTGCCCTGCCGGCACTTATCAGCGAAGATCATGATCTGGCAAAGCAAATTCAGGAATTCCATGAACTGCTCGGAACAACTGGCTATGTATTAATCGGCCTACATGCTTTGGCCGCCCTGATACATCATTATGTTGTAGGTGATAATACACTCAAACGCATGTTACGTTTTAACAGCAAAAGCGAATTATAATATCGCTATTTAACAGTTGTAGTTAACAAGGTATTGCTGCTAAAAATTAAAGAGTTTTCCATTAGGGTTAATTTTATCTTAAGCTGTAGTCATTACAGTAACCCTTTGGGATTTAACGATACAAACTATGCGAATTCTACTTGTTGAAGATGATACGTCTTTGTGTGATGCCCTGAGTAAATCCTTACGTAGTGAAGGCTATGCAGTCAACAGTGTTGAAACAGGTGCCGAGGCATTGCAGGCAATTGCCACTGACGAATTTACTATGGTTATACTGGATTTGGGTTTGCCGGATATGGATGGCCTGGAAGTCCTGGCCAAGGCCCGTAAACGAAAGCATCTCATTCCCACCCTGATATTGACTGCCAGAGACAGTATGACAGACAAGATCACCGGCCTGGATACTGGCGCCGATGACTACCTGGCCAAACCTTTTGATATGCAGGAGCTGCTCGCCCGTTTACGAGTAATGGAACGCAGACAGGGTACCGCTCATAGTTCGATGATAAGTATAGGTGCGGTTAAACTGGATTTAGCCAGCCACCAAATCTCAGTAGAGGAACAGGTTAAAGAATTATCCCGTCGGGAGTTTATGTTAATTAAAGCGCTGATGGAAAATGCCGGACGTATTCAATCCAAGGCACAGCTGGAAACCAAATTATATGAATGGGGCGATGAACTGGTGAGTAACGCCATTGAGGTGCATATTCATAATTTGCGCAAAAAACTCCCCAAGGATTTTATTAAAACCATACGTGGTGTTGGCTATAGCATCAATAACAGAGTATCTGTGGCTGAATGAGTTCCATTCGCCGACATCTGACTTTGCTGCTTATCGCTTCATTGACCTTGGTCAGTTTTAGCGCAGCCTTGCAGGGATATCGCTCGAGTATGCAAATGTCATCAAAGCTTTTTGATGCCGAACTGACCTCTCTGACCAGCAGCTTCGCCGATATAGAAGTGCGACCCAATAGCCAGATATTCGATAGTGCTGAACAGATTACCGTGCAAATATGGCAAGATAATCAACTATTACTCCGTTCGAGGAACAGCCCCATTAGCGCTATCGGCGATTTTGCAACGGGTTTTTCTGAACAGAATTTCGCCGGTAAAAGATGGCGTATTTATTCAGTCGAAAATCCGGCACAAAAACGTTGGACTATGGTGGCCCAACCTTTAAAGAGCCGTTCAGAACTGGCCCAAAGCATGATATTGGCGGCCATGATGCCCCTTATTTTCAGCATTCCGGTGTTAGCTATCATCATTTATTTTGTAGTCAGTGTCGGCTTAAAACCTTTGCGCATACTATCATCAGAACTCAACAGTCGCTCTCCCCGGAATTTTCAGGCTTTTAACCTGGCCGATAAACCAGCGGAACTGGTTCCGGTGCTCAGCACCCTAAATTCATTACTCAACAGGTTACAATCAGCGTTCGAGCGGGAGCAGCAATTTGCTGCAAATGCCGCCCATGAAATGCGTACACCGTTAAGTGTATTAAAAATCAATTTGCACAACCTGGCCAAAGAAACTGCTGGCAATAGTCTCAGTATCGACAAACTGCAACAAGATACCGATCGCATGATCAATGTGATCAACCAAATCTTGCTCCTTAGCCGCACTAATCCGGAATATTTTGAAGCCCATAGCCATGATATAGACGTTTATATTATCGCCCAGCAAGCCATTTCTGACAAATATACGGCCATAGATAACAAACAGCAAAGTATTGAGCTGGTAGGCCAGTCAGCTGTTATCTCCAGTGATGAATTTGCCTTGCTAACGTTACTGCAAAACCTATTAACTAATGCCAATAAATACACACCAGAATTAGGCACAATAAGGGTTTCAGTAACATCTGACACTCAATACGTCCGCATTGCTGTTGAAGACTCGGGTACCGGTCTTAGTGAAAACGAATATCAAAAAGTACTACAACGTTTCTATCGTTCTAGTAAACATATCAAACAGAAAAGCCAGGGCAGTGGTCTGGGTTTGGCAATAGTGAAACAAATAGTCGAGCTTCATGGTGGCACTATTGATTTGCATAAATCAGATTTGGGCGGATTATGTGTATTAGTCGAATTGCCATTCGCTCCGTCACCTGGCCGATTAACATGAGAGTGCATTATTACCTGGCCCTAGCCTTGCTATTACGTAGCCCAGTCAGCCTTGCCATGTCAGAAATTGTAGTCAACATTCGCGAGCATTTATTCTATCCTTCCGAGATCACGATCCCTGCCGACACAAAAGTCAAGATCATTTTCTTTAATCATGACTCAACACCTGAAGAGCTTGATAGCTTTGATCTTAATCGGGAAAAAGTAGTTTTTGGCCACGCCAAGGCCACGATATATATAGGACCACTGGCACCGGGGAAATATCGTTTTTTTGGTGAATATCACCCCGCCAGCGCAGTGGGAAAAGTATTGGTTGTCTCCCAGCAGGAATATGATGATGTTGATTAATACCGTTATTTTATTCCTGCGCGACGCCTTGCCCGTCTTTGTATTGATGGCTTTCCTGTTAGCTTTTTGGCAACACTGCGGTCGCTCAATTACCCTAGGCTGTGCTCTGGGTCTGGTCATAACAACATTAATCGTGTTACAGCGCAGCACGGTGAGTGAATATTTTGAGGGGGCCGGCTACGAGTTATTAAAATGTTTGACCCTGATTACCGCCTTCAGTTTATCAGCCATCATACTGGGTGCCACTAGCCAGTTTGGCCGCCATTGCCCCAAACTGGTTATTACCTTGCTGGTGGCTTTTACTGTTATCCCCCACAGCACCGATTTTTCAGTATTTCTGGTAGGCTTTAGTTCGCAAAAAGATGCATTAACACCGATATTGTTGGGCACGTTTTTGAGCGGCGGCATCTGTGCCAGTGTTGCCGTATTACTAAATTTACTGCTGACGTCCTTAAAACAGAAATATTTATCACAAATAATGTTTGCCATTTTTGCTGCCGGTCAGGTCAGTAACTGCGCTTTATTACTGCAACAAATAGACTGGATCCCGGATCCCGGAGCGCTGTGGAACAGTCAGTTCATCAGCGATGAAAGCGAATATGGGCATTTATTAAAGGCCCTGATGGGTTACGAAGCCGCCCCTTCTATCATTTATTTAGCCGTGTATACAACTGCCTTAATGTTACTTATAGGCATTGCTTTTTATGCACGTCACCATGGCTTAACACAACAAACTAAATCGGAGTGAACATTATGAAAGTGCGGAGCATATTGCTCACCCTTTACGCAGCTGTCTTTTTACCTGCTATGGCTTGGGCAGGTGGAGGACTCAGTAATGGTGTGGTCGATAAAATCTATCACCCCTACGTGTTACCCCTGGAGCGAGAGTTTGAATGGCGATTCATGTCTCGCCAGAACGATAGCGGAAATTCACTGGTCCAGCGCCTGGGATACGGCCAATCAATTTCCGAACATATAACCTTAGAGGGCTATATAATAGGGGAAAGAGATCAATCAGATGATTTTGGTTTAATTGCTATTGAGCTTGAAGCCCGCTGGATGATCACCGAACAAGGCCAGTACTGGGCTGACTGGGGCGCTTTATTTGAACTGGATAAACAACACGACGAAGATATTTGGGAATTTACCAGCGGCGTATTGGTAGAAAAGGAGTTTGGCCGATCGAGCCTCACCGCAAACTATTTGGTAGAGTACGAGTGGGGAAGTGTTATTAGCAGTTCGTTTCATACCGAATTCAGACTGCAATATCGTTATCGTTTTATCCCCGAAGTCCAGCCCGCCATAGAATTATACACAGGCCAGGAATTTGTTGGTATCGGCCCCTCATTTATGGGTGTTCACCGGTACGATAGGCAAAAACAACTTAAATGGGAAGTGGGCTTTATTGCAGGCTTAAATGGCGATAGAAAGGATCATACCTTGCGCATGTCTTTAGAATACGAATTTTAATTTTGTATCTGACATCCCTATTTATTAGCCCAGTACAGCTTAGTAGCTATTAGCTGCCACGCCTATCGCTAAAGGTGCATACACCTTTAGCGATAGAAAAATTGACTGGGGCCGTATTGTTGAATAACCAGCGGGCTAAATTGAAACCACACAACAAAGAGTCAGTCAATTTTAGCATCGCCCAATTGTAAAGGGCGCATGTTAAGCCCTTACCCCACCGCATTAACTATTGATATCCATTGAGGGTTATCGGGATCCTGTTCTACTTTTTTCGTAAAAGGTGCATATATTGATACAAAATCAGATTTATTGGCGCGTCGTGTATTTGGCTATAACTGGCTTAGTATTGCAAACTTGCTCATAATCTTCTGCCGGTAACTTACTTTACTGTTAACGCCACGTTTCGGCTATCTCGATACACTGCCCGGTATGCAGTCTTATGTTCTAATAGGTTGGTGCCAAATGATTGATAATAATGGTGGACTTGTTAATCCTGCCCTCCATTAATGTCTGCTGCCTAAATGCTTTGCCCCCCCCCAAGGTTAGCCAAACAATTGATTCAAAAAATCAATATCGTCGTCGAAGGGCACTACGCTATCGAGTCGCTCGTTCAGGTATTCTTTGAGTATTTCCAGGTTAGTGATGTTATGAGCCATTGCATGGCTGTTATCTGTTATCTCTTGTCGTTCGGCTATAAACTCTGCAAAATTATTTGCAGTGGCTTTTTTACTCCGCCCAGAAAACTGTTTCCACACCATGCCTTCGGGGGTGCTGGGAGTTGATAGCTGAGAATGTTCACGCTCCAATGTTCGTGCACGTTCACCCAGTAATTTCTGTATTGCTAGCAGCGTAGTATCATCAAAACTGATGTCGGTTTCGTCGCAATGTGTTTGATACATTAAAAGTATGGTGAATACGTCGTTAACTTTGCGTGCCGCTGACAGTTGTTGCATCAGTACCTGTTTTTCAGCTTTAAGTTCATCATCAATTTCTTTGTCCGGGTGAATTTTGGTCGCAAGACGCTTGTAAATTTTGTTCAATTCGCTGCTTTTAAACAGTTTATCCAGTGTCAGCTGTTCACGTTTGCTATGACCCGTTTGGTCGTTATGTTCAAAGGCCTCATCGTGCTCTGCATATTCACCGTGAAAATCACTGTCCTGGTCAACAAACTTCGACTCTTCTTCCGCCTGTGAATGCATAAACTCAATGTAGTCCTGTAACTTACCGGGGTCTCTGGCAATTTCGCTCAGTTCTTGTTCGTTTAAGTGTAGTTTGTCGCCAAACATCTCTTCTAACATCAGCGCTAACTGCTGCAGGTTTTCGGCATTTTCTTCAAAGGGATTTCTTTGTGCCAATATTAATAATTGTTGTTGCAAAGTGTCACGCAGATTATCTATATCCACGTCCATGGCAAAGGGATTAGTTTCAATAAAATTCAGCTCCTGGTTGATCCAATCCAGTAGTGCTTCACGATGCCGTTCATTTAAAGATTTACGTGATACAAAGGGCAGTAGAGTAGTGATTAAGCATTGAACTTGAGTACACATTTCTTGCTCGTAAGGCAATACTTGCGTCTGAAACTCTTGATATAGTTGTGCTATTTTTTTCTTTTGATTGTTGATCTTTTTTTGGTTTTTTTCGATTCTTTGCCATAAATTTTTGATCGAAGCAACGACTGAGGAATCCCTGACGTTGTCGGTCTGTTTGGTTGTCGTTAATTTTATCGTCAAAATGCGCTCACCTTATGAAGGGTATCTGGAAATAATAAATGTGCTGATAAAGATGCCGATGATCTTAAATCGCCTCTTCAAAATGATATAGCCAAATTCCAACTGGCCTAGTATTCAGATTTTATCATCTTAACCTTTCGGTTCGTAAGCCTATTTGGCCAGATTAATGGATCAACCAGGCCACAAGTGATCAATACACGTCTCCCTTGAAGCTGCAGTGTTGTTGGTGCCTCTCACTCCCCCCAATAGGCGACGTTGCGCCAACCGCGTTACACTTAGTACCTCTAGGTTCATGGGGTTGGGTTCTCTTTTCGCCTGCCTGCAACCCCAGTAACTTTGGGTGTATAATATATTGAGTTGTAGGTTATTTTTCTAAATGACCTTGATACTTTGTGTACAAAGCTCGTGCTAATATAATCATTCCTAGAATTGACTGCCCAGTTGTTTAATCTCAATGATCTACGCCCAGCAAATTTGTAAAAGTTACCAGGACGGCGACCGACGTCAGCCGATACTGTGCAGTTTGGATTTAAATTTGCCCCCCGGGGGCCAGATGAGCATCCAGGGGGAATCTGGCTCGGGTAAATCCACCTTACTGCATCTATTGGCGGGTCTGGACAAACCCGACAGCGGGCAGTTAAGGGTGAACCAGCAGGATTTAACCACTATAGGTGAAACCCAGGCTGACCGCTATCGTCGCTCTACTGTGGGACTGATATTTCAGCGCTTTAATCTGGTGGATTGCCTGTCTGTATACGACAACCTATGTTTACCGGCGCGACTGAACAACAACCTCGACCATGACTATATTGAAAAATTGTTGCACGAATTAGGCATTGCCCAGCACAGTAAAAAATTGCCTAATCAGCTCTCCGGTGGCGAACAGCAACGAGTGGCTATCGCCCGTGCGTTATCTCATAAACCCGCCTTGTTGCTGGCGGACGAACCTACAGGTAACCTGGACAGCAAAAACAGTAACAAAGTGGCTAACTTGCTCTATCAGCAGTGTCACAGGTTGCATACCACCTTGGTTGTTGTAACCCATAGCAGTGCAGTGGCCGCCTTAGCCAGGGATCATTATCTGATGCAAGATGGCAAGCTGGTATGGGTCAATTAATATGCCAGCCCTATTTTGGTACCTGTGCACTGTCATAAAAAGTTATCCACGTTCCTGGTTACGCCTAGCGCTGTTGTGTTTGGCATTGATGATAGGTTGCCTGGGTGTGAGCGCAGTACTGGTTATCAATCAAGGGGCTAAGCAAAGTTATGCCCAACAGGAGCAAGGTTTACTGCCCCTGGTTAGTCACCAACTGGTGGCGGCTCTTGGCAAGGCGATCAACAAAGCCGATTACGCCCATATGCGCCGCAAAGGCGTCGTTGAAGCGCTAGCCCTGTCCAGGATTTCCACTGTGCTATTTGATTCCCAGCAGCACCCTTTAACTAAGCAAGCCATCAATATCACGGGCTTTGATAGCCTGGCAATGCTTAATTATCTGGCCATACAACAGGTCGAGAAAATACGATCCCCGCACCAAGTAGAACAATCAGAGCTTAGGATGGAGCTGGCCAGGCAGTCTCAGACCAGCGCCTTTGTAAACTCAAATATTTACGCCCAGTTACAGGCCGACACTATTCTCACCGCCCTGGGCCAGGATTTGCCCCCGTTGCAGCAAGTCAATCTGGCTACCATGGGCCATGACATCGTTATGGATATAACGTTTTTTGCCCAGCGATTTGGCCCTACCCCCATCAGTGAAATATACCTGATGGGGGATATCGCTCCCGAGCGCCTCGGGGATATTCGCCGTTTGTTGCCAGCTCACTTAAGCGTACTAACCTTGCCCAGTCCAACACAAAACGAAGGCATGAGTGCCAGTTTTCATTTAAATCTGTTGGCCATGGCGTTATTAATGTTTGTGGTGTGCCTGTTTATCGTTATGAACGCCTGCCAATTATTGATCATGCAGCGCCTGCCCATGCTCAAAGTATTACGCCAGTTGGGAGTTTCACGGCTCACCATCCTGGGCGGCCAACTCATAGAGCTGCTGCTATTGGCCTGTATCAGCGCGGCGGTGGGTGTTTATCTGGGCGTAGCATTGGCGCTTTACCTGGCACCCGGTATCCAGGCCACCCTGGAAAGTCTATATCGGGTTAATGTGGGTTTTGCCGAGATATCTTACTTAAGCTTATTTGTGCAGGTATTACTGCTCAGCGCCGTTGGCATCACACTGGCGGCTCTACTTCCGATCAAACAGCTTAATCAAAATTTGTCCCATGGTGATAACTATTCGCCATTAAGCAGCCCCTGGTTTGCGCAGCTGGCGGGGTTGACATTAGTGTTGGCAGTCATCGCCCTGTGGTGGAGTCACACTATGGTGCTGAGTTTTTTAACGATTGCTCTGTTTATCCTGGCAGGCTGTTTTGCCTTGATTACCTGTTATCCTTATATACTCAACAGGCTACGTGCCCTGCTGCCTGAGCGTTGGCCATTGGTTCAGTGGAGTTTGCAACACAGCCTTTGGTTGTCTGGGCGCAGCAAAATAGCCTGTTGTGCCTTTTTTATTGCCCTGATGAGCAATATTGGTATGAACCTGATGGTCGACAGCTTTCGTCAGGCTACCCATGCCTGGCTTGACCAAAGGTTGATGGCAAATTACTACCTGTATCCGTCTGATGAACAGGATGTGCCAAGAACGATTAAACGTCTGCAGCTGGATATTGACGTCATACAACGCTTTGAGCAAATGACGCAATATGCCGGGTTATCCATACAGGTACATTCCCACCCCAGTTCAGCGATGTTTCTTGAGGCACTTAAAACCCAACAACAGCTTCCTCAGGCAGGCGCAATCTATGCCACCGGGCAAGGCGCCTATGTTAATCAGCAATTTGCCCTGAGACATAAGATTACATTAGGGCAATCTGTGACCGTGCCCTTAGGGGCAGGGGTGAAATCATTGCAAGTGGTGGGCATCATTTATGATTATGGTAATCCCTATGGACAAATATTATTGCCGCCACAGGTATTTCCCGCCGCCAGCAAGCGCGCCAATGTGCTGGCCTTATATGGCTCAGAGCAACAAATTGGCGCTTTACGTGAGGCGCTTGAACAACAGGGGCTCGAGCCCAAAAAGCAACTCTATAGCGCCAAGCAATTGCTTGATTTGTCGATGGCGACCTTTGAACGTACCTTTATTATTACCGACAGCCTTAACCTGGTTACCTTATTAGTGGCCGCCACCTCTTTAGCCTGCGGGATCATCGTTTTGATGCAAGACACCCGCCCCCAGCTTACTTTGCTGCGCGCCATGGGGGTGAGCAGACGTAAGTTGCAAAGTTTATCTCTGGGGCAATTTTTATGTCTGTGTTTAATCGCCCTAGTGTTTGCCATTCCCTTTGGCATATTACTGGGCTGGTTATTGATCAACCTGGTCAACAAGCAGGCTTTTTACTGGACCTATCCCTTGCATATATCCGTCGGTGAGATTGCTGTTGTATCGGCCCTGAGCTTAGTGTTGGTTAGCGTGATCATTTTATTGCCCCTGCTGAGCGCCAATAACAGACCCCTTATTAAGGATATTAGATGGTTAAACTAACGACTTTAAAACTGGCAACGGTATCAACAATAAGCACTCTGCTGGTCTTATTTTTAAGTGCATGTAGTGATCCTGTGGTGACCCCATCCTCACAGCCCACTTTTTTTTCGAACCCTGGGGGCGAAATTCATGGCCAACCGGCCAGTCCCGACTATGAAATAACATTTCCGGCAGATCACCTGGCCCACCCACAATTCACCATAGAGTGGTGGTACCTGACCGCCAATTTAACGGATGAGCTGGGCGCACCTTACGCCTATCAGTGGACCTTGTTTCGTTTTAAAAGCGCAGACAAAGCCAATAGCTGGGATGACGGACAAAGCTACATGGCCCATGTGTCTTTGCATAGCCAGGACCAGCACTGGTTTGGCGAGCGGTTTGCCCGTGGCGGTGTGGGCAATGCTGGGGTGACAGATAAGCCCCTCACCCTGTTTTTAGATGACTGGCAATGGCAAGCCCAGGAAGGACAAAAAGGGCTTTTCCCCGCAACGGTGACCAGCAGTATACCCAACATTCAGTTTACCCAACCCACACAACAAGCTCAGCTCAACCTACACTTATCCACCTATGGACCCTTTGTACTCCATGGACAAAACGGCTTTAGTGTCAAATCCCTCAATCCACCTCTGGCCTCCCACTATTACAGCCAGCCATTTATTCAGATACAGGGGACGTTACAAATTGACGGCCGCAAGCACCAGTTAAAGGGCACAGGTTGGTTTGATCATGAATGGAGCTCCCAACTAATGGATGCAGGCGCGGCTGGCTGGGACTGGTTTTCCCTGCATCTGGATAATGGAGCCAAGATCATGGCCTTTCGCATGCGTTTAACTGCCCAGGCAGATTTTATATCGGGTAGTTATATTGAGCCAGACGGTAGCAACACCAGCTTGTCGGCTGAAGAACTTACTCTGGAGCCACTGGGAAAAAGCAAGGTAGCTGGCCACTTATATCCCTTAACCTGGCATCTTAAGCTACCTGAAAAAAACATTGACCTAACCCTACAGGCCAGCAAAGTCGACCAACTTAATCCTGGCCGTTTTAGCTATTACGAGGGTGCACTAGAGATTAGCGGCAGTCATACAGGCACAGGTTTTATGGAGCTAACGGGTTATTAACTACTCCCGCCCACAGTGCTTAAAAGTAAGCTAAACAGATCATTGGTCTGACTCAAACAGCGGGAATAAGAGGTTAAATACGCCATAGAGGTGGGTAAACACAGCCCATATTTTACTAGTTTATTACTTAATGTGCCTACGGCCTTGATAAGCACTTGCGTAATCGGGAGTGGCGATGTGATAAGCGAGTCCAGGCACAGCCTTCAATGGACACAACGCTCAATACCGCGCAACACCTGGAATTGATTGAATGGGCAACCCAAAGCAGCGCCACTGATGTGGATACCAAACAACCAAAAAGGGATCAAAACACACCCTGCTGCTGGATCGTTGAAGATGACTACAACAACGAATTTCAATTTTCACATCGCCGCTATACCCGTTTACAACGCCTGACAGGATTAATGGGAAATGATCATCATATTCTATATATCGGCTCGTTCAGTAAAGTGCTGTTTAATGTCTTGCGACTGGGCTATTTAATTGTACCCAAAACGTTAGTGCAAAAATGTTTAACCATTAAAGAAGCGTTATCAGCGCGATTAACCATCACATAGCCAAACCGTGTTAGCCGACTTTATCGCACAGGGCGAACTGCTGCTTTACAATGCGCCTTATCTACACGCGTAAATATCATGCTATGGTGGAGACAATATCCCGTTTATTTAAGGGACAATTAACGAGCACTAATCGAGCTGCTGGTTTACCTATCACAGTATAATAGCATGGCGGTATTACCAAGAAAATGTTGAGCGAACGAAGCCATAGGTATCATACTGCGCCCTCTAGGGTGTTATGAAAGCCACAAAAATCAAAGGACCTGCCAAAGTGTCGTGATGGGCTTTGGCAATATCGCCCTAACAGATATTGGCAGTAACATAGAGCAAATTGCATCGTTATTTTTTGCTCGAAAATAAGGAGGGTAATGCTTGTTCAGGCAGGATGTGACCGGATAATGCGATGTGCACAAGGTAAGCCGAGCTGACAATATCTAAGTTGATAAATTGATTACCAAGCTTGCAATAGTGGCAGAAAAACAGCGTAGAATTGAAAATTATTGTCGCCTGTTAGGAAGGCTTCATAAAATTGCCAGCCAAAAAAATTGACTGGCAATTTTACTTTGCACATCAATTAGCGGTTATCAACCTCAAGTAAGGTTAATCCAATTAACCCTCCTGCATCAGCATGAGATACTGCTCCAAAATGCCATCCACCAGCGCCAGCTCCACTCCAACTAACATCGATTGCTTGTGTGGTGCCTAGGTCAGCGGTTGTCGGTGCATTATCGATAGTTAAATTACCACCAGGGGTAGCTGAAATAAGCCAACTATACATGCTATAGTCGGAGTCGCCACCAGGCGCAGACCAGCCATGAACATAGACTACCCAATTGCCATCCACGGGGTTGGTAACTTCGATCACTTCATTGGTACCACCCAATGTACTGCTCGCGACCAGTGTGCCTGAGGGATCAAATAGGAAGACATCAAGATCAGAATCGGTTTCTGCAGACTCTGGTGGTATTGCAATACGCAACATTGCCACTCCCGAAACAACTATGGGATGAACATCTGAATAGCCGTCACTAGGATTGAAGGCCTGGTTTGGATCTTGGGCTACATTATCAACAGTGACAGTTGCAGCCACTAAACCATGTGCACTTGGGGTATAACTACCCGTATAGCCAAATTTAATGTCAAAGCTGTTGCTGCCACTTTCTCCACTGCTACTGATATTAGTCGGAGCGTCAAACAGCGTACCTTTTACCGCAATTGGACTGTACACATCATAATGACCGGTTTTATCTCGCCAATTTAATGCGCCAAATCGCCACTCACTAATGGGCGCACTCACATTGGTAATAGTCACGTCATAATTCACACTATCACCACTTTTCAAGCGTATGTTAGTGGGGGATACTGTCACGCTGTAACCTTCAGGAGCACTGATGTCAACGGTATAATCTCGCCATCCTTTGTCTTGAGCTACACTGGTCACGGTGCGCGTGATTGTCTGGCTGCCAGGTAGTTCAGCAATCCCCATAGACGCAAGATTTAAATCACTTGCATCAGTTGGAACACCGATAGATTGAAGAAATGGGCAAGTAGAGCTACTTAGTGCTGATGGCTCTGCATCACATAAAAACCCCAAATATTCAAAAAATCCAGCATCATAAACCAGACCTGGTTCCAAAATAGAACCTTTATTGGCTTTATCACCGGCATTAACATGACCCGCTCCCATATCAAAGGGATCGGCCAGGGTGATGCGATCATTGTCTCGGACATCTTGAAAGGCCGTTGTCATCAAAGCAGATTTCGCCATGGCTGGGCTCCAATCAGGACGCGCTTGTTTAATTAGCGCAAAAATGCCAGCTATATGAGGGCTAGACATAGACGTACCTGAAATTGCCTGGAATAGCTCTCCTTGTACTGATCCTGGATCAGGTGTAGGGCTATTACCTGCTAAAATCATATGCCCGGGAGCGGTAATGTCTGGTTTGATAATGTCTTGTGCGACAGTATTAAACCCCCTGGATGAAAATATAGCCATGGAGGGTGCGGATCCCCATTCACCATTTTCACAACAGGTGATACTCGAGGTGGCTGTACCACCAGCAATATATGTTTTAATTGCCAGTCCAGGAGTATTGTCAATATGCACAGAAGGCACTGCATGATTGTCAGTGTTTAGGTTATCTACGTCGTTATTATTGTACAAAATCATACCAACACCACCGGCAATACTAACCGCTTCACTCTTTGCCGCTCTAGCAATTGCGCCTCGTCGACACAGTACAATTTTACCGACGACTGAGGCATCTAAGGTGCCAGGGACACACAAATCACCGCCAGCAAATTCTGCATCGATCATAGGAAAAGAACCAATACCTGCGGTGATAGAAGCTCCGATATATTCGGCGCCATCACCTAAAGTAATAGTACCCTGGAACATTCTGGTTTGAGTGCTGGCGCCCACAGTGGTTAACCAAGGGACTGACCCAGGTCCACCGACAGTTCCAGCACTTGGACCGGAATTACCGGCTGAAGTGGCAACAAATACGCCCGCATCAGCAGCAAATAAATAAGCTATATCGTCTGCCCCGGTTAAGCTTGCACCGCCCCCCACTGAGTAGTTTATGACATCTACACCATCGGCTACTGCTTGATCAATGGCCGCCGCTAAATCGGAGCCAAACCCGCCTAAATTACCCAACCCCTTATAGGCAACAATATGCGCTCTGGGTGCAATACCAGCAATAGTACCGCGGGGAATACCAAACATGCTCGCCTCAACTCCGATGTTGCCGGCAGAGGTCGAAGCTGTATGGGTTCCATGGCCATCATCATCTCGTGCTGAATCATATTCATCCGAAGCAGCGCCTATTATCGCTCGATAAGTCCCTAAAATCTGACGTGCACCGATCAGCTTATTATTACACTCAAAAGCAATATCTAAGGGGTTATGTCCGGTATTGCCAAAGTTACAATTTGCACCCTCTAAGCTAATAGGGGGAGCACTATAACTGCCATCATCAGCAAAAGAAGGATGCTCTGGCCAAATACCAGAATCTATTACACCAACAACAACGCCTTCACCATCAAAGCCTTTTAACCATGCGCCACCAGCATCGGTTAACCCCAAAAATTGAGGTGAACTATCGGTCGTTTTATGTCGCATTTCATCAGGTATTACCCGAATTACGCCTTTTTGTTTTGATAGTCTTACTGCTTGATCATAATCTATCAGTGCTGAAAAACCGTTAAGAGAAATATTATAATCATGCACTTTTTTTGAGTGACTGATCCCAGCATTCTTCATTGTATCGTTATGAGTTTGCTCAAGGAATTTACTGTATTTTTTGACATTTGCATTTTTTACATCAAGTTTTTTGCCTCGATTTGGCTTGGTTGCGGGGTACCCTTTGATATTACCACTGTATTTTATTACTGGATCGAGCTCCATCATGATGACATACGACCCATGTTTTGATTTTTTGACTCCATTGTTGTTCTCAGCATAAACATTTTGCGTTAAGCCGAATAAAATTAATATTACACCTGTGATGATTATAAATAGTTTATTCATCCGTTACATTCTCCGAATGTTAATTGAATTACATTTGAAGGGCCAACAGCATCATTAAGATCAGTCCATTAAAATGTGATAACAGGATTGTTGTAATTTAATTCATAAACCGCAAAATCCCTGTAGTAAATGTAGTTGATAAACATAAAAACTACATTTTGAACGTGGCAATAACATCAAAAAATTACTACGGACTATCTTGACCCAAATAAGGCAAATAAAATTATCACGCAAAGCAACACTTAATCCTCAGCTAGGTTGGCCACAAACATTTCACGCTATCTCAGAGGAGAAAATGGTGATGTAGAAGATTTTCTATCAGGTTTACCAATTTAAAGTTTTGTATTTAAGTATAAAAAAATGGATTGTCAGTAGGTGAATTTTCGAATTAAAACAGATACCGGACCACTGAATCTAAGTTCGTAACGATAATGACACAGACAGCAATCATCAAAAATTACCGCGAATATAAAGTCGACTAATTGGAACACCTGACTGGGTCTGACGTTTATGTTTTTGCTAAACAGAGCAGCTGCGCCTTGTTTCTCAACTCAAGGCTACCCGATCATCGCAGGGAACTAACATGGGGATTGGAAGATATTATACTCATGCGTGTTAATAAGGACACACTGAGAATACGTCCTGCAGTTTTTGAGCAAGGCGTCGCTGTACAGGAATTGCGGTTCCCTTTTAAATAGCTAAAACCCAGAGTAAAAGACGCGGGTGCATTCCCTTTTGGCGAGTTTTAAAACAGGCTCACTGTTCCTCGCTCTAATTAGAAAAGCCAACACTATGACGTCATGCAAGCCCCCTAATTAAGCTAGATTAAATTTTCGTTGAGCGAACACTGACTAACACTGATTAGTATTACTACTGAGGATATACCGAGCTGACGTTTCAGTTTTAGAGGCGTATGCTTTAACAGAGAAGTTGTGATCGTTGTGCGAAGCGCCTCAGCCTCAGCCTGGGCAGCAGGCAACCAAAACCCAGCGACGCTGCGTCCCCGAAAAGAAAAGATTAATGCAAATCCTCTTCCCATAACACCCCATTCCCTCGTGGCTCATCAAACAACCAGGCATAATGGTGTTCCACATCGTTACGTTTAACCTTGGTGGTAGCAGTTAATAACTCATTTTCCACTGTCCAGCCGTCGCTGCATACCATGATGTAATCGAGTTTTTGGTGACGCTCAAGCTGGGTGTTTACCTTATCCAAGCTGGATTGTAACGATTGAATTATTTTTTCCGATTTACGTGAACTGGATTGATTTAATACCACCATAGCCACAGGTTGTTTCTGCCCGGCACCTAACACGCAAGCTTGTTCGACATTTAGGTTGGCGAATAACAGACTTTCAATGGGCACGGGCATCACATATTTACCTTTGGCAGTTTTAAATTGCTCTTTGATGCGCCCGGTGATTTTGTATGCTCCTGATGAAGTGAGTGTCGCTACATCGCCAGTTCTAAACCAACCGTCGATAAAGTTTTCCCTCGTGGCCGCTTCATCGTTGTAATACTGGGTAAACACCAAATCACCACGAATAAGAATTTCACTATCGGGGGATAGTGTCATTTCAACATTAGGCATAGGTTTTCCAATGGTACCTAAATCTCCTTGCTTAAATGGCATATTGCCGCTGGCCAGGCCTGTGGTTTCAGTCATACCCCAGCCTTCGTTAATGGCAATGCCCAAGCGGTAATACCAGGCCAACACTGACTCAGACATAGGCGCAGCCCCTGAACTGAAAGTGCGCGCCTTATTCAGACCAAGTTTTTTGCGTATTTTAGCTGCCACTAACTTACCGATAATGGGTAACTTAAGTAGCTTATCCAACTTCTGCTCCCCTACCTGGCTAATAACCTGAGCTTGAAAAACTGACCACAGGCGCGGTACAGATGAGAAGCCTGTCGGGCTAGCGTACTGAATGTCTTGCACGAAGGTTTGTAAGTTTTCAGTGAAGTATACCTCGACTTGGCAACGTACAAAAACCGCTACTAGGCTTCGCTCTGTGATATGGGCCAAGGGCAAATAACACATTGAACGATCGTCAGGTTTGATAGCAAATATATCAATAATATTGTCGGCGGCCGCGGCGAAATTTTTGTGGGTCAGCACCACCCCTTTTGGCATAGATGTTGTACCTGAGGTATAGGAAATGGTTGCCACGTCATCTTGGGTTGGTAGGTAAACATCGTTAAGAGGTGCATAAGCCGCGAGCCAGTTATCCCACGTTTCATGGCACTGTATTGTTGGGTAAGGAAAAGAAATACTTAACAAGGCCTTTGGAATGGCGATTTTAGCGGCATCCATACTATCTAGTTTACCAACAAAGATGGCTTTGGCCCCGCTATGTGTAAGCACATGCTCGATAATATTCACACCAGCGGTGGCATAAATGGGCACACTTACCAAGCCTGCCATTGCTATGGCAAAATCGGTAATGATCCACTCTGCGCAGTTTTTAGACATGATGACGATACGATCGCCACGGACAAATCCTTGGGCTTGAAGACCTTGGGCAATACATTGAGCTTGCTCGGTGACCTCTGCCCAGGTGAAAGTTCGCCATTGGCGTACTTTAGGTTGATGGAAAAAAGCCTTTTCTGGGTGAGCAGCTGTACCCGACAGTAAACTGTGCAAAACCGTTGTATTGTCCATAAACGTCTCCTAATTGCGTGTCAATAACCGTTGCCTTACCATGTGCTTAACGGCCGGTGAATTGCGCCGGACGTTTGGCTAAAAAAGCCCGACTCCCCTCTTTAGCATCTTCACTGTCAGCACATAGCTGCTGTAATTTAGCTTCATGACCTATGGTTTGGGCCAAGTCGCTGTGCATCGCTTCGTTTAATGCCTGTTTTGCATAGCGCAGAGCGAGCGGCGCTTTGTGGCTCAGTAGCTGTGCAAGAGCGAGTGCTTCATCAAGCAAAATGTCATCCGCTACCACCTTATTACACAAACCAAGCTGCAGACACTCGCTGGCCCCTAACTTGCTGCCTAAGGCAATGAGCTCGTAGGCACGCTTGCGACCCACTGTGTGTGCTAAATGCCAGGTGGCACCGCCGTCAGGTATCAACCCTATGGCGCTAAACGCTTGATAAAGGTAGGCACTTTCAGCCATGATGGTTAAGTCACAGGCCATGGCAAAAGCGCTGCCTATGCCTGCGGCTGGGCCATTGACCGCGCTTATCCAGGGTTTTGGCCCATGGGTGATAGCCATTAGCGCTGGTTTATATTCTTGTAGCAAACCTTGTTCAACGTCGAGATCATCTGGCATTTTCTCGCTTAAATCAGCGCCAGCGCTAAAGGCGCGACCTTGGCCAGTTAAAATAACCACCCGAATATTGTCGTCGTCATTAACCTTACTCGCGGCCTGGCGAAACGCCTTGCGCTGAGCATCGTCAAAGGCGTTTAGTTTTTCCGGGCGATTAAAACGGATAATGGCAACACAGCCATGTATAACGGTGGTAACAGGGGATAAATTAGACAGGGTGATTTTCTCCGCTGGCATATCGTAAACGCCAAAGCACAGCCAAATAAAATTATATCCCTACCATGCCACTAGCTACGCAAAGTTGTAAAATTGAATCTAGCTATTAGAGACTATTCTTAGATGTTATAGAAGTGTTAATTGAATGTTTAGCGAAGGCTGACTGGGGGATCAGGCCGCCATTTGCTGGGCTGACGGCAAATATCAAACAAACAGTTACAAAGAGGCGGCAGAGCGAGAAGCCTGATCGTACAAACCAGACATAGAGCGCAGCATCCCAGCCAATTTGACCAGCTCCCTGGCATCAACATCAAGCAATTTCAAACCATCAAGCAGGCAGTGCTCCCGCACCCGGCCATATTCTGCACATGCACTGTGGCCTTTGGCTGATGTGGCGTAAAAAATCTCTTTTCCACGTTTAGTACCGATTACCAGCTCTAATTTAAGCAATTTTTTAATGGCATAATTTACCGTATGGCTGTCAATAATATTGAGCATAAACGCAATATCATTAAGGCGTTTTTCCCGCCCGCGATGATTAATATTATGCAAAATTAAAATATCTAATACCGCAAGATCCCCCAAGCCAGAGGCTTTAGCACAGCGTACCATCCACTGGGAAAATGCGTTGTAAACCACCGTCATGCCATACTCTACCTCTGATAACGGCCAGGCCTCTGAGGTAGCTAAATGATCTGAAGAGACAATTTTCTCATCATGTCCGATAATTTGGCTGCTCGTTTTGTTGTTTTCACTCACCATGTTATTCTCTTTTATGTTGCTGGGTTTAACGGGCATTATTGCTACGCATGACCAAAGCCTCCGCCTGTGGGGGTTTGTATTACCACCGTATCGCCACATTGCACCTGTGTTTCACCGCATCCACCCAGGTCTAGCAGCACTTGCCCCGCTCGTTCAATCCAGTTATGGCCAAGCTCTCCTGACTGCCCCCCCTTAACACCCGCTAGCGGTACTTCACGGTGGCCAGATAAGATGGCACATTGCATATCAGCCAAAAAGCGGATACGCCGCTCAATACCATCTCCTGCATGCCATTGCCCTTTGCCACCAGAGCCACGGCGAATAACAAACTTTTCAAGTAATACCGGATAGCGGGATTCGAGTATTTCCGGATCCGTTAAACGGGAGTTGGTCATATGGGTATGAACCGCTGCAGCCCCATGAAAACCAGGGCCCGCTGGCGCTCCAGAACAAATGGTCTCGTAATACTGATACCGTGCATTACCAAAAGTTAAATTGTTCATCGTGCCCTGACTCATCCCCAGTGAACCCAGTGCGCCAAAAAGCGCATTAGCCGCCGCCTGACTGACTTCTACGTTACCCGCCACTACCGCTGCTGGGTACTCGGGGTTAAGCATCGATCCTTGGGGCACGATGATCGTTAACGGGCGCATGCAGCCTGCATTGAGGGGAATGTCGCTATCAACTAAACAGCGAAATACATATAATACTACCGCCTGGGTAATCGCCGCCGGAGCATTAAAATTGGTGGGTTGTTGGGCGCTGGTGCCGCTAAAGTCTATGGTGGCGCTGCGTCTGGCATGATCCACCTTAACCTGCACGCAGATTTTAAGGCCACCGTCCATGTGATAGTCGTATTGCCCGTCTGCTAAGGTCTCTATGGTACGCCTGACACTCTCTTCAGCGTTATCCATAATATGCCCAGTGTAGGTATTGACCACAGACAGGCCATATTCTGCCACCAGCTTGAGTAGCTCTTGATGACCTCGGTGATTGGCGCCAATCTGGGCCTGTAAATCCGCGATATTCTGGGCCAGGTTGCGCACCGGATAATCCCCCCCTAACATCAGGGTTTTCAGCTGTGCGTGTAAAAAACATCCCCTAGATACCAACTTCATGCACGGAATAATTACCCCTTCTTCGAGAATGGTTTTCGCCTTGGGCGACATCGAACCTGGCGCGATACCCCCTATATCTGCGTGATGGGCGCGGCTGGCTACATAAAAAATAACCTGCTCTTGTTGTTTATCAAATATGGGCGTGATCACCGTAACATCAGGCAAATGAGAACCGCCATTAAAGGGATCGTTGTGAATAAACACATCACCGGCATCAATGGGTAAACCACTGGCAATCAGTACTTTTACCGTGGCATCCATTGAACCAAGATGTACGGGAATATGGGGAGCATTGGCAATTAAACGGCCACTGACATCAAATACCGCACAAGAAAAATCCAGGCGCTCTTTAATATTGACTGACGAGGATGTATTGCGCAGTACAATGCCCATTTGCTCGGCTATCGACATAAACTGGTTGTTAAACACTTCGACCATAACGGGGTCTCGTTCACCAGTGAGCTCGGTAGTGCTAAGGGCAACCTGATTTTTGTTCAACACCAGATGTTTATGCTTGGTGATACTGGCCATCCAATTAGGCTCAACCACAACCGTACCGTTATCTTCAATAATAATCACTGGCCCGGCTATTTCATGGCCAGGTAACAATTCTTCCAGGTGGTATACCGGGCAGGTATGCCACTGATCACTCGAAAAAATTTCGATACTGGCGTGGGCTGGCGGCAGTGGCTCTCGGGTTAGGGCAAACTCAGGCTCATCGATTTGCTGGCCACCGCCGGATGACTCCATGGAAATAGATTCGATGATGATGTCTTTGTCAGCGGACATAAAACCGTACTGGGCCAAATGCACGGCTTCAAACTGCCCCCGCATTTGTGCCACGTCACCATGCCTAACAGGCAAGGCAGTGTCTGTGCCATGGTAACGTAAAAACACAGTGGCATTATGACGTTGTGCGTCACTAGCGATGTCTTGTTCAAGTAGCTCAGCGGTGGTACTGGTTTTTAAACGGGCAAACTCCTGGCGCAGCGCATCGACCACGGCGGTATTCATAACGTGTTGAAAGGTCTCGGTGCGCTGGCTGCGAATATCGGCCAACCCCATACCATAGGCAGATAAAATACTGGCATAGGGATGAATAAATATTTTTTCCATACCCAGGCGCTGTGCCACTAAACAGGCATGTTGACCACCGGCACCACCAAAACAGGTTAACGCGTAGGTTTGCACATCGTACCCCCGCTCAACAGAGATTTTTTTAATGGCCTGGGCCATATGCTCAATAGCAATAGTTAAAAAACCTTCTGCCACTTGTTCGCCACTTATCCCCCCACCTTGTTTTTTGGCGATGTCAGCAAAGGCAGTTTTCACCGCATTGCCGTCAATAGCCTGGTTGTGTTGTGGGCCAAATAATTTGGGAAAAAACTGTGGGTCGACCTTGCCTAAACACACGTTGGCATCGGTGACGGTTAAGGGGCCGCCATTGCGATAGCACAATGGCCCCGGATACGCCCCCGCAGATTCAGGGCCAACACGAAAACGCTGTTCGTCAACATGCAATACCGAGCCGCCACCCGCCGCGACGGTATGCACATTCATCATCGGTACGCTCATGCGTACTCCCGCCACCTGGGTTTCAAACGCCCGCTCATATTCACCGGCATAATGAGACACATCAGTAGACGTACCGCCCATATCAAAACCAATAATTTTATTAAAACCGGCTAATTCACTGGTGCGCACCGCACCAATAATCCCCCCCGCGGGACCAGATAAAATCGCGTCTCGCCCCTGAAATTTACTCGCTGCGGTTAACCCACCGGATGAGCGCATAAACTGCAATCGCCGGTTGTCATCACTGTTATTAACCGAAGCGCCAATAGCCGCGCCAACGCGTTCAACATATTGACGTAAAATAGGGGACAAATAGGCATCGACTACTGTGGTATCGCCTCTGGGCACAATACGTACCATAGGGCTGACATCATGGCTGGTGGAGATTTGCCTAAAGCCAATATCAGCGGCAATAGCCGCTACGCGCTGTTCATGCTGTGGGTATTTATAAGCATGCATCAGCACAATAGCAACGGAGCGAAAACCGGCTTGGTAACGCTGTTGCAGATCCCTACGTACAGCCTGCTGATCAAGCGGAGTGATATCATTACCCCCATCATCAACACGCTCAACGACCTCAATCACATCGCTGTATAATACTTGTGGCTTTTCAATATTCAGGGCAAAAGTTTTAGGGCGAACCTGATAACCAATTTCCAGCACGTCGCGCAAACCCTGGGTAATGATCAGTACAGTAGGCTCGCCCTTACGCTCAAGTAATGCATTGGTTGCCACTGTGGTACCCATTTTCACGCTGCCAATGAGTTCGGCGGGAATAGCACCGTTGCTTTTAACGTTGAGAAATTCGCGAATACCTTGCAGTGCTGCATCCTCATAGGCGCTTGGGTTTTCAGATAAAAGCTTTTTAGTGAATAGGTTGTTTTGCCCGTCTTTGGCCACGATATCAGTAAACGTACCGCCTCGATCAATCCAAAAATCCCAGCGCTGAGTGGCTGGTTGAGCTGGGTTTGTTTGTTTGTTCGTCAAGGAGGTCATTAACATTTACACCGAATTAAATTGCACTGTTAAGCACACGTTAACCATACGATGACAATTTATCAATATTTTATAAACATAATATTGATATAAACTTTTTATATTGCTAAGTTGACGCAATAAAACACTGCACGCTATGGTCGAACCCGAATTTATATAAGGTTATTCTGGCCAAAGGAATAACAATTTATGCCATCTCTGAATTTTCTTAAAAATGTTGGACCAGGTGCCTTGGTTGCCGCCGCATTTATTGGTCCGGGCACAGTGACCGTTTGCACATTGGCAGGCGCTAATTACGGTTATGCGTTGTTGTGGGCATTATTATTTGCCACCATTGCCACTATTATTTTCCAGGAGATGTCTGGCCGCCTGGGCACGATAGCGCAAAAAGGTTTAGGCGAAGCGCTCCGTGAAAGCTTGCAAGATTCCATGTGGAAATGGCCGTTATTTGCCCTCATTGCCATGGCATTATACGGCGGCAATGCAGCCTACGAAGCAGGCAATTTATCCGGTGCAGCCCTGGGCGTAAATGCCATATTATCCCAGCCCACTGACAGCGCATTTAGCTGGACAGTAATAAGCATAGCCACAGTTGCCGGACTGGCCCTGTGGCGTGGCAGCTACCGCCAAGTAGAGCGGTTATTGATGATACTGGTACTATTTATGGCCGTAGCCTTTATTGGCACCTTTGTGGTCAGCAAACCCGATATGACTGCATTTTTCCACGGTTTGTTCACCCCAACCTTACCTGACAACAGTTTAATGACAGTGGTGGCACTGATAGGCACCACTGTGGTGCCCTATAATCTGTTTTTACACGCCTCAGCCGCCAAAAAACGCTGGCAGGGTGCAGGGGATTTACGCGCAGCTCGCACTGATTCTGTGGTATCTATTGGCCTTGGCGGCATAGTCGCTATGTTTATTGTATCAACCGCAGCAGCAGGTCTGTTTTCCAGAGGATTAGGTGCCGACAGCGCAGCGGATATGGCGGTGCAACTGGAGCCACTTTTTGGCTCGTTGTCCAAATACATGTTAGGCGCAGGGTTACTGGCTGCCGGATTAACCAGTTCACTCACGGCCCCACTAGCGACGGCCTATGCCATTACAGAAATCATTAACCCTGGTGGCAAAAATCGTGAACGCTTGTTTCGTGGCGTCAGCTTAAGTGTATTACTGGTCGGTGTCGGGTTTGCCCTAAGCGGCGCCAAACCGATTAATATTATTATCGGGGCACAATTTGCCAACGGTTTATTATTACCGATTATTGCTGCCTTTTTGCTCTATGCCATGAACAATAAAGCTTTGCTCGGTAAACATACTAACGGTTTATTGGCTAATACCCTGGGTGCACTGGTATTTTTGGTGTCAGTGGGGTTAGGGTTACGCTTGGTATTTAAATCATTTTCGGTATTTTAAGACCCCAGCGCTGACATTTAATCAGCTGAGCCACAAAAAAGGCGCTTAGGGGAAACCCAAAGCGCCTATTGCTATTCGTTACTTAAAGCGTAGCAACCAAAGCCGTTACTTAGCCTTCTTTAGGGGCGTATTTGTCTTTCATCAAATACGCAAATGCAGTATTAAAAGCCACTTCCTGAAATATTTTAAGGCCGGTTTCTGCATAAGGGATATGCACCGGATTACGCTTCAACGACTCCTTGATGTCTACAGGTGACATGATCACCACATCAAGATCATCAATTAGCTCAATGGCGGCTTCTAGCTTAAAGCCCACTGCCCCCCCGGCAAATTTACCTTTCATGGGCCGTTGGCGTATCACCACCTTGTCCACCTGATAATCATGCATTAACTTGGCAAAGGTCTGCTGAAAATAGCGCAGCTCGCTCATGCTATTGATATTGGTTAAGGTTAAGCGTTTTGAGCGAAAATCAGGTAATTGAAAAACCTCTTCTGCCAGGGACAACAAACACACATTCACATCGTTACTATTTATTTCAACACCACAAACTTTCATATATTACCCAACTTAGCTAGACCGGCGCATTATAGCGCAAAGTATCCGCGCAAATATTACGATTATTGCAGAAAAAAAGTGCGGATGCACATTGACCCGTTATCGAATAAAAAGAGGACTAATCGGTGGTCTGTAATCAGCTAAGCTTCCCTACGGCCTTTTGCGACAAAAGTGGCAGTGATCAAAATATGGTCCATAGTTCACCCATAAAAGGTCAAATCAGCATAGCCAAGATCACTATTAACCGGTGTAACGGTGCAAAAACTCGTCATGGCCCAACATCTTGCCCATAGGTTGCTGCTTGGCAGTCAAAATTTTGTGCATAATAGCCAATAGTTCACTGTCGGACGCGACTTTTGCCGCCGGATGATAATCCCCGGGCATAATCCCCTGTCCCAACATCACTTGCAGCCAGGACGCATCGCGAAATATGTCATGGGGATCATTAAAAATCGCCGCGCACTCTTTAAACAGTTCAATCTTTTGTTGTAATCGATCAGGGATGGCCATGTGAGACATATCACGCCAGAAATCTGAGTCCTGACGTTCATTAACGTGATAATGCAAAATAATAAAATCAGCAATGGTTTCAAATTCAGTTTTGGACTCTGTGTTGTATAAATCGATGGCCGTTTGGTTTATCCCTTCATTGGGAAACATTTTTAACAAGCGCACAATAGCGGATTGAATAAGGTGAATACTGGTGGACTCCAGGGGCTCTAAAAAACCGCTAGACAGACCTATAGCCACCACGTTTTTATGCCACTGCTGGGCTGTTCGCCCTGTTTCGAAGGTGATTTTTTTAGGTTCACCCAGAGGTTTAGTATCCAGGTTACTCATCAAGCTTTGATAGGCAGCATCATCGTCTAAATACTTGGAACTATACACCAGTCCATTACCATTGCGATGGGTCAGGGGAATACGCCATTGCCAGCCCGCTGTATGAGCAATACTGCGGGTATAAGGCAAAGTATGCTTAAAGCGTTCACTGGGTACAGCCAGGGCAGTATCAGCCGGTAAATAATGGCTCCAACCTTCGTATTTAACGCCTAAGGTTTTTCTGATCAACAGCCCGCGCTGCCCGGTGCAATCAATAAACAGATCGCCCTGAATTTGTTGGCCACCTTTTAGTTGCAATGCCGTTATAAAGCCGGTTTGTGGGTCGCTCTGCACATGCTCGATGGTACCCTCAATACGTGTCACACCCGCTTTTTCGGCTATTTTTCGCAGGTACTTACCGTATAAACCAGAATCAAAATGATAGGCATACTGCAAGTCAAACACCGGGTTTTGGGTATTTATTTTATTAAATTTTTGCTGCTGGCAACAGAGATAGTTTAAGTCAAAATCCCACAGAGAAGCTTGCAGACCCGCTTGTTTTGCCCGCAACCAGTAATGCTGAAAACTGCAGAAACCCATATTGGCACCTGGGGCACCAAAAGTATGGTAATAACTCTCCCCTTTTACGCGCCAGTTCTCAAACTTTATACCCAGTTTGATAGTCGCCTTGGTTTCCCGTAGAAACTCTTTTTCATCTAACCCCAGGTACTTGTTAAAAGTATGAATGGGGGGAATGGTCGCTTCACCAACACCAATAATGCCTATGGCGTCGGATTCAATCAACTGCACGTTTACCTGACCCTGTAGCACCTTGCTTATCAGCGCGGCAGTCATCCACCCAGCTGTTCCGCCACCGGCAATCACCACTTTACGTATGGGGCTTTGCATTTATGTCCTCCTTTTTGACTGTAAACTATATTAAGTCAGTTAAAAATGCCCCAACAACCATAACGCTATTGGGGCCAAGGACTGACACACACTTTGGTAATATGAATTATTAAGTCAGTTAAAAATATCCCAACAGCCATAACGCTAATAGGGTCAACCACTGACACACACTTTGGTAAAATCAATCGTTACGTCAGTAAAAAACACCCAACAGCCATAACGCTAATAGGG
>Ga0307489_10000115_pt1 | contig 39962 bp, 40 predicted proteins | sample SB12metaG_FD_202247 | JGI IMG/M metagenome (GOLD analysis project Ga0307489, IMG submission 202247) | Sea-ice brine microbial communities from Beaufort Sea near Barrow, Alaska, United States - SB 1.2 | ecosystem: Environmental > Aquatic > Marine > Coastal | place: USA: Alaska | collected... | reverse complement strand
TCACAAAAAAATCACATTCCAGCTCTAACAAAACCACCTAAACCAAGCTGTTCTAGTTGTTCATTTAAATAACTATGTACTTGCTTGGCGGTAGCAAAAGATAAAGCATGGGATAAAATGATTTTACTACGCTGATAATCAATATGACGGATAACCCATTTTATTTTGGGAATATTGTGGGGGTTCATACTCAATTTGTCATACCCCATCGCCAATAATAATAAAGCACCGGCAGGTTCACTAGCGAGTTCGCCACATAAACTTAAAGGCACAAGATGTTTGGCTGACTCTTGGGCAATGGTATTTAACGCTCTTAATACTGCAGGATGATAAGAGTCGTATAAGTCAGCAACTCGAGGATTATTTCGATCAACGGCCAGTAAATATTGCGTGAGGTCATTGCTACCCACCGAAAAAAAATCTACCCGTTGAGCCAGCTCTTCAAGTTGAAATATCACACTAGGTACTTCTAACATAATACCTATTTTAGGCCGGGATAGCACTTGGCCATCATCAAGAAAAAATTCTGATGATAGTTCAAAATAAGCTTGATTAATTAGCCGTATTGACTCATCAACTTCCATGACATTCGAAATCATCGGCAGCATAATTTCAAGGTTGTTCGTTTGGTAACTTGCACGGATCATTGCTCTTACTTGCACTAAAAATATTTCTGGATGATCTAAGGTTATTCTAATACCACGCCAACCTAAAAATGGGTTGTCTTCGCCTATAGGAAAGTAAGGCAAAGATTTATCCCCGCCGACATCCAAAGTACGCATAGTAACCGCTTGTTGAGGAAAAGCTTCAAGCACCTCTTTGTATAAATTAGTTTGTTCTTGCTCGGTTGGAAAACAACTACGGTTCATAAAAAGAATTTCAGTACGGTATAAACCGATGCCAGTCGCACCTGAATGCTTAGAATGTTCGAATCCTAGAGATAACCCGGCGTTTAATAGTAATTGAATACTTCGTCCATCTTGAGTCATGGTAGGTAAATGAGTTACCTCTCTCACTTTTTTCGTTAACGTAAGTTCTTCTTGGATCAGCAGTTGATATTCATTTTTAAGGTTTTGATGGGGCGCAATAAACAATTCACCACTGTAACCATCAACAATCGCGACTTGATTATTTAATTGCCCCAAAGGAATTGACTCAATCCCCATAATAGCGGGTAAATCAAGCGCACGAGCTAAAATAGCGGCGTGAGAGTTGTTTGAACCACAAAATGAGACAATCGCTTGCAATCCTTTATGCTGATATTCCGCTAGCATCGATGCAGTGACATCTTCAGCAACTAAAATAAACTGGTCAGGAAATTGAGTGTTAAGTTGACTTTGCTGCTGTAAATTAAACAACAACCTATTCCCTAAATCTCGAATATCAGTCACACGTTCGCGTAAATAAGGGTCATCCAATGCTTCAAACTTTACAATATAGTGATCGATCACTAACTTTAAAGCACTTTGAGCATTCCATCCCTGATGTATTTTATCTAAGATCTCATGACCTAAATTTGCAGGCTCAAGCAACTGCTTATAAAATTCAAAAATAGTTAAACTATCATCTTGAATTATATCACTGAGTTTGATGCTCATTTGTCTAAAGTCTGCTCGAGTTTCTTCGACTGCGTTTTCAAACAGCTCAATTTGAATCGTTTGGTCACTGCTAACATCAAGCTTTTCGAGTGAAACACTTCGCAGGTCGGCTTTAGGTTGTATCGTTATCATAGGACCAAGCGCTATACCTGGTGCACCAGCAATACCTTGCAATTGCTTTAACCATTTACCATTATCTTGTTGTTTTCCTAATACGCCTCTAGCCTCTGCATTGGCTATTGCGGTAGCAAGCTGGACTGACAAAGTCACTAAAAAAGCTTCTTCATCTTCATTAAAACCACGAGATATTTTTTGTTGAATGGTTAGCACACCCAGCACTTTACGTTGATGAATGATGGGCGCACCAAGAAAAGCAACAAGCTCTTCTTCTTCAACTTCTGGAGCATGTATAAAATGAGGATGGTTTTTAGCATCAGCAATCTTTATTGGCTCTTCTCGTTGCCCCACTAAACCAACTAATCCTTCTGCAAAACCAACAGTTGTTTGTCCAAAAGATTTTTCGGCTAAACCATCAGACGCAGTTAAAATAAAGTGTTGATTTTGATAATCGGCTAAATATACAGAACAGCAATCGGTATCCATTGCCGATTTAACTTGGGTGACCATGCGCAGCAAAGCACTTTGTAAATCAGAGTTTTGACTAAATTCAAGTACAATTCGTCGTAAGGTGGTTAGCATGTATTTCCATTATTCTTTTGCTTGAAGATAAATAAAAAAAATATAATGCAATTGATATTACCAACCTGCTTTTAAAACAGGTTGGTATTCAACACAATAATAATCAGGCCCGACGTTTACGTCTATCATTGCGATGAAAGGGTAATGCCAATGAAGCAAACTCTTTCATCACTTTACGATAGACATCCTTTTTGAATGAAACAACTTGTCTTACAGGGTACCAGTAGCTGACCCAACGCCAATCATCGAACTCAGGATGAGAAGTGTGTAGTAGATCAACTGCAGACTCTGGTGCGGTTAATTTTAATAAAAACCACTTTTGTTTCTGTCCAATACAAACAGGTTTACTGTCATGCCTTATATAACGTTTTGGTAATTTATATCTTAGCCAATGCTTGGTTGTTGCGACAATATTCACATGTTCAGGTTTTAATCCTACTTCTTCACGAAGTTCCCTAAACATGGTTTGTTCTGCAGTTTCACCCTCGTCAACTCCACCTTGTGGATATTGCCAAGAATGTTGACCAAATCGTCTTGCCCAAAATACTTGTCCCCTGTCATTGATTATTACTATGCCGACATTGGCACGGTAGCCTTCGGCATCGATCACAGGAACTCCTGACGATTTTAAAAATAGTTAATCTGATTCTTCCATAATCTGAGCTTGCTAGCAAATAAATACTTGTTTTATTTGCACTACTACCTGATGATATTAGTTATTCCCACTCAATAGTTTCCCGTGATTAAAATGCTAAACAAACCCTTACCCCCATTATCAGAAGAAGAATTAAAAAAACACGCACAAGCATTAGCCGGCATGACACTAGGAGAGATTTCAAGTGATTATGGCATCAGTATCCCTGATAACTTAACTCGAAATAAAGGCTGGGTCGGACTATTATTAGAGCATGTATTAGGGGCAAGCGCAGGCTCTCGTCCAGAGCCTGATTTTCCGGACTTAGGGATTGAATTAAAGTCTTTACCCATTAGCAGCCAAGGTAAACCCTTAGAAACAACGTTTGTGAGTGTTGCCCCCTTAACGGGTTTAGTCGGTGTTACATGGGAGACGAGTTATGTTCGTAAAAAATTAACTAAAGTTTTGTGGGTACCGGTATTAAGTGATAAGAATATTCCATTGAAAGAGCGCATAGTCGGAACCCCTTTTATTTGGTCGCCATCAAAGTCAGAAGAACACTTACTTGCGATGGACTGGCAAGAATTAACCGACATGATTGTCTTAGGTGACGTTGAAAACATTCAAGGTAAGCATGGTCAAGTTTTACAAATGAGACCAAAAGCGGCAAACAGCAAGGCAAAAACCAGCGCTTTTGATAAATCTGGTAAACCTTTTATGACATTACCGCGAGGCTTTTATTTAAAAATACCTTTTACCCAAATGTTGTTGCATAAACACTTACGTATTGATTAAAAGACAATCTATAACGTTAATGTACTTATCATCCAAATATAAGCTAAAAAACACTTTAAATCAATTTGTTACCTGTATTAATCACCCTCTAATTAATACACTTTACCACAGCTCATATGTTAAAAAATATAACTGTCACTTATTTACTAATAAAGGATCACACCAGTACTTTTCACTGGTATAATTCTTGATAAGTTTAGCGATGGGTATTTTATTCTTCCTTTTCATCTTGAAAAAGTCTAAATACTTTCATCTCCAATAAGTACTTCAAAGTTAAAGGCTTAGTAATGACACAAGATGAAATGAAAAAAGCTGTAGCAATTAAAGCATTAGAATTTATTGAAAGTGATACGATTGTCGGTGTGGGGACAGGCAGTACCGTTAATTATTTTATTGATGCATTAGCCACAATAAAACATAAAGTTACTGGCGCTGTTTCTAGCTCTGAAGAGTCAACTCGACGTTTACACGGCCATGGTATTGAAGTGTTTAATTTGAATGACATCGATATTCTTGATGTTTATGTTGATGGTGCCGATGAAATTACTAAGCATAAAGCGATGATTAAAGGAGGAGGGGCTGCACTCACTCGTGAAAAAATCATTGCCGCTGTGGCTAAAAAGTTTATTTGTATTGCGGATGATAGTAAACAAGTCGCCTTATTAGGAAAATTTCCATTACCTGTGGAAGTCATTCCTATGGCAAGAAGTTATGTGGCACGCGAGTTAGTTAAATTAGGTGGTGATCCAGTGTATCGCCAAGGTATTATAACCGATAATGGTAACGTTATTATCGATGTCTATAACTTAGAGATCCTTGACCCTAAAGCGCTAGAAACACAAATTAATGCATTGGTTGGTGTAGTAACGAATGGTTTATTTGCTCATCGAGGTGCTGACATAGTTTTACTTGGCAGCGAAATCGGCGTGTCAGTCATTGACTAGCAGCTGAATAAAATGAGTCAACAAGCGAATACTTCATCTTATATAGAAGCATTTTCATCACTTTTAATTAAATAAGTACTTTAGAGTTTAAACACTATATGTTATTTTAGATATCTAGCCATCTAAAACTAAAAAGCTAACCTCAACCTAACTATTAGAGAAATAACTGACATCATGAGCAATAATTCTTTAGCAAAAGACAAAATCAAAATTTTATTACTAGAAGGCGTTCACCCTAGCGCTTTGGCTGAACTCAATGCAAAAGGCTATAATAGTATTGAAACACTTAAAACTTCTTTGAGTGAAGAAGAATTAATCAAAAAAATAGCTAGTGTACATTTTATTGGTATTAGATCACGTACTCAATTAAATGAAAATGTATTGAGCCATGCTAAAAAGCTCGTGGCTATTGGTTGTTTTTGTATTGGCACCAACCAAGTTGATACTGATGCAGCTCAATTATTGGGTATTCCGGTATTTAATGCCCCTTTTTCAAATACCCGATCTGTTGCTGAATTAGTATTAGGTGAAACCATATTATTATTACGCGGTATTCCAGAAAAAAGTGCTAAAGCACACCGTGGTGAGTGGAATAAATCAGCCACAGGTTCTTTTGAAGCGAGAGGCAAGGTGTTAGGTATCGTTGGTTATGGTCATATTGGTATGCAGTTAGGTATATTAGCTGAAACATTAGGTATGCGTGTCCGATTTTATGATATTGAAACTAAGCTACCGTTAGGTAATGCAAGTCAAGCAAGGTCTTTAAAGGCCTTATTAGCTGAAGCTGACGTGGTTAGTTTACATGTACCCGAAACACCACAAACTCAAGATATGATTGGTAAAGCTCAATTTAATGCAATGAAAACAGGCGCTATATTTATTAATGCCTCACGTGGAACTGTTGTTGATATCGATGCTTTAGCTCAAGCACTTAAAGATAAAAAAGTTGGCGGTGCCGCTATTGATGTATTCCCGGTCGAGCCTAAAGGTAACGATGAAGAATTTATTTCACCACTTCGTGCGTTTGATAATATTATTCTTACCCCTCACATTGGTGGTAGCACTAAAGAAGCGCAAGAAAATATTGGTTTAGAGGTAGCAAGTAAACTCGCCAAGTATTCTGATAATGGCTCAAGCTTGTCGGCGGTAAACTTTCCTATAGTTTCTCTTCCTGAACATATAGGTACCAGCCGTTTACTCCATATACATTATAACCAACCGGGTGTATTGACCAAAATCAACCAAGCCTTTGCTCAGCACAATATCAATATTGCGGCTCAGTATTTACAAACGGATAATAAAATAGGTTATGTCGTAATTGATATTGAAACTGAAGATAGTGTGACGGCACTAAGAGAGTTAAAACTGATTGAAGGCACCATTAGAGCAAGAATTTTGCACTAGCGCTTAAATCATCATTTATCTACTTCTGGTGAAATAACCAGGTATAACAAGTTCGACAGAAGTAGATAAATAATAACAAGATAGAATCTAAAAAATCAAGTGCATACACGCCAAAGCAAAAAAACCTGCCAAAACATCATCTAACATGATCCCTAAACCACCGTGTATATTTTTATCAATAAAAGATATTGGCCAAGGTTTGAAAATATCAAATATGCGAAAAAGCGCAAAACCGACTAAGATAGTGCTCCAACTTACCGGTACCATAAACATAGTGATCAAAAAGCCAACAATTTCATCCCATACAATAGCGCCATGATCATGAACACCTGAAGCCTCTGCCGTTTTTTGACAAATAGGAATCCCAACCACGGTCATTATAACAACAATTAAAGCAAAAATAGGGGCCGATAAAGAAGCCATCAGTAAAAAAATGGGAATCGCCGCCAGTGTGCCAAAAGTTCCTGGCGCTTTAGGGGCTAAACCGCTACCAAATCCTAATGCTAAAAATTGAATAGGGTCTGCGATATTAAATTTAGGCTTGTTATGATTATTTTTCATTGGCGTTTGAAAAATGCTCAAAACCTTGAACATTAATGGATACCACTTTACTGTCCATGGTGGTTGTTATTTTTTCAGAAGCATTCATCTGACCAATGCACCTTACCGGTATGCCTGCATTTGCTAATGCGGTTTCCATACCTACTTTCTTATCTTCAGATACCGTAAATAAAAGCTCATAATCATCCCCACCGGCTAAAGCAAGCTCAATCGCTTTATCAATACCTATGGTATCTTTTAGTACTGTAGATAAAGGTAAGGCATCTAAAACGATATTAGCACCGACACCGGACGCTTTACAAATGTGTCCTAAGTCAGAAATCAAACCATCTGAGAGATCAATAGCGGAAGACGCATATTCACGCAAACTTTGGCCCGCAAGTACTCTGGGTTTAGGGTAATTAAGCTTACTGTGCACTTGTTTTTTAAAGTCAGGAGCGATAACTACCTTACCCTGAATATCTTGCAAAGCTAATGCGGCATCACCCAACTCTCCGGTGACAAATAGCCAATCACCTGATTTTGCGCCTGAGCGAAGTATAGATTTATTTAAAGGAACCAGGCCTTGTGCGGTTACCGTTATACTTAATGGCCCTTGCGTGGTATCGCCACCAATCAGTTGGATATTGTAATACTCACACAATTCAAACAGACCAGAACAAAACTCACGTAACCATAAATCATCGAACTTAGGTAGTGTCAATGCTAATGAAATCCAAGCAGGTTCAGCTCCTATTGCAGCTAAATCAGACAGGTTAACGGCAATCGCTTTATGACCAATAGCTCGTGCTGGTGTGTCAACCGGAAAGTGTACACCACTAATCAAAGTGTCCGTAGTAACAGCGATGTGTTGACGCTCGGTAGGTGCAATTAAAGCGCAATCATCACCAATACTGAGTATCACATCCTTACGTTTTGTTACCTGCTCGGTAAAAAACTGTTTAATAAGGTTAAACTCTTTCATTAAATCATTCTTGAGGACGAATGAGCTTAACGGCTTTATCTAAAACACCATTAACAAATTTATGACTGTCGTCAGCGGCAAAAATCTTTGCAAGTTCAATAGCTTCATTAATAACCACTTTATATGGCACATCAAGACAATCATTGAGTTCATAAATGGCAACACGCAAAATTGCTTTTTCAACGTGATCAACATCCGCTAAGGGACGGTCAACATGCGGAGTAATAGCGTTATCAATATTACCAACATCGGCAGCAACACCGCTTAGTAATTGCTGAAAATAAGCAATATCAAATCGACGAGCACTATTGTCGGTTAAAAAGTTAGCGGCGATTTCTGTAACAGAATTTTGGCTTAGTTGCCAAGAGTATACTGCTTGTACCGCTAATTCGCGGGCTTTTCTTCTAGGTGATGGTTTCACAATTCATTCTCAAATATAAAGTTATAGCTTGGCTAAAACATTTACCATTTCTAAAGCACTAAGTGCAGCTTCAGCACCTTTATTACCCGCTTTAGTACCAGCACGGTCGATAGCTTGCTCAATAGTGTCAGTAGTAATAACACCAAAAGCAACAGGAACCGTAAACTCCATAGCAACTTGTGCTAAACCTTTATTACATTCGCCAGCAACAAAGTCAAAATGAGGCGTTCCACCACGAATGACTGCACCAATAGCAATGATAGCGTCAAATTCATTTTTTTGAGCAACGCGTTTTGCCGCTAAAGGTAATTCATAAGCTCCCGGGACACGAACAATAGTAATATCATTATCAGCGACATTACCATGACGCTTAAGAGCGTCAACAGCCCCTTCTAGTAAACTTTCAACAATAAAACTATTAAAACGTGATACAACTATGGCTATTTTTTTACCTTGTGCATCAAAATTTGCTTCAATTACATTCATCTAATTATTCTCAACGAAAAAATTTTGCGTAATTCTAACAAATTGCAGGTCAAGACGGTACTCGTTTATTATTTTTTTACTTCATCGACACTTATTCGTTGTCAAATTCATTCATAAACGCATCTAATTCAGCTTCTTCTGCTTTATTAACTTCAACAGGTGGATTACCGTCATAGAGTTTATAGTTCATGTTTTGAAAATAAGCATTTTTGACAAATTCATAACTATCAAATGATTCTTCTATTAATGGGTCTTGATCGACCACAGCAGCTCTTTTTTCTAAGCCTAGAATAGCCCAACGGGCTATATTTGGCCAAAAATCAATAATAGCGAGTGGCCAATAATAATTATCAACGTAGTCACCAACCTCTTCACGAACAGACGAAGGGCCTATAGCTGGAACAACAAAATAATATCCATCGACTACCCCATACGAACCGAGAACTTCACCAAATTCTTCTTGTTCAACCACCCAATCAAAGTCACTAGCAGGGTCAAAAAAACCTAATAAACCGATGGTAGAGTTTAATAAAAAACGTCCAGTACTCTTTGCTGCATTAGTAAATTTAGCTTGTAAAAGATTATTAATAATACTTGAAGGCTCATTTAAATTGTTAGCCATATTATACAAACCTGAACGCAACAATTCAGGTGTATGAGTGGTATAGGCAATCGCAGCAGGTTTAGAAATATATTTATCGGTATAATCCCAAGTAAAATCCCAAAACACCCTGTTTATTGGTTCAATAGGATCCCTTGGATCGTCTCCGTTAGCTGTTGGAGTAGAAGAGCAACCGGATATGACTAAGAGGCATACTATTAAAAATGACCGAGATAATCGGCTACTGAAATGAAAAAAAGGCAATTTCACTAAATTATTCCTTGCCAACAATTGTTAGAGTACTGAGATTATAATTAGCAGATATTAGCATGACTTGCCAAATTTTCCACACTAAGTTATTACGATTAACGGCTTAAACTGTAAATGATTTTCCCAGTTACTATATTAATTTGACTTAGCTTTGATTTGATTTATACATAGACAAGAGCATTTCTGCTTCAGCACGAGGCAATTCACATTGTGTCATTATCTCATCAAGGTCTGCGCCTCTAGCCGCTAATTTAAATGCTCTGCTATAAAGTTTATCCTCAGGTTGCTCTAATGACTGTTTAACTTGTTCTTGTAAACTTACAACGTCGGATTGCAATAAGCCAATTCGATATTCTAACTGCTTAATAACTTGTTCTGTTTCGATGCTTTTATCGTTTTGACCATTTGACAGCTCAACGATAATGGCTTGAAGACTTTCAAGAGATAATTTCATTTCACTAATGAGCAATTCACTCATGTACTGTTGGCTTTCGATAATTGAAAACTTACTGTTTAAAGAGGCGAACAAATATTTAAAAAACACTGCAAAAACAATGCTAACGATTAGCGAAGTTAACGCAATAATGAGTACCGTTAATAATGACATGACACTATATTCCTGTTAATTTATTGATTAATATTTCCATACCTAGCTAAAGGTCCTACTTCACTCTATCCCCTAGACTTAAAAAGTTGTACATAACAGTTATTTTATTTCTAAAATCCGCGCAGAACGTATCCTCAGCTTAATCATCTACGCTCCTCTAACGCCAACATATCGACAATAGCGGGCTAAAAATCCTGATAACGTATGTTTTAACGTTATTTCATATTAAATAGGTCACTGATAACACACCTAAATTCAATAATTCATCTTTACGGTTAGGTGCACCATGAATAAACTGAGTACTTTAGTCATTACCAACATTAGGGTAATAAGTCTATTTCAGCAGCACTGACATAAACAACTTAAAAGAGCATGGGTTCAATATCAAGTAATAACACATAGTGACCACATTTTGACCGAAATTCTCCTAGGCTAATAGTGTTTGTTGTTTTACCTACGCCACTTTTTTATGATTGCCGCTTGTCGAAACGCCCCATCGGCTACTCTAGTTATTATTGTCTAATTTTTCATTTTTACGCGTGGTAATGCGGATAGCACCATCTTCCAATTGTATAATTCTTATTGCTTTATTTTTGCTATTTTCAGTAATTACATTGGTCATTACTTTAACATCGCCAATGATTTTTTTCGGTATGGGCAATACTTTTTGGGGAGGCAAACCATATTTAGATATGGCAATAACCACTTTACGATTTTTTGCTCGCCCATCTGCAGTATTGTTATCAGCACTTGGATAAAATTCACCGTAACCTTCAATTGCCATACGCGCAGGATTCATATTTAACTCTTCGAGTAAACGTAATATTGCTGTTGCTCTAAAAACAGACAGCTCCCAATTTGACGAAAAACTTTCTGTATTAATCGGTTCATTATCGGTATAACCGCGGATACGGACAAAGTTTGTAACTTTACCCAACACATCATATATCAATGATAATACGGGTATAGCTTTACCCGTTACCGATGAAGAACCACTAGGGAATAACAACCCACTCTTTAGCTCTATTTCTAACCAATCACCATCGATTTGAAGTTTTGCAACCCCTGATGCCACTAACGTATTCAACACAATGTCGAGTTCATATTCTAAAGAGGTTAAGTTAGTACCAACCTGACTATCAGCGACCTTTGATAAAACGTGTTTACCCTCTAAAACTTTTGCTCCCGATACATTTAATAAGCCATCACTATAAAGTTTTTTATTTATATCAATAGAATTTACAGGCGAAAAATCATCGCCATCACCTTTTTTTTTAAGTGAAATATCATCGGTTTGGAAAATAGTACTAATTGATTTAGTTGCTGTTTCAAAAGGTTTTTCATTAACCATTGCCATAGAATAGAGCACAACAAATAAAGCAAACAATAACGTCATATAATCTGCATATGACACTAACCAGCGGTCAACATTGTCATGTTCTTCAGTGTGCCGACGAAATTTGTGCCTGTTCATTCCTTTAACCTAAATGCAGACAATTTAATTTCAATAGCAAGAGGATTTTCTCCATTGGCAATAGCAACAAGTCCTTCAGCTATCATTTCACGGTACATCGTTTGTTGATGAATTATTGCCCTAATTTTGTTTGCTACTGGTAAATAAATCAAATTAGCGAAACCAACGCCGTAAATTGTAGCAATAAAAGCAGTGGCAATACCTGCGCCTAATAGCTCAGGATTGCTTAAGTGCCCCATTGCCTGTATTAGACCTAAAACAGCCCCTAATATGCCAATTGTTGGGCTATAACCGCCCATTGCTTCAAAAACATTAGCAGAGCGTAAGTTATGCTCTCGATACAAATCAAGATCGAGATCTAATGACACTTTAAATTGCTCAGGCTCGACACCATCAACAAGTAGATTTAAGCCTTTTTTGGTATAAATATCATATCCATCTAAAACAATATCTTCTAACACTAAATAACCAGATTCTCTTGCCTTTCCCGCCCAGTTAACAATATTATTTATACCATCATCTAAATCGTAATGAGGAGGATAAAACACCCATTTAATTAAGGATATCGCATGAATAAACTGCACAGTTGACGATTGCAGCATTACTGCGCCGAGTGTACCACCAAAAACTATGATAAATGCAGGAAGTTGAAAAAGAGCAGAAAGTGTTCCACCATCAATTATAAAGCCTAAATATATCGCTAATAACGCAATAAATAGACCGCCAACACTTAATTTATCCATACTGTACTTCCTTAAAATCAGAATAAGTAAAGCTTTCTAACGACTGCGTAATTTCTGAAAGACCAGCAACAGAAATAGCATGATGCATACCATAAAATACGCAAGTTTCTTCGTTTTGGGAAAAAATAGTCGCCCCTTTATTTTTTAACATTATTGTACCTTCACATCCATCAATTATCATTGCTACTAATATAGTGGTATGTGCTGAGTCAGAATATACAGTAGCTGCAGATCCAAAACCAACATCTACGTTAGGTTTAGACGCTATACAAGTTGTATTGTCATCAATAATCTTTAGTTTTGCTAAAGTATATTTCCTATTGATGATCATTTGACGCTCCCTAGAGCTAAATATGCGTAGCAAGGTTTTAATATGTCGTCATCAACAGCTTCTTTGACCGCTATTTGACACTATGAGTTTAACCGTTCAGTAAAGGCCACCAGCCAAACTGTTGAGGTATTAATAACTAATGATTTATAGTCTTTACCTGAACCTTGCTTAAATACCTCTACAGGAGAATTTTCTTTATTAACATTTTCATTCGATAAAATTTTCTCTAGAAATTGTTATTGTTTTTGAAGTCGATCATTTCGATCCAATGCGTGCAATTTTAAGAGGGTATTATGTGAAAGCTTGTCTGACGTCAAAGTTGACACTCTTGGTGATGATCTTAACAAACTTTTTTGATTGAACAATATTGCGTACCTTTGACGAAAAAAACACCCATATATTGACTACTAGAACTGATTTCGTTAAATCTTGTTGGTCAATACTCTAGAGTACCTGCTTCAATACCATTAAGTGCAGGTATTTCAATAAATACTTTCATATTTTGATTCAAATCCAACGCCATCATCAAATTAAAAAATTATTTATACTATGCCCTCAGTTAAATCATAAAGTGAACAAGTTATTTTTAGATCACTTAAATTTAAAATCCCGACCTAACTTTGCCAAGCCTGCATGCGCGCTTTTAATCTATGCATCGCTTGACTGTGAATTTGGCTTACTCTGGACTCACTTACATCTAATACTTGACCAATTTCTCGTAAATTTAATTCTTCATCGTAATAAAGTGACAGAACCAAGGATTCTCGGCTAGGCAAAGTGGAAATGCATGCCGTTAAGCCTTTTTTAAAAGAATGTTGTTCAATACTTTTATAAGGATCATCATTATGGCTCGTCTCATCGAAGCTCAAACCATCGACACCATTAACTAAATCTTCAATACCAATAATTTTACCGTTACTAACTTCACTTAATATTTGATGATAATCATTTAATGACACATTAAGTTTTTCAGCAACCTCACTGTCCGTAACATCTCTGCCTAACCTTCCCTCTAGTTCTTTTATCGCATTACTGACCATTCGACTATTTTTATGGACAGAGCGAGGAGTCCAGTCTCCACGTCGCATTTCATCAAGCATTGCACCACGAATACGGATACTAGCAAAAGTTTCAAAACTAGCACCTTTGCTCCCATCAAAATTATTGCTCGCTTCAAACAAGCCAATCATGCCTGATTGAATCAAATCGTCAACCAGAACACTTGCAGGAAGTCGTGCAAGCAAATGATAAGCAATACGTTTAACTAATATTGTATGCTGCTCAAGCAGTGCTGATTTATCAACATGAACATTGTAAGTATTTGCTTTTAACACTTTCACTCCGATACGTTGAGTTTTTGTTACAGGTAAGTACTGTAAAAGTTATTTATTATCCAATAACTTTTCAATGAAAAATTCTAAATGCCCAGATGCTCGACTAGGGATTGACCAGGTGCAAATTCTTTTTGCCAGTGCTGTCAACGCTAATGCTGCAGGGGATTCAGGAAACGCCTCAACAATAGCTTTTTGTCTTCGCACTGACTTTCTAATATTTTCATCAAAAGGAACGATAGCAACAAGATCTAAAGCAACATCAAGAAATCGATCTGTGACTTTAGTTAACTTAGTAAAAAGTTGTTGTCCCTCTTTTGAACTACGGACCATATTGGCAACCACTTTAAATTTAAACACCCCATGATCTCGACTTAATAATTTCATTAAAGCATAACAGTCGGTAATTGAAGTAGGTTCATCACAAACCACCAGTATTATATCTTGAGCAGCTCGAGTGAAACTCAAGACCATATCAGAAATGCCAGCAGCCGTATCGACAATCAAAATATCCACTTCAGCTTGCATATCACTAAATGCTCGAATTAATCCGGCATGCTCTGCCGGCGTTAAATCGACCATAGACTGCCTACCAGAAGTAGCCGGAATAATTTTAATCCCAGCAGGGCCATCAATGATGATGTCGTCCAACCCGCACTCACCTGACAATACATGGGATAAGTTTCTTTTAACTCTCAAACCTAGCATCACATCAACATTAGCTAAGCCTAAATCAGCATCAAGCACTAAAACTTTTTTACCCTGGTGAGCAAGAGCAATAGCTGTATTTAATGAAACATTAGTTTTACCAACGCCTCCTTTTCCACCAGAAACAGCAATGACTTTTATTGGTTGTAAGTCTTGGATTTTTCTTAAGCCACTCGCTTGATCTATCATCTATTTGTTCTCATATTCTTTGAATGTTCTTTTAATTACGAAAAAAGAAGTGAAACTAATATTAATTTGCTTAAATTTAGCTCGCTCTACAATACCCCACTAGAGTGATAACACCTCTGCCTGATTTTCAGGTACGGTACGAAAACCAACCGCTTGTTGAACGGGTAAATTATTCACCATCTTATCGGCAAGAGTAACTAATTTATCAACATTTGCAACTTTAATATCTTCAGGAACTCTTTGTCCATCGGTAAGGTACCCTATTGGCAAGCCATTTTGAATCGAAGTTGAAATTATTTCACCAATGCTCAAACTTTCATCAATTTTAGTGTAAATAACACCCGATAACGGCACCTTTTTAAAACGTTCAACATTTTCTTGCATCACTCTTTGCTGCGTATTAGCGGCAAGAACTAAATAATTACGAATCTTTACACGAGTATTCATCACTAACGTTGTTAAGTGCTCAGCTAATCGAATATCACGCTGCCCCATCCCTGCCGTATCAATTAAGACTAATTTTTTATTGGAGAATAACTGCAATAGAACATCTAATTCTTCAGCATCTTTGGCAAGTTTTACATTACAGCCAATAATTTTTCCATAAGTATTTAATTGTTCGAAACCAGCAATACGGAAGGTATCTGTCGAAATAAGAGCTATTTGATCCGCACCATGATATTGAGCAAATCGAGCAGCAAGTTTAGCAATGGTTGTCGTTTTACCCACACCTGTTGGTCCAATTAAGGCAACGACACCACCACGATTAATGATATCATTATTGGTGGTGTTTAATTGCTGAGCAATTAATTTTTTAGCGTGATGCCATGCATCTTCTTGATTTTCACATTGAGGAAGATAACCCGCTATTTGATCAGCAATTTGTTCTGTTAATCCTAACGCCATTAAACGATTAACCAACACAGCTCGTTTGGGATCTTTTTGTGCTAAGTCTTGCCACATTAAACCCGACACTTGATGCTCTAGTAACTTTCGAATAGCAGCCATTTCTTGTTGCATTGACTGCAAATCAACGCAACCTAAGTTATTGTCATTATCATTTATATTTACTGCACTTTCTTTTTCTGCCAAAATTTCAGGAGAAAAATCATTATCACCACTTAAGTCAGAGTTAAGGCTTTCTTCATCAACAGGGTTCTGCAATCGTTGAGTAAATGTTTTAAATTGCTGTCCTATACTTTGATCAGAAGAGCCTGGATTATCTTCTCTAGCCGATAATCCAGGTTCTTGCTGTACTTGGCGATTAAGTAATGCAGATAAGCTATCAGCTGGCACCTTAGCCTTGTCATTATTGGTCATATTAGCGTTATCAAGACTGAGACTATTATTATTGGTGTTGAGTGAATGATTCAACGTCACCAAATCATTGGCAATTTCTGAAGGAGTATCAGGATTATTGTTTTGAGCTAGTTGTGCGTTAATTTTTGGTTTTGCTTCAGGCGTTACTTGTGAATAATCTACAGCCGCCATTATTTCAACACCTTCAGGGACTTTTTTATTTGACATAATAACAGCTTCAACACCAAGCTCTTCTTTAATTTGAGCTAATGCCGTCCGCATATCTTTTGCTACAAAACGTCTAATTTTCATTACAACCTCTTTCTATCAATTACTAGCTATAAATTCCCAGTTGCTATTAAGCGCTGGTACTACTGGCCGATGGCACTTACTATTTTGATTTGTTTATCATCAGGAATTTCTTGGTAAGAAATCACACGTAAACTTGGAATGGTATATTTTACAAATTTAGCCATTACCGTTCTTAAAATTCCTGAGGTTAATAAAATAGGGGAATCTCCTGCCATTTCTTGCTGTTGAGTACCTTCAGTTAATGATTTCTGTAAACGCTCAGCTAAACCTGGCTCAATACCAGCACCGTCATCTCCTGCTACTTGCATTGACTGATGCAACATTTGTTCCAGTTCGGGTGACAATGTTATGACGGGTATTTCAAACTCAGGACCCACTAAATCTTGAATAATAAATTTGCGAAGGCTTATTCTGACCGCGGCAGTCAAAATATCAGTGTCTTGACTCTTAGGTCCATATTCAACAAGGGTTTGTACTATAGATCGCATGTCTCTTACCGCAACACCTTCATTCATTAAATTCTGTAAGACTTTAACAACCGAACCTAACGTCAAAATATCAGGAATTAAGCCTTCCACTAATTTAGGGTAATTTTTAGCGAGCATATCAATCAGACTTTGAACTTCTTCATGCCCCAATAGTTGAGCCGCATTATTCGTTAATATTTGACTTAAGTGTGTCGCTAAAACAGTCGCAGAATCGACTACGGTATAACCTAATGTTTGCGCATGTTCACGCTGACTTTGGTTAATCCAAACAGCATCTAAACCAAAAGCGGGATCTTTGGTCGTTATACCATCTAGCTTTCCATACACTTGTCCCGGATTAATGGCGAGTTCATGATCATGACGTATTTCTGCCTTACCAATGGTTACACCCATTAAAGAGATCTGATAACAATTAGGATCTAAGTCTAAATTGTCACGAATATGAACCGCTGGCACTAAGAAACCAAATTCTTGTGAAAGCTTTTTACGAACACCTTTGATTCGGCTAAGCAATTCTCCACCTTGAGCTTTATCAACTAAGGGGATCAATCGATAACCGATCTCTAATCCTATAATGTCAACTGGATTAACATCATCCCAACCCAATTCTTTTACTTCAGCTTCTTGTTTTTGTGACTCTACTTGGCTTTGCTCATGTTCATCATTAAGCTCTTTGACCTTGTTCTTTTTAAGCTTTTCGCCAAAGTATGCCGCTGCTGCAATAATGGCGGCGAACATTAAAAAAGTGAAGTGAGGCATCCCAGGCACGATGCCCATAATAAACATCAGAGCAGCAGCCGAGTAAAGCGATTTTTCTTGACCCAGTTGACTACTAACTTGCTGCCCCATATCTTCAGAAGTATTTTGACGGGTAACAGCAATAGCGGTAGCAACAGAGAGTAATAGCCCCGGTACTTGGGCGACTAAGCCATCACCGATAGTTAATACGGTATAGATTTCAACGGCACTATCAAAAGAAAGATCATGTTGAACCATACCAATAACTAAACCGCCAACTAAGTTGATAAATAAAATCAAAATACCGGCAATAGCATCACCTTTCACAAATTTACTTGCACCATCCATTGAGCCATAGAAATCAGCTTCAGTGGTAACTTCAATACGACGATCTCTGGCTTCTTCTTGATTAATAAAGCCTGCGTTTAAATCAGCATCTATTGCCATTTGTTTTCCTGGCATGGCATCTAAGGTAAAACGTGCGGTGACTTCAGCAATACGACCGGCACCTTTAGTGATAACAACAAAATTTATAATAATGAGAATTAAAAAAACCACCATACCTACCGCATAGTTTCCACCAATAACGACAGAGCCAAAAGCTTCAATAACTTTACCTGCGGCATCGGGGCCAAGATGACCCTCTAGCAAGACCACCCGAGTACTAGCGACATTAAGCGCTAAACGTAAGATCGTTGCAATAAGAAGCACAGCAGGGAAAGAGCCAAAATCGAGGGGTTTAAGGGTATAAACGGTGATCAGCAACACAATTAACGACAGAGCAATATTAAAAGAAAACAAAATATCGAGTAATATTGGTGACATAGGCAGAATAACCATACCTAAGGCCGCCATAACAATAATAGGCGTACCTAAACCGGATAAATGTTTGAATTTACTTTTGTCGAGATTGTTTAAATAAGCTGATAATTGCATTGCTACTTCATAATGGCTTTTTGACACTTATTAAAGAAAGAGCAAAAACTAGACCATAAAGCATAAAACAGGTTATTAAATTTTACACTAAGCAAGATTAATACTTAAAATCATCAGGGATAGGCAAATTTTTGGCTATGGGAATAGGCTTTCTTGCCCGGCCTTTACGATGTTCATTTAATTGAAAAATAAAGGCTAATACTTGTGCTACTGCGGCAAAGAGTTCCTCTGGAATATCATCCCCAACCTCTGCGGTATAGTAGAGAGAACGCGCAAGTCCTGGAGATTGGACAATTTCAATCGCATGCTCTTTAGCTATAGTACGAATATGTAATGCCATTTCATCGGCGCCTTTTGCTATTAATACCGGCGCACCACCGACAACGGGATCATATTGCAAAGCGACAGAAAAATGACTAGGGTTAGTAATAATCACATCTGAATTTGCGACATCAGCCATCATCCTCCTTTGTGACATCTCATACTGCGTACGTTTAATGCGTCCTTTGTTTTCAGGACTCCCATCTGAGGTTTTGTGCTCGTCTTTGATTTCTTGTTTCGTCATTTTTAATTGCTTGGTATGATTCCAAACCTGATAAGGTGCATCAATTACCGCAATAATAATCAATGAAATGGTCAGGGTCATAAACATCCCTAACAATAATTGCACAGCATGAACAAAATTAATCGGTATAGACTCTCTGCTTAGACCTAAAATTTCATCAAACAAACCATTAAGTAATAAATAAGCAACAATAAAAACAACAAAAAACTTTAGTATCGACTTAACTAACTCTACATAAGATTGGGTACCAAACATCCTTTTAAAACCGGCAAAGGGTGACATTCTACTAGCCTTGGGCGCCATAGCTTCCATAGAGAAACTCAAACCGCCCAACAGCGTATTACCAATAAAAGCAGCAACAGCAATAATGGCAAAAATCCATAACATAGGAATTATAATCAATGAGATACTTTGACCCACAATATTAAAGAGTGCATTAATGTCTAAAGCTTCTTCTCGAGAAAAACTAAAAAGCCGTTTCATCATCCCTGATAAACCATCAACTAATGAGCTGCCAACTAACATCATGGCACTGGCACTACCAATTAAAACAAACATGGTTCCTAGCTCTTTAGAGCGAGCTATCTGTCCTTTTTTTCTGGCATCAGTCAGTTTTTTATCCGTGGGTTGTTCTGTTTTTTCGCCACTGTCAGACTCTGCCATTTAGCTCACTCCACAGTTGATCAAATAACAACTAAAGTCTAATGCTCTTTGCCATTGCGCCTCAAAATGCGTAAAGAAATTTCCCATAGTCAACCACATGATCAATAAGCCAGAAAGCATAGTAACCGGAAAACCAATGGCGAAAATATTTAGTTGAGGAGCGGCTCGCGTCATAATACCGAAGGAAAAATTAATCAATAACATCGCCGTCACAGGTGCTAATGCTAGTGATAACGCTGTTGCAAACATCCAGCTGCCCCACTCAACTATCTCTTTAAACTTAACCGCTTCAAAACTGTCTATTGGGATAGGTAAGGTATTAAAGCTAGCAACCACAAATTGTAAATAAGTTAAATGACCATCCATCGCCCAAAATAAAAGTGTTGATAATATAAGAAAAAACTGGCCCACGGCAGGTACATTCATACCACTGGCTGGGTCAACCATAGAGGCGAAACCCAAGCCCGTTTGCATTGCAATAATTTGCCCCGCCAGCGTAAAGGTATTAAGCACCATAATGGTAATAAAACCGAGCATAACGCCAATGAGTGTTTGCTGAGCGATCAATAAAACAGTGGTAAAAGAAAAGAGATCTCCAACGTTGGCAGGCGGAATTGCTGGCATGATGGCAAAGGTAACCGAAAGAGATAAAAATAATTTTACTTGAGTTGGAATGGTTTTAGAACCCAAACCTATCATGCTCATAATCAGCGCTGAAATCCGAGCAAAGGGGAGTATAAAGTCAGCAAGGTATTGATTAATAACTGACTCAGTAAACTCCATTAGCTAACCACACTGGGAATACTACTAATTAAACGAATAGTATAATCCATAAGTTTTGACACTAACCAGTGACCACCAAACATTAACGATAACAGAGTAACAATTAATCGAGGCAAAAAACTTAACGTTTGCTCATTAATCGAAGTAGCTGCTTGAAAAACAGCAACAATTAAACCCACACATAAACTTGGCACAATAACAGCGCTGACGAGTATAATGACCAAAAATGCCGCATCACGTAAAATATCAACAAATATTTCAGGACCCATATTTATCTCCCATACCCATCAGGTTCAGTAGTGATCATCAACACCACTACGTTCCTAAGCCATAACTAGTGGCAATCGTTCCTATGACTAAATTCCAACCATCAATCATTACAAATAGCATTAATTTAAACGGTAATGAGACTATCATAGGAGATAACATCATCATCCCCATAGCCATCAGAATACTCGCCACCACCAAATCGATGATCAAAAAGGGAATAAATAACATAAAACCAATTTGAAAAGCGGTCTTGAGTTCACTAATAATAAAAGAAGGAATAATAACTGTCATTGGTAAGTCGGTTGGTTTATCAAAGCTTTCAATACCTGCCATTTCAGCTAAGGTTCCTAAGTCTTTCACCCGTGTTTGTTCTAACATAAAAGCACGTAAAGGGACTTTTGCGTTATCAATAGCTTGAATGGAGGTTAACTGTTCATCTAAATAGGGCTGTATAGCTTGCTCATCAATTTGGTTATAAACAGGAGTCATGATAAACAAGGTCATGAAAAGTGTTAAACCGATGATAACTTGATTAGACGGTGTTTGTTGTAAACCAAAGGCTTGACGTAAAATAGCCAAAATAACAACAATACGAGTAAAAGAAGTCATCATAATCAATGCTGCGGGAATAAAACCGAGCGCAGTCATGAAAATTAGAATTTGTAAGGTCACCGAGTATTCTTGAGAGCCATCAGCATTAGTGGTTAGGGTTAACGCTGACATATTCAAATCATCAGCAGCATATAGAGTACCACTGACAATAAATAGCGTCGTTAAAAGAAGAAACAACCAAGTAACCTTCTTCAACGAACTCTTTTTTGATGGCGTTAACTCAGCGCTTAATGGTTTCTTCTCTAGATACTTCATCATACTAAACGGACTCTTCTATTGTGGTTTTTTTTTATTTATGAGGTGTTTTTGAACGAGAGAAACAAAAGATTTACTTAATTCCGTGGTTATTGGTGCTGTAATTTCAAGTGGTTTATCTAAGGTATCTAACAAGGTAATTTGTTGGCTAGTAACGCCTAACAGTTGCTGTTTATCACCTACCTGAACGACAATCAAACGCTCTTTGGCTCCTAGGGGCATACTGGTAACAATTGCTAAGCCCTTACCTTGAACCTTTAACGGTTGAATACGTTTGAGAATAAAGGCACAGACAATAATAATAACCAATACGGTTAGCAGTGCAATAATCGTTGTCATTGCATCCATATTAGCACCAACATTTTTACCCACTTGAGGAATTATTTCCACTGAAGGAGTTGCCACTAACGCTTTTTCTTGCGCTTCTTGCGCAGGAACAAGCGGTGAAAAAATAGTAAAACTGATAAAAATGGCTAACCACTGCATTATAGTCACCTTATTATTTTAACTTTTTAATGCGTTCAACTTGACTAATTACATCGGTTAAACGAATACCAAACTTGTCGTTTACTACAACGACCTCACCATGGGCAATCAAAGTACCGTTAACTAAAACATCAAGTGACTCACCTGCAATACGATCAAGCTCAACAACGGAGCCTTGATTAAGTTGTAATAAATTACGAATACTAAGTCGGCTTCTCCCTACTTCCATTGATATAGTCACGGGAATATCTAAAATAGTATCAAGTTTTAGTTTTTCATCGGCACTAACAGGAGCGTCTTCTGAAAGCTCTTCTAACGGTACCGCTTTAGCATCTAAAGTGGCTGTAGCCTGCTCATCCCGCATACCTAAATCATCATCTGTACTCATAACACTGCCTTAATGTAATTTTATTTAATCTTGGGAATTAAAATCATCTTCTAGAAGATGTAATTCTGCGTTACTGTCAAGACGTTTACCGCCTTTAGTGAAAATAGTTAATTCGCTTTTTACTGCTTCAGGACGTTTAATTTTAGACTCTATTTTTAGTGCTAAATTATCACGACTTTGACCAAGTTTAGCGCGGTAGGTTGGTAAGTTTTCCACTAATACCGTAATATGCTCAGGTAATGAAACAGGAATAATATCCCCCGTTTTTAATGCCATAATTTGCATTAGAGACAATGGTACTTCAATAAACTTAGTCGTCACTTCAACTTCAACATCCATAATTTCATCACGTAAAGCTTTTGACCAACGCATGTCAGTATCTTCTTTATCACTTTGCACACCCGCATCGAGTAGTTCTCGAATAGGCTCCAGCATTGAATATGGCAAGACAATATGAAAATCACCACCGCCGCCATCTAGTTCAATATGAAAAGAGCTAACAACCACCACTTCAGTGGGGCTAACAATGTTTGCCATTGCTGGATTTACCTCTGAGTCTACATAATCAAAAGAAACGTCCATAACCGGAGACCAAGACTCTTGGTAATCTTCAAAAATCAATTTCAACAACATTTGTACAATTCGGCGCTCTGTTGGTGTGAATTCTCGACCTTCGATTTTCGTATGGAAGCGACCATCGCCACCAAAAAAATTATCGACAAGAATAAAAATCAATCTTGCTTCCATGGTAACCAACGCCGTACCTTTTAATGGACGGAAACGGACCATATTTAAACTAGTTGGTACAGAAAGTGTGTGGACGTATTCACCGAATTTAATCATTTGAATACCGTTAATTGATACATCAGCAGTTCGGCGCATCATATTAAATAAACTAATACGCATATGACGAGCAAATCGTTCGTTAACCATTTCCAACGTGGGCATACGGCCACGAATGATGCGATCTTGTGATGAAAAGTCATAATCAGAAATGCCACCTTTAATGTCAGTATCTTGCTCGGCTATTTCTTCATCAACATCATCAACACCATGCAATAGCGCATCAATTTCGTCTTGCGATAATAAATCACTCACTCTATATCTCTTTCATCTTTTTAGTTTAGCTTCTATAACTCGTCACTAAATACTAGCAACTCGACACTTTCTTTACTTATAGCTCTTAACTCTTAACTTATGACTCTTCACTTTTATAATCATTGATGAAAAAACTTATTGCATAATAAAACCGGTAAACAGCACCCGTTCAATGGTTGGTTTACCCGTCAGTTCTTTCATTACATTTTGCACTTCAGTTAACGACTTGTGCTTTAGCGTTGCTTTACCTTCACTCGTTGCTAAATCATCAGCGTTAGCTTGCAAAAAAACCTTTAACAAAGTGCTTTCTAATAAAGGAATATGCTTTTGACTCATTTCTTCATTCTCATCACCACGCACTAATAACTGCACTTTAATTTCAATAAATTTATTACGAACAGCACCTGATGCATTAAAACGGAATGCCTGAGGTAAAACAACATATGAAGCAACACCTCTTTGTTCAGCTTTTTTCACTGTGGTTTCACTGCTCAATTGGCCATCATTGCCGTCTTCACTTAGCCCATTATCACTCCCACCAAAAAAAAGGTATACGCCTGCGCCACCGATTAGGACCGTCATTATGGCAACAATAATGAGTAAGTTTTTCTTTTTATTAGAGACATTAAGCGGTAAGTCTTCCTTGCTTTTTATTTCATCTACCATCATTTATTCCTAATAAATCAGTGGAGTTGCATATTATATACATTATTAGTTAACTATATCCTTGAAAACACTTTGAGCCAATGTGTTTTGTTCATTAGGCATAGTAATCCACAACTGATGATGGAGTTTTAAACAATTCTCCTGATAAAACAGTCTCACCGGCCCCTGGTTCATGTTGATCGCCACCGGATCGGCTGTCATTGGACTGTGCGTTTGTTTCATCCTCTCCAGATTTTTGCCCTTGCTGCTCAACATTAGCGTCACCCACATCAACACCATTTTGCGATAACATGTCCTTCAATTTACCTAAATTTTCTTCAAAGGCCTCTTTCGCTTGTTGGTTTTGTACGACAAAATTAATCACTGCCTGTTCATGTTGTAAATTCACTCTCACATGAACACTGCCAAGCTCAGGCGGATCCAATCGTATATCAAACTGTTGTAGTTTTTGTGAAATTATCACCATTATTTTATCTTTTACCGCTTCGGTAAAATCTTTTCTAACAATAGAGATAGTTTCATTTAGTACCACCGTATTATTTTTAACCTGACTAACACGTTCATTCATGACAGCATGACTGATATCTTCAATAGCCACCTCAGATGAGCCAATTTCTTGACTCCGAGTTTCTTGTGATGAGATATCTGTCAACTGACTGTTTGATGGCGCCAAACTTACATTGTGATTAACTACCCCTTTTTTAGTCTCGATAACATCACTGTTTTCATCCACTGTATTGGGTATTGAAATATTTTTTTCATATTGTAATTCTTTGGATAAGGCATCCTTTATTTGGCTATCGGCTACATTTTTTTCTGTCAAATGCGCTTTCACCTCAATCTGTTGGTTGACAAAAACTCCTTGATTAGCGGATGTTACTTCAGTATTTTTTAATGGTGTATGATTGACAGTAATGCTGCCTTGCACACTGCTATCAATATTGGCCTTTGGTGAACCACTGGTTTGGCTAACGTCTTTTACTGCGACATCAGTTTGACTACTAATAGCTGATACTTTTGATAATACTGTCTGGCCAACGAACTTATCATTCAGCAATAACTTATCATCAAGAGTAACGTTATCAACTTCTTGCTCTGTATTTGCACCAACAGTTGCCAAGTTATTGCTAGCATCAAGCTTTTCTTTTTCTGTTAAAGAGGCGATAAACTGCGTATTTTTAATCGTTTGACTGATTGTTAATGCTAACGCATCATTAGGTACCGCTGATGACTGGCTTATATTGGTTTGTCTTTCATTAACTATTTCATCGGCTATTACCTGTTGCTCGCTCGTCGCTAGTCCTTCAATGTTACTTGAGGGTTTATCACCCTGTGACGTTTGTAATATCTTATTCGCAGAATTAACCAATAAAATAAAGTGTTGTGACTGTTCAAGTTGACTTAAATCAACAACGGCTGTTCCCTCCTTGTTCACTGAGGCTAAATCATCAACACCGATGATTTTTTCAATATCAGTGCTCGTCATATCGAGCTCTTCATTGTCAACTTTTAACTTATTAATATATTTTTCTAAGACGTCGGCTGGTTGCGACTCTTCTTTTGACAGTTTATTGCCGCCATTGTCCGCGTTATCTGCAGTATTGCCATTTATATCAGAGGCAATATAACGGTCAATTATTTTTGAAAAACCACCATCATCTTTTTGACTTTTACTCACCCCCCATTGAGATTCAATATTTAAATCAGTAGGTTGAGTAACATCAACAGGTAATACATTCAATTGAGCCATAATAAATCCAGTCAGTATTCAATGGGTTTAACAAAAAAATAAATAACAACACCCTAGATTAAAGCAATACTCATACCAATACGATTTAGTGACGATTTTTTGTGTGACAGGTTTTTGAGGATTAAAGTCTTCGTCGAATAAATTGTTGGGTGGCAATTTCATCAAACATTTTTTGCTCGTTAGTTTGAGTAATTAACGCTGCTTTTTTCAATTGTTTATCGCGTAAATGCTCCATCGCTTTCACTTTTTGTCGTTGTTTCATCCAAACGTTTTTACATTGTTCACTGAGGGATTTTGCTTGAACCATAGCAATACGAACTTGCTCTGAAGCATGATCTAACTTAGCAATAAAAGCGTGGTAATGTGTGTACGTTGCACTATCAATACCTTCCATTGAACGTTGACTTAGACGTTTCATATATTCGAGACGATAGTCACTGACACCATTTAAACGAGAAATATTTTGTTGGTGTGCTTGCTCTGCTATTTGCAACTTTTGAGCGGCCTGTGCTTCTTTGTCTTTTTCAAATTTATATAAAATATCAAGTTGTTTCATTAACATAATAGTTAACCTGCTTTATTTTGGGTGGTATTCCCATGGGCTTGAGCTGCCGAGAGTATTTCTTGTAACTGAGCAAGACTTTGATCATAGGAGATCACTTCACGCATTTGTTGCTGTAAAAAAAAGTTAATCACTGGGAGTAAGTTAATCGCTTGATCAATTCTAGGATCATTGCCTTTGGTATAAGCCCCAATAGCAATTAAGTCTTTATTTTGTTGATACAAAGAATACACTTGTTTTAATTGCCTTGCTAATTGCTGATGCTCATCACTGGTCACCATTGGCATAACACGGCTAATAGAGCCTTCAATGTCAACGGCAGGGTAATGCCCCGCATCGGCAAGCTCTCTTGAAAGTACAATATGGCCATCTAAAATGGCCCGAGCCGCATCAGCAATGGGGTCTTGTAAATCATCACCTTCAGTTAATACCGTATAAAATGCAGTAATTGAGCCTTGTCCATCCCCCCCATTACCGGCTCTTTCAACCAATTGGGGTAGTTTTGAAAATACTGACGGTGGATAACCTTTAGTGGCAGGAGGCTCACCGACTGCAAGGGCTATTTCACGTTGGGCTTGCGCGTAGCGAGTCAAAGAGTCAAGCAGCAATAAAACATTGAGTCCTTGGTCACGAAAATACTCGCTCACTTGTACCGCATATTCACAGCCCTTTAGGCGCATTAGTGGTGAATTATCAGCAGGAGCAGCAACTACCACTGAACGTGCTAAACCTTCTTTACCTAAGATATCTTCAATAAACTCTTTAACTTCTCGACCACGCTCGCCCACCAATCCAACGACAATCACATCGGCCGTTGTACCGCGTGTCATCATCCCCATTAAAACACTTTTACCCACACCTGAACCAGCAAATAAGCCCATACGTTGGCCTTTACCAATAGTGATAAAACTATTAATTGAACGGACACCTACATCCAGTGGCTCAGAAATAGCACGCCTTTGCAACGGGTTAATTGGTTTACTGTCTACTTTGTAGTCATCATTAGGTTTTAGTGGACCTTTACCATCAAGCGGATTACCGACACCATCAACCACTCTACCTAATAGATCCATTGATAAGGGCACTCGGCTCTTAGCTGAGATTGGTATAACACGGGCACCTGGGGAAACGCCTTGCAGGCTTTGCTCTGGCATCAAATAGGTAATATCTCGTGAAAAGCCTACCACTTCAGCAACAAAATCACCGTTTGACGTTTCAACTAAACACTGGCTACCGACATCAGCTTTAACACCTACGGCCTCTAAAGTTAAACCAACAACCCGAATAAGACGTCCAGCAACCGTTTTTTTATAAGGATTTATAAACGTTTGCGCAGCTTTTAATCTTTGTGCGAGTTTTACACTATCAACCATATGTTTTTAAACCTTGTTGTACTTTTTTATTTAAGCCAAAGAGCGACTAACAACATCGCCCTTCAACGTCATCAATGGATCAGTTTGAATGGTACAAGGCATTTTCAAGAAATGATTCAAGTACCTGTTTTAACCGAGATTTAACAGCTAAATCAATACTTGATGTGCTGTTTTCAATTTGACAACTGCCCGCGGCCAATTGAGGCGTAGGTAACAAGCGCCAGCCGCTCTCTTTGATAGACTCATCGCCAAATTCTTTTACAATCAGTTTAATGTCATTAGGATTACAATATATTTGTGTTTGCGCTTCTTGGCTTGGCAGTGCTTTTATACCGTCGCTAATAGCAGCGATAATAATATCAGGATTAGTTTTAGTTTCATGCAACACAACGGCCTCGGTTAATTGCACGACCAGTTGTAATAATTGTTCTTCGACATTTTTATCGAGCTTTTCCATTGGCTGATGGAGTTCATTAATCAGACAACGCCATTGGGCCGTCGACTCAGCAATGGTTTCTTTACCTTCGTCAAGACCGGTAATGACCCCTTCTTTGTGCCCTGTTACTATTCCTTCTTGAAGACCTTTAGCTTGACCGTCTTCGTAGCCTTTGGTAAAACCGTCTTCTTTGCCTTGATTAAAACCTTCATTAAACGCCGCCTGACGAATTTCTTCGATTTCTTCTGCCGTTAAAGGTGCAACCTCAACAATGTCTGTTTCCTCTGCCGCTTTATAACGCCAAGGATTCTTTAGACCTAATGCATTGGTTTTTTTTGCTTCTTTTTCAGTTAACGTATTATTTATATTAGGGATATCCCAGATTTTCGCATCGAGCTCATCGTTATCTTCATTGGTGTATTTTTCATTATTCATAATTAACCACTTCAATAACTACTTTATTAATTGATAAGACATGTGATGAAAAATTTCATCAGAAATATTAGACGAATTCATCGCCGCCACTTCCAGACCCTAGCATAATTTCGCCATCGTCAGATAATCGACGAGCAATAGCTAAAATTTCTTTTTGTGCCACTTCGACTTCGCTCACTCTCACCGGCCCCATCGTTTCAAGATCATCGACCAGCATATCTGCTGCACGTTTAGACATATTACTCATGATTTTTTCTTTTAAGGTGTCATCGGCCCCTTTAATAGCCTTCATCAGGGTATCTTGCTGAACATCTCTTAAAATAGTTTGCAAGCCTCTGTCATCAACATCCGCTAAGTTTTCAAAGACAAACATCAAATCTTGAATTTGTTGACTCATCTCTTCATCTTGTTCTCGAATAGAGTCCATCACCGTGCCTTCAATATTGCTTTCAAAGAAGTTCATAATATCAGCCGCTGCTTTAAGCCCGCCCATTTTGGCTGCTTGAGCACCCGCTTGACCTACAAACTGTTTCTCCATAATATCATTTAATTCTTGTAATGCTGCCGGTTGAACTTCTTCAAGGTTAGCAATACGCATCATCAGGTCTAAACGAACTTTATCAGTAAATTGCCCCATAATCTGAGCCGCTTGTTGTGACTCTAAATACGATAAAACGATAGTTTGAATTTGAGGATGCTCATTTCGAATAATGTTTGCTACTTGCTTCGCGTCCATCCATTTTAATGAATCTAAACCTTTAGCACCACCACCCATGATAATTTGGTCAATCAAATTACCCGCTTTATCTTCACCTAATGCAGCGGTTAATGCTTTACGAACAAATTCTTCTGATTGAAAGCCAATGGTGGAGCAGTTTTTAATGTCATCGATAAACAATTTATGAACAGAAGTGATTTTTCCTTGCGTAAAATCACCCATCCCAGCCATCACCATGCCGACTTGCTGAACTTGTTTAGGCTCAAGGTGTTTTAAAACTTGCGCGGCATCTTCTTCTGATAAACTCAGTAATAATATGGCAGATTTTTCAGCACCATTAAGTTTATCAACATCGAATCCTGGCGTAACCGGCTCTAGTTCTTGTGTTTCATCACTCATTCTTGGTTCAACCAACTTTTAACAACTTGAGAGGAAAGTTCGGGCTCATTAGCTACAAGCGCTCGAACCGCTTTTAATACATCTTCATCGCGATGTAAGTCTGGCAGCTGCAAACTACCATCAGGGGCAAAACCTACGGATCCTGCATCAAAATCAGCCGTCAACATGTCCATAGTTTCATCACCTAAATCAATATGACTATCAAGTGATTTATCACCATAATCGTTTGGTGTTTGGTTGGGGTTCATTAAACGTTTGAGCATAGGCTTTATTACCGCAAGAATTAAGATCACGATAACCAAAGCCCCCATAAACAATTTGCCCCATTTAAAAGTTTCTGGCTGTTGATAAAAGGGAATGTCAGGAATCACACCAATATCTCTTTGCACAAACGGTAACGTGATGACTTCTAAGACATCACCTCGCTGTAAATCAAAACCAAGACCCCCTTGTAATAATCGTCGAATACTCGCCAACTCACTTGCCGAACGGGGCACTTGAGTTGTCTCAGCTGTTGATGCGCCATCAACAGGTACACCAAGCTCAGTTAAATAATCAAGACCGACTGATACACTAATACGTCTGATAACACCCGCTTGTTGTTTAGTATGGCTTATCGCCTCATCAAGTTCGTAATTTTTAGTAGACTCTAGGTGGGTTCTTAAAGGCGCATCCCTTTTCTTTGTTACTAAATTATTAGACTTTTCAGGAATGACTGAGTCTGCAGGCGGCTGATTTGATAATGCACCAGGAATACCCCCCAACAAACCACCAAGAGTGCTATTTTCCACCTTCATTTCACTGCGTAACGCAGGTAAGTCTGAATTATAACGACGGGCTGTTTCTTCAATATTGGTAAAGTCCATTGAAACATTAACTTGTGCGGTATAATTACCTAAACCAACAACAGGAATTAACATTGAATCAATTTTGGCTAAATATTCTTGTTCACGTTTTTGTTCAATTTCAAATTCTTTACGTGAACGAGAAGAAATTGAGTCTTGACTGCCTGAATTGAGTAAACGACCATTTTGATCACTAACTGTCACCCTATTGGGTAATAACTCTTGTACCGCAGAGGAAACGATATCAACAACCGCATCAACTTCTTCTTCCGATAACACTCGTCCCCGTTGCATTGTTAAAACTACCGTGGCAGAAGGTGTTTTAGAACGGCGAGCAAAAACATTTGTCCGAGGAATAGCTAACAAAACTTTAGCACGAGATATCGACTTAAGCTGCTCGATAGTAGAGGCCAGCTGTTGTTCACGACCATACTTTAATCGTTCAGTTTCAAGACGTTGGCTAACACCAAAGCCCATATCTTTCATTAATAACTCATTGCCTTGCTCAGGCTCGCCCGATAATCCTTCACGTGCTAATAATAACTTAATACTTTGGTAGTCTTCTATTGGAACTGAAATCGTATTATTTTCTTGATGATAATCGACCTTATTCGAATCAAGAACATCCATCGTTTTGATCAACTGCTCTGTCGGTAATTTACTTAACATTCTATATTCAGATTCATATGCCCATAAAATGATAAATACGGCGATAGCAAAACATATAGCTAACGCCATAATAAGTGTTAACTGTCTTAATACATCGACATTACCTAGTAAGGAAGCTAAACCCGATTTTTGCTCTTCCATATTGGCATCGCCAGCAATGACCATATCGGTATTACCGCCACTAATCGCGATATCATTTAAACTTGTTGTGTCCGCCACTTAACTTCTCCGCTTTACCACTTTTATGTAAACTGTTAAACTTGAATCATTGAATGTCATGAGCTAAATTACACCGGCATACTCATCACTTCTTTATAAGCTTCAACAAATTTGTTTCTCACCTGTACCGCACCGTCGAAAGCTAACCCTGCTTTTGCTGAAGCAACCATAGTTTGTGCTAACGTCACATTACGATCCCCCATTTCAAATGCGGTTTTCAATTGGCCTGCCTCAAGTTGAGTATCACTGACTTTATCAATAGCATCTTTTAGTAAGTTACCAAAGTTATTACTCGAGCCATTAACTGGCCTAATGTCATTGCCTTGCATGTCAATTGGCGAACCAACCTGTACACCAGGAAGTCGATTACCACTAGCCTCTAGCGACATACTTTGCATTTGAGCATATAAAGAGTTGGTTGATATTTCCATAAGGTACACACCTATTGTCAAAATTTTGTTATTAGTGAATGTAACAGTGGTATTGCAAACATAATGCCAAGGAGAGAATTTTTACTCTTTTAATCCGAATTTTACTGGGACTACACTGATTTACTGGCTACGTTAGCACTAATAAAAGATATTGAGTCCTCAAGGTAACTCAACATATACGATAATGGCCTTGATGTTTGACACTATTAATAACCAGTATTACCTCATTAAGCAGGAATATTAATACCACTATCACGCATTTTTGCAATTTTATAACGCAGCGTTCTTGGACTTATACCTAAGCGTTCAGCAACCGCTTTTCGACTGCCCTGACAAGCTAATAACGTATCAAGAATTATTTGGTGTTCTTGTAACTTAAGTTCATTACCTAGCTCACAACCTCTTTTTTCTGCAATATTTTCATCACTACTTAACGGCTGTTCCGTAGCATTAATGCGGTGTGTTTGTCCTTCAGTTGGTAGTGCTGTAGTGATAAAGTTCTCAATAAATAAATCCTCTGAATGGATTAACTCACCACTTTGTAATATCAGCGAACGCTGAATCACATTATCTAATTCTCTGACGTTACCGGGCCAAGGGTAAGCAAGCATCTTACTTCGCGCTGCGGCGCTAAATTCTGGTTCCACATCACCTGTATCTTGGTTGTACTTTGCCACTAGATGTTTCGCTAAAGGAATAATATCTTCAGGGCGTTGCGCTAAGGGTAACCACGTTAGAGGGAAAACATTCAAACGGTAATATAAATCTTCACGAAACATACCGGTTTTAACTGCGGCTTTGAGGTTTCGATTAGAGGTTGCAATGACCCTCACGTTAAGTTTAATGGTTTTTCTCCCCCCTAAACGTTCGACTTCTCGCTCTTGCAATACCCGTAAAATTTTAGCCTGTAGACCCAGATCCATTTCGGTGATCTCATCAAGTAAAATGGTGCCACCTTGAGCTTGTTCAAACTTTCCTGGGCACGCTTGAATAGCGCCAGTAAAAGCGCCTTTTTCATAGCCAAATAGTGTCGCCTCTAGCATATTTTCAGGAATAGCCGCACAATTAATCGCAACAAAAGCATGCGCGGCACGGGCTGAATGATGATGGACATATTGGGCTAATACTTCTTTACCAGATCCGCTAGGGCCAAGCACCATGACAGATGCTTCCGTCGAAGCGACTTTTTTGGCTAAGGCTAGCAACTCAATACTTTTCTTATCAGCAACAATTGGGTTGTTTTTATTGACCACTTTTAATGGTAAATACTGGCTCACCATATTTAAAAGTACTTCAGGAGCAAAAGGTTTAGCCATATAATTACAAGCACCATCACGCATCGCTTGGACGGCATCATCAATGGTACCGTAAGCCGTCATCAGTAATACCGGTATGTTTTTAGCTTGATTTTTTATACTTCGGAGTAATGACAAACCCGACATACCACCCATTTGGACGTCACTGACCACTAAGTCAACCGCGTGCTTTTGTAAGTGCAGTAAAGCAGCCTCACCCGAGTCAGCGTCAATACACTGATAACCCGCCAATAATAATGTATCAACTAAGGCTTCTCGTAACCCCGCGTCATCTTCAACAACGAGTATTTTACTTGTGCTCATAGACCACTCCCCTGGGTAATATCGAAAGCAGTCTTTTTATCTTGATCATCAGTGGAACATTTAGTCTTATTGGGCTCATCGCCTCTGACCTTAAATAACGGGAGTTTGATACAAAAATGAGCTCCCGTGCCAGTGCTATTTAGTAACCTAACTTGTCCTTGATGAGCTTCAACAACCGACTTAACTACCGATAAACCTAATCCTGTGCCTTGCATTTTTGAGGTGTAAAAAGGTTCGAATATTTTTTCAGCCAATTCAGCAGGTATGCCACTGCCATTGTCTTCAACACTAATATAGGCAAAGCTGCCAAAACATTTTGCCTGAAGATTAATCTCAGCGTTATCTTTTATCACTTGTAAACTGTTGTGAATTAAATTTTGAATAGCCCCTTCCAGCGCATTTTTATTGCCTAAAATCTGGCAATCATCCTGACAAATGTTCACAGTGACTTTGGCCTGCGCTCTGACAATTAAAGCGTCCATATTGGCAACAGCATCGTTAACAACACTATTTACCGATAACTCAGTAATCACTTGCTCTTTACCACTTTTAGAAAACAACAACATGTCATTAACTTGCTGCTCTAAGTCTTTGAGGCGTAAAAAGAGCTTATCTTGAAAACTTTTTCGTGAAACCTCATTGAGTTTGGTATTATTTAAATTAGCGCTATAAAGCATCGCTGACGACAGAGGTGTTCTTATTTGATGGGCAAGCGTTGAAACCATACGACCGAGTGAGGATAAACGCTGCATCTGGCCTAATTTATCTTGTAATAATCTGGTTTGTGTTAAATCGGTGATCATAATTAATTGACCGGGTTGATCACCTAAGGCGCTAATCTCAAGTTTGACGCGGCGACCATCTTTTAACGATACTTCATGCCAATCATCCGCACGGGGATCAAAAGATCGTTTAATCACGTTATTCCAAGCCTGGCCTAAAATAGGTTCATCGAGTAACTGACTGGCCATTTTATTAACCTTAGTCACAATACCATGACCATCAAGGATCACTAAGCCCGTAGGCATGACATCAATGAGTTGATCGTTTTGACTGCTTTGTTGACGTAATAATGTCAGTTCGCCTGGAAAGGCTTCGTACTGTAAGGAATAATCTTTATCGTCATGGATTGCTGGCTGAGCATTGGCTGAATGTTCATCAAGGCCATTAATATACAACGCCGTGCTTGGTGGTTTATTTGTTTGGTTTGTTTGAAAAAAACTAGCAGAAATAGACTGTAATGCAATGGCCATGGCATACTTACTCAATTAGAAAAACTACTCAAGATAAAGCATTTAGCATGCCAAAAAAAAGAAGTTAAAAATCAGTAAGTTAATCAAACTAATTCAATAGAAAATCGTCATTATATTGGCGTATTTTTTTCTGTGCAAGTAAAAAAGATAAAAGTCAGCTTCAATTAACGCTCTTTCTGCAGGTCATATTTACGCATTTTTTCAACCAGTGTGGTTCGTCTCATCCCTAAAAGTTCAGCAGCACGGGCAACAACCCATTCCTGTTTATTCAGTGCTTTGGTAATTAATGTTATTTCTAACTCTGCGAGATAACTTTTAAGTACAATACCTTCATCGGGTAAGGTATCAACTGGGCTTGATTGCACAGCAGATGCCGCAAAAGCCTCATCAAATTGAGAGATGTTAGTTACCCTGTTCACTTCGCTATCCTCATCAAAACCAGCAAAGAGTTCATTAATGCTGTCTTGCTCTTGCAGTTCCTCTGGGTATCGAGGGCTATACTCTTCTACCTCTACATGCTGATACTTGTGTGGGAGTTGAGCAACGTCCACAATTTGATCGCCATACATAATTAACATGCGCTCAATAAGGTTAGACAATTCACGAACATTGCCAGGCCATGGATGCTCAAGCAGTGACTCAATAGCTTTTTCAGTAAAACGCACTGTTCTGTCTTGCTCATGCTTAAAGCGAGTCAGTAACTCTTTTAACAAGAAGGGAATATCTTCTTTGCGTTCTCTTAAGGCTGGTGTCTTGATAGGAAAAACATTTAAACGATAAAATAAGTCTTCTCGAAAGCGCCCCGCTTTAATCATCTCTTCTAAATGTTGATGGGTGGCTGCAATAATACGGACATCAGCTTTAATACTTTTAGAACCGCCAACACGTTCAAAAGTACGTTCTTGTAATACCCGTAGGAGTTTCACTTGCATCGGCTGGGGCATATCACCAATTTCATCTAGAAAAAGTGTGCCACCTTCTGCTAATTCAAAGCGACCTTTACGGGTAGATATTGCCCCGGTAAACGCCCCTTTTTCATGACCAAACAATTCACTTTCTAATAACTCGGCAGGTATAGCACCACAGTTAATGGGCACAAACGTGCCTTGAGATCGATCTGATAAATTGTGAATATTACGAGCAACAACTTCTTTACCAGTACCTGACTCTCCTAACACCAAAACGGTAGCAGGGGTTTCCGCCACTTGTTTAATTAAAAAGCGCACCTCGTTCATCAGATGACTCGCACCGACAAGCGAGCGAAATAAAAAACAGGAGTTTAACTTTTCAATTTTTTTAGGAAGTTTATTATGGTATTGATGACAATGATGAATTGACTCAATTAATTGTGCGTAGTTCAATGGTGTTGATAAAGAACCGATAACATTGACATGATTATCAAGCATACTCGCATCAAGCACATCATGTAATAAAAAAGGCGTTTTAGGGTTAGCTTTAACCAAAGTACTAATCGATGAACAAAGCTCGCCATTAAGTATCACAGTGACGATGTTATCCATATTTGTTAAAGCATCGCTGACATAATCCATTGAACAATGATAAAATTGCTCGCCAACAAAAGAAAGTACTGTGCTCAGTTGCTGGCTTCTTATGACGTCATTATCAACGAATAAAATTTGTTTTTGACCTTTACTCAATGTCTTATTACTCATATTACTTCTTCGCCACGGCTAATGAGTGACTGTGATATACTGTATACCATATATACTTGTTATGCCTACTGTAGGCAACAGATAATTGACACTATTCGTCATTTATTTGTCATCTGCCTATTTATTAGTGAAAGTATTATTAATATTGACAATATTAGGTGGCAAATAACCCGTTTAAAATTTATATTTCATAATTGGCATAAAAAAAGCATGTGAACTGAATAGAATTATTTATCACTCAATTTCATCCAAAGTAGGACAATAAAATGCTAATCATCAATGGCACCGCTACATTAATGCATGATACTGAAGAATTCACTCGGGGCACTCGACATCAGTTTAATATGTTCTCAAAGGAAATGCCTTTTGAGCAACAACTGACACAAATAGAAGCGTATTTAGTGAAACGCGGTTGGGACAATATTAAAATATTAAGTAATGGTGTCATTAATCATGCTGGGGAAATCACCCATAGCGTTTTAAAGCAAGCTTACCAAAAAGCCAATGACGAAGGCTTTGCCGTCACCATAAATAATCAAGCGTTAACTTAGTAAATATCTATTCTCAATTTACCGTCAACTAGGAGGCATCCATGACACATACTTCACTTAAAAAGTATCAACAAACTAATAAGAGCAGTGCCGAGCATGGCTCGCCATATCGACTTGTTGCCATGTTATTTCAAAAGTTACTTGATAACATTGCTACCGCTAAAGGGGCTATATCACAGGGGGATTTTTCAAAAAAAGGCGGTGAAATATCAAATGCTATCGCAATTATTGGCGTGCTAGAAGGATCGTTAGATTTTGAACAAGGCGGTGAAGTCTCAACTCACTTAGCAGCACTCTACCAATATTGTTCAGAGCAGCTACTTTTAGCGAGCACGCATAATGATATTGATAAACTCGAAGTGATCATCCAAGTTCTTTTACCGATAAAAGCCGGTTGGGACTCAATTCCCTTTGAAAACCAAAATCAGGTTGGCTTTAGTGATCGCTAACGTAAAAGCATCACTGGTTAACATTAATGATGTCTCACGGCAGTTGCTGTCGTGTATGCTTAGTGCGCAAAAGGTGAGCCAAGAAAAGACTTACGCAAAAGAGCGTCCCGCAGACGTTAATCCGGTAACAGATAAGAGACTTACCGAGCTCTTGTCTAAAAGAGAAGAGTTAATTAAGGATTTGTTTAAACAAAAGACAACTAAAGATATAGCGCTGGAGCTTACTTTGGTCAATGAAATGCTCGCCCTCGATGCTGAATTAGCCAGTAAGTCTCAAGCATGTAAGCAAGCCTTAGCAGAACAAGTGCTGCAATTAAAAAAGAGTGTTAAAGTAACTCAGTCTTATCAAGAATATTAGTGTTCAAGTGATAAAGAGGGCTTATACGGTATTAGTTTGGACTTAACGACTAATATTTTACGCTTAATGCTGTAACGCTTTATCTAGCTGTCACAGGTAAAAGCGTATATATTTTATACAATACACGTTACAATTTCATTACTCGGTGAAATAGCAAAGCAACCACATTGAGCAATCGTGTCTTTTATCAGTAAGGTCGAGGTCCATTATGACAACTATAAACCCATTAACTGCCAGTCCGAATATGCAGCCTAATTCGGTCGCTAGTCAGGCACCTAAAACCAGCTCAGCCGAATTACCAACGAGAGAAAAACCAATACCTCCTGAGGTGGGCGTTTATGCTAATGGCTTACTTGAAATATCATCACTTGGCCTCAAAAAACAACAAATAGAAACCCAGGTAGACGCTTCAATAAAGCCGAAAGAGCTTGCTGATGAGGTGATTAATATAAGTTCAACCATTGGACGGCTTAGCTCAGTCGGTAATTTAAGCCATAGCCAAGCAACAAGCCTTTACAATAAAATTGCTCGCTTGTTATAAACGCTAAACGTTCAACCGCTTCAGATTAGCTCAATCAATACAGCGTTTACCACACCTGATTTTACTGGTTACTAATTATTGTCTCTGACAACACCCGGCATATTTTCAAGTTGGTTCATCAAATAATTACTGGTAGAGTTTAAGCCAGCAACAATTAAATCCATCGCATTGTATTGCGCATATAAGCGCGCTTCTAACGACTCAATTCGAAGACCAAAGGCTAGGCGATCATCATCTAACCGCTCTAATTGACTGTTTCGACTGTCGATACGGTTTTCAATAATACCGTCCGTGTCGGTGTAAAAGTCGGTTAGTGTTTTAAGGGCGCTGGCAAAACCTTCGTTAGACTCGCTGCCAACAAAAAACTGTTGCACACCACCAACATCACTGTCAATAAAGTCATTTAAGTCATCAGTATCTAACGTCAACACACCGTAGCGATCACTGCGAACACCCAACTCTGATAAAGACAAACTATTGCCATTGCCGCTATCAAAAGACTGACTAAGCTCTTGACGTAATTTACCCATAAGACCCCGTAACAAAGAGTCACCGGCTAATGGCCCGGCGCCGTTTTCACCCGAGGTACCTAATTTTTTACTTAATGCGTATAATTCATTGTAACTTTTAACAAAACTTTCTACGCCTGATGCTATGTTATTGTTATTCTCACTAAAACTAATTTGGCTGCTGGTGTCATCGATAGCGTGTATTTTTTTGGCGGTGATATCAATACCATCAATCACGTTTATAAAGTCATTGGTGCTATTGGTGACGACAAGTGTGCCGTCTATCGTAATTTGAGCATCAAGTGCCACCGCCACTTGGGTTAAATGGCTATTAGCTGCATCGGGGTCGGTGACATCATAAGCAAGGCGAGATAAACCGGCATTGTTAACATGATCACCATCACTGTCAGTAACCGTCGTGGTTATGGCATTAGCCACACCCGTTGTTTTACTGGTCATCATCAAACGTTCACCGGTATCATCGGTGACGATAGTAGCAATAACGATGTCATTAACAACGCTATTATTTATCGTATCTCGAATGTCACTTAAGGTGTTGGTCGCTGAGACTTCAATGTCAAAGTTACTGTCTGCAACGGCAATAGTTAAGGTCCCCGCACCCACCGCATCGCTACTTTCAAAGGCACCAGAAACTACTTTATGCGCTTGAGCTAAGGCATCTACTTTTATCGCATAATTACCTAGCTGGGCTTCTTTGCTGGCACTCAGATCAACAAAACTGTCTGCGCCGCTGCTGGTGCGCAATTGATAATTATCAGCGTCGGCCAAACTCTCAATAGAATCGGTAACGCTTTCCAATGCCGACTTTAATGCGCCAATGGCAGAGATATCG
>Ga0307489_10000114_pt1 | contig 40779 bp, 33 predicted proteins | sample SB12metaG_FD_202247 | JGI IMG/M metagenome (GOLD analysis project Ga0307489, IMG submission 202247) | Sea-ice brine microbial communities from Beaufort Sea near Barrow, Alaska, United States - SB 1.2 | ecosystem: Environmental > Aquatic > Marine > Coastal | place: USA: Alaska | collected... | reverse complement strand
TCTATGGCTTTGGCTGAAGAATTCGGCGAGCCTCTTTGGTGCGTTGGTACTGGTATGCGTAATACTCACCTTCGTGCTATTGCTCCTACCGTTAGTAATAGTAAACTTAGTGGAAATGTCTCTCCTGGCATTGAGCCTTGGGCTGCTAATGTATTTACTGAGCAAAGCGCTAAAGGTACTTTTATCAGGAAAAACCCGACGCTGGTTAAGCTTCTTCGAAAGCATAAACTCAATACTGAAGAAGTGTGGGGAAAAATTCTCAAAGATGGAGGATCTGTTCAAGGACTGAAACAGTTAGATAAGATAATGTTAGGACCGTACAATGATATACCAGCTAAAAACGTATTTAAAACGTTTAAAGAGATTAATCAATTAGAGCTAATCAATCAAGCAGGTATACGACAACAGTACATAGATCAAAGCGTAAGTTTAAACTTGGCTTTCCCTAATGTTGCCACACCTAAGTGGATTAACAAAGTACATTTTGAGGCTTGGAAAAAAGGTATTAAAACTTTATATTATACCCGGACTGAGTCAGTATTAAGAGGTGATATTGCTGAACAAGCAATGGATGAATCGTGTCTTAGTTGCGATGGCTAGTAATCAAAGAAGGGGACCTCAAACGAGATCCCCTTCGGGTTACAGGAACTTTTGGGTATGGTACGCCCATTTTTTATTTGTCCCTTATTTTACCATTTTACTTTGTCAGCCCAATAAGCTGCGCTCATTTTACCTTTTTTAATGTTTTTAGCATGCCTAGCCTTAAAGCTAGATCTTCTCGCTTTAGACTTAGGGTCTGTTTTCTTACCCGCAGTACTCACACCTTGTTGACCAAACCTAATAATTTTTTCTGTTCCACCTGAACAAGCTTTAACTATATGTGATTTAGTTTTATGACTAGGAGTTTTCTTAGGAGAGTTACATTTAAGTGATTTTTTATCTATAGCCATAATTATCTTCTATATACTTTATCTTCTATTTTGTCTAAACGAATATTTTGCTCTTTAATGTGATCTTCTAAAAACAAAATCTTTTGATCTATTAATTCATGAGATTTAGTAGGGGGCAGTTTTTTAGCTACCTCTATCTCTTGTTTATTAAGCTCTATTTGCTTAGTTAAAGTAGAGTACGTCATTGTAATTGATATTATCCCACCAATAACAAGTATCATCGTTTTTAAATCAAAGTGTAAATCGGGCTTCCCATCATTATCAAGATCAATACCAACTGATTTTTTCATTTTACTTATTTTAAATAATTAATCTTTACTTCTATTAATAGGCTTAGCATAGTCAATTCTTGAAATTGATTTTCCTGAACCTGGGCTATATGTAGTTCCTCCTCCTTTTGGTGGTGGTACTTTTATTTCATTACTTGACCTAGTGCCTACAGAACTAGATACACCCCTGTTATCAGGGTATCTAAACATATACTGATTACCGTAGTATGGGTTGTAATAAGGTTGATAGTATGGTCTACTATAAACAGGGTAAAAATTAATATATTGATTAGGTCTTATCTTATCGATAGCAACTAATATTGTATCTCCTTCCATTGTTACAGCAACTACATGACTAGCAACTGGTTGCTTTGTATAGGTTCCACAACCTATTACAAGTAATAATAATACTAATAATTTTTTCATTTTTTTATTTTGTAGGTTTACAATCAGGTACCATTTTTTTACCTTTCTTTTTAAAGGTAGGCTTACCTTTTACAATGTTACTGTAGCCTTTCCAGCAAGTAGTTTTTTTCTTTGCAGCTCCGAAAATCATATTATTTTATATTTAGTGTGATTATTTTCTTTATAAGCTTTTAAACATTTATTTCTATTGTCTTCATCAGACACGTAGCTTATATGTATCCAATTAGGTTGTGTATCAGTTCCAAATTCCCATATCATCTGATCAAAGTTTAAATTTTCTTTAATCCAATTGTACATTTCTGCATTTGTTTTACAACCGTAAACATCATCAATATCCATAGCTTGACCCTTGCAGTGTTGACTGGACGAAGCTCCACCTATTTTATCATTAAGCCCTGCTGATCTAAAAAATGAGTTAATTTTTATAGGTCCATCAACCCATTTTCTTAATGGTTGAAATATTTTCTCAGCTAATAATTTCATACACTCTGTTTGTGAAGGGCTAGGTGTATTATCTATTCGCTCTCGCTTAGCTGTGCTAGAATGTATACCTTCGGCATAGGTTATGTTTTTACTTATGTTTTCCATAAAGTTACTATTTAAAAGCTTCTTCAAATTCTTGTTTTTTTTGTAAATACTCTATGTATTCGTCAGCACTTAGACTGTTTAAATATTTTTGAAATTTTTCTTTCTTTTTTCTTTCTCTAGTGGCTTTAGCTTTTATTTTACCTTCTTCTTTTCTTTTAGCTTTTCCTTCAACTTTTATTTTGTCACCTTCTTCGTTTTTAGCATTAACATCCCAAGTTCTATAACCCATAGCTAAAGCTATTCTTTGGTATATCGTATTCCTTGCGTCTAAAGCTTCTGTAATTGCATTGACTTCCGCAACTAATCTATCTAAAGGGATGTTTGCCACTCCTGATGCAATATCTCCTATCACTTGATAAGATGGACTTAAATTAAATTTACCATCTATAGTTACGTCAAAACCTCTTTCAGCTATTACATCTCTTTCAAAAGTTTTAGTTTTTATACCACTATATACTTTTCTAAGCTTTGAACCTAAAGGCGGTGATAAATTAGCTGCTTCAATAATTGTATAAGCATGGTCAGCTGTAAACCCCTTGGCTTCTTCATATTGATACCTTCTTATTACATTTTTTACAGTGGATATTGCTGCTCCAGCAATTCCTGAACCTCTTAAGATGGTATCTATCATACCATGAATTACTCTTTCTTGTTTTTTGCTAATAATTACTCCATAAGCATCCATTTGCTCTTTTTCTGTTAACTCATCATCATCCTCTTCAAACCCTGGTATTAAAGCAAATAAAGCATTTTGTAGTGTAGAGAATATTAAATTTTGGATAAACCCGTAATAAACTATTTTTGACATGCTTGTTTTGGCATCACCTCTGTTGTTAACTAAATCTAACGCAGCTTTTTTCATTAATCGGGTATACTGCATAGGTGTGTTTTGAAAAGCTAATAGAAATCTACCAAGCACACCAGCTTGCTGAGACGATATAAGCATTGGATCTGCTGATTGCTGAGACTCATCAGATATTAAAGAGAAATCTTCAAAAGCTTTTGCTTCAGCATCAGCTTTACTAAAACCTTGTTTTACATAAGTGTTCGTTCTATTTCTATACATAGAAGCACCACCTGTAGATATTGCAACACTATCTGCTATTTGTGTAAATGTAAAACCGTATTTTAATAATATACTTATAAAAGCTTGTGTTTTATTTGTCGCACCTTTAACCGCTGCCGCGATCTCAGCTTCATTAACATCACCTTTTAAGCCCGATCTACGTTGTTTTAATTTATCTGAATTAAATAAATAAACAACATCTTTCCAAAACTGAGGTTGGTTTGAAAATGCCGCAGCTGCCATCATAGGATTATTATCACTCCAATTTATAAAGTTTACCGAAGAGATTAATTGTAGCAGTGCAGATCTTCTGTTAAAGAACATGATAGCACCAATAGAGTTGTTGACCCAATTATTCCATTTATTAACAATTCTATCATTTGTACCGCTAGTTCTGTTTGTACCATTTTTCATTCTAAAGATAATATTCTCTAAAGACTCTCTTACTCTAGTACCATAAACAGCTTCAATTTTAGTTAAATTTTCATTACTAAATATTACCTCTACATTTTCATTGAATTCATTAAGATATTTATTTCTATTAATCGATTTAGTTAAAGAGTCTAAGTCACCTAATATAGTTCCACCACTCCAGTGTTGACTAGGCTCTACATATGTTTCACTTTTTGTTATAGCTTGTACACCATCTGCAAAAGCGGCTAAATTAGAATCTTCTCTTATTATTTTACTTAATTCAGCTTGATCTCTTTTTGATATTCCAGGTATTTGATAACCCGCCTTATCCCAAAGATAAACTCTTACAGCTTCATCATGTGTAAACTCTGTTCCTTCTATTTTTTTTCTTAGTAATCTTTTGATTTTTGGGAAACCGGCTACTAAGCCTCTATAATCGTTTGAAACTTGTTGTCTAGCTGTTTCCATAGCTGAAATACCTCGAGTATAGGGTAGAACTAAACTTTTATTAAAAAACTCCATGTCAGCCTCTCCTTTTTTACCAGATCCAGAAAACATATACATTGTTAGTCCTCTAAAATCTTCAGCTGATGGTGGTATAAAAAAGTTCCATCGTTTTTTATTTTTACCTAATCTTTGAGCGACTACTTGAGAATATCTTTTTTCCGCTGCAACACCTTTATTTCGTTCAATCATTTGATTAAACTCGTCACTTAAGTTTAAAGAAAACTTCGCTCTAGCTTGTTGAACTTTAGATTTAACGTCTAACACATCTAAAACGTCTTTAACTGCTTTAACATTTTTAATAGCATCATCAGTGAAATAAAAATCATTATAACCTTCAGCAAATTTATTAATCATCCAATCTGCTTTAGCTTTTCCCGTCCCATCTTCTAATCCAGTTATATTTTCAATAGGAATATTTAAACCAATCGATGCTAAAAATTGCTGTATTGGTTGAGCAGCATTTTGAGGTCTTGCTGTTAACACGAAAATGTCTTCAGAACCTCTAGTTTCTTGTATTTTTTTAGCTACATTAAAAAGCGGTCCTTTTTTTCCTTCTACGACTTTACTAAATTCTGTGAAATCCCAAACAACTCCTTGGTTTTCCATTGATGCAGCGTCTTTAGCGAATTCTGTTGCGGTTAATTTACCTTTTGTACCATCAGGCATTGTGTAAAGAACCTTTGAATTACTTCTAGCTAGCGTGTCATCAAAATCAAACACTCTTATCTTTTTAACAGTTAAAGAGTATTTACCCGATCTAGCGTTGTCCATCGCTATGTCAGCGTTGTTTTCTTGATCAACTATTGTTTGAGAGTTTGGCTTAAATACTGGAGACATTTTCTCTTCATAATAGTCTTGAAAATCTTGACCCTTTATATCTGGTTTACCTGTTTCAGCATCTATTTCGTATGATTCTAATGCATAAGGAATTTTACCTTTAGTAAATCTATTAAAATATCTTTTCCACCAAGTTTGATCACCTGGAATATAGTTAGCTAACATTATAGAACTAAAACCAGTGTCTCTTAAAACATTATCCATTTCAATTATGGGTATAATAGTAACCCTATAGTCGTCAAACAATAAATCTAAATTTATTTTTTTATTCTTATTAATCTTAGAGTCATATAAATACCATAAAACAACTCTAGCTGGTAAAGCATGCTCGTACCTATAATTAGCTTCTGTTCTAAGCACTCCTTTTTTAGTGTACATCTTGTCGCCAACTTTTAAATCACCCGTTAGATCTTTTTCTACATCTTTAGCTGTAGCAAGCTTAGGTTTTTTTAAATCTTTATAACCCATAACAGTTGATTTACCCCATACCGGAGCCGCTAATCTAAGAGCGCTATCAGAACTTGCATTCATTGTGGCTAATATTAAAGCAGTCAGATTATTGTCTGTACCTTTAGAGGGTAGAGCATCCATCACTACTTCAACAAATTGCCTAGCTAATTTAGCATCCGCTTTGTCTTTTGCTATTTGCTTTTCCGAAAGCCCTTTAAGATGTTTTACTTGAACAACAGCACTTGTGTTTATATCAACCTTAATAGGCGGAGTTTTTCCATCTTTAAAAGTTATTTTTTTATTGTTAATACTTTTAACATTAGGAAAGTTTATTTCACCATCTACATTTTCACCTAATATTAAATTTTTTAAAATATCTTCATTGGCTTTTCCAAACAAAGAAGGTCTATTACTATCCTTGTTATGCTTAATTAATTTTGAATCAGTACCGGGTTCAATCATATAACTAGCGAAAAAGCTAGAGCCTTGACTAAATGTCACAGGGGCAAAAGCCACTAGCATTTCTAACGCTTTATTTCCATGCTTTTCAACTGGGAATTTTTTCTTTAAAGCTTGAACAACATTTCTAACGACAAATTCTCTACCCTTTAAAACAAGATTTAAATCCCTTAACATTTGGGCAATAGACATATCTGCTCCACTAAATTCTACAATAGTTTGGTTAATATCTTTAGCTTCAACAATATCTTCTAAGTACTGCACAAGAGATTTAGTGCTTCTAAACACTTCCATATCAGCTTTATCAACTGGTGACAATAATCTACTAAACTGTAAAGATATATTTTTATGTTCATCTTCTGTATACGATGCTCCATATATATTCTTGTGAGCTCTTAAAACTTTAGCAGATGTTAAACCATTTGCTCTTAAATCTTCAATAGCTGCATAAAATTCAAATCTTTTATTTGTCCAATTTTCAAATTGTTGTGGGCTTAAGGTTGCTAGACTATTTTTAATACCTCTTCTTTCTACATCTAAATTAATTTGAGCTTCAAAATTACTTATATCTGTTAGCGCTCCAACAAGATCTTGTCTTTCTTTAAACAATTCTTTTATAACACTGGTTTCTTTTTGAATTTCCTCATTAAAAACATCTAAACCTATTTCTTGAACCAACTGCTTAGCTAAAGCTTCTGTTGGTGCAACTTTTACTTTATTGTTTATACCATCTATATATTTACCTTTAAACTGAGCTAAAGGTATTGCATTTTTAATATTAGGAATTCTTCTTATTTTTTGTAAACCAGAAGTTGATCCTTGAAAAGGACCACTTTCTGTAGAGCTCCATATATCTACATCTCCTTTAGCTTTACCTTTCTTTTTACCTTTCCATCCAGGATATTTAACCCAACCTTCACCAACAATATATTTTTCAATAGCTTGTGGAAAAGCTTTACTTAAATAACTTGTAGTTAATCCACCAGATTGTAACAAAGATGTATAATTTTCTGATAAAAACGTTTCAAATTCGTTTATCGTTTTATTTCTTCCACCTATATCATCTATTACTTTAGCGTATAAGTTTTTACCATCAATAGTTACATTTTGTAAACCCTTACTTAAATTACTTATTAATTCAGATTTTGATTTTATTGTGGAAGCTTTATTCATAGCAGGTTGTTTGTATTTAACCTCTTTTTCAACTCCCTTTTCAATGTTATTAAGTAAAGATTTTTTGTTCTTAGATTTAATAGTGTTTTTTAAACTAGATAAAGTTTCGCTAGATTCTTTTGCTTGTCTTTCTGTAAAGTCCTGTGTATTATCCAGTGTTCCTTGAGCTTCCTTAGAGGTTTCTACATTGACTCTAGCACCTTGTTCTGCGCTTGGAATACCAAATTCATTTTTAGCCCAAGCATTTGCTCTTTGCATACCCGTGTTGGCCATATATTGACCGAAAGAAGCTTTACTAGCATCAAAACCTAACGCTATAGTATTAAGTATTTGTTTAGCATCGTCAACCCATTTTTTTCTACCACTTTCATCACCTTTGCTGCCAATAAACTTTTCTCTTATATTTGCAGGTATTGGTCTACCAAATCTACTCCAGGTTCTGTTAGCTACTTTATCAACCATCGTTTGAACTTGCTTTTCCGTGATAGGTGTAAAGTTTTCTACACTTTTATTTTTTTCGTTTATTCTATCAACAACAGACTGTGGACTCACTGATCTTTTTCCACCAGATTCTCCACCAAACTTATCAATACCTCTTTGTACAATCTCTCTTAATTTACCTTTACGAGCAGCAGCATTGTTTGCCACAATATAGTCAAAAGCTTTTTGAGGAGAACTCATATTTTCTCCTTTACCAAATAAAGTATTTAATGTTTTGTTTAATAAATTAAATTTTTCTTGTTTTTCATAATTAGTACCGCCTTCAAACCTTGATTCTTCTGCAAAAAGTAGAGTTTGAACTTCTCTAGCATACTCGTCTTTATATTTATCTGAATTAATATTCCACTCCCCTTTGCCCATAAATTTAACAGCTCTCAAAGCTTTTACTTGAATCATTTTTAAAGTAATATCTTCTGTTTCACTCATGTGTTTATGAAGATTGTCTACAAACTGTTTCCCTCTTTTAGATAAGACAGCATCACCGCTTTTATCTAAAGTATTACCAAAAAATTTGTCATCAATAATATGATTGATTTCATGGACTATAACTGTTCCAGCTTGAATATTGCCAGTGTCCTCAAAATACTTTTTAGAAACGTTATTAACAATAAATTTCCCATCTGGCGTAACAAAACCGTTTGTTTTAAATGACTTACCATCTATTACTTTGTCTTGTAAAGATTTGTTAATAATTGTATAATCTTCATCAGTAATTTCTTTGTCTTGTAACATTCTATTAAGCTCTTCTTGAAGGTTTCCGTCAGGAGCTTCTATAAGTTTTAAATCATCAAAGTTTTTAACTATTTCTTTTGCACTATCAGCTTCGCCTAGAATAGTAGTTAAATTTACAGTACTAAAAGCAATTTCCCTTCCTCTAATTTCAAAGTATTGTTGTTTTTTATTTTTTAGTTTTGGGTTTTCTTTAATTTTTTTATTCCATTCATTAATAAAAAACTCATTTTGCTCAGCTTTAGCAGTATATGTATTACTAATATTGTTTCTTATTTTTTCTAAAACTAATCCAATTTTACCTCTTTCGCTAGCTTTGTCAAATTTAGAATCCCCTTTTAATTGGTCAGCAGTTATCTCATAAATACCTTTATATTTTTTGCGCTTCCCATCTTTAAACTCAGGTTTGTAATTTTTAGACTTTCCATTTATTTGGTTTATAACGCCTTGGTAATTCTTTTCTGAGTTTCTTATAGAATTTATTTCACTTTCTACAGCAGCTAAATCATCTTCGAAAGCCTTTTTTTGATTAGCATTTAGTTTTGATTTATATTGACCTATAACTCTGTTAACATTTTTACCATCACTTTTAACCCCAGCTTGAGTATATAGATTATCTTTAATTATTTTTAAAGCTAATAAAGATTGCATTTTATCTCCTAAAGCCATTACATCAACTCCCGCTTCACCACTTAAATCACTTAAAGCTATGTTATGTTCTGCTAATGTTAAAAGAAAAGGAGCTCTATCTTTATCGGTTTTAGCTAAGTTTAAAGATTTTAAAACATTAACTATTTTTCCATTATGATATTCCCCAGCTGCTTTTCTAATGTCTTCTGACATGCTAATATTAGTCAAAGCGGAATACGCAACCGAACTGTTTGATGTACCTGCGGTTATAATAGTTGTAATAGCTGTATCATCTAACTGACTTAAATCAAAATTTCTGTTTAATATTAATGTTTCACTAAAAAGTTGAGTACCTCCATATATTAATTCTTCTTCTACTACTTCAGAAGCAAGTCTTTTTGTATAATCTATTCCAAACAAACCTGCATTTTTCCAAGCACTGTTTTTTACAAGATTAGTTACAGCTAAGGAACCTGTAGACTTTCCAGCTACATCGTCTAAAAACTTTAAAGTGTTATTACCGCTACCAATCATAAAAGTAATTCCACCTTCAATAGCAAAAGTCATAGCTGATGCTCCTAAAATTTGGGCTTGAGTTAAATCATTGTAGGCAATAGTTTGATTAGCATCTGCCATACCTTCTGTATACTCAAGAGCACTGACTAGCCCCTTACTATAAGCATCTTTTAAGAATTTAACTTGATCTTTAGCTTTAGCAACTAACTCTGTGCCAAGTGTTAGATTTCTATATATATCTGCACCTGCCGTTGTACCAAAAGTAGTTGCTACAGCAGCTTTAACCGCTGTCGTGCTTAAAAACCCTGTAGCATTACCAGCTGCACCAGTAGCCACCGCTAAAATAATATTAGGCATTTGTTGAGCTAAAGTTCTACCAGCAAATTCAAAACCACTCCCTAAACCATCATTGTATGTTCCCATAGTTTGATATAATTCAGCGTTTTTATTTATTTGTCTTTGCTCATCTATAGCGTATTCATTACCTGAGAGAGTTGGTATTGCTAACAATATACCTTTACTAGCTTGGTAAAAATCGTTAACCATTAAAGCTCCAGCGTCATACTCTTTATTAGCTAACTTAAGGATCATTGAAGAATCTCTAAACCTAATGTCATTAGCTAACTCCTTAGCTTCTTTTAATGTATAGTTTTCTTTGGTTTTAGGATTTACAGATTGTGTCAAATTTTCTATAAGACCTTCTTTACTTCTTTCTTTTTCTTCTTTATTTTCTTTTACATTTTTATTAAAAGAAATTATTGTATTTAAATAATTAGAAACAGATTGACTTCTTTCTTTATTTAATTTAAAAGCAGTTGTTTCCCATTTAAATAAATCAACTTGTAATTCATCATAAATAGTTTGTTCTTTTTCAGTTAATTTTTTAGTTGGCTTTAAAGAATAGAAAAGCTCTTGATTATCGCCTATTGTAACATTAAAGTCAACAGGTAAATTAGGGTTACTTTTAAATGTTTCAGCAACTATCTCAGCTCCTAAATTAACAGTTTGTTTTAATTTTTCATCAACTTCTTCAAACCCATTTTTAAAAGCTTGTAAATTATCATCAATGATCTCGTCTTTTTTACCTTTTAACAAAGCACCTAGTCCTGTCATAAAAGTATTAAATGGAATCATTGAAACGTTACCATTTGAATCTGTAAAAGGAATCTCTTTAGCTTCCATTAGATTTTCCATCAAACTGTTTTCTTTCTCAGTTAATAAACCTTGTTTAACTGTGTTTTTAGAGTTTTCAAGAATAACATTCAAAGGACTATTATTGTTTAACAATTTATAAGTTCCTTCTAATTTATTTTTTATAGTTTCTGGAAGACCTTCTAAACTAGTGGCAATTTCATACGGTGTTTGAGTTGATTCTATTTTTTCTGTTAAAGACCCAGTTGAAGAGTTTTTAGAAGGAGTAGTAAATGCTCTAAGAGGATTTGCTAGTTTTAGTTGATTAGCAAAATGTAATTGAATTGTATTTCTTTCTTGTTTATTAAAAACTTCTGATTGTGTTTTTACGTTAATAGCGTTTAACAAACCATCATCTCCAGTCAATTTCTCTATCCAATTTCCTTCTCCCTTAGATACTTTAGCATCGATTTGTTGAGGATTAATAGATTGTATTGTTTGTGTCTGTATTTTAGCTTCTTCAGTTGTATAAGCGGATATAAAATTAAATATATTTTTTTTAACTTTAAGAGTTTGATCCGAGTCTAAATTGCTAGATAACCAAGCTTGAAGATCGTTGCCATCAACAAATTCATCTTTTTTTATTTTTTGGAATGCAACTATGTCTTGAACTTCCTCTCCTTGTTCATTTGAAGATTTTTTAACTAAATTATAACCTGTTAAAACTGTTCTTTCTTTAACTTTTGCTCCAAATCCACCTTCTGTGTATTCTTCTACTTCTGTTACAGGTACTAACTCTAAACCTGTTTCATTGAAAGTATTATTAAACTCAGTTAAACTAACGTCACCGTTTTCAAGAGCATTACTTAATGCGTTAGAAACAATGTCTTTTTCGATGGTTTCCATCATAACACCATTATAGTTCTCTACATGTGCTGCAGCTCTTCTATCTATATCATATTTTATGATTTTATCATAATTCTCTTTAAATTCTTTTCTTGAATTTTTATACAAATAATTAGCAAACGGAGTGCTATCTTCGTCTGTTCCACCTGAACCAAGAATTCTATCTCCAGTTAAAGGTAGTTTTAATTCTTCACCGCCAACATTAGCTGTTATAAAATTATTAGACTCGTCTAAATTAAAAGTAATGCCAGTTGTGCCAAACTCTTGTTGAAGAAAGTCTTGAATAAACTTAGGTTCTTCGTCTAAAAATGTAGCTGGAGCAAATTGGTTTTCTGGAGCATTCCTTAACTCTCTTTCTTTATCTTGTATTTTTTTATTAAGCTCGTCTAACTCAGATATTTTTCCTCCTTTAAGACTAAAAAACTCGTCTAGTTTATTGTCTTTTACAAATTTATCACGATCTGCAATTGCACTTGTTACAGGCGCGTTTGCTAGAGTCGTTTGTCGCTCCGTATAAGATTCCAAAGAAGAAGTTGTTGAATCTAAATCCGTAATCTCGGGTGCTCCCGGCATTGTGGACATTGCATTTGCACCTTGATTTGCAATGCCCGTTTGAAAATTTACATCTTGAGGTTCTTCAAAAGAAGACATATTACTAACCATTTGTAGATCATGTTTTGATATATAATCAAAGGCTGATGTATCTTCTAATAAAGCTTTTTCTTCTATTTGAGCGTAAGTTAGAGTTTCCCCTGTTGCTTCGTTTAAATATGGCATATTATTTTATTTGATTGTTATCTTTTGGTTGGATAATCTAAGAAATTCCTAGCTGATTTAGCGGTTGGAAATGGATTTCCACCTTCTAATTTTTTTAAAGCAGCTGTATCTATCACAAATCGTTTTTCAGATGATGATTGTTGGAACCCTCCACCTAAATTCTGAGTGTTTGACAAACTTTTTTGTATTATAGGATACCATCCAGCTGGTTTAGCTTTTGTTCCAGGTCTATAATTAGGGTTTCTATCTTTATTTGCTAAAAATTCAGGCTCGCCATTGCCTTTTATTGCGGGTTGTGCCGCAAAATATTCTATACCTCTTGTTGGCATAGATGTGTTACCTTTTCTAGCATATATTACTGGAGTTTCTGTTTTGTTTTCAGGATTGTATATATTATTTATTTGCATTTGTTCCCATTTTGCAGCGCCTTTAACTGTTCCTTCACCCGTGTCATACTCTGCCCCTTGTTTTTCCGAGAAATAATGGTTACCATCTTTAAACTCTTTATATTCTTGAGTAAGTTCGATGTTAGATCCAGTAACAAATTTTTGAGGAACTCCTCTACCGTCAGCTTCTAAATTAATTAATTCAGCATCAGTTAGTTTTCTTTCAACCCAACCAGAACTAATTTCTTTAATTAAAGCGCGTTTTTCTTCTTCTCTAATATACAATCTTTGTTGGTCTGGTGTTTTTGTTGTAAAATCTACAGGTAAAGATATGTCTCTTCTGTTAGCAAAATAATCTAATTTAGCTTGCGTATCTAATTGATATATAGATTCTACTTTTCTAGTTAAAAAACCATCATATTTAGATACTAATTGAGGCATGTCAATGTAATCAACTCTTGTATCAAAGGCTCTATCTATAGTTTTACCACTCGCATCGATTATATCTGTAGAAGTGTTATTTAATCTTATACTTAAAGATGGTATAACGCCACTTGCTTCTTTTGAATCAACTACACCAATATCGCTTTTAACACCTTCCGCTTTGTAATCAGCAGCTTGTGCTACATCTCTTAATAAATCCCCATTAAAATCTTTATCTAACGTCTGGGTTATAACATATTTATCACCAACTTTTTTTACATTAGCTTTATCCCATGCAGTTTCACCGCCTTCTTTTATATCAGCTAATAAACCGCTATTAGCATCTATAGTGTGAGTAAATAATAACCCACCACTATTTTTATCTTTAGTTACCTTAGTGTCTACACCAGGCACAATTTGTTTGTTCATTCGAAAAGATGTAAAACTACTAGACATTTTTTCTAAAAAAGAATTGCCTAACCAAGATTTTTCTTTTCCAGGTCCAACGCTTCCTTTTAACGCCATAATCTCTTCTCTTTCATTCATAAGAACTCCACCAAACGTTAAAGTATCTTGTAAATTTTTATCAGCTTTATTAACTATCTCCTGCCATTTTTCCTTGTCTTGTTTTGACGCACCACTTTCTGTTCTTATTAAAGTTTTAGCCTCTATAGATCCCATTGTATAATTTGCATCTCCAATTTCACCTATACCATTCATTAAATCTTTTTGTTCACCCTGAAGTAGATCGGTTATTTCTGTGCTTGCATTTAGTTCAATAAGTTTTTGCCTAGCTGCACCAACCGCGTTGTTTTCATTTTCTGAAATACTAGCCCAAGTTAAATCATATCTATCTTGTTTTGCAACTTGTACTTTTTGACGCTGGATCCTAGCTCCGGCTATAGATTTACCAGCACTAGCAATACCTTGTGCTATATACTGAGAAGCTAAGGCATATCCTGAGCCTTCTTTAACCCCTGTTGATTTTCCAAAATTACTATATCCACTCATATTTTAATATTTAATTATATAAATCTTTTGCTGCTCTAAGAAAAGTTCCGCTAGTTTTATTACCTGCAGTATCAAACCCAGTCGTGCCTAAATTAGCAGCACCCATTTGACCTGCAAAACCTATAGCCCCACCAATTGCACTACCCCAAGCAGCAGTTGAAGCTTGTCTAGCCGCAGCTTGTTGTTGGAGAGCCATTGATTCTTTTCCAGCAGAATAACCTAAATCTTGATTTGATCTAGCCTCTTTCATTTGCATCATAAATTGATTACCAGCGCCTTCAGCTTGCTGAACTCTTTGTCCTTCAGATATTTCTATACCTTGCATTCTTTGAGCTTCAGACATTTTAAGTTGTTCTAGTTGAGATTCACCTTGTGCTCTTAATTTTTGATTAGCTGCTTCTTGTTGCTCTATACTGGCACTAACACCTTTTTTACTAGCTAATGCGGCTTGTGCTAACGCAGTTGCACCACCAGCACTTGCACCTGTAGTTGCTAAAGTTTCTAAAGCATTAGATAATGCTAAGTTAGATTGTTCCACTTGTATTTCCGCAGCTTGTGTTGCAACACCTAAACTAGCAAAGGGATTACTAATCATACCACTTAGATCAGATGCTAAACCAGACAAGTCTTTAGTGCTCGCATAAGGATTAGTTATAGGAGTTCTATTAGCTTTAATAGCATTTACTTCTGCTTGTGCTATTCTAGCCGCATCCCCAGCTTTCCTTGCTGCTTTTTTTGCGCCTGCAGATGTTATTGCGCCACTTAATAGAGATGCTCCTGCTCCTAATGCTATTGCTGCCATACTTCAATATTTTTTGATAATTCATACGACGGATCCGGATCCACTGTATACCCTAAATTTTCATGGGATTTTATTAAACTTTTATTTCTACCGATGCTTAATATAATGTCACAGCCACTTTTACGAGCCACATGCTCTATACCTGTTATTAATAATTCTACCGCATCTTTTTTATCTTTGTTTTTATATTTTTTATTAGATATAACCCATTCCATCCAACCAACTTTAGAATTAGTGGTATATAAAAAACCAGCCACTATAGGTATTTCACCTTTTTCTACAATATAACCTCCTGTGCCATTTTCTGGTAACATTTTTTTTGAAGGACCTTGTTTCCATTCAGGATACATCTCCCACCAACTAACCAATAAATCCCAATCGGACTCAGTTAGTTTCCTTATTTTTAATTCCATTTAATTTAATTTAATACGAAGATTCGTTATAATCTAAAGATACAGAAAACAATTCATTTGTACCTGAAGTTGCTGTGTTAGTTGCTTTCATATCTACAGTAGCAAAGAATCCTTTTACGCCTGATATAGATTTACCGTAAACAACTTCACCTTGTGTAAACGAAGAAGTGTTTACAAGATTAGCAAAATATTTATCCTCTTTTTGTTTAAACTTATTTTTAAATAAACTGTTTTCTAGTGCGGCTAATGTTGTTGGCATTTCAAAAACATTTATTGGATTTGCAGTATCTGAATCAGTGTATTGGTCTTTTAAAGGAGGGACGTCTAAACTACCACTATTGGTTACTAAACTTGTCATCTGCCAATTACTTCCACCTTCGTAATTTATTGTTTTAAAACTTTTAATTAAAGAAGGGTTTGTATTAAATATTGTTTTTACAGTTGAATCGAATTGACCTATACCTGCGGGAAGATCTTCTGTTAAATCTCCATAGAAATTTGCTCTATTAACATCTACTGAATAATGCAAGTATATACTACCATTTTTAGTAGAATAAAAACCGTTTTGCACACTAAACATTTGATTTGGTAAATAACTAAATCTACTAGTCCAACCTTTAACGTTTTCATCAAAACTTAAAGTTGCTGGAGTCGTGTTAGGTGCGGTTGGTTGTAAGGATAAAGTATAGCATTTGTTGTGAATATCCCAACCACCTATAGCTTTATCACTGCCTAAAGTTAAAAATGCATCTCTAAAATAATCATACATTCCAAAATTAGATATTTCACTAAGTCCATCTTGTGATAACCTCATTACTGATCCTTTATCTCTATCTGTAAAGTATTTTCTAAAACCATATACAGCAAAACTTTCTGGATTTTGACTTATACCAAATTCACCCGCATAAGCAACAATCGCACCTATTACTACGTTAGAAGCTGTTTGAACAGGTTGACCTTCTTGAGTGTAAATTGCGTCTTTATCTATTAAAGCTTTACTAACTTTTCTTTCTTGAAATATAATTAAATTAGTGTCTTCTGCATGTAATCTTTGTATTGATCCTTTAGAAGGATCTACAGTTCTAGTTATATCCTCGCCTGAAGCAAATTGATTTGTTTGATTAATACCAGTTCTAGAGTTAACTACTCCAGAATAAATAATAGAATTACTAAGTATTTCAGTAGAGTTATTATCTGATTTTAAAAAAGCTCTTGGAGATAAACCAGTTTGCACATTATTATACCCACCTCTTATCCTAGCTTCTTCTACATACCAATCGTAAGTTTGTAAAGGTGAACTTACTCCACCAGTTACTTTTTTTAGAATATATGTGTTATAATACTTTATAGGGATAATAGCGGCCATACTTAATTATTATTACTTGTTTTTATTGTTTTTTAACTTGGTCCGTGTGGTATTGGTGTGAATGTTGGAGCTATTTGAGAACCAGTTACTCCACCAGTGCCAATCGTAAATGTTCCACCCGCGCCAGCTGGGTTACCAGTAATAGTAACTATGTCATTATTTGCATAATTTAAACCTGGTTCAACAATAACACCACTTGTAATAACTCCAGCATTTGTTGTGATTTTAATTGTCATACCTGTGCCTGAACCATTTGTAGTTGTTGATGCCGCGTTTTGAGGAATATAATTAGTACCGCCAGTTGTTACTGCAGATAAAGATGTAGTGTTAGAATAAAAAGGTGGAACTAATCCAACCCTTGCATTTAGTGAGTTAAGTTGAGACAAAGAACTAGGACTACTAAATGTTGACCACATTAACTCAGCTTCCCAACCTGGACCAATTCCACTTATGTAAGGACCTTGAGCTATTGAATATTTTAAATTAACAAAAGAAGAGGTGTTATAATTATAAGGGCCATAAGTTCCAGGGGTTACATCTGATTTCTGACCAGGTCTTACGCCGTTTGCTATAGCATTACTTTGCGCTCCAAAAGCACCCATACTTATACCAATTATTCCCCAACCTTCAGCAGCTGCGCTTTGAATAGGAAAAGTTGGAGTTGCTGTCCCATTCTGTATAGCTGTCCCATCGGGATAAAATCCCATGTCTCCGGTAGATGGTTCGAATACATCTTTTACCTCAACTATAAAAGCTTGATCAGTTGCAGAATCAACTTTAAATCTCATAAACATATATACAATTTGACCGACTCCTACGGTTCCTGACCAGTTTTGTATTTGACCAGTCCAAAATGGATCAGGTATAGCACCACCACCTATTAAAACCGTTGTTGCTTGTGTTGATGGAGGAGCTGATGCAGGCCCCGAAGTATAAGTTGTATATTCCACTGCTTCATACGAATTAGCTGGTGGACCAAAACATACTGTTGTTGAAACGTTATCACCTATCGTGTCTGTTAATTTAAAATCAATACAATAAATATATCCAGCGCCTAATGGATTGCTTGGATTAACTTGTAAATTAAATCTACAATCTCTATCAGCATCACCATTTACACCTGTTAAAGCAGATAAACCTATTATAAAAAAATCCGATATTGTTTGTGCAGTACTATCTGTATATGTGTTTGTGACGTTAGCAGTATCAGTGATTCTTAACTCTGTCATACTCCAACATTGATTACTGCTTCCACTTCCTAACCTGAATTCACCATGATTTCCGTAATTTGTAGTATCAGTATTTCTAGCACTACCATTTCTACCAGAAGGAGAAGTTCCTCCACCTACTCCACCGTCTATAGTGCCAGTACCACCAAATACCCATTGAGTGGCTGTAGTGACCGCGATAGTACCTGATGGAAGTGTGATCACAGGCGCACTATTAGTTAGTTGAAGCGTACCACTTTGTCTTGTTAAAACGTTGTTATCACTCCATTCAATTGTGTATAGAAATTTTCCTGCAAACTGAACGTCATTTGGTTCAGTTGAAGATCCCGCATAAAAAGTTCCACCAGCCGCAGGGTCGGTGCCAGCTGTTCTTATAAAAATACTTGTACTACCTGTATTACTTCCTTCGTCAAATCTTTTATTAGGATTAGTCGCAAAATTAAAAGCAGTGTTAACAGTTCCATTTAAATTATAATTAAATATTTCAACTAGAGTACCTGTTGCACCAGTGTATATAGTGCCGTTTATAGTAGGGTAAATATCCGTAGTTATTGTAGTTCCTACTGTATCATTTTCGTTAAACGATACGGTAGGTGTTGTCATTCCATTTATAGCAGTGTTTTCACTTTGTATCTGGTCGTTTAAATCCGATATTAAACCTGTTGTTGATGTTTCATAAAACAATTCAAAAGGTACAGTTACCGGTACTGTTTCGTAAACAGCTAGTGACATACCTCCAGGATAAGGTTCATTTGTAGTTCCACTAGGTATAACAAAATTATTTTCAGTTAAACCAATACCTTGTTGAGTTGAAAACTTAGCAACATAAGGTCGTGTTTCTGGGTCATAAATACTAAAAGAGTTTACCTCACCATTAACTGGTGCAGCCGGTGGCTTACTAAACACTGTGTCTAATGAAGGATAAATATCTTTAATGGTTCCAACTAGATCCGCGGAGTCTGGACTTGATAATGGTAAAAATTGTTTATTATAAGTTTTATAAATTCCATTTCTGACAACTTGATTAACGTTAGTAACCCTACCCCACATTCTTTCATCACTTGTGAACTGATTTTGTAAAGGACCAACATCTTGAAGGTTTCTTGGTATTTTGTTTATATTATCAGCTATTAAAGTTGTAAAAGCAATTTCATTTCTTTCAAGTAAATTTCCATCTATTGGATAACCGTTTATTATTCCAGGTAAATATACATTGTAATAATCTTGTTGTTGTTGTTTTATACCTAGTTTATAACTATAAAACCCTTTAGGGTTTATATCATAAGTTGCAAAAGTCACAGGTGTTGTTGCAACTGTTAAAACTGGTTCAGGACGAGTTGTAACAGTGGTGTTGTTGAATAAGTATTTTGTTGCAACTTCTTGTGTTGTATAAATATATACAGCTCTTATGATTGGGGTGGGTAAAGGTGTTACTGTTTTTATAGCAGAATAATCACAATATAATCCTCTTAATTCTTTATTGACAGCAAAATAAGTGGAATATGCTGTAGGAAAGTTAGGAAATAAATCTTCTTGAATAGCAAGCTCTTGTCCAGTTTGATATTTATTTAAACTAGAAGCAGTATAAAGAAGTCTAAATTTATAAACAACATCTGCCACGGCTCCAACTACTAATGTAGCTTGAACCCCACCACCATTATCCGCAATAGAATAATCAATTGTTTTAGTTAATTTAATCCAACCATCGCTTTCATTTTTGTATAATTCATAATTATTTGCCACATCAGTAGCATCGGCATAACTTAAAGTATTAAAATCAAAAACAACATCACCAGTCACAGCTGTTAAAGATTGATTACTTAAATCCCAAAAATATTTTCCAGTTATATTAGCAAAAGGTACTTCGTAGTAATTGCCTATAGCGTAAGCACCTGGATAACTATCAGTTGCTAAATCATAAGTTGAGTTTTCAGGTATACCAGGTGTATTAAAATTTAATTGAATATTATCACCAGGCCATTCCGCTACATCATCTGCAAAAGACAAAGGTTTATAATTTATAAAAAGATTCGAACCAGGTATAGGGTTTCCAAGCGAATCTATTTGGTCATCATAGTTGGATAAAATAATATCTGTTTGTCTACCATATTTATCAGCTAAAATTACACCAACTTGATAGTTTCTATTTTGTTTTACAGAGTGATTAGGGTATTCTATTTCGTTTTGTAATGTTTTAGCATTATTGTCAATGTAGTAGTTTAAGCCAAAAGGAGTTCCGTACCCTTGAGTAAAATTACCATACATAACTCTGTTTCCACTTGTTTCTTGAGACAATGCTTTTACAGGCACTTTGTCAAAAACTCTAGTAGTTTGTTGTAATGTTAAAGTTTTAACAGGCAAAAGAGATTGATATGTGTATTGATAAATATTAGTGTTGTTTAAGGCAGTAATAAAAGATGGATTAACAGGTATAGTTTCAACAACTGAATAAGCTTGAGCATCAGATTCTTTAACTATAATGTCTATTGCTTTTATTTTATAATCATTAATTATATCTAACGAAGGTAGCGTTATATTTAATACAGCATTGTTTATAGAATTTTGCATAAACTCTACAACAGTTGTTATAAAAGCTTCATTTTCGTCATCATTAACAAAATGTCCTTGTTGCTCTGGTATAAAAACATCTTGACTAAAAGGTGCAACCAATGAATATTCGTTATCATTAAACTTAAATCTATAACTAAATTTAGCAAATTTATCTTTTAAATATTCAGGATCACCATTCCAACCGTTGTAATCAAGATTTCTAATTAAACGAACAGATCTTCCAGCAAGTTTTGGTGTTGTTCCTGGTGCTGTTACTACAATGGCATCAGCAGAATCAGAAGTTAATCTAAGAAAATCATCACTATCTTTTGCCCAAAAAGTTGTTGATTCTTTTAACTCAATAAAAGCAGTGTTTGTTCTTTCACCAGCTCCTCTAGCATTAAATTGATTTAAGTTTGTACCTTCTATTGAACCTGTCCACGTGAACGTTCCGCCTGTACCACCCGATATAGTTATAACATCTCCATCTACGTACCCACTTCCAGCAGCTGCGATCACACCACTTGTAATACCACCATCACTGATTGTTATTGTAACTGTTAAACCATTACCACTTCCAGAGTTTGTTGTTGCTTGAGTGCCTGCAGTGTAACCCGTACCAGGAGTTAACAGTATTAAAGCATTTTCCCAGTATTCAAATCCTTCAGCCTTTAATTCAGTAGCTTTTCCAGTCCCTGGAGGAATACCGGCTATAGTTTTTAATTGATTTAAGTTTGCTACTTCATACCCTACTGGTGCTATATTTCTAGGATCATTTACAGCCCATTTATTATATAAAATTCCATAACTTACGCCATTACCTAAACTGTTATCATAATAAGCCCAGCATCCAACTCCAGTTGAATCATAAGTATTCCAATCAGTTTGACTTGGTGCGTGGGTAATTACGTCTCCATTTCTATATTTAGTAACTGCTAAGTTTTGAGAACTTACTTCAACTAACCCAATAGTAACTACAGGCAAGTCTGAAGCATCAGACATTGTTGAAGGATGTGTAGCGTTTGTTGGAGTTATAATAGTTCTTAAATCTATAAAATTTGGGGCTAAATAAGGTGCCCACTTACATACAGATATTTGATCTGCATTTGTATAATAAGTTGAGGGATTATCTACATTGATTTTTCTTGGAGCATTTCTATTGTCTGTCCAGAATAATAAGTTTTCTATTAGATTAACCCCGTATATAGGATTGAGTGTGGAGAAGTTTAAAAAATTTCCCTGTACTTTAACAGAGGTTTGACCAGTAGAAGTATTATATACCTCTATACTCATTTCATAAACAGTTGGATCTGCAGGTAAAACATCTGCTGAACCCGTGTAGTTAGTTTTAAAAAAATAAATTAAAGAATTTGCTTCATCTACAAACTTACCAATAATCTTAAGATTTACATGACCACCACCAGCAGAGACCACAGAGTTACCTAGGACGCTTTCTAAGGCACCCACGTCACTTCCTTCAGATCTAGACACCGCTATATTTAAAGCGTCTCTGTATACATTATTTGGAATTAGTCTTTCATCCAAATCCTTATTCATCTTGGATTGAATGAAACTATTTTTAGATTCTGCCATGTATTATGATTTTATCCATTTAGATTTACCTCTCATTACTTGGACTATTTCTTCCAGTTTAATATTAGATAATCTTATTTTTGCATTTCTTAATTTAGCACTTTTTTCTCTACGTAATCTTTGGACAATATATTCTGGTTGATTAATCCTAGTAGCAATCAAAGCGTGTATTATATAAGCATACATTGCTTCTTCAGCTAGCTTAGGAACTTTTGTATCCATATCAGCAGCTAATCCATCTGATACATATTCTAGAATTATTAAAGAATTTGCTAAATTGCTAGAAAAAGACATTTTACCTTCTCTTTCATTTAAATTAAACCAACCATTGCCCTGAGCAAACTGAGGATCTATCCCGTATCTTTGCCCCCAACTTGCCCCACCAAAACCAAACATGTCCCAGTTGTAAGCCCACACATCATTTGTAAAATCACTTGAGTTAAAGTTTCCGTTTATAAATTGATCTCTAGCTGTATGCCATCTTTCTTGTGTAATTGAAGTACCTTCTAAGTCATTACCAAAACTATCTTGAGTGGGGATGCCCTTTGAATCTTGTACGTTAGTATTATAAGGACTAGTGGTTAAGTTGTTTGTAGGATATATTTGATGTAAAACTCCTAATGAATCAACCCTAGAACATTTAACATAATTAACATAATCTTGAGGCAATACCAAAGTTAATCCAGGTGGTATGGTAAGCTCAGAAGATTTAATACTTTTTAAAGTATCATAACTAAATTCTTGCAAAGCTCTTTTAGCGTGAAATATTACGTCTGTTCTTTTTGCGTCTGGTAATAATTTATTATGACCTACATAACCTACTAAAAAATTGCTTACTATATCGTTAAGCTTTATATATTGATAACTTCCGTAATTATCTTCTACAGTTTGACCATACGCTTTTTCAGCTTCTGTTGTCCCATATTTACCACCATCTAGAGTTGTTAATTGAACAACTATAAACAGATTGTTTGCAAGAGGAGCAGGAAAAGTAATAACATTTCTAGACATTGTAAAAGTGGTTATATATTCCACCCATGTTCCAGGAATGCTAGTTGTACTTGTATATATCTTAAAATTATTTAAAGCGTAATCTGTGCCTGCAGGATTCCAATCGCCTAAAAACAAATTAGTATCAAAAGTTGTTGTTACAGTTGCATTAACTCCGTCTGATTTAAAACCTTGAGCACCCTGGTAATATTGTTGTCCAGTCTCAGTTACTAATCCGTCGTTTGTAGGTTGAATTGCCATAATTTATTACATTCTTTCGTTTTGTTCTTCCATAGCTATTTCTTGTGAAGCAGCTTGAATTATTTGAGGATCTTTAATAACTATACCCGCATATAATAATATTTGTAATATTACATTAGTTTGCTCTACAACATCTAATTCAAAGTTTATTGAAGTTACTGGGTTGTAAACGTAGTAACCAAGATCAGAAGTAAAGTTCCATACAACATCCGAAGGTTTTCTTACATATGTTGCTTGTAAACTATTATTTATAGTTTGTGGATAAACAGTTATATTTCTGTTTTCATATAAACAAACAGGAAAGTAATCTGTAGGTTTGCTTATAGGAGACATGTTTAATTGAGCTAATTGATTTCTTTGAATTTGCTCAACTTCTCTATCGTCTCTATATAGTACTGTGCCTAATTTATAAAAATCATTAGGATATAATAGTATTCTTAAAGTACCACCAGCACCTATTGGAAGTGATGGTGTAGCAGGAGGGGTTGCAGCAGAAAAAGCATTTAATACACCACCTGTTATATTCCAATCAGTTACAGGGTATGTAACAAAGTCTCCAACACCGGTTACAGCTTGTAATGATACTACTGCGGTTGATTGTTCTACTTGAGCTTGAGTTATCGTAGTTAAGGGATAACCAGTTGCAGTGGTGGATGTTAAAAATGTTTGAGTTCCGCTTGCTGCACCTGAAGAGCTTGGTACATCAAAAAAAGCTGGAAGGGTTCCAACTGCGGCATTATAAGTACAAGTACCTATTGTTTTAAAAACATCTAGTTGTTCTTGTACACTTTTATAACGATCGCCATATTCGCTTTCGTTTTGAGGCACACGCATTTGTTGGTTTATTGTTTCAAAATAACCATCTAACACCTCTAGTTGAACTTGAGTTGCTAGCTTATTAAACTCATCAGGAGTTAAGTAACCTCTTTGCTCCTTGTTTATTATTAATAAGACGGTTTTGTAAACCTGATCTACGTTTATTGCCATGTTGATTTTATTATGTTAATAATCAGGCAGCCACCTAGTGACCACCTGTTATTATAATTACCTGTTATTTAAGTTTTTTCTGAATAGACTTGTATATTTCTACACCTTCGTCTGTCTTCAAAAAAGCAGCAAATGCTGAATAAGGATTTTCATCAAATGGAACAGTCATTAATTTTTTACCATTAGTGACCCAAGTGATGGATCTTTGATCTTGTGACAAAGCTATAATATTAGCTTCAGTCGCTTTTATACCAAAATTCCTTAATGTAACATTTTCATCACTTGCAAGTTCTACAAATAGAGTTGGATTCTTTTTAGCAAATAAAAGTAAATCTCTTTTAATTTCTTTAGAGCTTAATTTACTTACACCTGATCCAACTTCTACTCTTAAAACAGCTTCAGCGTGATCAATATCCATATCTCTAGCTGCATTCATTGCATTTATTTCATATTCTAATTCATCCAATTCTGTAATAGCAATTTTTTGAGGTTCTAATTCTTTAAACCTATGTGTTTTTAATGGATGATAAATAGATAAAAGCTTTTGTAAAGCTTGTTGTTCTTTTTTTACAGCTAAAACTCCGTCTGTAAACATTATGTGACCCATCGTGGCCTCTCCTTTTTGTTCATCTACAAATACAGAAGACTGATTAGTTGCATATCTTAATTCTCTTTGGGTTCCCGTACCTTCATCAAACCATAGTAAAGGATGTTTTCTTGTGTGTTTACTAGGAATTGTAAAAGTTATTGGAGAAACACTTCCCGTTAAATAATAGTTTCTATCTTTGATTTCCCAACCTTCTGGTTGAGATATTTTTTGTTTTGACATAATATAATATAATTAAATAGTTTAAAAGTAATAGTTACCCCCGTAGTTACAACGAGGGTAAGAATTACATAATTTTGAATCCTTAGATTCCTTTGAATAATACAAAGTTATTAGCAGCTTGAGTTACTAAACATCTTTCAGATAAGAAGTTAACTTCCATCGCATCTAAAGATGAAGTGAAAGCACCACCTACTGAACCAGTTAACCAAGACTTCATTCGTCTGTCATCAGCTTGTGAAGCTCTATAACGTACGTGTAAGAATGGTCTTCTAATGTTAGTACCTAAAATCTGATCATAAACAGTTGATGTACCAGCTGGTATTAAAACTCCTTCTATTGAAGCAGGTCCAACTTGTGCACCTCTTGTAGAAGCATCATTTAAATATTTCCAGTCTGTTTTGTAAAAATCGTAAGAACCTCTTCTAAATCCTGAGAAACCAAGATTTAAAGCCATTTCTTCAGAGTTTTCAAATAAACCGAAAGCAGTTCCTCCAGCAAATCCACCAGAGATTGATCCTAGCATATCATCAAAATCAAGATTAGAAGATCTATTTAAGAAAAGCATGTTTTCTTCGATAGCTCCTTGAGTATCTAAATTTTTAAGAATTGCATCAAATGAATCTAAACCAGCAGCTGCGCTAAATCCTACTTGTACATTACCTCTTGCTGTGATAGCAGCAAAAAGACCTTGCGTACCTGCACCTTGAGCAGTTAATGCACCAGGTCCACCAGCAGATAATTCACCTTCTACCATAGCCATTTCTAAGTAATCTTCAAATCTAAGTCTAGTTTCAGACTCAGCTTTTAAGTACCATAAATAACCTCCAGTACCATCTTCAGTAGCAACTTCTACCCAACCGATCTGAGCAGTGTCAGAACCATTGATAGTATAAGTACTTCTAATTATGATAGGTTGATTAGAAAATTGAGTAAATGAAGGAGTAACCGTCACCATAGGGTTGTTTGCAACATTGTATTGATTTGCACCAGAGATACCGTTACCAGTTGCTGATCCTTTTTGAAAATCAGAACCATATACAAATATCTTTTTTCCAGCTCCATCAGCAATTCCAGCAAGAGCTAAAGTTGCAAAACCGTAAGGCTCTACAGTTAGTAAACCTGTAGCTGTTTGAGATACTCTAACAAAACATTTCGCTTCGTTTCCAAAGTTATCCATTACAACAATTGTTGCGCCTGGAGATATTACATTTACAATTCCAGCAGCAATAGGAATTGAAATTGTTCCAGCAGCAGATGCAGATGTACAGTTGTTATAAGCGATGTGTAGTCTATTTTGTTCAGACCAAATTACTTGATCCGATGTCATTGGCATTTCAGCGCCAACCATGCGTAAGAAACCAGATAAAGTTCTGTTTCCGTATCTTTCTACTTCTTGTTCATACAATTCCGGTAGGTATTGTTGAGCAAAGTTATTGTCAGCACCTCCTGTGGTACCATCAAATGTTAGAAAGTTGTTGTTTAAAATTTGTTGAGATTGAGAGGGTATAATACTCCCAAACTGTGGACTTAAAGCCATAATTTTTAATTTTTAATTAATTAGTTAAATTTCTTAGTTTTTATTCGTAATTTTGATGAATCTAATCCACTAATCGATTTTACTTTTAATCCGTTTATGAAAACATTTCCATCGGCAACTTGCCTAGGTTTGTCTGTCGAAGGATTCTTAGAACTTTCGATAACGTTTTTAACGCCATCTGCTTTTCCTTGTTCATAAAAGTGATGAGCAATTTTATCAGCATTCATGGCAGCATACATTGCTTTGTGATACCCTGCTGGATCTACAATTTCACCTTTGTCATTTGAATATTTATTGACAAAGTTTTGTACATCTGCTTGTGTTTCACCAACTTTAACCGGATCTTTTATACCATATCTAAATTTCTTTTCCCCCACGTTGAAATCAAAACCTTTGAATTCTTGAGAAAAAAGCTTTTTAGTGTTATCTCTAAAATCTCCATGTAATTGTTGTACAGTTTCTTGCTGCGCCTTATAGTTGTCGTAAAAACTCATAGCTTCTTGCTGTTCTTTAGTAACGCCCGGTCTCAACTTGATCTCGTCGTAGTATTTACTTTTTGAACCTTCTAGATGCTGTGTAGCTTTTGCAACCTCTTCTTTGTAAGCAAGTTTCTTTTTACGAACGTCCCTTGCTTCGTCTACATCTTCGTCAAAGTCAAAATTGTCTTCCATAAGGAAAGCAATTTCTTCTAAATCTAAATGCGGTTTTGTTTTTATATAGTACTCTTTTAGTAGTTGCCCACTGTTGAGTTTAGAGTAATCTTTATTAAGTGCTACGTAATCTTCTACACTTCCACCAGTTTCTTCCATAAATGAAACTAGTTTTTCAATATTTTCAGGTAAAGGTTTTCCAAGAACTAGCTCATCTCTTTTAGCTTCTGCAACTTCTTGTTTAATTTCTTTAACCTCTGTTTTTTCTTCTTCAGTTATTTCTTGGATGGGGGAAATTTCTTCAACAGCCGTGCTGGGCTCTTGTAATTGTTTTTCTCCTCCAGTTCCCACGCTGCCGCTATCTTCGGAAGATTCGCCCACAGGTATCTCTTTTGTTTCTCCGACTTGAATGGCATCGCTTTGTTCTTTAGGTATGGTTACTTTAATAACTTCAGGAACAATTTCTCCTGTAGCTTCTGGTTTAGTTAAATCCACTTTTATTGGATCATTTTCACTAAGACTTCCTAAATTTTTAGGTATTCTTTTTTTTGACTTTAACTTAAAGTCACCCTCCTGTTTAACAGGTTCATTTGTTTTTGTTTCTTCTGACATGATAAAATATTATATAATTGTTATTTTTTATTAAGACATAAATCCATCTAGATCAAATGCCCCCGCTCCACTACCACTGCTTTCGAAATCAACTGGTGGTGAATCATTTTGTCGTTGATTAATCAACTGACTTTGTTGAGTTCCTTGTAATTTAACTCGTTTATCTTTACGATCTTCTATTTTTGTTTCCTTAGAACCTTCAGTTCCTATTTTTATTTGAGCTAACTGCTTGTTATACTCAAACTCTTGAGATAATAATTGAGATTTAATTTGCAATTCAGTTTGCATTCTTTGTATCTCAAATTGAGATTTAGCTTGCTCAACATTAACCTTTTGTTCAGTTAAAGCTTGTTGCTTTTGAACCTCAGCCATAGCTGTTTTTTCAGCAGTTTCAGCTTGAGCTTGAGCTTGAGCTTGTACCATTTGTTGTTGATTTGCTTGATCTCTTTCTAATTTCTTTTTACGTTTTAACTTTAGTAATTGATTTGCTAGTTTTAGATTTTTTATTTGCCTTATATCTATAGCGTCTTCTAAATCTATACCACCAGATTGTAAAGCTATTTGAATATTTTGTTCTAATGCTGCTTTTTCTTCATCATCAGGTTCAAGTTCTAAAAATATTCCAAAGTCATGTAAGTTTAAGTTTCCTACTTCTTGCAATGTCTGGGCATTATATAAAGATATACTTTCTATTAAAGAATTACGTGTTAAAGGAAAATTAAGAACATCAGCTAGTTTTAAAGATATATTTTCACATATTCTTAAAGATAAATATAAACTTGCTTGATTAATGTGTTTAGTAGCTATATTAGATTGATTGGCCGCCATTTTAGCTAAACCGACTAAAGCATCTTTATCAGGTAAACTACCATCCCTTGCTTCATTAAGCCCGGTCACGTCTCTTATCATTTGTAAATAGTATTGATAAGTTTGTATTAAACTTTGCAATTTAGCTCCACCAGAAGAAGATGAAAGTTCTTGTATAGGAACTTTACCTCTATTCATTTCACCATCTTGAGTTAATGATCTACCAACAACACTACCAGTTTGAAAATACATATTCAATGCTTCTGCTGGGTTATAATTTGTACCATTACCTAGGTCAACCTCAGCTAAACCATCCATATCTAAAAACACTCCATCAGGTACTAATCTAGCTAACACTTGTTGCATTTTTAAATGCGTTAACTGTATCATGTCTGCAAAACCAGTTATTTTACTTACTAAAGATTCTATTCTACCTTTATACATTCTAGGTGCGCATATAGCGTAATTCATTTCTACCTTAGTGGTATCAGCCATAGGTCTTGTCATGTTCTCTGACAACTCCCACTGTAACATAGTGTTAGTTCCTAAAACTTTTACACCACTGTATAAAACCTCTATACTTCTTGAAACCTTATTGTAAGTGTCAGAAGGGGGAGGATTAAAATCATCAGTTTTTTGTATTATTTTCTCTAAACCATTATCAGTTTGTTTTAGTTTAAAAACCTGATCATGATATGTTTTATATTCAAAGTACAATACTTGAACCGTGTTAGCGTCGTAGTTTCCCCAACCAGTAATGTATTGTCTATTTCCTGGCATTTCTTGTATACGTTGTAATTCTTCATTACTTATATATGGAAATTGTTTTTTTAATTCTGGAATAGTAACAGACTTTACTTCTCCTACATAATATATGTCTTCAAAATTAGGATCTTCTGTGTACGAATAAATCATATAAGCAGGATCTACATAATCAATAGTTATTCCATTTGATTTATTAAAATTTGTTTTAGTAGCAGCTATTCCGCAAGTAACTAAATCATAATTTAATCTACGCTTAGTAAGTTCCCATTTATTTTTAGCTAAAGTTGTACTTATAGCTTCTTCTTCAGCAATTTCTACCGATTGCTTATAACTAAGTTGCATGTGTAGTTCTAATTCTTCTTTAGTTCTAGGTAGATCTAAAGGAGAAATATTAGATCTTTGTAAATCTAAACCTAAAGCTGCTTTAGCTCTAGCTATTTCTTCAGCTGCAAACATATCTTGAGCAACTGCTGTGGCATATTCTGTTCTTTTTTTAACAGACTCAGGATCTTGAGAATAAGCTTTTATTTCAAATTCTTTTTGAGAAATACCATTAACTACTATATCAACAAATTTTGATATAACAGGAACTGGTTTCCAGTCTAAATTTAAATAAGATAAATCACCATTAATAGATAATTCATCTTTATATTTTTGAACAGGTTGTTCACCTCTAGCGTAAAGTCTTAAATGATGAAAGTTATTAAAACTTGTCAAATATCTATTACTACCTCCATTGAACCATTCTGTTTCAATAGCAGAAGCTACTTGAGAGCCATATTCCAACGAATTTTTTTCCGCTGCCGGTACTACCTGACTAGGAAAGGCGCTATTAGAATTTGTGTACATTTTCATTTATTCGATTATTTTTGACATTGCTCCCTTGTTATTATATCGTTTAATTCCTAAATCATAAACCTTTTTTTCAACTATAGGGTTAGGTCTATATTTATTTTTATTACAAGCCATTATTGCTAACCCAGAACTTATCGATGCATCATGTGAAGTTCTATTGTTTATATTAAATTTTGCCCAATCTTCTAAAGTTCTTTGGAAATAAAAATCCCCGTAATTAGTATCAGGTCTTAAACCAATGTAATCTTGAATATAAGATTCTATCGCTGCGGCGTGAGATTGTTTTATATCTTCACTAGAGTTAGGTATTCCACCTATTTCTCTTTCAGTCACTGATAATTTTGTATAAATTTTATCTGGTCTATTCATTGAATAGCCTCTATAACCTCTTCTTTTAAAATAATATAAAAGCCTTGGTTTGTTGTTTTCCGCAAGTATCGGCATTCCATAAAAAATACATGCCATAAGAACATCTTCAAAGAAGATTTCAGCAGTAGAGGGTCTTGCGATGTATTCTAAGAAAAAATGATTAGTTGGACAGTCGTCCATTGAGAATTTAGTTAAACCGTGTAAAGATCCGTTTGAACCTCTACCGTCAACTGTTCCTGATATATCATAACTATCACACCCAAAAGCACCAATATGTTCGTTGCCAGGATGTTTTCTACCATTTTTAGAAATAACATTATTTTGTAAATGTGAAGGTGGAACCCATGAGACATAAAATCTTCCATTATTAGTTGGACTAAATATCACTGAAGTATCTTTAATGCCATTAAACCATTGAAAATTTCCTCTGGTTATTATACCACTACTTCTTAAATCTGCGTTCCAATCAATTTGTTCGTAGATTTTAGTTAGATTAAATAAAGAAGATTTAGCTTCATCTCTAAAAGCGTGTTCTTCTGTACGTGGAAACTGTCTATAAAACTCATTAAGCCCATCTTGATCACCCTTAAGGCCATCTACTTCGTTTTGCCAGTATTCTATAACACCTATATTTATCTTTGTACCATGCGGATCTTCAACCGGTTGTTTTGGGGTGTCGAAGACAGGTACGCCATAAGAATCGATATATCCTTCGTAGTTCCATTCCATAGGTATGAACAAACTATATAATCCTGAGCGAGTCTGCCCATTGGCGTTTCTTTTGGTAACGTCTGAATCATAATAAAGCTTCTTGAAGTTTTCCCCGCCTTTGTCAAGAGCATTGCTCGTTGAACCCATCATACATTTACCAATAATCTTACTACCTAATCGCAGTGTTGTTTTAGTAACTCTCCAGTTATTTAAAATATTACTTGGTCTCTCCCATTTACCAGATTCATCATGAACTAATAGTTTTAGTTTTTCACCATCATAAGAGTTGTCTCCAGTGTTTTTCCAGTCGATAGTCGTATCAAGACCTGTTAGTTCTCTAAGTGTTTCGTTAGTCTCTAGCTTTCTTCTTGTAAATTTAGAGGCTGGAACTCTGTAAGCCAATTCCGTCTTCGGTCTATCCATACCATCTTGAATCGGTTTAAAGAAAAACGGATAGTTAACGGATATGGGTACAACCTTGTCGGTAAACATGGTTTTAGCATCTGGACCTGTTTTTGATAAAATCCCAAACCGTGAATCTGTAGAGATAGTGGCACTGTTAACAGTTTCGCCTGATGCCATGAATGAAAAACCAGACCGTCTGTTTTTGAGGTAGCAAATACCATAGGATCTTGTATCGGCTTTGCAAGCTTCCCAGAATATAAAAAATAATCTGTTTGACTCCCTAAAATCTGGCTTCCCAACATCAATTTTGGACCACTGCAGGTACATGTAGTGAGTGCCAGTAATATAAGTAGGATTTGTTTTATTAACAAACCAAAATCCTTTTTCTCTAGATTCAAACTCTTTATCAATGTAATCATACCATAATTCTTTAAAATCTAATGGATATTCCTCCCAATCAAATATTGTTTTGATTTTCTTTAAAGGTTTAGGTAAATCAGTTCGAGCCCATTTATTGTTTTCAAACTTAACTATGTTATCTGATTGTTTAGGTAAAGCTATTTTAAGATTTTGTATCTCGTATATTTCCCCTATTTCACCAGTTCTACTAATTACAACCATATCAAATTCTTTGTTGTAACCGTACTCCCATTTTTTATACCTATTGTTTCTATTTAAAACTTTAAGTTTAATATGGTTTTTTAATACTTTATGTAAAGTTTGACTGTACATTATTTAGATCTTCCTTCTGCAAAACCTCTAAACGCTTTCTCTTCTTTTATTTCTTTAGGTTTTTCGTTAAGCATGTCATCCTCTTCTTGTATTCTTTGTAATATTTCAAAAGCATCAAATATAGCTAATTTTTTTGTAGCTGCTGCATTTTTTAATCTATCAGCAGTGATGTCATCACCAGTATCTATGATAGCTTCTTTAGCAACTTTAATAAGCTCCTCAACTGCTATTTGCCCAGCTTGGATTATACTCAGTTTGGTTTTCTTTATTTCCATATTTAATTACAATATCATTTGATTTCATACAATACAAACGCTTCTTGTCAACTACGAAATCGTACTCACCGTATGGCGTGTAACCAACAGTGTCTCCCTCGTGTATTCCTAGCGCTTCTAAAGAGCTATTACCTATTTTTAGTATTCCAATAAGGCTTTGTTCTTTATCAACCTTAAAATTACTTTCGCTTTTTAAAGGTTTTATAAAACATCTATCATTGATAGATGTCCACTTTGAATTTGACTTATATAAGTATACTTGATCTAATGCACAGAAATACTGATTATTTTTAAAATAAGACCTAGATTTTTTCTTAACACCTTTCATGTCATAGAAAGTTCTAAATACATTATGGTGTATTAAAATAGTATCACCTACTTTTATTGAGGTTTTAAACGCTAAAGGAGTTTTAATTACTTTAGCTACATTGTTTACAAATTTAAAACTTTCAATCTTAGTATTTAATATTATCTTAACATTCTCTATTTCTATTTCATTCTCATAAGTGTCACCAACTGGTTCTACTATGAAATCATATAAACTCCGCATTAATATTCTAAATCATATTCAATCGATATAGCCATGTTAGAATTAAACTTCTTCCATGGCAGTATCTCATTGTCTTTTTTTATGTGAATATTATAAGAGCTATCTTCTTGATCATGTATGATATAAGCTATTTCGTGTCCTCCATAAACCTGTTGGCCAATAGAGTAATGCATAGCATCATTTTTATAATCAGATCCAATACTGATTTTTCTTACAACGTTACTCACTTTATTTCTTTTCCTCTGGTTCTACAATAGTGTATTCCCCTGTGGCAAGATCGATATTTATAGGTCCATACTCATCTTCAAGTTCTTTTTTAAACTTTTCGCTGTCTTCATTGATTTTTGCAAATTGTGTTTTAAGACCAGATTTTTGTACTTCTAAATAACCGATTTGGTTTAAGACTTGGTTTAAATCCCCTTGGATTTTTTTAATGTCTTTTAATTGTTTTTCGCTAATTTTAGCTACTGTTTCTTGTTCTGCCATTTTTTTTAATTTAATTTGATTAGTTAACCTACTAGTTATTATTACTTATAGATTTGAATTTTTCCGCTCCTCGTGACCCAAAATAGGCTACGTAAACAGTTGTTGTTAAAGTTTTTAACAAACTGATCCATTCTTCTTCTACAGTCAAAGATATTAAATGATGACTGTCAACCCATATAAGAGCTATTGTCATGATAGTTAAAAATATTAAACTCATTGGTCGTGTGTTTTTACTAAGCCATGAATCGCTTTTCATATCACTCTCCCAACGTTTTGATACTTCTTTTAGTTCTATCATATCTTGCTCTAATAGAATAAGAGCAGTTTCTTTATCTTGTGGAGATATTATAATATCAGATTCTTTTGTTATTAAGTTTTTTATTAATCCTAATAATCCAGCATTTGGTATTACACCACCTACAGTTCCAAGGATACTAGGGGCAATTTTGTTTAAAAACTGCCCAACCTTAGTATCTTTGAATTTCTTTTTACTCACTTAGAATCCCATATTTTTATTTTTCAAACTTGGTTTAAATGGCGTTCCACTTTTATAATTCTCAACAATTGCTTTATTATTATCAGGATCAGTACCAACATTAGTATATTTTCCTCCAGGACTAGTATGTCCTGATGTTCCTCCAAAAAATTTATCGTAGCTTGCCTCCTTATCAGCAGTCAATCTTGTGGCATTACCTCCCGCATTGTCTCCTCCTTCTAAATCATAATGAAATCTCGCATTTCTACCTAAATTTACATCTCTTTGACTGTAATTCATGCCAGTTTTAACACCACCTTCAAGATCCATCTGTTCACCATAAAATTCTCTACCTCTTTCTGAAGTATCAGCTACGTCTTGTGATGACGTAGGTGCTGTATAACTATTTCCTGTTAACGTAGGTGATTTTGGCACTTCACCTCCAAAATCTTCTACTGTAGGAGCTTTAACACCAAGACTCTTTATGACTGCACTTGATGAAGTTGTTGATGGAGCCGAAGTTAAACTAGGGGCACTTGACGAAGTGCTTGAAGCCTCATGTGAATGTTGTTTTCCAGTTTCATCAGCTGCACCTTTCTTTTTAGATGCACCAAAGCTCATTATACTAGCTACTCTCGCAGCTCCTTTTGCATAACTGTTTTGTCTAGCTGCACCAAAGTTTTGTGTAAAGCCCATTCTGCTAGCACCCGTTTTTTCATCCATTCCATCTACTGGTCCTTTTTCTGTAAGCTCTTCTGATTCAGCAGCACCTTTTCTTTTAGATGCTCCTTCGTAGTCTAATTTTTTATTCATTTTTTTGTTTTTTTTTATTAAGTATTAAGTTTTTTTTCTAATTTATAAGGTTTGATTTCCCAAGGTTTTGTTGGATCGCCAGATGCCATATCAGAGTAAGGATATTCTTTACCTTTCCATAATACAATTTCTTTTCCAGCACCGTTAGTACCATAATCTAATTCCCCAGCTTTATATTGTCTAACATGTTCTAATTCATGAATCACCGTGTTTAATTTTTCATGCGGATCTTTAGAATCTTTGTTTAAAATGATAACTCCATTTTTAGGTGTTCTAGCGTGAACAGGATCACCTTCCATATCTCTTTCAAACATTGATGTGGTTAAAAGGTCTAATCTAAACGGGGACTTCATTTTAAAAGCCATATTAATTGTTATAAGGAATTTTTTTATTGAACCACTCTTGGCGCTGAGCGCATCCACAAGGAATGTTAAGACCGTCAGACATTCTATCTACAACGGTCTTAATTCCTGTTTTTTCAGTGAATTTTGCTATACTATCGCCAAATCCTCGAGGTTTCATTAATACTTATTATATAGTATTGCTTGAATCAAATGAAGCTTGTACAAAGTACATTTGGCTATCAGTTCCTCTTACACCACCACCATCTAATGCTAATTGAACCTGTGAAGAAACTCCACCTGGATTAGCAGTTAACGCTTTGTTTACAGCTTGTGAAGGCATGTTTTGATATACAGAAGGAACCGTTGGAACAACAATTGCTACTGCATCGGTACCGCCAGAAACTGGATTTGAACCTGTGTTTAGTCCTGTAGTTAATGTAAGTAGTCTTCCACCTACTGATCCAGCTGTGTCTGCGCCAGCAGTGTCTAAACCTACGTACTCGCTTAATGTAATAACCACTGATCCAGCAGCTGCACCATCTGAAATGCTTTCAATTTTTGAAACGTCTAATAATACGTCTCTTTGTCCGTTTCCACCTGTTAATGTTTCCGCGTTGTCAATTCTAAATTTAATGAATTTTGCCATAATTTTTGTTTTTTGTTGTTTGTTGTTTGTTGTTTGTTGTTTGTTGTTTGTTTTATGTGATTTTCAGTTTACTCTGTTTGTTTTACTTTTATAATTTGTTAAGCAAGCTATTACCCGCTCTTCTAGTTGGTGAAGATCCCATAAGAAATCCAGCAACACTTTTTATTCCACCTAATACATGAGAACCAATAGATTTTTTTTCAACGTTAAACGCAGGTGTTTCTCTTAGAGGTGGAACGAATGGCGCCTCAGCGTTTCTCACTCCAAGGATTCTTTCACTATGACCCGTTGGAGGCAGATTAGCAGCTTTTCTATTTTTGTCAATAAATGGCTGTGTTTCTGTTATCACACCTACATTATCTGGACCACCAGTGTGATTATGTACTCTACTTTTTCGATGAGCAGCACCATAGTTATAACTACCGTGTGCATCATCAAACAATGCTTCAGCATGTCCTGTGTTGCCTTCAGCCATTTGTTTTTTACCTCTTTTTACATCTTCTTCCTCCCATGAATTAGTTGCATGTTTTGAGTGCCCAGCATTTCCACTATAATGTCCGTAATGTCCTTTTTTCATAATATATTTTTTAAGCGTGTATCGCTGCTAATTGTTTTACAGCTTCGTCTCTTGTTTTAAAACCACTTCTCCAGGTTCCACCTTTTTTATTATTTAAAATATAAAAGCTTCCGTTAGAAGATTTTCTGATACATCCCTGAGAAGTTTCAGCACATCCTTGACCAGTTGCTGATTGAGCAGCTCCAAATGGATTACTTTGCTGATTGTAGCTCATTATCTACCTACTATAAAGTTAGCTACTGTTACAGGATCAGCACCAGTACCTCCACCTACTGCTGTTACATAATCTACAGAAACTGGAAGTATTGATCCAGATTGTAAACCAGTAAACGTTACAGCTTGTGAAACCAACGGTTTAAGCGCTCGTTTGCTTACAACAAGCGTAGCATTTAAATCGCTACCAGCTTGTGCAATTGTTATAATATCTCCAACGCTATAATTAAGACCTGCATTATTACCTACTGTAGCTGAAACTACAGGATTATCACTTTCAACTATTGTAACTTTAGAGCCAGTAGCACCAGTTTGTTGAATTTCAACTTCTTGGCCTACAGTGTAACCACCTATTCCGGCTAGTGTTACCGTAGCTGGATTACCGGTAGTTGATAATGTGGCAACAGAGAATGAAGCGGGTGTTCCAGCTCCAATAAGCGTTGGTGACACAACGTCTCCAACATCATAACCAGAACCAGGATTATCTATAGCAAATGTTGTAATTGAAGCGGGTGTTCCAGCTACCACTGTGAACGTAGAACCATATCCAACATTCTTATAAATTATCAACGAATCATCACCAAACGAACCTGAAAATGAACCAGTTGTATTTGCGCTTAGTGTTAACGTATAAACTCCACCACTTTCACTAACAGCTGTTATATATGTTCCAGCTGGGAATTTGCTAGATCCCGGAGTACCCTGGAATTCGGATTTAAGAAAGTTTCCTACCTGTGGGATGTCTCCACTCATCGGGTTTTGAACCCCATATAAAATATTTGAACCAGAGGGTTGTGAAGTTGGATACATTATATCGGTCAAATAATTGCCAAAAATTGATCCTGACCCACCATCGTCGAGAACTTGCAGAATTTCAACTACTGTACCGTCAGCATAACTATCTAATCCGCCAGTGATAGTTATTGAGGTGGGGTTGCCAAAACCTGGACCACCAGGGAATCCGGCACTATCAATTGTTCCAACCGCGCCAGCTGGTGAAAACGATGTCACTTGAGTGAAGTAAGTATTTAAAGGATCTATATATCTTCCATTTCCACCAGTAGGTCCAGTAAATGAAGCAGCTGCACCTGATGCTCCTGTAACACTTATAGTTAAGCCAGTTCCACCAGTAGGTGACACTGTTGTAGCGTAAGTATATGGAAGAGTTTCATCATAACCAATTCCACCTTGTATTAGGGTTAAAGCAGTGGGTGCTCCAATTGTCGTTATACTATCTATTGTTCCAGATGCTCCGGCTAAAGCAGGTACAAAAGTATCTATTGCTCCTATTGTGTAATCACCATCTCCACCAACGGGTCCAGAAAAAGTTGCTGGAGTAGCCACAATATCTAAAGTTAAGCCACTTCCATTACCAGTGTCTGATGTTGTAGCAACGTTATTAGCGGTAACATATTCTGTTCCACCATTTGTTACTTGAAGGCTAAAAACACCTGTTGAAGATACTCCTGGTAAAATAACAGAAATAGATCCTGTGCCATCTGCCGGCATTGTTCCACAATATATTACTGAAGAGTTTAAGTTTGTGCCTAAAGTTCCGCTTTGGTTTTCAAATAACCAAGCTGGCCTTTGATCTATAGAGGCAATCATAGCTGCCGTTAAAGGCATAGCTTGACTTATAATACCATCTGATGTTCTAAATAATCCCATTTTTTATATTTTAATATTTGTTACCCTGAGCACATAAAACCGCGTTAAGTGGTTTATAAGGGGTTGGTGCCTTTAGTATTTGCATACCTGTTATTCCAGAGCTTGAGCCCATACCGTGAGGTCTTCCAGATTGATCTAGAGGCCCATCCCATACATGAGATTCACCTACTATACCAACTTTACTACCTGGTTTTAATTTTTCCATTGATGGATCGTATTTCATATCGTGCATAATTTTTAGTTTAATTATTATCTTTATTTACTTCATATATAGCTTTAGTTAAAACTTTATCCATATACGTTTTTCTTTTTATTATTGAATTTCTTCTTGGGCTAGTAGGAAGATCTTCTTCCCCTAACATAATTCTGTATATTCTACTTATAAGTTGTTTACCTTTAAAAGATACTTTATAAATATTATATTTTTGAGTGGTTCTATTCCTGGTTCTCCATACTTTTATCCAATCCCCTTTTATTAACCTACTCCATCTTCTATTATCCCAACTATAAGAATAAACTCCTAATTCAAAATCTTTTTTTGTAAATAAATCTATACAATCTAAATATATTAATAATTCTAAATCTGCCTCTCTTAGGTCATTGTTTTTGGAAGCCCATTTACGTATTATACGATAATGTTTGAGAACATTTAGGTTTTTTAATTCTATTGCCTCTAGCTTTTTCATAAAACAACAACCACGTCTTGAGCTTTTATAACGTGATAAATTTCTTCTTGTATTTCAATTTTGTGACCAGCGTGACGATCATAAAATATTATATCTTTTTTATTAAGACCTTTTATTTCCTCACCAACATCTATAACATTAGCTTTTATATACCTAATGTCATCTTTATGTAATTCAGCAAGTAGTAAGCCACCTTCTGTTTTAGTTGTACCTTCTTCTATTTTTTGTATAATTAAATTTCTACCTAATGCTCTCATGATTCAACTCTTAAATTGTTAATCACACAATCGGTGGATAATATAGTAGTCGCTACGGAAGCCGCATTTATTAATGCACTTTTAGTTACTAATAAAGGATCAATAATTCCTGACTCAACCATATTTACCATATTTCCTGTAACCACATCTAATCCTATTCCGATCTTCTGTTTGTTTTTTAATTTGGATGGATCAATACCAGCATTACTTAAAATGGTCTTAAAAGGCGCTTGAATAGCGTTTAAAAGAACATCTTCATACTTATTGCTTGATTTTATATTTTGCGAAGCATCAAGTAATGCAATTCCACCTCCAGGAACTATACCTTCTTTTATAGCGGCTTTAGTAGCGCAGATAGCGTCTTCTACTCTATCTGTTTTTTCTTTTAATTCAATATCTGAATTTGCACCTACTTTTACAACTGCAACTTTAGCTGACAACCTAGCTAGTCTTAATTCCAGCCCAATAACAACATGTGCTTTGTTTTGCTTTAATAGATCTTTCTTAATCTTTTTGATTATATCTTCTATCTCTTCTGAAGGTTCATCAACTTGAATTATAGTTTGATCTGCTGTGGAAGTTGCTTTAATGCATGATCCTAAGTAATCAACTTTTATAACATTTAAATCATCACCTAGATCTTCATCAATAATCTTAGAATTAGTTAATAAAGCTAAATCACTTAATATTTCTTTTCTTCTTAACCCATAGGATGGTGGATCTATAACATTAATCTTTATGTTTCCTTTCATTCTATTCATAACTAAAGCGGACAGAACACCTGCTTCTACTTCACCTATTATAAGTAAGGGCTTATTATTTTTTATTACATGCTCTAGAACTGGTTGCACTTGTCTAATCGATTCAATTTTTGAATCCATGATCAAAACTAAAGTATTTTCTAGTTCTACAGTGTTTTTCTCTTTGTTAGTTACAAAGTTAGGGTGAGCATATCCTTTACCATATTCTACACCTTCGACAATCTCAACCTCTGTAACACCTCCTTCTGAAGGCTGCATTGTTACAACACCTGTTTCACCAACTTCTCTAAAAGCATTACCAATTAGTTTACCTAACTCTTTATCGTTGTTAGTTGATATAGTGGCAATCTGGTCGATCATGTTATCTTTAACCGGTATACTATGTGTTTTTAAAAAGTCTAACACTTTGTCAACCC
>Ga0307489_10000111_pt1 | contig 41218 bp, 31 predicted proteins | sample SB12metaG_FD_202247 | JGI IMG/M metagenome (GOLD analysis project Ga0307489, IMG submission 202247) | Sea-ice brine microbial communities from Beaufort Sea near Barrow, Alaska, United States - SB 1.2 | ecosystem: Environmental > Aquatic > Marine > Coastal | place: USA: Alaska | collected... | reverse complement strand
ATGCAACAACTTAACACATTTAAATTACCAAAAAATTTCAGAGGTAGAAATGCATTTGTTGTTCAGCTTTGGTGGATTGTTCAAGCTATATTTTTTAAAAACTCGCTTCAGTTTATGTATGGGTTTAGAAGGTTTTTATTACGTCTTTTTGGAGCGAAGATTGGTAAAAAGGCACTTATAAGGCCAACGGTAAGGACCACCTATCCATGGAAAGTATCTATTGGAGATTATTCTATGGTGGGAGATGATGTGGTTTTATATTCTCTAGGTGAGATTGAAATAGGTAAACATGTAGTTGTTTCACAAAAATGTTATTTATGCACGGGTTCACACGATTATTTACAAGTTGATTTCCCCATTTTTGCAAAAAAGATTACAATTGAAGATGAATGTTGGCTGGCGACCGATGTTTTTGTTGCGCCAGGAATTACCATAAATAAAGGAACCGTCGTAGGGTCTAGAAGTAGTGTTTATAAAGATTTACCAGGAAATAAAATTTGTATCGGGAACCCCGCCAAAATTATAAGAGAACGATTACGTGAAAAAGAATAAAAATATATTAATAATATCTCCTTTTTTTTACCCGGAACCAATTTCAACAGGTAAATTTAATACTGATTTTGCGGTTGCTTTAAAAAATGATGGTCATAATGTAACGGTGTTGTGTTATCATCCCTTTTATCCAGATTGGAAAATAAGAGAAAGCCAAGAAGAATTAAACGGAATTAAAATAATCAGAGGAGGAAGCAATTTGAATTTTTCGAAGAAAACAATTGTTAGAAGATTTGTTTTAGAGCTTAGCTTCGCATTCTTTATTTTGAGAAAAATAAGAAAGCATCAAAAAAATAAAGAGCTTATAATCCCTGTTTTTCCGCCAAGTTTTGCTTTTTATTCCATTTTACCATTTTTGAATAAAAAAATTAAAAAGGTTGGAATGGTACATGATTTACAGGAGGTGTATGCTATTGGTAAAAGAGGGGTGTTAAATAGAATTACTCGGTTTTTTATTCACAAAATAGAAAGAAAATGTTATCAAAGTTGTAGCAAATTAGTTTTTCTATCTAAGGAAATGAAGGAGCAAGCAAAAGCGTTATATGCTTTAAAAGGAATTAAACTTGAGGTTCAATATCCGTTTATCACCATAAAAGATAAGCGAACAAATGATCTAGAGCATCTTTTTGATAAAGACAAGAAACATGTAGTGTATTCTGGTGCTTTAGGAGAAAAACAAAATCCAGAAATATTATTTAATTTCTTTGACCAAGCTGCATTAAGTACAGAAAATATTATTTTTCATTTTTTTTCTAGAGGAGATGCTTTTAATACGTTAAAAAAAATAAATACGAATTCAAAAATTCATTTTCATGGGTTAGTAGAAAAAGAACATTTAGAAGAACTATATCACAAAAGCGATGTCCAAATTATACCCCAAAAAGAAGGAACTTCTAAAGGTTCTTTGCCTTCAAAATTACCTAATTTATTAGCCTCAAACTGTAAGGTATTTCTTATTACTGACAAGAATAGTGAGTTAGAAAGGTTTTTTAAAAAAAATAATTTAGATTTTGTAGTTACAACTTGGAATATAAAAGAGCTAATAAGTTCCTTACAAATTTTAATAGATAAACCTGTAGATTTTAACAATCAAAAGTGGGTTGCAAAAAACTTTTTTAAAATTGATAAAATGATTTTGAAAATTTTGCGTTAAAACAATACATTTGTTTTAAATAACCAAACAAGCTTGAAGAAAAAATACTCCCATTTAATAAAATCATTTCAGATAATTACAGATGTTTTTATCATAAACAGCATCGTTTATTTAGTTGATGACAAACACTATTTAAATGTTTCGTTCCTATCTTACATTACTATTTTTTGGTTGCTGATATCTTATTTTTTAGGTTTTTACAAAGTGTATAGGAACACAGGGGTTTATAGACTATTTACATTACTAGGAAAACAGTTTGGATCATTCATCTTAGGCTATTTTGCCTATTTTGGTATTTTTAGAGAAGGAGATATTGTAAATAATCAATTTTTAATATTAATTTCTATTATTATAAGCATCTCTCTCTTTAAGTTTACTTGGTTTTTTCTTTTAAAAAGTTACAGGTCGTTTGGAAAAAACTATAGAACAACAGTTGTTGTTGGTTTTGATAATTCATCAAAAGATATTATTCAGCTATTTAAAACTAAATCTAATTTAGGCTATAAGTATCTTGGTTATTTTTCTGATAAAGTTTGTGATGAAAAAGAATATCTAGGAAATTTAGAGAGTGTTTATGAGTACGCAACAAGAAACAGAGTTGATGAAATTTATTGTTCCTTAACGCTATTAACGCAAGACCAAATAAAGGAAATAAACAAGTTTGCTATAGATAGAAATATTTTTTTAAAGTTAATTCCAAATTCAAGTGAATTGTATAGTAAAAATCAAAGTGTAGAATTTTACAATGATACACTAATGGTTTTAAATGTGAGTAAACTTCCTTTCGAGTTTGCAGAAAATTTTTATATTAAAAGAGTTTTTGATATCGCTTTTTCCTTTTGTGTGTGTATTTTGATTTTATCATGGCTGATGCCAATTCTGTGGATATTAGTGAAACTTGAATCTAAAGGACCATTGATTTTTAAGCAGAAAAGAGAGGGTCTTAAGGGGAAGGAGTTTATATGTTACAAATTTAGGTCTATGGAAATAAATGATTTTTCAGATCAAGTCCACGCTAAAAAACACGATACGAGAGTTACAAAAATGGGAACATTTTTAAGAAAAACGAGCATGGACGAATTGCCTCAATTTTTTAATGTTTTGTTGGGAGACATGAGTGTTGTGGGTCCTAGGCCCCATTTAGAAAGTCTATCTTTAGAGTATCAGAAAGACGTAATTGACTATTTAAAAAGGCATATTCTAAAGCCAGGTATTACTGGTTTGGCTCAGATAAGTGGATATAGAGGTGAAATTAAAAACAAATCCGATATTAAAAATAGAGTCCGCCTAGATATCTTTTATATAGAAAACTGGTCTTTTCTATTGGATCTTAAAATAATCATTAAAACGGTCTTAAATGTTTTTAAAGGAGATGAAAAAGCATATTAATTATGGTAACAGCTGCAGTTGTTTTATTTAATGAGAACTTAGAGACACTAAAAAAAACAGTGGACTCTTTTTTAGAAGCACCTTTAGAAAAAAAACTCTTTTTAATAGATAATTCACCAAAAAACAGACTGGAAAAATATTTTAAACATCCAGCTATAGAATATATTTTTGTTGGAGAAAATATTGGCTTTGGTGCTGCACACAATATGATTTTAGATAAAATAAATTCAGAATTTCATTTGATTTTGAACCCTGATGTTGTCTTTTCTTCAGAAGTAATTCCTGCTTTGATTAAAATTATGAAAGAAGCGCCAAGCGTCTCTTTTGTTACACCTAAAGTGCGATATCCAAATAAAGAAGTTCAAAAAGTTTGTAGAAAACACCCTACGATAATGGGGCTGTTAAATAGAAGGTTAAAGCGTTCTAAAAATGGTAGCATATCAAATGAATATAAGTATCAAGATTTTGAAAAGAGATTTCACCCAGATTTCATACATGGTTGTTTTATGCTTTTTAAAACGATTGACTTTAAAAATTTAAAAGGTTTTGATACGCGGTATTTTTTATATTTTGAAGATGCGGATATCTGCAGAAAAATAGACCTTACAGGTAAAAATAAATTGTATTATCCTGGGGTACAAATTACGCATCAGTATCGACGTGGCTCCTCAAAGAGTGTGAAGTTATTTTTTCATCATCTATCTTCTGCAGTAAAATATTTTTTAAAGTGGGGTTTTTAGATCCAATACTTTTTTTTATCCTTCTGTTTTTTCTAAAATGTATTTCTGTTGAAAGCGCAAATCCAAAGAATTTAAAATATATTTGCAACAGCAACAACGCAATACAACACAAATGAATATTCTTATTTTAGGTTCTGGAGGTAGAGAACACGCTTTTGCATTAAAATTAACTGAAAGTAAAAAAGTAACACAGCTTTTTGTTGCTCCAGGAAACGCTGGAACCCATAAAATAGCCACGAATATCAATATTAGTCTTACAGATTTTGAAGCAGTAAAAAAGACGGTTTTAGAAAATGATATTAAAATGGTAGTTGTAGGACCAGAAGTACCTCTAGTTGCCGGGATTCATGATTTCTTTTTAGCCGATAATGAGTTAAAAAAAATTCCTGTAATCGGGCCTAAGAAAGATGGCGCATTGTTAGAGGGAAGTAAAGATTTTTCGAAACAATTTATGCAAAAGCATGGAGTGCCAACTGCTCGTTATAAAGCATTCACAAAGGAAAACCTAACAGAAGGTTTTACCTTCTTAGAAACCTTAGAAGCACCTTATGTTTTAAAAGCAGATGGTTTAGCTGCCGGTAAAGGAGTTTTAATTTTAAATTCTTTAGAAGAGGCAAAAACCGAATTAAAAGAGATGGTTTCTAATGAGAAATTTGGAAAAGCATCTTCAACCGTTGTAATCGAAGAGTTTTTAAAAGGGATAGAATTGTCTGTTTTTGTTTTAACAGACGGTAAAAGCTATAAAATACTGCCTTCAGCAAAAGATTACAAAAGAATTGGAGAAGGCGATCAAGGTTTGAATACAGGTGGAATGGGTGCTATTTCTCCCGTACCATTTGCAGATAAAGATTTTCTATCTAAAGTAGAAGAATTGGTGGTAAAACCAACAATTGCAGGTTTGCAAAAAGACGGTATTGATTATCGAGGTTTTATCTTTATTGGACTGATGAATGACAACGGAAATCCTTCTGTGGTTGAATACAATGTAAGAATGGGAGATCCTGAAACGGAGGTTGTATTGCCTAGAATAGGGTCAGACTTGTTTGATTTGTTCAAAGGTGTTGCAGATCAAAATTTACATGAAAAATCGTTTTCTGTAATAGATAAAATAGCAACAACGGTAATGCTAGTTTCTGGTGGATATCCAGAAGGATATGAAAAGAATAAAGAAATTACGGGTTTTGAAAATGTTAGCGAATCTATTGTTTTTCACGCAGGAACTAATGTTGTAGATGACAAAGTAGTTACAAGTGGAGGGAGAGTTATGGCAGTAACATCTCTTGGAAATACGATGGAAGAAGCGCTAGAAAAAAGCTACAGAAGTATCCATAAAATTAATTTCGACAAAATGAATTATAGAAAAGACATTGGTTTTGATTTAATATAAGTGGGAGAAACAGGAGTGCGATTTTCTGAGACGGCCAGTTTTACTTTGCAATAAATAAAACAATGTAGGTAAACATCACACCCGTTTTAAAGGACTTAAAAAAGAAATCAATTTACTTCGCCTTTTTCATGGTAAAAGAAAATTCTGAACCGATACCAAAAGTACTTTTTATTAAAACAGTTTGATGATGGGCTTCAACAATGTGCTTTACAATAGACAAACCTAATCCAGATCCTCCTTGCTCTCTAGACCTGCTTTGATCTGCTCTATAGAAACGTTCAAATAGACGAGGTAAATGTTGTGGCTTAATTCCTTCGCCGTTGTCTATTACCCTGATTGCATACTTATTTTTACTGTAATCATCTACAGCAACAATAGTAGTTCCGTTTGGTTTGCCGTATTTGATAGAGTTTACAACAAGGTTAATAAGCACTTGTTCTATCTTTTCAATATCTCCAACAACAAAAACAGGGAAATCATAAATTCTATCAAACTTTAAGATGATGTTCCTTTTTTTTGCTTTCATTTCAAACAAATCAAAAACATTTTGAATAACTTCTAAGATATTAAAAACCTCCATATTTAGTTTTAAACCATCTGTTTCTAACTTGGCAATCATATCTAAATCTTTAGTAACAGCAACAAGTCTTTCTACACCTTTGTTGGCACGTTCTAAATATTTTAAACGAACGTTCTTGTCATTCATAGCGCCTTCAAGAAGCGTAAGTATATACCCTTGAACCGTAAAAAGAGGTGTTTTTAATTCGTGTGCAACATTTCCTAAAAAATCTCTTCGAAAAGAATCCCTTTCTGTTAAACTTTTTATTTCTAAGCCTTTTCCTTCTACATAAGTCTGCATACGTTTAGAAAGTTTATCTATATCTGTAGTGACAGATTCCTTTCTTAAATCATTTACATCCAAAATAGAAACATCCTCATAAATTCTTTTTAATCTCCTGTAAATAAAGTGCTCTGCTCTGTATTGGATGATAAAAAATGAAATAACAAAGAAGATTAGAACACAAATTAATACAGCACCTACTCCTAAGTTTTTCTCAATAAAAAAATAGGAAATTGCAGCGATGGTTACCGTTAGTAGTGTTAAATAAATTGCGGACCAGAGTGCATAAGAATATGTTTTTTTAATCTTCATAAAAGCAAATTTATTTATCTGCGTCTAATAATACAAATTTATAACCGACTCCTTTCACAGTTTTAAAATGGTCATCACCAATTTTTTCTCTTAATTTTCTAATATGAACATCGATGGTTCTACCACCAACAACAACTTCATTTCCCCAAACAGTGTCTAAAATCACCTCTCTTTTAAATACTTTTCCTGGTTTAGAAGTTAATAAAGAGAACAGTTCAAATTCTTTTCTGGGTAATGATATTCTTTTGCCCGCCTTATACACAACATATTCTTCTCGATCTATAACAATATCTCCAATGGTAAAAGTTTCTTCACTTTCTGTTTCAGATTTTAATCTTCTTAATAAAGATTTTACTTTACTAACTAAAACTTTTGGTTTAATAGGTTTTGTAATGTAGTCATCTGCACCAGCCTCAAAACCGGCAACTTGGGAGTAGTCTTCTCCTCTAGCTGTTAAAAAAGAAATAATTACATTTTCTAAAGAACTTATTTTTCTAATTTTTTCACAGGCTTCGATACCATCCATTTCTGGCATCATAATATCTAATAAAATTAAATGGGGACTATTTTTTTTAGCAGACTTTATAGCTTCTTGACCATTCGTAGCGGTGAAAATTTGGTACCCTTCACTTCTAAGGTTATAACCAATAATTTCTATGATATCAGGCTCATCATCAACTAGTAAAATTTTAATGTCACTTTTATTCATAAAATTAAGTTACAATTAGTACCCAAAAATAAGAATTTAAACTGAAAGATATAATTTAATAATGTACAGATTTTTTAGTTTACAATTGTTTAATGATTAGTTAACAAATACATGATAATTTGATATTTAAACTACTAATCAATTAATAATTAGACAGTAACACTACTTTAATCTTAAAATTACTCTAAATTTAGTTTGATTTTAGTAATTTGGTTTAAATTCACTTAAAAAAATTACAAAATGAAAAAAAATTACATTTTTACCTTATTATTACTGCTTGGCTTTAGTATTTCGACTTTTGGGCAAGTATTTATTACAGAGCTTGCAGATCCTAATGACAACGCAGACGCAAGATATATTGAATTATATAATTTTGGTGATGCTTCGGTGGATTTAAATAATTGGAGAATAGATAAATATACGAATGCGAATGCAACGGTATCACAAACATTAATTTTAACAGGTGCCATTGCTTCTAAAGGATTTTATATAATAGCCACTGGTCCTGCTGATACTGTGGTATTTGATCAATGGAATGTAACTCCAGATCAGTGGGATCCTGGAAGTAATAATGTAGCAGGAGGCAATGGGGATGATAATTTAGAATTATACAACGCTGAAAGTACATTAATTGATCAATTTGGGGTTCCAGGTGAAGACGGAACGAATACAAATCATGAGTTTGAAGACGGAAGAGCTGAGAGAAATGCTAATATTACTGCAGCGAATGCCACTTGGGATGTTAGCGAGTGGAGCATTGATAATGATGGTGGGGATGGAGATGGGGAAGTGGATGTAACGGGTTTTGATCCTGGAGCATGGATTGGTACTACAACAAGTCCTATTGTTTCTGTCGGTTCTGCAGTTTCGGGCTTAGATTATTTCGAAGGAAATGGGCCTTCATTAGAAAAAACATTTTCGGTTGAAGGAATTAATTTAACAGCAAATGTTGGCGTGAGCGCACCTGTTGATTTCGAGATTTCTTTAACTTCAAACGGTACTTTTACAAGTGCAGTTACGCTTACTCAAATCGAAGGAACCCTAGCTTCTACCACTGTTTATGTGAGATTAAAGGCTGACTTAGTTGTACATACATATGCTGGAGAAGCTGCAACCTCTAGTGCGGGAGCAGCTGTCAAAACAGTTGCTTTGTCAGGAGAAATTACTGCTGCAAATCCGCAGTTTTCTGTTACTGCATTTTTAGATGATTTTAATTATGTTATTAGTGATGCAGTTCCATCTTTAGAACAAACATTTGCGGTAGAAGGTTTGTTTTTAACGAATAACCTTGTAGTTACGGCACCTACAGATTATGAAGTTTCTTTAGTAACAGGGTCAGTCTTTTCGGCTTCTGTGACTATCGCTCCTTCTTCTGGTGAAGTTGCAGAAACTACAATTTATGCGCGTTTAAAAGCAGGTTTAAATGCTGGTAATTATACTGGTACTATTATAGTATCTTCATCAGGAGTTGAAGATGCGACGATTGAAGTAAATGGGAATGCTTTTGGAGCGGTTACAAATAGTATGGTAATTACTGGAGTTTATGACGGTTCGCTTTCAGGTGGAACTCCAAAAGGTGTTTCAATATTTGTTTTAAAAGAGATTGCAGATCTAAGTTTATTTGGTGTTAGTTCGGTTAGTAATGGTGGTGGTTCTACCGCAGGTACTATTGAGTTTTCTTTTCCTGCAGTTTCGGTAATTGCGGGAACTTTTATTTATGTTTCTACAGAAGCTCCTAATTTTACAACGTTTTTTGGAATGGCTCCAACATATACATCAGGATCGATGGCTATTAACGGGGATGATGCTATAGAATTGTATGAGAGAGGACAGATAATAGACGTTTATGGTGATGTTGACAACGATTTTTCAGGAGAAACTTTTGACTATTTAGATGGTTGGGCTTATAGAAAATCCAATACAGGACCAGAAGGAACCACTTTTACTGCTACAAATTGGACCTATAGTGGTGTAGATGGCCTAGAAGGAGGCTCCGATAATGCATCTGCAACTAGTCCATTTCCAATAGGAACTTACCGTATTGAAACGGCATCAGTTGAAAGGAACGCTGTTTTAGGTTACACAATATATCCAAACCCAATTACAAACAAAGAGTTTACAATTTCTTCTAGCAGTGCTAGTGTAAAAGAAATTGCAATTTTTAATGTCTTAGGAAATAAAGTTGTGGCAACTCGTTTTTTTGGAACGAAAGCGATCATAAATGTTTCTGCAATTAGCGCAGGAATTTATATTCTTAAAGTGATGGAAGCAGGCAAAACTGCAACTAACAAATTAGTAATTAGATAAGATCATAATTTCCTATAGATTTTAAAAGCTTCGAATTTATTTCGGAGCTTTTTTATTTTCATTATCTTTCATTTTGAAGAAAAAAACATACTGCTATGAATTTGTCTATAAAATTAAATGACATTCTTTTTTTGGATATTGAAACTGTACCTCAAAAAGAAAATTGGAAAGAACTTTCTAAAGAAATGCAAGCGCTTTACGATAAGAAAACACAGTACCAGCGGAAAGAAGAATTTACCGCAGAAGAATTTTATGTCCGCGCGGGTATTTGGGCCGAGTTTGGTAAAATTATTTGTATTTCTGTGGGATATTTTGTGGAAGCAGAAAAGAATAAACAGTTGCGTTTAACTTCTTTCTTTGGAGATGATGAACGCCTCCTTTTAACAGATTTTAAAGTTTTATTAGACACACATTTTATGAAGAAAAGTAATGTTTTGTGCGCCCATAATGGGAAAGAATTCGACTTTCCTTTTATCGCAAGAAGAATGATTGTGCACCAAATAGCATTGCCTGAAAAGTTAAATTTATTTGGTAAAAAACCTTGGGAAGTTCCGCATTTAGATACCCTAGAATTATGGAAGTTTGGAGATTATAAGCATTATACTTCTTTAAAATTATTGACTGCTATTTTAAGGATTCCTTCCCCGAAAGATGATATAGATGGCAGTGAAGTTGCCCGGGTTTATTACCAAGAAAAAAATCTGCAAAGAATTGTAGACTACTGCGAAAAAGATACCGTGGCTGTTGCGCAAGTTCTGTTGCGATTTAATAATCAGGGATTGTTAAAGGCCGAAGAGATTGTGAATGTATAAATGTATACTGTGTATTCTTTATCCATGCAGAAAAATTAGAGGCCTACTAAAAAGATATTCTGGGTAAATTTCTTTAATAATTTGTAGAAAAAAAACTTTAATAAGCTTGGTTTGATCGTGTGATACTTGTGAGTGAAGTTTTACTATACTCACAAGTATCACTTAGAATTACTGAAATCTATTTCTGTTTTAAAAATAGGGATGTGTTTGTTTAGAATACCGTATTTAAAAATGCAGCTTAATTTTCTAATTTTATAGAAAGTGCGAACCAACGCTCTTCTTTTTGTTCTAAATTTTTAATGGTTTCTTCAAGTTCTTTAGATTTTTTTGCAATTTCATCATTTGCAATTTCAACATTTAAAAATGCCTTTTCTATGGTTGCTTTCTTTTTTTGAAGACGTTCAATATCAGCGTCTAAAGAACCGAATTCTCTCTTTTCATTAAAACTTAATGCATTTTTAGTTGCTTTTTTTTCTACTTTATTTACAACAGTTTTTTCTGCAATTTCTTTTGGAGCAGAACCATCATATGCTCTAAAATCTGAATAATTTCCTGGAAAATTCTCTACAACACCTTCGCCTCTAAAAACAAAAAGTGCATCTACAATCTTATCCATAAAATATCTATCATGCGACACAACTAGCAAGTTTCCTGGGTAATCTAACAAGAAATTCTCTAAAACATTTAAGGTAACAACATCTAAATCATTGGTAGGCTCATCAAGAATTAAAAAGTTTGGATTCTGAATTAAAACAGCACACAAGTACAAACGTTTTTGTTCTCCTCCAGAAAGTTTCTCAACAAAATCATATTGCTTTTTCTTGTCGAATAAAAAACGTTCTAATAATTGTGATGCAGAAATTTTCCTACCTTTAGAAAGTGGAATAAATTCTCCAAATTCTTTTACAACTTCAATTACTTTTTGTCCTGGTTTTATGCTAATTCCTGATTGAGTATAATATCCATATTTTACAGTTTCACCGAGAACAACTTTACCACCGTCTATCGCTGCATTTTCTGTAATAATATTTAAAAAAGAAGATTTTCCGGTTCCGTTTTTACCAATAATACCAATTCTTTCACCTCTTTTAAAGATATAATCGAAACTGTCAAGAATTTTTTTATCTCCAAAAGATTTATATACTTTATGAAGTTCTAATACTTTACTCCCTAAACGTGCCATGTCAATTTCTAATTGAATTTGATGGTCTTGTCTACGTTTATGTGCACTTTCTTTAATCTGATAAAAATCCTCTGATCTAGACTTCGATTTTGTAGTTCTTGCCTTTGGTTGCTTTCGCATCCATTCTAGCTCCTTTTTAAATAAGCTTTTAGCTTTCCCTAAATTAGTAGCTTCTAGCGCTAAACGCTCTTCTTTATTTTGTAAATAGTAAGAATAATTTCCTTTATACTTATAGATTTTACCTTCGTCTAATTCTAAAATTTCATTACAAACACGCTCTAAAAAGTAACGGTCATGCGTTACCATAAACAAGGTTATTTTTTCTTTTGCAAAAAACGCCTCTAACCATTCTATCATTTCTAAATCTAGATGATTTGTGGGCTCATCTAAAATCAATAAATCTGGTTTGTTAATAAGTACGATAGCTAGAGACAAACGCTTTCTCTGTCCACCAGAAAGTGAACTTACCTTTAAAGTTAAATTATCTAGTTTTAACTTTGATAAAATTTGTCTGTACTGTGTTTCAAAATCCCACGCATTGTGCTGGTCCATCAAATCAAATGCAGCTTGGTAAGCATCACTGTTATCAATGTTTTTTAATGCTTTTTCATATTGATTTACAATAGAAAGAATCTTATTATCAGTAGCAAAAATAGTTTCTTCAATAGTTAAATCCGGATCGATGTCATCTTTTTGAGCTAAATAAGCAATAGAAATTCCTTTCCTGCTGACCACTTGTCCAGAATCTGGAACATCTAAGTTAGCAATAATGTTTAAGATAGATGTTTTTCCACTTCCGTTTTTTGCAATGAAAGCAACCTTTTGATCTTTATTAATTCCGAAAGAGATGTCTTCAAACAAGACACGTTCTCCGTAAGCCTTAGAGATATTTTCTACTGATAAATAATTCACTATAAATATTTTTTTACAAAGAAACAAAAAACCCAAGCAAAGGCTTGGGTTTTTGAATCATTTAATTTGATAGTCTTACATTTATATGCGATCGAAACTACTTTAAGTATCTGTGATTGGCGCTAAACAAGTGGCTAGTGCCTATTAAAAATATCAGGATTTCAATAGCACTGAATTCCCACATAAGGATTTCTGTAAAAGTAAGTGACACTTGCATTTTGCATGGATTACGGTGCATATTCTTTTTTCACAAATTTCTTTCACAATGATTCTGTATATTGCGCTACTGTGCCCACATACAAACTGTTCGAATTTCTTAGATCTACACGAATAGAGGTTACAGATAAGTTTCCTAGTACATTCTGTACTCTGCTCCATTGGGAATTGGCGTTAGAAATTGGTATTTTTTTCATAATCCACCTGAGACGCCACCTGCATGCACAGTGATGTTTGTTGCATCATTTGAATTGAATATGAACTCTGGTTCTGCCACCTACGTTATTTGTACCTCTTTCTTCCCAAGCATTGGTTCCGTTTCCAGGGCTCTTTCTAGAAGGTCCGTTACGCGTTAATTTTTCTTTTAATTTAGCTAAGTCTTTACTATCTAATCGGGCAGATACAGGATTTATAGTCAACTCCCACATTTGTTCGAAATACCTTTTTGGAGGCAAATCATTTAATTTTCTTCCTATCCCAAGTTAGTGTTTGCTGATAAGGACTAATTTTTACGAAATTTTCTATTTTTTTTATTTGGGATAGAATGCTATCTTTTTGTTCCTTTACAAATGAACTTCTAGCTAAAAATAAAGCAATCGATAAAATAGTTATTACGTTAATAAACAGGGTTTTGAAGTCTTTTTTTTTCGTGTAGATAGTGTTTTATGATTTTTTATTTATGTGAGTTATTTTAAGTTTGTTATTTGTCTTTTAATAAAATACTGTTGTAAAAGTAAATAACGCAACAAAATTAGAGCTATTATACCTTTAATTTAATCCCTGAATACAGGGATAGCAACCTTTTCATTTAGGAGTATAAATATTGAAATGGACCACGATGGTTCCATTTTCGGGACGTTGAGGAGAATAGCTTACTATCTTTATTACATTAAAAATGGAATCTTTTTTTTTTTACAAGCTGCTTTTTTATATAATCTCATTTTTTTTAAATCTTTTTAATAATAGTATATTGCGTCTTTAATTTTGATAAAAAAAATATATGAAAATAATTGTACCAATGGCAGGTATCGGATCTCGTTTGAGACCACATACTTTAACCGTTCCTAAACCTTTAACCATAATTGCTGGTAAACCAATTGTACAAAGATTGGTAGAAGATATTTCGTCTGTAATTGATGAAGAAATAGATGAAATTGCTTTTGTAATTGGACCTGCAAAAAAAGGATTTCCTGCAGATACAAAAGATACTTTATTACAAATTGCCAAAGAGTTAGGAACTAAGGGTGCTGTATATGTGCAAGAAGAAGCCTTAGGAACTGCACATGCACTTTTTTGCGCAAAAGATTCTTTAAGCGGACCTTGTGTTGTTGCCTATGCAGACACTTTATTTAAAGCAGATTTTAAGTTAGATGCAAATGCAGACGGTGCTATTTGGGTAAAGAAAGTAGCAGATCCAAGTGCTTTTGGTGTTGTGAAATTAGAAAACGGTTTCATCACAGACTTTGTAGAAAAACCAAAAGATTTTGTTTCAGATTTAGCAATTATTGGCATCTATTATTTTAAAGATGGAGAGAAGGTAAGAGATGAAATTCAATATTTAATTGATAACAATTTAAGAGAAAATAATGAATATCAATTAACCAATGTTTTAGAAACTTTAAAAAGAGATGGGGCTAAATTTATTTCAGGAACTGTAAGTACGTGGATGGATTGTGGAAAAAAAGACCCAACGGTAGATGCCAATAAACAAGTGTTAGAATTTGAACACAATGCAGGAAATAATTTAGTTTCTAAAGATGTTGTGTTAGAGAATTCAGAAATTATTCAACCTTGTTATATTGGTGCAAATGTAGTTTTGAAGAATACAAAAATTGGACCTTTTGTTTCATTAGGAGAAAATAGTTTTGTGCAAGATTCAATCGTTAGAAACTCATTAATACAAACAAATGTGATCATTTCTAATGCGAAATTAGACAATGCAATGATAGGAAACCACGTTAAATATGATGGTAATTTCACCTCTGTTAGTATCGGTGATTATACAGAGTTAACCTAATTATTTTGAGCGTTAAGAAGATAGTACATAGAAAAGAGAAACCATTAGATCATTTTAAAAGATTTCTTTTTTTTGCGCTCCTTTTTTTAACTTCTATTGACAGTTTTTCGCAAGACAGTATTCGAGCAGCAAAAGACTTTACCGAAGAAAACGAATTAAAATTTCAGGAGTTTTTCTTTGAAGCTTTGTCTCAGAAATCTATTGGAAATCATCAAAAAGCAATCGATAATTTAGAAAGTTGCAATCAAATAGTACCAAATGATATGGCGGTATTTTTTGAGTTTTCTAAAAACTATTTGGCACTAAACAAAACGTTTTTAGCCAAAGAATACATTCAAAGAGCCATTGAAAAAGAGGTCACAAATATTTGGATGCAAAAGCATTTAGTAAAGGTGTTTGTAAAAGAAAACAACTTTTTAGACGCCATAAAAATTCAACAAAAAATTGTTGCACTAAATTCAAAAGAAAGAGCAGCCTTAATAAGGTTGCACCTGCAAAACAGTGATTATGAAAGTGCTTTAAATGTAATGAACACCTTGGAAAGCGAGCATTTATTACCATCAAAATTTAAAGAGATAAAAGATCGTTTAACACAAAAAAAAACTAGCAAATTACGGGAAACAGTAACTTCAGAAGACGTTTTTAAGAAATTTGAAACAGATAAATCATATACAGTATTAAAACAAGTTTTAGAGGCCTCTAGAGGTCAGTTAGATGCGCTTTTAAAATATAGCGCAGAAGGTATTGCACGGTTTCCTGCACAGCCTTTTGTATATTTAATGAATGGAAGGGCTTTGAATACAAAAAAAGAATATAATCTAGCTTTAGAAATTTTAAAAAGTGGACTCGATTTTGTTTTTGAAAGTGAAATGGAAGCTAATTTTTATAAAGAAATTTCTCTTTCATACAGGGGTTTAGGAAATAAACTAGCGGCAGAGAAATACAGGGAAAAAGAGAAAAAATTAAAAAACTAAAATGCGATATTTAAAATATTTAGTAGTGTTCACCATTTTTTTTACATCTTGTAAAGCAAAAAAGTATGCAATAGACGCAACTACAATTGCAAAAGAAATATCTGCAAAAAAAGTGGTAAGAAGGCATGTGTCTACTAGCTTTAATAAAGAAACTTTAGATGCAGAATTTAAAGTAAACTTTAGGAATTCAAAATTGAAACAAAGTATTTCTGTGCAGTTAAAAATTAAAAAAGACGAAGTAATTTGGCTAAAAGGAACCAAGTTTATCAATGTTTTTAAAGCAAAAATTACACCAGAAAAAATACGGTTTTATTCTCCTTTAGAAAGAACTTATTTTGAAGGAGATTTTTTGATGCTAGAAAAACTATTAGGAACAGCAATTAACTTTCAACAATTACAGAACTTGTTTTTAGGTCAGGCAATTTTAGATCTTAAAAGGAAAAAACAACAAGTAAAAATTGCGAATAACTCGTATGTTTTATCCCCAGAAATACAATCAAATTTGTTCGATGTTTTTTTTGCTATAAATCCTGCGCATTTTAAATTAGATTATCAAGCTATTGAGAATTCTTTAAAAAGTAGACAGTTGAATATAAGGTATCCTTCCTACAAGTTGGTGGAAGACGAAATTTTACCACAAGAAATAAACATCAAAGCAAAACAAGGTGAGAAAACAACAACCATAGATTTTATTTTAAAGGCGGTTGAATTCAATACAGATTTAAACACTTCTTTTACAGTACCTAAAGGATATAAACGCATGAATTTATAGTGATAAAACCCCGATTTTACAGCATATTTTTTATTTTACTTTTTAGTTGTTTGTTTTCTTTTAGTCAAACAAAAAAGGAGTTAGAACAACAGCGAAAAAAATTAAAAAAAGAGATTGTCCAAGTAAATAGTTTGTTGTTCAAGGAACAAAAAAAAGAAGAGAATGTTCTTGAAGATTTAAAAGACCTAAATCAAAAAATAGACGTGAGATTGCGGTTGATACTTACAATCAATGCGGAAGCGAAAATTTTAGCTAGAGAAATCACAAAAAACAAGACAAAAATCGCTAAACTAGAAAAAGAACTGTTAGTTTTAAAAGCAGATTATGCACGTATGATTTTTAAATCATATCAGAGTAAATCTCAACAAAGTAGAATTATGTTTTTATTATCTTCTGAAAACTTTCATCAGGCGTATAAGCGTTTTGAATATATGAAACAATATACTTCTTTTAGAAAAAGGCAAGGAGAAGAAATTGGTTTTCAAACGGATTTAGTAAAAAAAATGAACAACTCTTTACGGTTTCAAAAACAAGTAAAAGATACTTTAATTCTCGAAGAAGAAAACCAAAATAGAAAAATTGAGTTAGATAAAAAGAAGAAGGAAAAGTTGATTTCTAGAATTAAAGGTAAGGAAAGAAAGTATCGAAAAGAAATTCAGAATAAAATAAAAGCAGAAAAGAAGGTTGCAGAAAAAATAGATAAAATTATTCGCGATGAAATTGCAAAAGCAAATAGAATTGCAAATGCAAAACGTAAAAATAATTCGAATATCACCAAAAACAACAAGTTTGTTTTAAGTCCGGAGGCAAAAGCGTTAGCGGCAAAGTTTGAGTTAAACAAAGGAAAACTGCCTTGGCCCATAGAAGAAGGTTTGATTACAAGAAAGTTTGGTAAACAGCGACATCCTACCTTTCCTGGAATTACAATTAATAGCACAGGTTTGCATATGGTAACCAAAAGAGGGAAAGGTGCAGCGGCTATTTTTGATGGAAAAATATTAAATATATTAGTTACTTCAGAAGGACGAAAAAATGTTTTAATTCAACATGGAAACTATATCACTTCTTATACAAACCTTGAGAAACTATACGTTAGAAAAGGAGACAATGTGAAAACAGGAGAAAAAATTGGTCAGATATTTACCGATAAGGTCTCAGGGAAAACGACATTAATTTTTGTGTTATATAAAAACAGAACAAAACTGAATCCTTCTTCTTGGATTTTAAAAAGGTAATTTATGCTCATTAGTTCTTGGAGCATACTTTATGTTGTTCTGAAGAATAATAGAATTAGGCAATGTAATTAACTCTTTTTCTGGTGTCCTTAGAGTGATGAAAAACGCACCAATATCTCTAATTTCTCCATGGATATTATTAGGACTATCTTTTTCTAAAATAGTAATTGAATCTCCTATTTTTACAGGATAGTTCAAGAAAAGAATAATACCCGCCGTTATGTTAGAAAGAATAGACCACTGTGCAAAAAATGCAATGCCTAAAATAGTTAAAAAAGAAGAAATATAAATTAATAGTTGTTTTTCATCTACACCCCAAATAAAGGAAACTACCACAATAACGGTAATATATATTAGAATGGTAATAATTTTATTAGTAACAACAATTCTTGCATCTTGAAACCCGAATTTTGTTTGAATTTTACGGAGTGATTTGGAGATAATAAATCGAATAAAAAAAGCAACCACGAAAACGACTAGAGATTCTATGATTTTAAATTGATTTAAATACTCCATTATTCTAACTTTTAATTAAATAAAGCTTTTAGGGCAGTAGCTTCATTTGGTTTTAATTTTCCTGCTAAAACGAGGCTCAATTGTTTACGTCTTAAAGCACCTTCAAAACGTTCTTTTTCTAGGGCCGTTTCAGGTGTTATTTGCGGAATATGAACAGGTTTTCCAGTTTCATCTACAGCAACAAAAGTATAAATACCCTCGTTTACCTTTGTTTTTTGACCAGATTGTCTGTCTTCAATCCAAACATCTACATAAATTTCCATAGATGAGTTAAATGCTCTCGAAACTTTCGCCTCTACAGTTACAACACTACCTACAGGTACAGATTTATTGAAAGCAACATGGTTTACAGAGGCAGTAACTACAATTCTTCTAGAGTGTCTTCTTGCAGCAATGCTGCAAGCTCTATCCATTCTTGCCAATAACTCTCCACCAAAAAGATTGTCTAAATAGTTAGTATCTCCTGGTAAAACTAAATCTGTTAAAATGGTTAAAGATTCCTTGGGCGTTTTTGCTTCCATTAAAAAGTAATTTTTCTGCAAAGATACGCAATCACTTATTTAAAAGTAATGCATGAAACATAAAGAAAAGTAAAATTATTAGATGTTTTTGACGAATAGCCAGGCATCTTTTGCTACTGTTCTTTTGATTTTATTCAAACTATTGATAGCATCATTTCTATTGGCATAACTATGAAAAGTAACTTGCGTTAATCCCCATTTGTTGATTCCAATAATTTTGGCATTAAAACCTTGAGAAATTAACTCCTTCACTTTTTTATCTGCATTTGCTGTAAATTGAAAAGCACCAGCAATAACATGAAAGGGTTTTGAAATTTCTTTTACAACATTTAACTCTAAGGTTGGTAATGGATTGGACATAACAAAGGTAGCGGATTGTATCTTTTTTTCCAGCTCTTTTTGCTGCGCCGTAAATACTTCTTTTTGCTGATTTTGTTGATGATTGTGATAGCCTGTAAAGCCTAATGTTAATAAAATTGCGGCAGTTGCAGCGTATTTTATAAAGGTAGGAACTCCTTTTTTATTGGTGTTCTCAGAGGAAGGGAGTAAGGGTTTTATCCGTGATGCATATCTTTTTATAGAAGGAGTTGCAACAGAAGACAATCCAAATGAAGTTGTTAATAAATTGATTGTTTCACTTGGTTCAAAAATAATTTGTTGGCTTTCATTTAAAGAAATAGTACCTAGACTATCTATTTTAATATCAGTGTTTTGTAATTCTTTTTTCCATTCCTGTACCGCTTTAGAAATAACCATAGTAGCCTTTTCGAAAGATATTTGCTCTGTTGAAGCGATATAATTAGCTAACAAACCATCATTATGTGTAAGATGACTATTAAACGTAATTTGTTTTGTTGGAGCATTAAGGGTGTGCGAAACACTATTTAATTTTGCACCAATTCTATTGGTTACAAATCCTCCAAAACCGGGAACAATTACGCAGTCGTATCTGTATAATAAATCGTTGATGTAGTTGCTTATATTCATATAAACAAATATATAAATTTTGAGGTTTCGCAAAAGAAAGTTCTATAAAAATTATTAACAAAATTTTTATATATTGGGTATCAAATTATTAGCTGTTGAAAGAAGAGAAATTACTTGCTATTTTAAGATTGCAAAAATGCAAAGCTGTGGGAGATGTTTTGTCAAAGAAACTCATTGTAAATGTGGGAGATGTGACTCAAATATTTAAAGAAAAAGCAACACATTTATCAAAAATAAAGGGCATTGGGAATCATGTTTTAAAGCACCTTTTTAATACCGAAAACGTCAAACTTGCAGCACAAGAGTTAAAATACATACAAGAAAATAAAATCGCATATTCTTACTTCTTGGAAGATGATTATCCTACCCACTTGCAGCATTGTATAGACAGCCCTATTTTGTTTTTTAAAGATGGCAACATCAATTTTTCAAACAATAAAATTATTTCCATTGTGGGGACAAGAAATATGAGCTCTTATGGACGTGACTTTTGTAATAAACTAATAGGAGACTTAGCACAATACAATCCAATTATAGTAAGTGGTTTTGCATACGGCGTAGATATTTGTGCACACAAGGCTGCCATAAGAAATAAGTTACAAACTATTGCTGTTTTAGCGCATGGCTTAGAAGAAATGTATCCGAAAGCACATAAGAAATACATACATCAGGTAAATGAAAATGGTGGGTTTTTAACCGAGTTTTGGCATAAAGAACCACCATTAAGAGAAAATTTTCTAAAAAGGAATAGAATTGTTGCGGGTCTTTCTAAAGCTACAATTATCATAGAATCTGCGGTAAAAGGAGGTTCTTTGGTAACTGCAGATATTGCCAATTCTTATGATAAAGATGTGTTTGCAGTTCCTGGTAGAACAACAGATTTGTATAGCAAAGGATGTAATAATCTTATTAAAAATAACCGCGCATTTCTTTTAAATTCTGCAGAAGAAGTTGTAAAAATGTTGAATTGGGATTTGAATGAAAAGCCTAAAGCTATTCAGCAACAATTATTTTTAGAATTGAATGAGAATGAGCAGAAAATTTATGATTTATTGCATGCCAAAGGAGCACAATTATTAGATCTAATTTCTTTAGAATGCAACATACCTGCGTATCAATTAGCCGCTATTTTATTACAGATGGAATTAAAAGGCATCTCTAAACCTTTACCCGGAAAGATGTTTGATTTGGTGTAAATATTCTTATTTTTGATCTAAATCAATAGCGAAGATGGCCGTAGATAAAAAATTGATGTCCAAGAAAAAACCTACATTTCCTGTAAATGAAATGCTAGACGCGTATTTGAATAACTATAATAGGAATATAAAAATATCTCTTTATTACGACGATTTATTGCGCTTTCAAGGGTCTACTACCGTCTATGATAAGGAGGATGAAGATACTCTTTGGGTACGAACTTATTATTCGCAATTTGACAGAGAAGAGATTGATAGAAGTTTAAAGAAAATTTACACAAGGTTGCATTCAGACGGTAATGATGTGAACATTCCGTTTTTAAACGTAGATGCAATCGACTATTGCACGTTTGGAAATTCAAAACCTTTTAGAATAAAAGTTAGAAATATTTTAAATGATAATTTCACCTATTTTTACGTAAAAAAGGCAGACGCCTCTCGTATTTATGGTTTAGAGTTAGAGCATATTTTGTCTCCTCACAACATGAATTTTTTAGTTTATAAAGACACCTTAATAGAAGAACATATTGCTGGAATTCCGGGAGATGATTTTATCAGAGATGTGCTACCAAATTGTACAGAGTTAGAAAAATCTCAAATAGCTAAAGAGTTTATAAAGTTTAAAGAGCGCTGTTTGGTGCGTTTGTTAGGGGACATGCGTTCTTACAATTATGTGATTACACCCACCCATGATTTTGACCAAATTATTTATAAAATTAGAGCCATCGATTTCGATCAGCAATCTTTTGAAGGAAACTTAAAAGTGTACAACTTGCAGTTTATGAAAGAGAACTTTAAGATGATAGAAATGGTGGGTAAAAAACTACAAAATGATTCTATTCGACAATATAAAATAGAGGAACGTTCTTTTATGGCAAAACGCATGATTACAGCGCCAAGAAGAACCGCCCGTCTTATCAAATGTATGAAAGCAGACACTATTTCTTTTCCTGAAAATGTAGCATTGTTAAAGAAACACCTTGTAAAATATGTAGGAGATGTAAAGTTTAAGGACTGTAAAAATATGGGTGAAATATTAGAAACTATTTTGGCCTTTGTTAAACGTAATTACTTAGACATTAGCAATAAAGAGTTGTTTTAAAGCAAGTTTCCAGTACTTTGAAAAACGAATAGAATACTCCAAATAGTTATCACGCTTCTTCTTTTCTTGTGATAAAGATCATGCTAATTTACGTATTCAAGATCATGAAAATTTAAAGTTTATTTCCGCTGTTGATATTTCAGGATATCCTGAAATATCCAATTCAAAATACTTTTCTTAGCATATTTTAAGAATATGGAATAAATATCGTTGAATTGAAGCTTTGGGTAAACCCGATTAATGAATACGCTGGATTTCATGCAGTAAACAGTTTTCTAAAACCTTAAAAACCAATGGTTTTAAAACTTGGTGAACGCTTCATTATTCCGATACTTGGGCAGACCCTGGGCACCAAGAAACGCCAATGCAATGGCAAGGGATAAGTTTTACTCAACTAAAATAAAGCGTATATAATTATACTGAAAAAGTGATGACCGAATTACAGCAGTGAGCCCAAGTTCGAGTAACACCAAAGTAATTTTGCATTTTGCCGGTATTTATGAATCTAATTGGTTTTTTAATCAAATGAATGTTTTAGATGACTACATTATTGGCTTATAATAGCATCTAAAATGGCACGGAAAATCTCTAAATAACCTAACAAATAAAATATTTAAGTGAAACCTATAATAAGGAAATCTTGTTCGCTGAAACAGCTTACCTATTTTACACTAGAATGGAATGATTGGACAAATCATATTGTAGGTTTAGATGCGCAGCTCATCTTATTCGAATATCCAGCATCAATTAAAGGTCAGAGACAATTCATCAATCAAATTAAGACATAAACTAAGGAAGTGGATTATGAAATAGGGTTTTGTTATTGGGGAGCCGAATTAATTGCTTGGAAAGGAACCCAAGCCATAGCAGCTTCTGCGTGGGAAAATAAAGCAATATTTGATTTTGACAATACAGCTTTACCAGTACGGAAAGAATTTATAATGGAATAAAAAATATTGGCTGCAACGTTTATAATTTATTGCTAGCTCACTAAAATTTCATTGGAATTTTCTATCTGTGATTTGTTTACTAGATTAGTTGTTCAAACACCCAACAAACTAGATATCAAAGGGTGTCTTGCTGGACTTAATTTTTTAGAAGCTATTTCTTGCTGCTGCTACGCTCTTTTTTTTTCGAAAACGAAACCTATTTTTTACTTCTGATACTCTCAACAACAACGGTTAATAAAATTAAGCCTCCGCCAAAAAAAGTGTTTGTTGTCGGCATTTCTTGAAGAAATAAAAAGGCTAAAATAATTCCAAAAATAGGCTGTAAACTACTAATAATACTAGCGGTAGATGCCGAAAAAAACTTTAAAGAATGCAGCATTAAACTATGTCCTATTGCAGTTGTTAAAAATGCGAGTAAAAGCAAATAAGGAAACTGACTCTTTAAACCAGATACATCCATAAAAAAGAAGATAGGCAGCATTACAACGGTAATAATTAACGTTTGATAAAACATGAGCATTGTGCCATGATAGTTGGCAACATGTTGTTTTAAAATTAAGACTCTTATAGCATAACAAAATGCAGAAAAAACACCAAACATAATTCCTTTTACTTGGGAGCTTTCAATATTAAATTCTGGAGTTAAAATATATAAACCTGTTAAGACCGTCAACCCTAAAAGAATATAAATAGGATTAAATTTCACCTTTAAAAATAGGGGCTCTAGCAGTGCTATCATTATAGGAAATGTATATAAAGATAAAACCCCTAAAGCTACATTGGCTAATTTTAAAGCATAAAAATAAGTAACCCAATGAACGGCCATTAGTACGCCACTAATAAAAAAGGGCTTGTAGTGTTTTGGAGACTTTATTTTTAAGTCTATTTTTTTATAGCTACAGTAAGCGTACAAAAACACCATTGCTAGAGAAGCTCTAAACCAAATAATAACTTCTGATGGCATGGCAATGTGTTTTCCTAAAACACCAGAGGTGCTTATAAAAAGGGTTGCTAATAGCAAGCCAGAAATATTTTTTACATGCGTGTTCTCCATTAAATTTTATTCAAAATATGTAAAGCAGTTTTAACGGTGTCAATTCTTATAAAAGTAACTAATAAACGCAAACCATTTTTAGTTTCTTTCTCTTTCATAACACAACTTTTATTATTCTGCTGAACATATTTGAGCATTCTAGAAAAGGCAGCTGTTTGATAAAAATCACTTTGTTGATTCGCAACAAAGTACCCAATCATTCTTTTTTGTTTTAGAATAATTTTGTCTAGGCCTAACTCTTTCGCTAGCCATTTTATTCTTACAGAATCTAATAGATCGCCAACTTCATTTGGTATTTTACCAAATCGATCCGTAATTTCACTTTCAAAAATTTTGATTTCTTCCTCTTTTTCGAGGGTACCTAACTTGTTGTACAAACTCAATCTTTCTGTAACTGAATTCACATAATCGTCTGGAAATAGAATTTCAAAATCGGTATCAATAGTTACTTCTTTCACAAACTCTTTTGGTTTTGTGTCGTCTGTTGGATATAGGTCTTTAAACTCATTCTCTTTTAACTCTTCAATCGCTTCTTGTAATATTTTTTGGTACGTATCAAATCCAATATCATTTATAAATCCACTTTGCTCACCCCCCAATAAATCTCCAGCACCCCGAATTTCTAAATCTTTCATAGCAATATTAATTCCACTTCCTAAATCAGAAAATAACACCAATGCTTCGATACGCTTTCTAGCATCATCTGTCATTACATGATACGGAGGTGTTATAAAATAACAAAATGCTTTTTTGTCAGAGCGCCCAACTCTACCACGCATTTGATGCAAGTCTGAAAGTCCGAAATTATTTGCATTATTAATAAAAATAGTATTTGCATTGGGCACATCTAAACCACTTTCTATAATGGTTGTAGAAACTAAAACATCAAATTCATTGTTCATGAAACTGAGCATTAATCCTTCTAGTTTTTTACCTTCCATTTGGCCATGACCAATGCCAATGTTCGCTGAAGGAACTAATCTCTGTAACAAGCCAGCAACTTCTTTTATGTTTTCAATCCTATTATGAATAAAGAAGACTTGCCCACCTCTAGAAACCTCATAAGAAATAGCATCTCGAATTGTTTCTTCAGAAAAACGAATTACGCTGGTGTCTATTGGGCGCCTGTTAGGCGGTGCTGTTTTGATCACAGATAAATCTCTTGCAGCCATTAAGCTAAATTGCAGGGTTCTTGGAATTGGAGTTGCAGTGAGAGTTAAAGTGTCAACGTTTTCTTTTATCGTTTTTAGTTTGTCTTTTACTGCGACGCCAAATTTTTGTTCTTCATCAATAATTAACAAGCCTAAGTTTTTAAATTTTATACGCTGATTTGTGAGTTGGTGAGTGCCAATAATAATGTCTACAGATCCATTATTTACACCATTTATAGCAATGGTTTTTTCTTTTGCGGTTCTAAATCTATTCAGGTAATCAATTTTTAATGGAAAGTCTTTTAAGCGCTCTGTAAACGTCTTATAATGTTGAAACGCAAGAATTGTTGTTGGAACTAATATTGCGACTTGTTTGCCATTATCAACCGCTTTAAAGGCAGCTCTTATGGCAACTTCAGTTTTACCGAAACCAACATCACCACAAACCAAGCGGTCCATGGGTTGTTCTTTTTCCATATCCTTTTTCACATCTTGTGTAGAGGTAAATTGATCTGGTGTATCTTCATACATAAAGCTACCCTCTAACTCGTGTTGAATGTGCGTATCTGGGCCAAAAGCAAACCCTTTCTGTAGCCTTCTTTTTGCATATAATTGAATTAAATTAAATGCTACATGTTTAACTCTTGCTTTGGTTTTTTGTTTGATTTTTTTCCAAGCGCCAGAGCCTAATTTATATATTTTTGGAGCCTTACCGTCTTTTCCACTAAATTTAGAGATTTTATGAAGTGAATGAATACTTACATATAAAATGTCTCTTTCGCCATAAACTAGCTTAATAGCTTCTTGTTTTCTACCTTGAACATCAATTTTTTGTAAACCACCAAATCTTCCGATTCCGTGATCCATGTGGGTTACATAGTCTCCAATTTCAAGTTTATTTAATTCTAGCAGCGTAATTGCTTGTTTTTTGGCATACCCATTTTTCAATCGGAATTTGTGATATCGCTCAAAAATTTGATGATCTGTATAGCAAACCAATCTGTTCTCTACATCGACAAAACCCTGATATAGTGGAAAAACAACAGTTTCATAATGTACTTCTTGTTCAGAGTCATCAAATATATCATGAAACCGTTTTGCTTGCTGTTCGTTTGCACAGAAAATATAGTTTGTAAATCCGCCTTTATGATATTCCGCTAAATTTTCAATTAATAAATTGAATTGCTTATTAAATGAAGGTTGTGGAATTGTATTAAAGTTAATTTTTGAATCTTCTTTATTTTGATTTCCAAAATCAACTAAACTAAAGTCTTGTAATTGACTTTGTATAAAAGCACCATTACAAAATAATTCACTTGGTTTTGAGTGGTTTGTTTCTTTTGAAATATCGGTAAAAGCATTTTCTGCTTTTAGGAACAGCTTGTCTAAGCTTCCAAATAATAAGCTCGTATTTTTGGTAAAGATTACTGTTTTTGAGTCTATATATTTTAAGAAGCTTTCTCTTTTTTCTTCCAATGTTTTATTTTCAACATTTGGGATAATTGAAACTTTATTTAACTTTTCATTAGAAAGTTGGGTTTCCACATCAAAAGAACGGATACTATCTATTTCATCTCCAAAAAATTCAATTCTATAAGGTTCATCATTAGAAAATGAAAAAACATCTACGATTCCTCCACGCACAGAAAATTCTCCTGGTTCTGTGACAAAATCAATACGTTTAAATTTGTACTCAAACAGCACTTCATTTACAAATTCTAAGGATAATTTTTCGCCAACAGTAATTTTTAGTGTGTTTTTATCTAATTCTTTTTTAGTAACCACTTTCTCAAAAAGTGCGCCAGGATAGGTTACAATTACAGCAGGTTTTTTCCGAGAATTTATCCTGTTTAAAACTTCTGAACGCAATAAGACATTTGCGTTATCTGTTTCTTCGATTTGATAAGGTCTTCTGTATGAACTGGGATAAAAAAGCACATTTTTATCTCCTAAAAGTTGCTCTAAATCGTTTAAATAATAGGCAGATTCTTCTTTATCATTAAAGATTAAAAGATACGGCTTGTCTGCTTTTTTAAAAGTTTCTGAAAGAATAAAAGACAACGAAGAACCTACTAAATTCGATATTTGAAAATTGTTTTGTTCTTGTTGAAGCTGTGTAATTATCTGCGAAACGGCTACAGATGTTTGATATTGATTTACAATGTTCTGAGTACTCAACGTGCTAAGTTTTGTGCAAATGTAAGTTGTAAATTAATAAAAACCCGTGATCTGTTTTGTTTTCTTAGCGTTTTCTATGTATTTGTTTTTCTTAGTTTTTAAAATTCAGCTCATTACTCTTAAATATGAAGATTAAATTTTTCTTTTATACTTTATCAAAAATCTCAAAATAAAAAGCAAAAATAGCGCGCAGAAATTAGTTTAGCGTTAGTGAAATATATGTAAGATTTTCAAGTAAGTGTTCTTGGAGTTGCAGCTGTTAATCAAACGCCGGGGTTTAATATTTCGTCATACAGACATATATTCTAATATTACTTTTGATGCTGGTATTTCAGCTGCGCTGTTTGACAGCTAAAAACAGACTACTTTTGACGGTATTGCACACTATGATTTTGGTGCTTCTAAGAATAAAGTGGTACTTTCTGTTTTATTAGGTGGAAGTTTTTTAAAAGCAAAAGCTCTTACTTTTATAATTAATATTGGGGCGGATACTCCCTGCTGGTTTTCTCAAAATTACGGTCTTAATTTACAAGGAACGTATAAATGTTTTAAAGTGAAATCTGAACATCAGTTTTCTCATTTTCATACCTCTTTAGGCTTGGTGTATCGTTTTAGTAGCCGAACTTTAAAACCTAGACTTTGGCAAGATTAATCAAGATACCGAGTAATGATGCGTGTTATTTCTTTAGCATTATAGAAGCCAACTAATTGGACATCTATTTCAAATGCAGTATTTAAAATAATAGTTGTTGGGTAGGCGATTCTTTTTTCTTTAGTGGCTAATTTGTTTGCCAATTCATGCATACCTGTATTTGTTCCTGTGGGATGGTATGTAAATGTTTTTCCAAAAAAAGTAATGTCTTGTTTCTCTTCTGCGTTGAACCTAATAAAATAGAACTTTTCATTTAAAAGCTGCATTACTTTTGCACTGTTAAAAGTATTTTTTTTCATGCCATAACAAATTTTACACCAGTCGGTATAGATGAAAACAAGAAGAGGTTTTGGTTTTTCTTGATACAACGTTTCAATTGCTTCGAAAGTAAAAATATTTAAAACTTCTTTTTCCGTACTTTCTTGCCCATAGATTGCAAAACAACCAAATAAAATAAAAAGAAAAAGAGGTTTTTTTGTAAAATGCATAATTAGTTCCGTGATATATTAAAAAAGGGTGTAGCGCACTCCAGCAAAAGCCCTAATTCCTTGGTTAGATGCGTATACATAACTTGGGTCAAAACCTCTTTCTGGGTTCGTTTCTGTATTTACGCCAACATCAAATGGATTGTCTGCACGATTAATACTATTTGCTGCAGGTGTAAAGTTTAATAGGTTTTTGACACCACCATAAACTTCCCAACTGTTGCTAAACTTTTTGCTCAATTGAATATTTTGAATGCTAAACCAAGGAGAATATTCATCTCTGGGGTCATTTGCACCCAATAAAGGCAAGCGCATTGGGCCGTATAGGTTTCCCGTATAATCTATGCTAAAATTAGTGCTAAATTTATAAGAAACAGACCAAACTCCACTAAAACTTTCTGTGAGTAATTGTCTTCTTTTTACATTGTTTTCTGTCACAGAAACTTCCATTAAAGTAGCTCCGGCGTTGATAGCTAATCCATTTGTAAATAAAAAATCTGCATTTAATGAAATTCCTTGTGAAACTGAAGAACCCTCTAAGTTGGCATAAATAATTTTATTAGGATCCGTCTCGTAATCAGGTAATATTCTATTATCAAAATACGTATAAAAAGCACTTGCATCTATAGTAATAAAAGAATTTTCAGTATTTATTTTTTTTACATAATTAAGATTTGCATTCCAAGATGTTTCTGGATCTAAGTCCCCATCAAATTCTACTGTTCTTGCACCAGTTAAAGCCGCGTGATCTTCTGTAAAAACATTTGCAACTCTAAATCCGTTTCCAGCACTTAGTCTTACAATATTAGATTTGTCGCTAGAATTCCATTTATAATTTGCTCTTGGCGAAAAGATATTTCCATGCACACTATTGTGATCCCATCGAACACCTAGAAGTAATTTTTTTCGGTCAGTTAAACGTATTTCATCTTGTGCAAAAACACCTGGTAAATGAATTATTGAGGGGTTGTTTTCAATACCATTTGCATTTAAAGTTGCAAAAGTAGTATCATCATAAAAAGTATACCGATAGGCAGCTCCTAATAATAAATCGTGTTTTTTACCTAATTGTGTATCATAAATGAGCTGACTAAAACCAATTACCTGTTTTGCATCATACGAAGTTTCTCCATAAAAAGAATCTTGATAATGCCCATTTGCACTAAATTGAAAATTTATATTTTCTGTGGTTGGCAATTCATAGGTTCCAAAAGTTTCCCATCTATTTGTGTAAATACTTTCTCCATAAATTTGGTTTCCTCCTCTAAATTCTTTTTCCCAATTCATTTCTCCTCCCCAACGATCTTCATACACATACCGACCAGCAATGGTAAAAACCTTATTGCTTTTTCTTTTGATGTTTACTTTATTAAATAGTGATATTCTGTTTTGCAAGGTCATATCGGTAAAGTTGTCATTATTGTTATCAATTCTATTTTGAAAATTGAAATAATTTACACCTAATAAACCTTGCACTTTCTCTGATGCATTATAGCGCAACCCCACGTCTAAATTTACTTCTCCCCAAGAACTTGCAAAGGTATCTGTTGATAATAATGGAGCATTCGTCGGTTTCTTAGTAATAACATTTATAATACCACCCACTGCCTCGGAACCGTATAATGTAGAAGCGGGGCCTTTTACAATTTCTACTCTTTCTATTAATGCTTGCGGAATTCCTGTTAACCCATATACGGTAGAAAGCCCACTTACAATTGGCATTCCATCAATTAAAACAAAGGTGTAAGGTCCTTCTAAACCATTAATGTGAATGTCTCCTGTGTTACAAACACTGCAATTTAATTGTGGACGAACTCCGTTTACATTCTGTAAAGATTCGAAGATAGAAGGGGTCGGGTTTTTTCTAAAAAAAGCTTCGCTATACACTTCTACAGGAACAGGACTGTTTGTTTTTGATACTGGCCTTAAAGTTCCAGAAATAACAATTTCTTCTAAAGAATCATCTTCTAATAAAGTAATATTTCTAGTAATTTCTTTATTACTTGTAATCGTAACTTTGATGGCTTGTGTTTTGTATCCAATACTACTAATTAGTAGTGTGTAATTGTCTTTTGGTATATTCTTTAATGTATAAAAACCTTTATTATTTGAAGAAGCACCAATTTTAGTTTTCTTTAAATACACATTTGCATATGGAATTTTGTCACCGTTTTCTGTGGTTATTTTTCCGCTAATTGCTTGGCCTACCACAACGGTTGCCATCAATAATAAATAAATAAATACTATATTTTTCATTTTAAATTAAATTAATTTAATTTTAGTCAAATATAATATAATTTTTAGACTTGTCTAAAAAATTATTCAAGTAAAAATAAAAAGCATATATTTGTGTAACTAAATATTTAAAATGTTTACACTTTCTGAAGAAAATTACTTGAAAGCAATTTATCATTTGGAATCCGATTCTAAAAAAGGAATTAGTACGAATGCGATTGCTAAAAGTTTAGAAACAAAAGCTTCTTCTGTAACAGATATGATTAAAAAATTATCTGAAAAAGAAGTGGTGCTTTATGTAAAATACCAGGGAGTAACTCTAACAGAATTTGGAACAAAAACGGCTGCTAATATTGTAAGAAAACACCGTTTATGGGAAGTCTTTTTAGTAGAGAAATTAAATTTTTCTTGGGATGAAGTGCATGACGTTGCAGAACAATTAGAACATATAAAATCACCGAAATTAATTAATCAGTTAGATGCGTTTTTGGGTTTTCCAACACATGATCCTCACGGAGATCAAATTCCTGATAAAGAAGGGAATGTCAACACCGTAGATAAAATTCTTTTGTCAACTTTTAAGAAAGATGAAAGTGGCGTTTGTGTTGGGGTAAACGATTCTTCGTCAGAATTTTTACGTTTTTTAGATAAGAAGAAAATCACCTTAGGAAAAAAAATAACCGTGCTAGAAAAAGAAGATTTTGATGATTCTTTATCCATTGAAATCGATGGAGAAAAATTGTCAATTTCAAAGAAAATAGCTAATAATTTATACATTAAGAAGTAGCAATATATGAAGAAATATATACTTTTAGTATTTTTAATAACCAGTATCTCATGTCAACAAAAAGCTAAAAAGAATAAAAAATTACAAGTGGTCACTACGACAACAATGATTACCGATTTGGTTAAAAATATTGGGGGTGATAAAATAGACATCCAAGGCTTAATGGGAGCTGGCGTAGATCCACATTTATACAAAGCAAGTGAAGGGGATGTAAGTAAATTCTTTAATGCAGATGTAATTGTGTATAATGGATTGCATTTAGAGGGAAAATTAGAAGATGTGTTCGAGAAAATGCGTCAACAAAATAAACAAACCATTGCAGCTTCTGATGCTCTCGATACCGCTACGTTAATCGGCTCAGAATACTTTGCGTCTAATTACGATCCACATATTTGGTTTAGTATTACCAATTGGGAAATTATTACACAATATATTACAGATAAGTTATGTGAGCTGGATGCTGAAAATGCAACAACTTATAAAATAAATGGAGCAAATTATTTAAAAACATTGGCGTCTTTAAAAGTAGCGATAACTGCACAAGTAAATTCTTTACCAATAGAAAAGAGAATTTTAGTAACAGCGCATGATGCTTTTAATTATTTCGGAAAGGAATTTCAATTTAATGTAGTTGGTCTACAAGGCTTATCTACAGCAACAGAGGCAGGTGTTCAAGATGTTCGGAGATTAGCGAGTTTTATTGAAGAAAAAAATGTGAAAGCAATTTTTGTAGAAAGTTCAGTACCAAAAAGAACTGTGGAAGCTCTGCAAGAAGCCGTAAGAGCAAAAGGTAAAGAAGTCTCGATTGGAGGAACTTTATATTCTGATGCTTTAGGAAGTAAAGGAACCGCCGAAGCTACGTATGTAGGCATGTACAAACACAATGTAAAAATTATTGTTAGTGCTTTAAAATAAAACGAATGGAACCACAAAAAATAGCGATTGCCGTAGACGATTTAACGGTTGCATATAATTACAAACCTGTTTTATGGGACATTGATTTATCTGTTCCTGAAGGTGTTTTAATGGCAATTGTGGGACCGAATGGCGCAGGAAAATCAACGCTAATAAAAGCGATCTTAGGAATTATAGAGCCTATTGCAGGAAGTGTTTCTATTTACGGAAAACCGTATGACAAGCAACGAAAACTAGTAGGGTATGTTCCGCAAAAAGGAAGTGTTGATTGGGATTTTCCTACTACAGCTTTAGATGTAGTAATGATGGGTACGTACGGAAGTTTAGGTTGGATTAAAAGACCTGGAAAAAAAGAACGAAGAATAGCCTTAGAGTCTTTAGAAAAAGTAGGAATGCTGTCTTTTAAAAACCGCCAAATAAATCAGCTATCAGGTGGGCAACAGCAACGTGTTTTTTTGGCGAGAGCTTTGGCACAAGATGCTGATATCTATTTTATGGACGAGCCTTTTCAAGGAGTAGATGCAACTACAGAAATTACGATTATCAATATTTTAAAGGAATTAAGAAAAGCAGGAAAAACAGTGGTTGTTGTGCATCACGATTTGCAAACCGTGCCAGAATATTTTGATTGGGTTACGTTTTTAAATGTAAAAAAAATAGCAACAGGTCCTGTAAAAGAGATTTTTAATGATGATAATTTAACAAAAACCTATGGAATTAACTATAAGGTTAGTGTGCAAAAGTAGATTTTTTTAGAGGTAAGAAAAAAGAAGTAGGAGCTAGAACAAAAAAGAGACAAGAGACAAAATTAAAGAACTTTAAAAATAAATATTTAAGTTTTTTTATATGCGTTTGCAATAGCCAAAAATATAGGAACTAACAATTAAAACCCAAGCCATCGATTTTTCAGAATACATAAAGCTCGTTTTTACAGATTACACCTTACGGACAATAACCTTGGGGACGGCAATATTGGGCTCAATTTGTGGTATGTTGGGTAGTTTTGCTGTTTTAAGAAAACAAAGTTTGTTAGGCGATGCTATTTCACACGCAGCTTTACCTGGAATTGCAATCGCTTTTTTAATTACAGGCACAAAAGAAACCAATGTGTTATTAATAGGTGCTTTGGTAAGTGGTTTGCTGGGTGCCTTTTGGATTCGCGGAATTACCAAAAGAACACATTTAAAATCAGATACGGCATTGGGCTTAATTTTATCTATTTTCTTCGGATTTGGAATGTTATTGCTAACGTATATTCAAAAGCTACCAAATGCGAACCAATCTGGATTGGATAAATTCTTATTCGGACAAGCAGCCACCTTGTTGGCAAGAGATGTTTGGTTTATGGCGATCGTAACTTTTATCTGTGTAGTAGTTTTGCTGTTATTTTGGAAAGAGTTTAAAATTTTATTGTTTGATGCCGACTATGCGAAGACTCTAGGTTTTAATACCCAACTAATTGATATTTTAATTACCTCATTTATTGTAATCGCAATCGTTTTAGGCTTGCAAACTGTGGGGGTTGTATTAATGAGTGCCATGTTATTAGCGCCAGCTGCAGCCGCAAGACAATGGACGAATAGTTTAGGAATTATGGTAGTTTTAGCTGCATTTTTTGGAGCTAGTTCTGGTGTTATCGGTACGGCAATTAGTGCAAGTCAAAATAATTTATCAACTGGACCTGTAATTGTTTTGGTTGCAGCAGTTTTTGTGGGATTTTCTTTTATTTTTTCTCCTTCGAGAGGCTTGTTATTTAGACAAATTAGATTTATTCAGAATAGAAAAGATCTAGAATTGCACAAAACATTAGCTTTTATGTTTGAGATTGCTCGAGATCATGAGGATATTTCGCATCCACACGCGATAAAAATATTAAATAATTTTTTTGGTTATTCTAGAAAATCACTCGGAAAATTAGAACAAAAAGAATACATAAATGTAGCAGGTTCCATGTGGTCTATGACACCAAAAGGATATCATTTTGCAGCAAATTTATACAATCAACAAAAAATTAAAAATGAGTAGTGCTCAAATAGAAATACAATTAATTGCGAGTATTGTGGCAATTGCCTGCGCAATTCCGGGTACATTTCTAGTGTTGCGTAAAATGGCGTTAATTAGCGATGCAATCAGTCATTCTATATTGCCAGGTCTAGTGTTTGGTTTTTTTATTACACACGATTTAAATTCTCCAATATTGATTATTATGGCAGCATTATCGGGTGTAGTTACAGTCGTTTTAGTTGAGTTTATTCAGAAAACAAAATTGGTGAAAGAAGATACTGCAATTGGCTTGGTTTTTCCGGTGCTCTTTAGCATTGGAGTTATTATGATTGCAAAAAATGCCAATGATGTGCATTTAGATACAGATGCCATTTTATTAGGAGAATTAGCTTTTGCCCCCTTTGATCGATTTTTAGTTGATGGATCAGATTTAGGGCCAAAATCTTTATGGATTATTGGAACTATTTTATTAATTACCATCGGTTTATTGTTTGCTTTTTTTAAAGAATTAAAAATTAGTACGTTTGATGCTGGCTTGGCAACAGCTTTAGGTTTTTCGCCAATCATGATTCACTATGGATTAATGAGTGTTGCGTCTATAACTATTGTAGGCTCTTTTGACGCAGTAGGAGCAATTTTAGTTGTTGCTTTAATGATTGCGCCAGCAGCAACTGCATATTTATTAACCGATAATTTAAAGAGAATGTTAGGTTTGTCGGTTATATTTGGTGTTTTTTCAGCGATTGCTGGCTATTGGTTGGCGCATTGGTTAGATGCTTCTATTTCTGGTTCTATGACTACAATTTTAGGAATTGTATTTTTAATGGTGTATTTATTTGCCCCAAAAAGAGGTTTAATTTCTGTTTTATATAGAAATAAACAACAGCAAATAGAAGTCTCATTATTAACTTTTTTATTACACTTAAACAACCATCAAGAAATAAGTGAACGTCACATAAACCATTTGAATGAGCATATTAATTGGCGGCGTGTACGATCGAAATCTGTGCTAGATTTAGCTTTGAAAAATAACATGATTACTATCGAAAAAAATATTATTTCTTTAACGGATAAGGGAAAGAACTTTACCGATAAAGCGATCGATTACATCATTACCAATGACCATTCTAAAATAGAATCTATAAAAGAGGATTTCTTTTTATTTAGAGGATAACAATCGCTATATTTTGTATTTTGCAGTAAAATTAAGCGGTGCATCAACTCTCAACTTTTCAAGTATACAATGCCTCGGCAGGAAGTGGAAAAACATTCACTTTAGTAAAACAATATCTAAAGGTTTTACTAACTTCAGATGATCTTTTTATGTTTCAGAAAGTATTGGCAATTACTTTTACAAATAAAGCTGCTGGCGAGATGAAGGAGCGTGTTTTGTCTAACCTAGAAGAGTTTTCTGAAGGAAATACCAATGATTTATTAAAAATCATTCTAGAGGAAACAACTTTAGATATAGCCATTATAAAAAAACGAAGTAAGAAGATTCTAAATGCTATATTGCAGAATTACTCTGCCTTTTCAATTACTACAATTGATAGTTTTACCCATAAAATAATTAAAAGTTTTGCTTTCGATTTAGGCTTGTCGCTTAACTTTGAGGTAGAAATGGATGCAATCTCTCTGTTGAACGAGGCGGTAGATGTATTGATTTCTAAGATTGGTACAGACAAAAAACTCACCACTCTTTTAATCGATTATTCTTTAGACAAAATAGATGATGATACCTCTTGGGATATTTCTAAAGATTTGAATGATTTTGCAAGAGTCTTATTGAATGAAGACGATGTGAAACACTTTAGAGGGCTGGCCGGTAAAGAATTAGATGATTTTTTTAAGCTAAAAAACAGATTACAAAAATCAAATAATCAAACAGAGATCACGTATAAAAAACTTGGAGATGAGGTACTTCAATTTATTGAGAATAGCGGAGCTTCCATCAAAGACTTCGCATACGCAGGCGAGTTTGTAAAGCACTTTCAAAAGTTTACAAAATTACGCTTTTTAAAAAGTGAAGATTTAAAATTTGACGGCAGATTAGATACAACCATAGAAAATGCTAAAAACCTGTTTGCAGGCAAAGCTTCTGAAGCAACAAAAGAAACTATTGAAAGTATCTCAGAACAATTGAGAATGCATTATTACCAATCTAAAGATTTGTATAATAGCTCGTACTCTAATTATTTACTGAATAAAATTACACTGAAAAGCATTATTCCGTTGGCCGTTTTAAATAATGTCAATGCAGAATTAAATACCATTAAAGAAGATAATAATATTCGACTAAACGCAGAGTTTAATCAGTTGATTTCGGACAATATAAAAGAGGAACCCGCACCTTATATTTACGAGCGGATTGGGCAGCGTTTTCAGCATTATTTTATTGATGAAATGCAAGACACCTCCGTGTTGCAATGGCAGAATTTAATTCCTCTGATAGAAAATGCTTTGGCGCAAGAAAACAGTAATTTACTGTTAGTTGGCGATGCTAAACAAGCTATTTATAGGTGGCGTGGAGGAAAAGCAGAACAGTTTATAGCTTTGGGTTCGCAGGAAGTAAACCCGTTTAATATCCAAAAAGACGTCAAAAACTTAGCAACCAATTATAGAAGTTATTCGGAAATCATTAATTTTAACAATTCATTCTTTCAACATACTGCAGGTTTTCTTCAAAATGAATCCTATAAGAAGCTATTTTTTGAAGGCAATACACAGTTAGAAAATGCTAAAAAAGGGGGCTATGTCTCTCTTTCTTTTTTAGGTAAAGAAGAGTTGAAGGAAGATGAGAAAACAAAATATCCAAAGAAAGTTTTAGAAAAAATAAAGCAACTAAAAGAAGATTTTTATCTAAATGAAATTTGTGTACTCACAAGAACAAAAAAAGACGGAATTGCGGTTGCAGATTACTTATCAGAAAATGGAGTTTCTATCATTTCGTCAGAAACCTTATTGCTAAAGAATAACGCTAAAATCAATTTTATTGTTGATGTTTTACATATTATTCAGAATGCAAACGACGAAGAAAGAAGGTTTGAGGTTTTGTATTTTTTGCACGCGCATTTAAACGTAAAAATGGCAAAGCCTGAATTTTTTAAAGGGCATATAAAGGCAACAAACGTCCTGATTTTCGAAGCTTTAAAGTCTTTCGGGGTTTCATTTAACTTTGCGGTGTTTCAACAAGTTCCTTTTTACGAAAAAATAGAAGAAATTATTCGAGGTTTTAATTTGGCAACTTCTTCAAGCGCTTACATACAATTTTTCTTAGATATTGTTTTAGAGCAGCAAAGAAAGGCCACAGATATTGGTGATTTCCTAGAATTTTGGGAGTTGAAAAAAGAGAAGTTGAGTATTGTTGCTTCAGAAAATTCTGATGCCGTTCAAGTAATGACTATTCATAAATCTAAAGGACTAGAATTTCCTGTGGTAATTTTTCCTTGTGATGTAGATATCTACAGACAAATTAGTCCCAAAGTTTGGTTTGACGATTTGCCAAAAGAGTATGATTTTAAAGAGCTTTTAATAGATTACAAAAAAGATTTAGGCCTTATAAATAGTAGGGGTTTAGAGGTTTATAATCAACAAAGAGAAGAATTAGAATTAGATAATTTTAATTTATTATATGTTGCATTAACCAGAGCTGCAGAACAAGTACACATTATTACAGAAAAGAAAATTTCTGCGAAAGGGGCAGAAAATGTAAATCATTATTCGGGTATTTTTATCAATTATTTAAAAGCCCAAAATCTTTGGCAAGAAACAAAATTAGAATACGTTTTCGGAGAAGAAAAGAGAATTAAAAAAAAGGAAAAGGAAACTTCTTTAACAGAAACTCATGAAAAATTTATTTCAACACCTTGGCAAGAGCACAATATTATTTTATTGGCAAGTGCCTCTAAACTTTGGGATACAGCTCAAGGAGAAGCAATTGATTTTGGAAATTTATTTCATGAAATTTTATCAAAAATTACCATAAATAGTAATGTTGATGGAATTGTAGGTCAGTATCATCAGCAAGGTTTTATAAATGAAGTCCAGTTAAATTTAATAAAAAAGACGATTCATTCGATTGTAAATCATCCAAAATTAACGATTTACTTCTCTGAAGAATTTACGGTTTTCAATGAAAGAGAAATTGTAGATGTAGACAATCAAATAATTATTCCAGATAGGCTGGTTTTTAACAAACAAAATGAAGTCATTATAATAGATTACAAAACAGGCAATCCATCTAACGAGCATCATCAGCAATTACTAAGATATGAAAGAGTATTAAAATCAATGGATTTTAACATTGATAAAAAACTGCTTGTATATATTCATAACAAAATTGATGTTGTTGAAGTATAATCAAAAAAATAAACTTTGTAACTTTGCATTTCTAAAATTGATAAAAAATGTACGGTAAAATTAAAGATACTTTAGAAAAAGAGATTCAGGAAATAAAAGAAGCAGGCCTTTATAAATCTGAAAGAATTATAACGTCTCCTCAAGACGCACTTATTAAAATTTCTACAGGAGAAGAGGTGCTGAATTTTTGTTCCAATAATTATTTAGGATTATCGAATCATCCAGAAGTCATTCAGGCTGCAAAAGACACTCTAGATTCTCATGGTTTTGGAATGGCCTCTGTCCGCTTTATTTGTGGGACTCAGGATATTCATAAGCAGTTAGAGCAAAAAATTGCAGATTTTTACACAACAGAAGACACTATTTTATATGCCGCTTGTTTTGACGCGAATGGTGGTGTTTTTGAACCTTTGTTAACAAAAGAAGATGCCATTATTTCTGATAGTTTAAACCATGCCTCTGTAATTGACGGAGTTCGTTTGTGTAAGGCAGCAAGATACCGATATAGTAATAATGACATGGCTTCATTAGAGGAGCAACTAATTGCAGCGAATAAAGAAAATCATCGTTTTAAAATTATTGTTACAGATGGGGTCTTTTCTATGGATGGTATTGTTGCTAAACTAGATGAAATTTGCGATTTAGCAGATAAGTATGATGCTTTGGTAATGGTAGATGAATGCCATGCTACTGGTTTTATTGGAAAAACAGGACGTGGTACTGTGGAGCTGAAGAATGTTATGGATCGCGTTGATATTGTAACCGGAACGCTTGGAAAAGCGTTGGGTGGTGCAATGGGAGGTTATACAACCGGAAAAAAAGAGATTATTGAAATTTTACGCCAACGTTCTAGGCCTTATTTATTTTCGAATTCTTTAGCACCAACAATAGTCGGCGCATCTTTAAAGGTATTTGATTTAATTTCTAATGATACCTCACTTCGAGATCAATTAGAACGGAATACAAATTATTTTAGAACAGAAATGGAAAAGGCAGGTTTTGATTTGGTTGGTGCAGATGCAGCAATTGTGCCTGTGATGTTGTACGATGCTAAACTTTCTCAAATTATGGCTGATAAATTATTAGAAAGAGGAATTTATGTTATTGGATTCTTTTTTCCAGTAGTTCCGAAGGGAAAAGCAAGAATAAGAGTGCAATTGTCAGCAGCGCAAACTAAGGAGCATTTAGACAAGGCAATCACAGCTTTTATTGAAGTGGGTAAAGAGTTAAAAGTTATCTAAAAAGTGCCGCTAAGCTTAATGCTTAACGAATATTTTTTCCAATTAATTTTGTTAATTCGTTTTAAGAGTCTACTTTTGATTACTTCTAATCAAACTGTTAACTAAAAAAAACTAAAAATGAAAAGATTAAAAATAGCTGTGATCGCTTTATTTATTTTGTCAATTTCTGGCAAGATAAATGCACAGGATGATGATAATCCATGGGTTATAGGATTCGGATTAAACAGTGTAGACTTTTATAACTATGACGATTTTAGTGATCAAATTAAAGATCTAGTAGGGACTTCAGATTGGAATGTACTACCCTCATTGTCTAGCGTTTATGCAGGTAAATATTTAGAGAAAGGTTTTTCTTTACAGTTCGCTGGATCTTTAAATAAAATTGAAACGCTAACGACTGAGAATGATTCTGATTTTCTTTACATCGCAATAGATGCAAATGTAAAGTATGATTTAAATCACTTAATAGGCGAAACAGCATGGTTTGACCCTTATGTATATTTAGGTGGAGGTTATACTTCTGTTGATTCAAGTGGAGAAGCAATGTTAAATGTAGGAGTAGGTTTTAATACTTGGTTTAGCGAGAACATTGGTTTAAACTTCCAAACCGGAACTAAAAGAGGGTTTTCTGACAATGTAAAAACTCATTATCAAACAAGTTTAGGATTAGTTGTTAAATTTGGAGGAACAGATACAGACGGAGACGGAGTATATGACAGATATGAACTCTGTCCTGAAGTTGCAGGTTTAGAGGTGTTTAATGGGTGTCCTGATGCCGACGGCGATGGAATCAAAGATTCTGATGATGCCTGTCCTGAGGTTGCAGGTTTAGTAGCAATGAATGGTTGTCCGGATGCAGATGCAGATGGTGTTGCAGATAAAGATGATATGTGTCCTAATGTAAAAGGAACAAAAGCAAATAAAGGTTGTCCAGATTCAGACGGAGATGGGGTAGTTGATAAAAATGATACATGTCCAACGCAAGCAGGACCTTTGGCTAACGAAGGTTGCCCTTGGCCAGATACAGATGGAGATAGTATTTTAGATAAAGATGATAAATGTCCAGAAGTTGCTGGCATTGCATCAGAAGGAGGTTGTCCTGAAGTAATTTCAAATGAAGCTAAAATGGGGATGGATTCTTTTGCTCAGGCAATTCAATTCAATTTAGAGAGCGCAAGCTTTCAAAGAGGAGTTACTAAAGATTTAGACGGTATGTTAGCGATCATTAATGAATTTCCTGAGGCTAATTTTGCAATTAGAGGGTATACGGATACTACGGGAAGTATTTCTGGAAACTTAAAGTTATCTACTTCAAGAGCAAATGCTGTAAAAGAGTATTTAGTAGAAAATGGAATTGATCCAGCAAGATTAACT
>Ga0307489_10000110_pt1 | contig 41224 bp, 40 predicted proteins | sample SB12metaG_FD_202247 | JGI IMG/M metagenome (GOLD analysis project Ga0307489, IMG submission 202247) | Sea-ice brine microbial communities from Beaufort Sea near Barrow, Alaska, United States - SB 1.2 | ecosystem: Environmental > Aquatic > Marine > Coastal | place: USA: Alaska | collected... | reverse complement strand
CTGTTAGGTAGTGAAATAGAATATAGGCAGCAAAGATTATCAATTAATGGAGCCCTCGGAGGCTTAATTAATTACACTGGATGACACGGTAACTAATAACCAAAGCGCGAACAATAACCGGATACCTCAGCAAAACTGACAAAAAACATGATCTCAGTTTTTTACTAACTCATCTGCTCGTGGAGCATCTCCGTCGAGGTAATGGAGGCTAGCGTATAACACATTTAATTCATATTATTATGTCAATGAGAGTCTTTGCTATAACGGTTTCATGGGCAGGGATAACTATTCCACCAAACATTTAGTTAATTCGCCAACATCCTTACAACGCAGTTGTTCCATAGTTTGCTGTAATTGTTTTTTCAACATATTGATAGTGTGAATACCTCCTTGATCACCCAAGGCTCCAACACCATAGACAAACGTACGGCCCAAAAAAGTAAAATCAGCCCCTTTGGCTAAGGCACATGCGACGTGTGAGCCGCTACGCAAACCACTGTCCATAAAAATTTTAATCTGATGACGATATTTGTCGACAATCTGTGCCATGGTTTGTAATGGTGACTCACCGGCATCCAGTTGCCTGGCGCCATGATTGGACAGCACCACCGCATCCGCACCCAACGATATGGCATGGCGCACATCCACTTCACTCACCAGCCCCTTGATGACTAGTGGTCCCTGCCAACTGTCCCGTATAGGCTTTAAACTTTCCATATCTACTTTACCCATCACCGTATTGTTCATAAAAGCTGCCAGCTGATCCACCGGCATATTGGCTGGCATATAGGGTTTTAGGGTTTGCATCTCGGGTTTGCCAGCTAATGCAGTATGGTACAACCAATTAGGGCGACTAAGCATCTGCATAATATTTGCCATAGACATTTTAGGTGGCATAGATAAGCCATTACGAATATCGTTAACGCGATAACCAAAGGTTGGCACATCCACAGTGACTACCAGGACCGGGATTTGTGCGGCATGTATTCGCTTGAGCAAGTCCTCACGGATAGTGCTATCCGTAGGGTTATACAACTGAAACCAGGCTCGCCCTTCGGACACCTCAGCAATGCGCTCCAGACTACTTGAGGAGACGGTGCTAAGCACATAGGGGATATTGAGTTCAGCAGCCGCCTTAGCCAGTATTTCTGGTGCCTTTGGCCACATTAATCCTTGCAAGCCTACCGGGGCTATACCAAAAGGTAGGTCGTAGCGATGACCAAATAGTTCGCAGCTCAAATCGGTTTTATCAAAAGGTTTAAGTAATTCGCTACGTAACTGAACTTGATCAATGTGTTGGCGATTACGCTGCAAACCCACCTCATCAATACAGCCTCCTTCAAGATAGTCAAATGCAAAACCTGGCATACGTTTTTGCGCCGCTTTACGTAATGCATTGGAATCAGGAAGGCCAGGATTGAAAAAGTCTGATGAGGCATTATTCATATAAGCATATCTCTGTTTGTTTTACTGGATGAAATAGAAACTTTAGGTTTGTCTTTGAGCAAAAAAGACAGACCCGTAAAAATTTAAAATATGGATTCACCCTCCGGTTAAAGCACCTCATATGGGCTCTTAAAACTCATGACAAAAATATGAGGTGCTGGCTTGCTTATGTAATTTAGTCTCCATCATAAAACATGTTTAAAGCAGAGAATAATTTTTATTCCCTGCTTTTTTAGATTAACAATAAGCACCGTTAGCTTTAAAGCTGTTCCTCGGCAAACTCAGCCAAACGACTGCGCACCACTCCGTCCAGATTGATAGTGGCACTGCCAGAAAAATTCTTGAATTTTTCAACTATGTAGGTCAAACCTGAGGTCACTGCCGACAGGTAATTACTGTCAATCTGGGCCAAGTTACCACTACAAATTAATTTGGTGCCTTCACCACAGCGGGTAATGATGGTTTTAAGTTGAGAGGCAGTCAGGTTTTGTGATTCATCTAAAATGACGATGGCATTTTGAATACTGCGTCCGCGCATAAAGTTGACAGATTTGAACTGGATATTGGCTTTTTCCATAATGTAACTCATGGATCCTTTGACGTTTTCATCATGTTTATGCAACACCTCCAATGAGTCGGTAATGGCGGCTAACCAGGGCGCCATTTTCTCTTCTTCGGTACCAGGCAAAAAGCCAATGGATTCGGCAATTTCTGGTGTGCTACGGGTGACGATGATCTTGTCGTACATGTTTTTCTCCACCACCATTTCCAGCGCAGCGGCTAGGGCCAGCAAGGTTTTACCACTGCCGGCTGGACCCGTTAATATCACCAGATCAATATGGGGGTCTAGCAGGGCATGAAAAGCCATTGCCTGGCCAATATTTTTTGGCGATATACCCCAGGCCCTGCGCCCCATTAAACGCTCATATCCCAAATCAAGCACCTCTAGATTGTCTTTACTGACCGCCTCGATGAGGCCAGCAAAGTGTTCGGTATCGTCAAGCACAAATTCATTCACATAAGCGTCAGGCAACACCTGGCGGTCCAGGGTATGGATAGTGTCGCGGCCTTCTGTACGACTATCAACGGACTTGACCTCGGCCCAAAAATCCCCCTTGAAGCGGTGAAAACCTTTAGACAAATATTTGATGTCGCTGATCAGTTGGTCATTGCGGTAATCTTCAACATGAGCCAGCCCCGCCCCTTTGGCTTTAAGGCGCATGTTAATGTCTTTGGTCACCAGCACGACTATGCGAGGTGCGCAACTGGCTTGCAGATGTAAGGCGGTATTGATAATGCGATTATCGTTTTCATTACTGGTAAACAGGTTTTGATCCACAGGCAAGGCGTGATCGACAAAAATGGACAACTTACCCACCGGTGCCGTTTCACCTGCCCCCAATCCTTTCATGGACACGCCGTCAATCAATTGTTCCGGGGTTGCTTCATGCAATAAATTTTCCATGGCCCGTATGGATACTCGCGCATCTCTGGCCACGTCTTTATTACTGTCTTTAATGTAATCCAGCTCTTCCAATACAGTCATCGGGACAACGACATCGTTTTCTTTGAAAGATAAAAAGGCGAGGGGTTCGTGGAGTAAAATATTGGTATCTAATACATAAATTCGCGTAGTTGACATATTTTCTGTGGGCATCCGTTACTCCATTTGCATAAGGGCTACTGCTCACCAAGGCATCACCTGCCAAATTTGCTTTTCTTTGCCTGCAAATTTACCACTGCATCACCGTATGCATGGCCATTGGCTAAAGGTTAATCTCACAATAGACCACTTTACTGTCTTATTCATCAACTTTTAATCTTGCCTGGCGCTTAAATCATCTGCCCCGGTCAATACACTGGCCAGGATGGGCCTTTTATGTTGTTATCTTAAATTAGGTAGTCTATTACCATAACAATATCAGGGATTGAACTCCTGGCGACGGGCTTATTAGTGTACAATGCGCGCCGCGCGACGTGCGCCGACATTATTGGTAACAGATCTCAGATCGTTCTTATTACTGATAGGAGAAAATTTATGGCAGTACCACATTCCTTCGCGCTAGGACAGCGCTGGCTTAGCGACACGCAAACTGAATTGGGTCTGGGCACGGTTGTAGCCGTTGATGCCAGAGCCGTTAATATATTATTTCCCGCCACGGGCGATAGTCGTATTTATGCCATCGGCACCGCACCTTTGACCAGAATTAGTTTTGCCATTGGCGAAACACTTTTCAGCCATGAAGGTTGGGAATTAGAGGTGTCAGCAATACATGAAAAAGCTGGTATGCTCACTTACACTGGGGTTCGTCAGGATACCCAAGAAACCGTAGTGTTAAAAGAAACCTTCATCGATCATCATTTTCAGCTTAATCAACCAGAACAACGCTTGTTTGCCGGCCAGTTTGATGACCCTAAATGGTTTGATTTACGTGAGCAGTGCCTGGCTCATCAATATGCCCACAGTACCTCTTCCCTTCTGGGTTTTGTGGGTGCTCGGGTTGATCTTATTCCCCATCAGTTACATATCGCCTCTGAAGTGGGACGGCGCCACGCACCCCGTGTATTACTAGCTGATGAAGTGGGATTAGGGAAAACCATTGAAGCGGCACTGATTATTCACCAGCAGTTACTGACTGCCCGGGCGCAACGGGTATTGATTGTGGTGCCCTCCAGCCTGGTTCATCAATGGTTGGTAGAAATGCTCAGACGGGTAAATCTGGCTTTTTCCATTTTTGATGAAGAGCGTTGCAGCGCTATGTCTGGCGAAGCAGGCAACCCCTTTGAAGCTGAACAACTTATCATTTGCAGCCTAGATTTTCTGGTACACAATGCCAGTTATTATGAATTGGCGATGCAAGCCCCCTGGGATCTAATGGTTGTGGATGAAGCCCATCATTTGATCTGGTCTGAGGGTCAAGCTTCCCAGGAATATCAGGTTGTGCAAGGCCTAGCCAAGGTCACTAAAGGCGTATTATTGCTAACCGCAACCCCTGATCAACTCGGCCATGAAAGCCATTTTGCCCGCTTGCGCTTACTCGACCCCGCACGTTTTCATGACTATCCTAGCTTTGTCAAAGAAGAGCAGCAATACAATCAATTGGCTCAGGCGATATCGCCGCTCCTATCCGATACGCAGCTTAGCCCTGCTGACATTACGGCCATTAGCCAATTTAGTCAGGACGACTCACTAGGTGACATCAATGATTTGTCGCCACAGCACAAGACCAAATTATTACATACCTTGCTTGACCAGCACGGTACCGGTCGTTTGTTATTTCGCAATAGCCGTGCCGGCGTGTCGGGCTTTCCCAGGCGTAAACTTTTCAGCTACAGCTTGACTCAACCTGAAGCCTATGTGGATATTTTGGCCGCCGAGCCAGATGATGTACAGTTACACCTCACACCTGAGCGTCACCCTGATTTGGTGGACACCTGGGTAGATTTGGATCCTCGAATTGAATGGTTTATTAATATATTACATTCACTCAAGGGCCAAAAAGTATTGACCATCTGCGCCAACGCCAGCACAGCGTTGCAACTCGCCGAGGCACTGAGAGTGAAAGCGGGTACGCGTGCCACGGTATTCCATGAAGGCATGGGTATTGTAGAACGCGATAAAGCAGCCAACTACTTTGCCCAAAGTGAAGAAGGGGCGCAGGTGCTGATTTGCAGCGAAATTGGCAGTGAAGGTCGTAACTTCCAGTTTGCTCACCACCTGGTGTTGTTTGATTTACCATTAGTCCCCGATTTACTTGAGCAGCGTATTGGCCGGCTCGATCGTATAGGGCAAAACGAAGAGGTCTGTATACACGTACCCTACTTCGATTTGAGTGCCCAGCAAGTATTGCTCGACTGGTATCATCAGGGACTTGATGCCTTCGAACATACCTGCCCCACAGGCATGACAGTGTTTGAAGAAACCCAGGAAATGCTGGTGAGCTGTATCTTGTTTCCCACTGATTTTAGTGCCAGCGAACAGCTGATTAATCAGACTGCCATTTTGCACAAGCAACTTAAGCAAAAGTTAGAACAAGGCCGGGACAAGCTGCTGGAACTCAACTCTTCAGGTAAAGGCAGGGTAGAAACCCTGCAAAACGAGATTTTACAGGCCGAAGATTCACCGACTCTGGAACTGTTTATGACTCGCCTGTTTGACACACTGGGTTTGTTGCAAGAAGAAAATGATGATTACTGTTACACCCTGCGTCCAACGGAAACCATGCTGGCCCCGTTACCCGGCTTAGATGAAGACGGTATGACCATCACCTATGAGCGCTCGACGGCTACCAGACTGGAACATGTCAGCTTCTTCAGTTGGGATCATCCTATGGTGCAACATGCCATGGACACAGTTACCACTGAAATCACCGGTAAGACGTCCCTGGCGTTATGTGAAGAAAAAAGCAAACCGGCTGGAGCCTATTGGCTGGAATGTTTGTTTGTATTGTCGGGTAAAGCCGATAAACACTTGCAGCTCGAACGTTTTTTACCGCCGACCCCGATCAAAGTTTGTATCGATCCGGTCAACCAAGTCGTGGAAAAGCAGTTCATCAAGTTAAACTCAGTGCGCCCCAAAATGGGAACTAAGTTAATCAGGGCCTTACATCCCCAGCTTATGGAAGCCTTTAAGGTGGCACAAATCCAGGGTGAACAATCAGCAGAGCGGGTACGCCAACAGTGTCAGAACACTATGGGGGAATTACTGGGGGGTGAACTGGAGCGCCTCAAATCGTTGCAAAAAGTAAACCCCTCAATTCGAGATGAAGAGATCGCTCATCTGCAGCTGCAGATAGAGAGTTTGCAGCTGGTGATTGCCCATGCCAGAGTCAATTTGGAAGCCGTACGGCTGGTAGTCAATAACCCTTAATGGCGCCCCTTCATTATGCGCCACCTATGTGGCCTTATCTGCAGATAGTGTTCAAGGATGAACACTTCTTAGTGATCAATAAACCCAGTGAGTTGCTCAGTGTGCCTGGCAAGGGGATTGAGCTGCAAGATTGTTTACAACTCAGAGTGCAGCGGGTCTACCCCACAGCCACCATAGTTCACAGACTGGATATGGCCACTTCAGGCTTGCTGGTAATGGCTTTAAATAAAGCCGCCCACCGCCATATTTCCAGGCAGTTCGAGTTGCGCCAGACGAGCAAAACCTATATCGCCAGAGTGTATGGTCAGGTCGCAGGTGAAGAGGGATGCGTGGACTTGCCACTGATCTGCGACTGGCCAAACCGGCCAAAACAAATGGTCTGTCTGCAAAATGGTAAACCCGCGCAGACCCTGTGGCGAGTATTGGCACGTAACAAACAAGATACACGCCTTGAGCTATCCCCTATCACCGGTCGCTCACATCAGTTACGGGTGCATATGTTGAGTCTTGGCCACCCCATTTTGGGTGACCGCTTATATGCTCCCCCCCAAGCCTTACAACTGGCGCCAAGATTACAGCTACATGCTCAGTCATTGGGCTTTATGCATCCCCACCACGAGCAAGATGTCAGCTTTTTTGCACCCGCCCCCTTCTAATTTTTCCCCTTATCCGGGACAGCGTTAACGATAGTGTGGTTTACACCCGATAATTCATTACTACCCTATAAATTCAGATGAAAATGTAACTCAAGCTTTATCACCATTGCCTAATGAGGGATTTGTTCATGATGGTGCAGCTTTTTTGCTAAGCCAATACTGGAGGGGCCAGAACAGCAGGTATTGCTCATTACCTCACAGGCCACAACTGCCTTTGCCCATTGTATAGCCATATTGGTGAATGAATCCGGCATATAGCTGATCAGTAGTAGCAAAGTGGCACCTTTGGCTGAGCGCCTCCCCCCATTCTTTACGCGTCAACTAGCTGAAAAAAGAGATATATGGTTCTATTATTCGGACGGGTAATAAAACCACAATTAACGTATCAAATAAAATACTCATGGATTCAATTGCATACCTACGTTAGCTATTATTCGGCAGATAAAATCCAAGGTTATAACTATACTTTTTTCTTATTAACTTACCCAAAAAAGAGGAGGTAACTTCCCGTGATAAGTGTGCAGCGGTTTCTTAATACCAAGACTCAACAACTTGCCTATTTCGTCAGAGCCTATTGGAACAAACGGATTTTGTACCAGGAACTGGATTTGTATTTTTGGGACACAATGGAAGAATGGTCACAGGTCAGTCAGGGTCAAGGCCAAGGTAAAAACCAGCCTTGTTCACAAAGAGAACGGGTATTTTGGTACCTATTACATCAACTGCATTTTTGGCCCGAACACAGTCTGCTAAATGATCCCGTTTTACGCTGTGACCTAGATTTATGTGTTACCTACCTGGAATGCCAGAAAAAATATCCCTTTTCTCCTGATTATATAGGTGCACGTCCCTAAGTCATTTTATCTTCGCTGTTCACTACCGGCTCACTGGGTTTACTGTGCCAGGGTGCTATTTTTATCAGCATCAACATCCCTGGTAGCGCGCACAGGAAACAAATCACAAAGAAGTGGGTATAACCTACAGCTTCAATAATAAAACCTGTGCCGGCACTGACAAAGGTTCGTGGCACTGAAGCAATGCTAGAAAACAAGGCAAACTGGGTGGCCGTAAAATGACGGTTAGTGGACTTAGCCATAAAGGCGATCAAGGCTACCGAGCCCAACCCTACCCCAAAATATTCAAAACCGCTGGCCAGAGCTAATACAAAATGATCATATCCCACCACGGAAAGCAGCACATAACCGAGAATAGAAACCAGCTGAAAACAACCAAATATCCATAAACTACGATTAATACCCAACTTGATCATGATAATACCGCCCAATATGGTGCCCACCGTCGCACCTATAGTTTTGGATATCTTGGCAACCGAACCGATTTCCACTGTGGAGAATCCCATATCGAGAAAAAACGGAGTTTCCAGGGCGGTGGCCATGCTGTCCCCGAGTTTATAGGCCATCATAAACAATAGTATCAGCACGGCTTGCTGCCAACCTTGACGGGCAAAGAACTCCGTAAAGGGATCGATGACAGCCGAGCGTAACGTTTTGGGTTCTTCTCCTTGTTTGGAAGTCTCATTGATCATCAAGGTAGTCACCAAACCCACCAACATAAAGGCAGCAATACTTAAATGCGCCACTGACCAAGGATAGAAACCTGCCAGTATCATAGCCAAAGAACCGGGTATAAAAGACGAAATGCGATAGGCCTGAGCATAAAAACCATTGCCTGCACCCAATTCATCATCCGGTAATAACTCCCGGCGATAGGCATCAATAACGATATCCTGACTGGCGCTAAAAAACGCAATAGCGCCTACTATGGCGATGATTTGTTTGATCTCGCTGGCCGGATCATAAAGAGACAATGTGGCCATCAGCGCTATTAGACCGAGTTGGGTGATAAACATCCATCCTCGCCTGCGTCCTAAAAAGGGCACCACAAACCTATCCATCACCGGCGACCACAGAAATTTCCAGGTGTAGGGGAATAACACCAGATTAATCAAACCTATAGTCGCCAGGTCTATATCCGCAGAGCGTAACCAGGCGGGCACAAATTGAATAAGTAAATACAAGGGTAAACCGGACGAAAAACCGGTACAGATACAAATGAGCATGCGTTTATTAAGTAACGCCTGCTTTAAGGTTTTTTTATGCATAGTAACGTGTGGTTCTTATTATATTGATGGTCTGAACCCAATCAAGCTATGACAACTTGGTTGCGTTCGGCTTCTTTTGCTTTACAGAGGGCGTTTTCTGCGCGCTCCAGCCAATGTGAATGATCTGAAAAAATGTTGTCGAATTGGGCAACTCCCAAACTTACGGTATAGGCAATCCCATGCTGCTGATATTGAACCAACCTTTTTTCTACCAGCCGGCAAATACGATCTGCCAAATATTGTACACTTTCTGCCCCCGTGTCAGGCAATAAAATAGTGAGTTTTTCATCGTAATAGCGTCCACACAAATCCGTTTCACGAGTGGTTTTTTTAACAATTTCAGCCAGAGTACGGATCACTTCATCCCCAGCAGGATACCCATAGGTATCATTAATTTTTTTAAGATTGTCGATATCAAGTATGATCAATGAGGATTGTGTCTTTGTGCGTAAGTTACGCTTAAATTCCTGGCAAAACTGTTCTTCCCAATAACGGTGATTAAATAACCCGGTCAAACCATCGACCCGGCTTATTTCCAGTAATTGAGAATTTAATGCTGCCACAGCCTTGATATTGAGTGCTTGGACGGTTACATCGTAGACTACAATGCAGACTTGCTCAACCCGACCGGTTAACGACGCCAAGGGAAAAATAGTAATATTTTGGAACATAAATTCAGATCCTGAAGTAATGGGCCGGTTAGCACCAAAACGAAACAGAAACGGGCGTTGCTCCCAGATCACAAATACCGGACTTTTTAATGAAAAAACCGGTTCAGATTTAGCTTTAAACCACTGACAATCGATTTCGGGGAAAAATTCGAACAGCGACTTGTTACGAATTTTACTGGGGATGATATTACTGTGGTTTTCCATAAACAGGTTCCACACCTGAACCTCATAATCACGATTCAAAACCACAATTCCCACTTCAATAGAGCCAAGCAGATCGTGTTTCCAATGCATCTCAGCAATATCTTTCATACCTTGCATATAGTGATCCTCTAAGTACTGGTCTTAACCAACTTTTTGAACATAATATCCATGGCATTACCCGGAAATAACAACAAAAGGTCAAAGTGTATATCCTGACTTTTTATCGAGTAAGCGATCTCTATAGCCAGTATTTTGTCCCAACGTACCATTTTGGTATCCAATAACTGGTCTATGTCACAATGTCTACCGAGTATGATAGGGTGGTTATGACTAAACGTGATATGCAATTGTTCAGACAGCGCATTTAAACATGCGCCAATCAGAATATTAGAAATATCCATCAAAGCTTCTAATTCAAATGCTTCATTATTGGAAAAATGGTTATATTTTAGTAGCTTCCCTATGTTGGTCAGATTCGAATCATTAAACAGTACCAAAGCTTCACCATAGATCCCTGAGCCAATAAAACCTTGAGAAACCGCTGAAACAGCAGCATTACGTTTAACATCCTCAATCGCCATGTGTATTTCGTTGTTGGTAATTAAATTCACATTAGGGATGGGCAGATTAATAAACTCTCCCATCAACTTAGCTAACTGCTCACCCGCCCTACCCATGGCAATATTAGCCATTTCACGATAGGCATCGAGTTGATCAGGCTCGTTACCCTGGGCAACGGCTCCTACTGCTTCAGTTCGCTCTTGTGACGTAGCCGCGCCACAATACAAGCCGTACTGATTTAAAATATCGCAGATTTTTTGATTGTCTATAGGTTTGGCAATAAAAGCCAGCGCCCCCAGGGCCATCATTTTGGCATAGGCTTCTGGTTGTACATCACCGGAAACCACTATCACCATAGTCGGCAAATCCTGCTCTTGGATTACCTCCATGGTTTTGTAGCCATCCATGACAGGCATATTCAAATCAAGAAACATCACATCCGCTTTGCCTTGTCTAATCAGTTCAATCGCTTGCTGGCCATGTTCGGCAAAACTGATATCGACATCCCAGCCGTCCGGTATAGACCGGGCCATCTGGCGACGGGCAAAACCTGAATCATCACAAATGAGTACTGGAGTCGGCATAAGTGCTAGGATTTCTGATTAAATCGCGATAGGCGCTTTAATATGTGCATGTGATTGATAGTTTTGCAACTCAAAATCATCAATAGAGAAATCGAATATATTTTTTATATTAGGATTAATCTGCATATTCGGCAAGGGCAACGGTTGGCGAGATAGTTGTTCATTAGCCTGGAGAATATGATTGCTATACAAATGGGCATCGCCAAAGGTGTGAATAAACTCCCCCGCCTGTAAGTCACAGACCTGAGCTACCATCATGGTTAACAATGCATAACTGGCGATGTTAAACGGTACACCTAAAAACACATCCCCGCTGCGCTGGTATAGCTGACAAGACAATTTACCTTCCAGTACATAAAACTGGAACATAGTATGACAAGGCGGCAAAGCTTGTCGTCCCTGAGCAGCATTGTCTTGAGGTGACATTTTGGCGTCCGGCAAGACGCTAGGATTCCAGGCGCTCACCAGCAGACGACGAGAATCAGGGTTGTGTTTAATCTCCTCAATTAGTCGGCTTATCTGGTCTATAGTATCACCGCTCGTGTCTTCCCAGCTTCGCCACTGCTTACCGTATACCGGCCCCAGCTCGCCGTCGTCTGTTGCCCACTCATCCCAAATTTTCACACCATTGTCACGTAAATAAGCTACGTTGGTATCGCCTTTGAGAAACCACAATAATTCGTGAATGATAGAGCGAAGATGGCATTTTTTAGTCGTCACAAGGGGAAAACCCTGGCTTAAATCAAAGCGCATCTGGTAGCCAAAAACACTTATGGTACCCGTGCCGGTACGATCTTCTTTACGTGTGCCTGTTTCTAAAACATGGCGCATCAGCTGTAAATATTGTTGCATATCATTCCTCTACTGTAGGCCTTTTTTCAGGCATTAACACCCTTGGTTTTACCGCTGTTTTTACCTCGACGCAGGGCCCAAACCAGCAGAATAAAGCCACCTATAATCATAGGCAAGGATAGAATCTGGCCCTGGGAAATACCCTGGGGAAGTAGTCCGTCATACAGGCCAATATGCTGATCGGGTTGGCGAAAAAATTCCACCAGGAAACGAAAACTGCCATAAGCCAAAAGAAATAACCCGCTTACAGCTCCAACAGGCCGAGGCTTGCGAGAGAAAAGCCACAATATAGCAAATAATACGACACCCTCCAGGGCAAATTCATACAACTGGGAAGGATGGCGAGGCATGGGCCCAGCGCCAGGAAAAATAATCCCCCATGATACATCTGTGGTACGTCCCCACAGCTCGCTATTAATAAAGTTACCTATGCGCCCGGCACCCAAGCCGATTGGCACCAAAGGAGCAATAAAATCGCCTACTTCCAGGAAGGTACATTTAACTTTTTTGGAAAACCACCATAACGCCGCCAGTACACCCAGTAAGCCACCATGGAAGGACATGCCTCCGGTCCAGATTTTAAATAAATATAAAGGGTCAGATAAAAACAGTTCAAATTGATAAAACATGACATAACCAATACGGCCACCCAAAATCACCCCTAAAAACCCCCAAAACAGCAGATCACTTAATTGTTCCTTGCTCCAATTAGTGCGGGACAAACGCACACCGGCCAACCAGAAAGCAGCGGCAAATCCTATTAAATACATCAACCCATACCAGCGTAAGCTTAATGGCCCTATACTAAAAATGATCGGATCAATTTGTGGAAACGTTATATGACTCGTTAACATGCTATATTTTTTACCCTAGTAACATTCGCAAGCTGACGATAACCAAAACGCCAGCAAAAATTTTCTTAAGTAGTTGAGTATTCAGGGAATGACTAAGTTTCGCCCCAAATCCCGCTGTCAGTACTGAGGTGGTGACTATGCCCAATGAAGCCGGCAGATAGACATAGCCCACCGCCCATTGAGGCAAATTTACATTATTCCAGCCAGCGAGTACAAAGCTGGCGGAACCAAAAAATGCGATAACCAATCCGCTAAATGATGCACACCCTATGGCTTGACGAATATTGACTCGAAACCATAACAGGGCCGGTACCAAAATCGCACCACCACCTATGCCCAACACGGATGATACGCAACCTGTGGCCATACCGATAGCACCAAGTGCAGTCCTGGAAAGCTTATGCTGTGAGGTTTTACGGCCAATAAAAACCATTTGCGCCGCAATCAGTAGCACCAGACAAGCAAAGACCCGCTTAAGAAGTTGTGGATCGATGCTGGTGGCGATATTGGCTCCAAAAACCGCACCACATACTATACCCGCTGCCGCCCAGGCCAGTACGAAACGATTCAGATTGCCCAGTTTATAATGAGCCCAGGACGATGATAAAGCAGTTAATATGATAGTTGATAATGACGTTGCAATGGCCATTGGCATGGCTAACGCCAGGGGTAATTCCAAATAGTGTGTAAAAAAATACAGGAGTACAGGAACAATGATCAGTCCCCCTCCTATGCCCAACATACCCGCCATAAACCCGACAACAGCGCCTAACGCCAGACAGATAAGCAAGATCATAAGTGCTGGGTCCAAAGTCCTTACCTCAGTATTTATAGCAAAAGAAGATAGTCCGCAAACTAGGAGCCGGGCCTGACCAAGCCACCCAGACCGACCTCTTCAAGATACAAATTGACTGCTTGACGTACTTCCCGGGGATTGCTCATCACCAGCACTTTTTCCAGCAGTTGCTCACAGTGATGTAAACTGACACTACGCACCACCCATTTTATTTTTAACAAACTGTGACTATTCATGCTCAGTTTGCGATAACCCATCGCCATCAACAATATAATACCACCAGGCTCTCCTGCCAATTCCCCACATAGGGTAATAGGTATATCCAGCTCGTTGGCCTGCCTGGCTAGGCTGTGCAGTGCAGCTAATACGGCGGGATGATAACTGTCATACAAATCTGCAACACGGGCATTATTTCTGTCAACGGCCAATAAATATTGGGTCAAATCATTACTGCCTACGGAGAAAAAATCGACAATTTTAGCTAATTGGGCCATTTGGTAAATCACCGCTGGCACTTCGAGCATGACGCCAATCTTGGGTCTGAACAGCTTCACGCCTTGATCTTTCACTTCATCTTCAATTTCATGAAAGGCTTGGTTGATCAAACGTTTGGCTTCGGACACTTCACTGATTGACGTGATCATAGGCAACATTATTTGCAGATTTTGTAAACCGATACTGGCACGCAACATAGCCCGTATCTGCACTAAGAATATTTCCGGATGATCCAGCGTTAGGCGTATTCCACGCCAGCCAAGAAAGGGATTCTCCTCGGTGATAGGGAAATAAGGCAATGGTTTATCACCGCCTATGTCCAGGGTTCGCATAGTAAAGGGCTTTTCTGGCTCGGCGCATAACATGGTGCGGTACAACTCTACCTGCTCTTTTTCAGTGGGAAAGCCTTGACGTAACATAAAGGGAATTTCAGTACGGAATAAGCCTACACCATCAGCATGGGTCGAATAGTTATTTTCCACCTCGGCGGACAAACCCGTATTAACAAATAAATTCAGGGTACAATTATCCGTGGTGACTGTGGGTAAACCATCTTGGGCCAATATTTTTTTAGAAAGTTGTTGCTCTTCGATTATGAGTTGCTCAAACTCACGTTCAATAGCGGGGTTGGGGGAAACGATAATGGCACCAGTGTAACCATCTAACAGAATTTCTTTATTGTCCAGTAATGACAGGGGCACATCCGTTAGCCCCATTACTGCCGGAATACCCATCGCCCTTGCCAAAATTGCCGCATGGGAATTATTTGAACCACGAATGGATACCAATCCTCGCAGTTTGTCTTTGGGAAATTCTGCCAACATGCTGGCAGTGAGTTCCTCTGCGACTAAAATACAATTGTCAGGCAATACCTCACGGGGGGGGCGACTGTTATCCAAATTGAGTAGATTGGCCAATATACGATTGGATAAATCTTCAAGATCGACCGCCCGTTCACGCATGTATGAGTCGCTCATATTCTGGAACTGATTAATATATGCTTCAATCACCAGTTTTAACGAAGTCGGCGCATCCCAACCAGCATAGATTTTTTGCTCCACTTCACGGCCAAGACTGTTGGCGTCAAGCAAATGTTGATAGAGACTAAAAATTGCCTGGACATCTTCAGGTACCTCCCCCTGAATACGCGCAGATAACAGCTCTACCTGTTGGCGGGTTTGTATCACGGCAGCCCGATAATGCTGGACCTGTTTCTCGTGGTCTAAACTGCGCTTGGACAAATGATTGCGTAAGTTAACCAGCAGATTTTGCACCACCCCCACCCCAACTGCCAAGCCTGATGAGCCAGGCAAGCCTTTAAGAGCTTTCAGTTGCTGCGGTTCAGAATTATCGTCAGCCAGGCTAAAACGCCCCCTGGCTTCGGCATTGACAATTTCTACCGCCAATTGCATCGCTAGGGTCACCAAGAAAGCTTCTTCATCCTGGCTAAACCGGCGTTTTTTATATTGCTGTAAGGTCAAGACTCCCAATACTTTACGCTGGTGAATAATGGGCGCGCCTAAAAAAGCGTGATACTTGTCTTCTTGCACTTCAGGGTAGTGTTTATAACGGGGATGAGTTTGTGCATTGCTGATATTGATAGGCTCTTCACGCTGGCCAATTAAGCCAATTAAGCCTTCTGAAAAACCGATACAGACTTTCCCTATGGCGCTTTTTGCCAAACCTTCAGTGGCTTTGAGGGTAAAATGCTGCTTTTCGTAATTAGCCAGGTAAATGCTGCAGGCATCAACCTTGATAGCCTCTTTAAGACTTTTGGTCACGCACTTTAACGCATCGTCCAGGACGGGGGTTTGATTAACTTCCTTAACGATACGCTTTAGCTTGGTTAACATATTAACTCTTAGTTTCTACGGCGACGTTTATTTCTCTGGCCCTGAGGCGGCCTGGCATTTAATGACATAGCGGTAGGAGCAAACTCCTTCATCGCCCGGCGGTATACCTCACGCTTGAACGAGACCACATTTCTCACCGGATACCAAAAGCTCACCCAACGCCAATCGTCAAATTCTGGATGTCCGGATTGTAACAAATCCACATCCTGTTCTTTACAGATCAGTTGTAACAAAAACCATTTTTGTTTCTGACCTATGCACACAGGGGCACTGCCCTGACGGATCAAACGTTTAGGCAATTTATATCGTAACCAGTTTTTAGTTACTGCTAAAATTTTAACGTGTTCTGGTTTTAATCCTACTTCCTCATAAAGTTCTCGATACATTGTTTGTTCAGCAGTTTCACCTTCATCGATTCCGCCTTGCGGAAACTGCCAAGAATGTTGACCATAGCGCCTCGCCCAAAAGACTTGCCCTAAGTTATTACAAATCACTATGCCAACGTTGGCGCGGAATCCTTCGGCATCAATCACTTAGACTCCCGAGAATTCAATTCTTTTAATATCTCGTATTCTTCCATAAACTACCTGGCATGCATAGAATTAAAAACCTTCAAATTTAACCGGCACGCAGATATGCCAAGAAATATAAGCCTTTTATATTGGGGGGGTGCCAGCAGTTATTTACTGGCGTTATTTTTTACCGCCTACCCCTTAAGCTTTATACATAAAGCCCTGCCCATAGTCTTGTTACTGGTGGTCGCCACTCACCAGATGCGCGGCACAAGCAGAGTATTGCTGGTATCCGCTCTGTTTTTTTGTGCTGCTGGCGACGTGTTACTGGCCCTGGATCTCGAGCAGGGTTTTATTTTTGGATTAAGCGCTTTTGCCCTGGCACACCTGAGTTTTACCCTGTGTTTTTATCGCTGGCGCCACTGGCACAAGCGTCAACTGCTGTTACTGCTGCCTCTTGCCCTTTTCTTGTTGGTGATGTTATGGCTACTCATTCCAGCCAGCGGTGCCCTGCAAATACCGGTACTTGGCTATTTGGGGATCATCAGTGCCATGGCCATTACCGCTATTTTGGCCAACGTATCTGGTCGCTACTTGCTAATAGGTGCAAGTTGTTTCGTCATCTCTGACAGCTTGCTGGCCATCAATAAATTTTTGCAGCCGCTGCCCTATGAAGGTTTATTAATTATGTTTAGCTACTACCTGGCACAATATTGTTTACTGCAAGGTTGTATCGATAAGGGCCATGACGATGAAATTACCTGACTCTCCACCTGCCAGTGTGAGCGAATTACAGTACCGCGCAGCACAATTAGCGGGCTTAACCCTGGGGGAATTGGCGGATATTGCGAATATAAGGGTACCCAAAGATTTCAAACGGGAAAAAGGCTGGACCGGGCAATTGTTGGAGCTCGCCCTCGGTGCTCAAGCCGGTTCTAAAGCACAGCAAGATTTTCCCACTTTAGGCGTGGAACTTAAAACCATCCCCATAGACGCCACAGGTAACCCTTTGGAAACCACCTATGTGTGTTTTGCACCGCTACAGGAGATCGCTGGTTTGGAATGGGGGCAAAGCAATGTTAAAAATAAACTCAATACTGTGTTGTGGGTACCCATTGATGGCAGACGTGCGATCCCTCCGGGAGAACGTATGATCGCCACCCCATTTTTATGGTCACCAACAGGTGAACAGGAACAATGGCTGCGCCAGGACTGGGAAGAACTGATGGGCATGATTGCCATGGGGCAGATTGACAGTATCACCGCTCGCCAGGGTCAGTATCTGCAACTGCGGCCCAAAGCCGCCAACGGCAAGGCTTTAACCGACGCCATAGGCCCCCAAGGACAGGGAGTCAAAACCCGGCCCAGGGGGTTTTACCTTAGAAAAGAATTCACCCGCAAAATCCTAAACGACTATTTTAGCTAGCCTTTGCATACTCCACGTTGTGGTATTCAGCTGATTTTTCTATCCGTATGACAGCCTAAAGTTAAAATAGTGTCATAAATACCCAGGTACTATTTGCCCATCACTTTTTTTTGTATTGGCTAAGGAAAAAAAGGCGCCTGTGGCGCCTTTACATTTATCTGCGTACTGTCAGATGATTACTGCGGAGTACGCAAGACCATCAACCTGATTTCTGTCATGTCCTCCATGGCATAAACAATGCCCTCGCGGCCCAGGCCAGATTCTTTCACTCCCCCATAGGGCATGTTATCCACCCGCCAGCTGGGTACGTCACCTATGATTACGCCTCCCACTTCAAGCTCATTCCAGGCTTGATGCGCTTTGTAAATATCACGGGTAAAGACCCCTGCCTGTAAACCAAACTGACTGTTATTCACCTCTTTCAGTGCTTCGCTGTAATCACTAAATGAACTAATTATTGAAACAGGACCAAAGGCTTCATCTGTGTTGAGTGTGGCCTTACCAGGCACATTTTCCAGCAAGGTTGCTTGCAACATGGCACCATCACGTTTACCACCAGCGAGTATTGAAGCTCCGCTTTTTACTGCTGCCTGGATCCAGTTGTCTAAACGCTCAGCTTCAGATTCGGAGATCATAGGGCCGATAAAGGTATCTTCCTCTAGTGGATCACCATGGACCAAATTAGCCACTTTTTGCGTATAGCGTTGTTTGAATTCCGGATACAATTTTTCGTGCACTAAAATCCGCTGCACACTGATACAACTTTGCCCAGACTGGTAATAGGCACCAAACACAATACGTTCGATGGCATCGTCTAAATCTGTATCTTCATCCACTACGCAGGCCGCATTGCCTCCCAACTCAAGTATCACAGGCTTTTTTCCGGCCTTGGCTTTAAGCTCCCAGCCTACCTGGGGAGAACCGGTAAAACTAAGCAGTTTAAAACGCTCATCTGTGGTGAACAAATCGGCGCCATCCCGGCTACAGGGCAGGATAGAAAATGCGCCTTCAGGTAAATCTGTTTCTGCCAGAATTTCACCAATAATAATGGCACCAAGGGGGGTGCGACTGGCAGGTTTGAGTACAAAAGCACAGCCTACCGCTAACGCCGGAGCAATTTTGTGTGCTGCCAGATTTAGAGGGAAGTTAAAGGGGGAAATAAACGAACAGGGGCCAATAGGCACTCTTTTGTACATGCCCTGATAACCTTTGGCTCTGGGCGTAATTTCCAGATTTAATACCTCACCGTGCATTCTCACCGATTCTTCAGCAGCAATTTTGAAGGTATCAATTAAACGGGTCACTTCGCCACGTGAATCCTTAATGGGTTTACCCGCCTCAATACACAAGGCATGGGCTAATTCATCAAAACGTTCTTCGAAACGTTTAACACAATGATTGAGAATTTGCTGACGCTCATAGGGAGCCATTTTATTGAGTAGGGGCTGACTTTTTTGTGCGCCAGCAATGGCCTGGTCAATAACCTTGGCATCGGCCAATGCCACACGGGTAGCCACTTCACCTGTATATTTGTTGGTAACCACCAAATCTTGATTGGCAAACACCGCTTTACTGGCCAGGTAATAGGGATACGCTTTAGCTAACATACTGCCTCCTTATAGTTCTTGACTGCGCTGACTAAGGGTTTCGTTTAAGGTTTTATCATTTAAGCTATAGTCTACGGGCACATCAATTAAATGCACTCCAGGCTCGGCTAAACAGGCTTTTACCCGGGGTAAAATTTCATCGGTGGCAGCAATGCGCCAGCCCTTGGCACCGTAACTTTCTGCGTATTTGACAAAATCTGGGTTGCCATAGTCCAGGCCATAATCAGCAAATTTCATATGAGCCTGTTTCCACTTGATCATACCGTAAGCGTCATCCCTTAAAATAATAACCACTATATGTAATTTCAAGCGCACAGCAGTTTCCATCTCCTGGCTGTTCATCATAAAGCCACCATCACCACAGACCGCAATAACAGGTTTATCCGGGTGCACTATTTTGGCGGCCATTGCTGCTGGCAGGCCAGCCCCCATAGTGGCCAATGCGTTATCAAGCAGCACGGTATTGGGAAAAGCCGCCAAATAGTTACGGGCGAACCAAATTTTGTAAACGCCGTTATCCAGGCTCACGATACCGTCTTTGGGCATGGCTTGACGGATATCCCGCACAAAACGCTCGGGCAACACGGGGAAACGATCGTCGTTTTCACTCTCGCTTTTATGGGCAAGATAGGCATTGTGTACCTTGCGGAAAAAACTGAAATTCCATTGCTGCTGATTGTTAATTTGTTCCTTGATTTGCCAGATACTGTTGGCAATGTCGCCCAGGACTTCTAATTGGGGGAAGTACACGGGGTCAACAGCAGCGGGTTCGAAATTGATATGGATCACTTCTCTGCCACCATGCTGCATAAAAAAGGGGGGTTTTTCGACTACGTCGTGACCCACATTGATGATCAAATCAGAACTGTCGATGGCGCGATGGACAAAATCCCCGGCCGACAAAGCGGTGTTGCCCACGAACAGTTCATGAGACTCATCCAGTACCCCTTTTCCCATCTGGGTGGTGACATAGTGAATACCGGTTTTATCGACAAACTCTTTGAGCATCTTGGAGGTTAACTTACGATTAGCAGCAGCCCCGATTAGCAATAAAGGTGACTTTGCTCCCTCGATCATCGCCACGGCTCTGTTGATCGACTTATATTCTGCGATAGGCCGTCTGGATGCACTGGGTTTAAGCAATTGAGCGCTGGTGATCTCTGCGGCAATATCTTCAGGCAATTCGATATGAGTCGCCCCCGGGCGCTCTTCATGGGCTAAACGAAAGGCCTCGCGCACCACAGAAGGTATTCTGTCTCCACTGACGACCTGGGTGGTGTATTTAGTAATTGAGCGCATCATATCGACCACATCGATAACCTGAAAGCGCCCTTGTTTGCTGGTTTTAACTGGCTTTTGTCCGGTAATCATCAACATAGGCATAGCACCTAGCTGCGCATAAGCACCGGGGGTAACCAGATTGGTGGCTCCCGGGCCCAATGTAGACAGACAGACACCCACTTTGCCGGTGAGACGACCATAGGTTGCGGCCATAAAACCTGCCCCTTGTTCGTGTCGGGTTAAAATCAGCTTGATACTTGAGCTACGCAGAGACTCCAGTAAATCCAAATTTTCTTCACCGGGAATACCAAAAACGTATTCCACGCCTTCGGCCTCCAGGGCTTTAACAAATAAATCTGACGCTTTCATTTACTCTCCAATTCAGTTGTATTGATGCCATTGTCTATGCCATTGCTATAGGTATAGGTATAGGTATAGGGTAACGTTTGACAGGCACAAAGTTTGCCCTAACTAAGTGATGATTAAAGTTCAAAAATGCGATTAACCAAATCGCTTCCTGTTTGCTTTGTTATGGCGCTTTTTTTGCGCCATAACATAATACCAACCCACCTTAATATCTTCTCACTCAGCGATCGATAATATTTGCTTAACCGGGGTGTGAATTTCCCTGGTCTACTGATAAAGCGGAAGTAAATTAAGCATCGCCCTTCGGGAAGGTCTGGCAAGGCCCCTAGCAAAGTGTAAAGTCTATGAAGGCAACCAGCATTCCTTCGACATTACGCTTTGCTATGAAACTTGCCAGCGCTTTGTGAATTGATCACATATCAAGGAGCAACGGTATAACAAGGCGTACAATAAGGATAAGTTTGCCCCCGCTACCCCCGTGGTCCAGCTTACAACCGCTGATCCAGTACCCGAATGTTATGTTGCAATAGCTGGAAAAAGTCTCTGCGGCATGCCTCAAGAACAGCACGGTCCTTATCTTGGCTGTCACTGAGTGTGCTATAAAGCAACGACAACTGAGCCAAATCATCCGTACCCGCAAGACGTTGCCACCAATTAGAATAAGGGGGCAGGTTATGTTGTTTCCTTGTATTCCCCCATATCAGTTGTAGCGTTCCCCCTCGGTTCAAACGATCAAGCTGATCACGCCAAGGAATATTTTGCCCGGGATCGGGGTCATCGTTGATTTGCCCATACTCCTGGATCCGTTCATCGATGTGACTTTGCAGCGGTTGCTCATAGGTAAGTAAATCATCACGCCAGGCCTTATCGACTAAAAGTAACGAAATATCCAGTTGCAATTGCAACTCCTGTGGGCAGCTCACTTGTACTTGGGCCTGTTTTGACTGTGGTAATTTTTGAGCGGCCAAGGTTAAGCAATATAACTGCTCTGGGGTAAACCTCTCACCGTAAGCACTGCCGGGTTTGCTTAACAGCCTATAAGCCAAAGCTTTTTCCAGCCATTGCCATTTTTTTATGCACGTTGTCAGTCGTCTGCTGATTGGCTGCAACGCTTGCGGGGAAAGCCAGGGTTGATAGATCTCAATGGCGTAATGAAGCAGTTTGATTGCGCTCAACATCCATTCCAAATCCACCAGATCCCGGGATGTAAAAAAATTGGCCGTAGCGGTTTGCCAAAGATTAAGACCAGATTCGAGGATCAGGCTGAAACTCTGTTCGATATTGTGACCCAGGGTTACAGGCAAGAGCTTAAAAGGAGACAATACCTGTGGCGGAGTGCCATCCACCAGATAATACCCCCTGGCAGCCTTGGAAAAATTACCAAAGCGTACCGGAGTGATGAGGCAAATCTGCTTGGCCAGCGTAAATAATGCCTCAGGGCGGCCCTGTTTCAACTCCAACTCCACTTCACAAATGGGCACAGAAGTTCGATCGTCAGTGGTGCCTGTGGTTATCTCCCCCTGGTCAAACACGATTTCCACCACACTGTCACAGTCTAGGGTAAACATAAAAACCTGACGATTAAATTCAGTGGTAAACAACACCTCAAGTGAAGTTTTCAAATGCTCAATGTCCAGCTTTTCAGGCCAAATCCCAGGCTCGAACGCCTTTAGATCCAGCACAGGTTGGGACAGGGGCACGTTATATTCCGGCCGTTGATGCAAACCACCCACACTACTTCCCCGGGTTTTGATAGTTTGCTCAAAGACCTGATTACATCCCCGTATCCGTAACCCCATATCAGCCCGGCGCAACTGGCGGTCGGGAGTATCATAATAAAAATTTACCAACTCAAGAGGGGGCATTATTACTGCGTTTACAGACTCAACACCTAGCCAATTTTTAATATCTTGACCCGCAGTTTCACTTGTGAGTAACTTTAATTCAATTTCTACGTTCATAACACTGTTGATTTCATTAAAAAAACAACCTTAACCTTAGGTGACTGTCGATACAACGCCAAGCTGTACAGCGCCTATATTACTTATGGCTAGCAATGAGTAATATAGGCGCTGTACTTGCCTTTACGCCAACTAGGCCATAAGATCGAACCAGACAATAAAAGATTAAATGTTAATTATGCTCAAGCAATTACTATTCACTATTATGTGCACTTTGTGTATTTTGCCCGCCCCCCAGGCGTTTGCTCAACAATCAAGCGGTGAAATACGTTATATTTCTGACGATTTGTTCACCTTTTTACATTCAGGCCCAGGTCGCAATTATCGGATACTTGGTTCAATTGTTGCGGGTACTCCGGTGCAGGTCTTGCAAACCGATAGTGATAGCAACTATGTGGAAATAATTGACGATAAAGAACGTACCGGCTGGGTAGATGGAGAGCTTGTCAGCAAACAAAAAAGCATGCGGGAAAAGCTTCCCAGCCTGCAGCAGCAATTGGCGGACGCGACCCAGACTGCACAGCAACAACAATTACAAGATGATTCTTTACGTCAGCAAATAGCTGAATTAACCACGCAAAATTCCGCTCTAAATAAAGAACTCAGTAGTTTGGAAAAACTTAATAGCGATTATAGCCAGCAAATAGACAAGGCCGATCAAACGGCGAAAATGGAGTGGTTCACTCGAGGGGGGATTGTGGCGGTGATCAGTTTGATACTGGGTATAATCGTGGCTTATCTGCCAAAGAAACGCCGTAAAGATGACAACTGGATGTAGCGTTCGGTTATGATGTCCGATAAATGAAAACTATTGGGTGGTGATGACTGCCAGTCCACTGCCTTTTTTATTAGCCATATCAGCGCTAACTCAACAAAATTCATCAGACCGCCCGTTATCTACTTTTAACAGATAATCATGACTGGCCAGCTGGGCTATTTACTGTGCCATCCCTGAACACGCAGTTATCATTGAGTCTAGCGGCATTAATTTTAAGCATTTCATCTGGCTCTTCCAATGATATTGATTACCTTAAAATTTGTCGGTACAACCTGACTATTCAGGCTGTTGATAATGACTCGCCTCTGCCACCCTATTGATCAATATGGTTCCCCCCAGGACTACCTTGCTTTTTGCTGGCTTTTTCACCACAATTTGTAACCGTTCAAGCTGGACTTGTGATGGGTCAATTAACGATATTAGACACAAAGTACTCACTGATTGCTTTTATCTGCGATCGTTGTATTGCTTTATTATCAGGTAAACTAGGGGCTGTTAGTCCAACATCCCACATATGCTTTATAGTAAAAGCGGCTATCAGGTATATTATTATTAAAGTTAGACGGTTACATAGTCTACACCGAACTGGCAACCGATACACCATTGGCTTTGGCCCAACAAACTGCCCACGACAAGGACCTGAAAGATGTCATTACTTGCAAAACTGCTTAAAGCCCTCAACTCCGACGCCAGTCCCTGGCAACTGGCTTTTGGGATCATGCTGGGCATGATGATGGGGTTAACCCCTTTTATTGGCCTGCACAGCCTTATCATTGTCTTCGTTGTGCTGTTTTTTCGGGTCAACCTGACAACGTTTTTGTTGGCTTACGCCTTGTTTTCCGGCTTGACTTTGTTACTCAACCCGCTGATGGCAAATATAGGTGAGTTTTTGCTTGTGGCATCTGACTTAAACGAATTATGGACCAGCTTATACAACTCTACCTTTGGTCAACTAACCCAGTTTTATCACACGCTCACCTTAGGTAGCTTATTATGCAGCCTGATATTGGCGCCATTTATTTTAGTGAGCAGCAAGATTTTAGTGGTGCAATACCGCGTCAGATTTATGTTGTGGGTAAACAAACTGAAAATTGTCCAATTCGTTAAAGGCAGTAGCCTGTATCAGCTATACCAGGCTGTGGGAGAATAATATGCATAAAATAATTCGTTGGCCTGGGCTAATCGCATTTTTCGTTATTACCAGCCTTATCTCTGCCATTCTCATTTTGTTTTTAGATTTTTGGATTAAGCTGGCAGTTGAAAAAGGCTTAGCGTCGACCACGGGCGCTGAAGTGAATATTGCACAGGTCAGTCACACATTTTCCCCTTTTGGCGTAACCCTTAAGGGTATCCAGTTAACTGATCCCGCTACGCCTGGCCAGAATCAGGTTCAAGCCGATGAGGTCGCCGCACAGATAGAACTCGGCCCTTTGTTATTACGTAAAGTCATTATCAATGACCTAAAGGTTAAGGGTGTGCAGTTCGCTCAGCCCAGGGAGTCTGAAGGCGCTGTATATCGCTCGGCCGCAAGCGTGATAAAGGAGAAATTCCAGCAAACCTTCGATCCTCAAAACTTACCCAGTGTAGATGATATTCTCGCCCAGTCTCAGCTAAAAACCACTAAAGCTATTGCACAAACCCAGGCCGCCTACACAAAAAACAGTAAAGTGTTAGCGGAAAAATACGCCCAGCTTCCAAGCAAAGACTCCCTGGAAAACTATAAAAAACGCCTTGCAGCCATTACCAGCACTGACTATAAAAATCCGCTAGAACTGGCTAAAGCAAAAGAAGAGTTTGATACGCTACGGCAACAAATAAACACCGACAAAGCCAAACTTACCGATTTTAAAGACGCGGTGAGCGCAGCAAAGAGCGATATGGCACCTAGGTTAGCTGAGTTAAAATCTGCTCCGGGACAAGATTATGACCAACTACAAGGGTTAATTGCCGCAGATGAAGTAGCCATTAAAGATGTTACCACTATGGTATTTGGTGACAAAGCTGGTGAATTTAGCCAGTACGTGCTGGCCGCTTATGAGCTGGCGGCTCCTATGCTTGCCAGCAGTAAAGAGGGAAAACTTGCAGAACAGGCCTATGACGGACGCTGGATCGCGTTTGATGACACCACCCCACTTCCGGACTTTTTAATTCGCAATGCAGACATTTCGCTAAAATGGCGTAATGAAAGTGTGCTTAGTGTGTGGCATGACATCACCAATGAACATGACAAAATTGGCCGCCCTACCACCTTTAAAGTGGACTCAAGCGCCAGTTCGTTATGGCAGTCACTTAAGCTAAATGGCGATTTTTGGTTAAATGACTCTGGGGTAAAAGCGTATCAAGATTGGAATTTACAGGGCTTGGCGCTGACGGACGTATCCTTGTTGGATCAAAAAAAACTGTCCTCAAAACTGCTTAAAGGGTTGTTATCAAGTTCAGGTAAAGCGAGCATAAATAAAAACGTAATCTCAGGCTCAAGCAATGCCGCCCTAAGCCAATTGCAGTTAATGGCAACGGGCAGCAATCATCTAACCAAGGTTATCGCTGAAACCTTGTCTGGATTGTCTAATCTGACCATCAACTCAGATATTAGCGGCATTCTGGGTGCAATGGATTTACGCTTTAGCTCTGACTTGGATAAACAACTAACCAGTGCCATCTTGTCCAATTTAAGCCCTGAAAAAAGCAGTAAACTTGCCGATCTCAAACACAAGCTTAATGCAAAAACAGAAGGGACCCTGGGTGTCAGCGATGAAGAAATGAGCCAATGGCTGGACTGGGAAAAACTAGCCGATGGTGACCTTGGCACCGTACAAAAATTACTGGATGCCAAGCTCAATAGCGTAGTAGATGATAAAAAAGACGAGTTAAAAGAAAAGCTTAAGAACAAACTAAAAGGTCAGTTATTTGGCTAACCGGGGCAAGGAGAACTAATTTTAACTACGCAAAAGACTACCAGGAAAGCTGTAAGATAAAAAATGCTGTCCCACCAGACTGGCATTATAGGAACTGTTAGCGCTTGATAATCCTTGCCAGAGTCTGATGTAGCTGTTTTTATCCCTTGGATCGATTGATACCTTTTACACAGGCCATCGTCGCTCGTTGTTCCCGTTTCATCGAGCCTTTTGCTGGCCCTAAAGGGAAAAGCTCGGCATAATATCCCTATCTACATTAACCAGGAGCAGCGAACCATGAAAGCGGTCTCTTTACTCCTTATAGCTTTGTTAGCTGCGCTCCAGTATCGCTTATGGTTTGGCAAAAACAGTGTGCCTCAATACATCACCATGCAACAAGAGGTGAGCGAGCAAGCGTTACAAAACGCCAGTCTTGAGCAACGTAATAACCTTTTAAAAGCAGATATCAATGATCTTGAAATTGGCTTGGAAGCAATAGAAGAAAGGGCTAGAAACGAACTGGGTTTAATAAAACAAGGTGAAACGTTTTATCGTATATTACCAAACGAAGAATAAGAAACATATGTTAACCCTACCTCAATATACCGTTGTTGTGCCCGCCGCCGGGATCGGTAAACGCATGCAGGCAGACAGACCTAAACAGTACCTAAGCATTGCTGGCAAAACCATTCTTGAGCACACGGTAGAGAACCTCTATCGTCATCCGCAAATTTGTCAGGTCATTGTTGTCCTCAGTCCACAAGATCCCTATTTTTCACACCTCGATATCGCTCGCGTCCACTGGCTGACCCGGGTCGATGGTGGCCAGGAACGAGCCAACTCGGTATTAGCCGGGCTGGAGTATTTGCACAAAGAACAATGGGTACTGGTACACGATGCCGCCCGCCCCTGTTTCTGCCAGGAGGATGTGACCAGACTCCTGGCTCTGGCCCAACAAGGGACACGAGGGGGGATATTAGCCAGCCGCGCACGAGACACAATGAAACGGGCCAATATTCAACAACAAATAACCCATACAGAATGCCGGGCGAATCTATGGCACGCTTTGACGCCACAATTTTTCCCTTTAGCTGAACTTCGCGATGCATTATCCCGGGCCCTGGCTCAGGGTGTGGACATTACCGATGAAGCTTCGGCAATAGAATGGGCCGGCGGAGCCGTTCAACTCATAGAGGGCAAAGCCAATAATATCAAAGTCACTCAGCCAGAGGATCTTATGCTGGCCGAATTTTATTTAACACACAAGGACATGCCATGAACATACGAATTGGCCACGGTTATGACGTACACAAATTTGGCGGCGCCGGGCCCATCATTATAGGTGGTATCGCCATTGATAATGCTTTCGGCCTGCTGGCGCACTCAGACGGAGATGTAGCGCTACACGCTTTATGTGATGCCCTGTTGGGTGCACTGGCTCTGGGTGATATTGGACAACACTTCCCGGATACCGAGGCCGAATTTAAGGATGCAGATAGCAGAGACTTGCTCCGTCACGTTATGTCGTTAGTAACCGCTGAGGGCTTTCATCTAGGTAACATTGATTTAACCATAGTTGCACAAGCACCGAAAATGGCTCCGCATATCCTTGCAATGCGCACCAATATCGCAGCAGATTTAGTGGCGAATATCAGTCAGGTTAATGTTAAAGCAACAACAACCGAAAGTTTGGGTTTTACTGGTCGTAAAGAAGGTATAGCTTGCTACGCTGTGGTGTTATTAGTCGCTCAACACTCCGATAATGCCTCCTGATGCGTATAGATAACTGGCAATACCTCCATGATAAACCTGATGTATCAGGCATATTCAAGTATCAGGCTGATGATTTTATTGTACGGGAAATTTTGGGTTACGCGCCACAAGGTGAAGGTGAACATATTTATCTTTGGGTGCGTAAACAAGGACTCAACACCGCCTATTTAGCTGAACAGATTGCAAAATTTGCCCAGCTACCCTTGCGCAGTGTCAGCTATGCCGGTAGAAAAGATAAACACGCCATCACTGAACAATGGTTCGGGGTACACAAACCTGGCAAGGCAGAATACGACTGGTCAGCACTGGATGTACCTGGTGCTGAAGTGCTAAAAGCTGTCAGGCATAACAAAAAACTTAGAACTGGTGTACTAAAAGGAAATAGTTTTGCTATAAAGATCCGGGAACTCAGCAGTACCCAAGGACTCAAAGAGCGTATTGAACGCGTTAACGCCCAGGGAGTACCGAACTATTTTGGTCCACAACGTTTCGGCGACAGTAAATACGATCCCAGTGGCAGCAATCTGGTATTAGCCCAGAAGATGGTAGACGGCCAGAGTATCCATAACCGCAATAAACGTTCAATGGCTATATCAGCCCTGCGTTCCTGGTTGTTTAATGAAATTGTTAGCGCGCGCATCGAAGCTCATCATTTTGCTACACCTTTACCTGGTGACGTAATGAGCCTGGCCGGTAGCGGCAGTTTTTTTACTGCGGCCCAAATCGATCCCCAAATACTCACACGCCTAGCAGAACGTGATATTCAAATTTCTGCTCCTTTGTGGGGAGCAGGCGATTTGCCTAGTGAAATACGGGCGGAAAAATTTGAGCGAAATGTGGCCAATAGCCACCCCAAGGTTGCGCAAACACTGAGTGCTTTAGGTTTGAAACAAGAACGCCGTCCCATAAGCTTATACACCACAAACTTGCAGTGGCAACTGGACAACGATCAGCTGGACATGACGTTTGAACTACCCGCCGGGGCATTTGCCACTTCCGTTTTACGGGAAATCGTCAATATAGATAAGCCTGATTCGGGAGGCATAAAATGAATATACTGTTAAGCAATGATGATGGCGTATTCGCTCAGGGATTGGCAGAGTTGCATAGCCAACTGTCTAAAGAACATAATGTGACTGTTATTGCACCCGATCGAAATTGTAGCGGAGCCAGTAATGCCCTGTCTTTACAACAACCCCTGCGCATTGAAAAGATGAGCAATGGTTTTTACGCGGTCAATGGTACACCATCAGACTGTGTGCATCTTGGCGTCAATAGCTTTCTGGATCAAGACCCTGAACTGGTTATTTCAGGTATTAACCATGGGGCAAACTTGGGAGATGATGTGATCTATTCCGGCACGGTAGCTGCCGCCACCGAAGGGCGATACATGGGTTTACCTGCTATTGCTGTGTCTCTTTGTGCTCACAACAGTACGCATTTTGCTACGGCTGCCATAGTGGTGTGTGACATCATTCGCCATCTTCGACAGCACCCGCTAGCTGCAGATCAGATTTTAAATATTAATGTACCCAATCTCCCATATGAGCAAATAAAAGGCATTAAAGTCACCCGCCAAGGACGACGTCATAGAGCAAAATCTATGGTCAAGGCTATGGATCCTCGCGGTAAGGATATTTTTTGGTATGGTCCGGTTGGTGCAGAGCAAGATGCCGGACCAGGTACAGATTTTGATGCCATCAGTGCGGGCTATTGTTCTGTTACCCCTTTATCGGTAGACATGACGGCCCACCAGAGTTTAGATGATGTACGACAATGGATTAATAAAATATAACAACTCGTTATCCAATCCACAGGGATACACTTTGTATCCGCAGAGGATAACGATATGATAAACCCGTTCACCTTAACAACACACCTTGGATTGACTGTTAAATGAGAGTTACTTCACGCAAAGGAGACAGCCTGGCGCTCCTTTTACAACGAGAAGGCATCAAAAATGTCTCGGTACTTAATGCTGTGGCCGCTACGCCACGGGAATTGTTCTTGCCTGATGCGCTGCACCATAAAGCCTATCAGAATACGGCGCTTCCCATCGGTCAGGGACAGACCATATCCCAGCCCTATATAGTGGCAAGAATGACTGAGCTGTTACTCAATTCAAATAATGCACCAAAATCAGTGCTTGAAATAGGCACAGGTTCCGGATACCAGACGGCCATATTAGCCCAGCTATTCGATAAAGTATTTTCTGTTGAGCGCATAAAAAACCTGCAGTTCCAGGCCAAGCGCAGAATGAATCAACTGGATTTACACAATGTGGCCATGAAACATGGTGATGGCTGGCAAGGCTGGGCCAGCAAAGGCCCCTTCGATGCCATCATAGTCACAGCGGCAGCAAGTCAAATTCCGGCAAAATTATATGAACAATTAAATGATGGGGGACGATTGGTTATCCCAGTGGGCGAGCAAAGCCAACAATTGCATTGTATTACCCGTAACGCATCTCAATTCGAAGAAAATATCATCGAAGCCGTGCGTTTCGTCCCCCTGATAGCAGGGGATATCATTTGAGTACCTTGTGTTTAGGTGACGACTTTGCACTGACGGTACAGATCAATCCTTTTCCTGGCTCTGAAAAAATCTACTTATTAGCGAGAACATAATGCAAACGAAACGATCATGGCGTGATTATCTGGCTTTGGCAACAAAGGGCATGGTAATGGGTGCGGCTGACGCAGTGCCTGGCGTATCTGGCGGCACGATAGCCTTTATAACAGGGATTTATGAGGAACTTATCTTTTCACTAAAACAATGCGGTCCTCAAGCCATTAGTGTTCTCTTTCGCCAGGGTATGGGTGCGATGTGGCAATATATTAATGGCACCTTTTTAGTGACCCTATTGTTAGGTATTTTATGCAGTCTTTTGACCGTATCCAGAATCGTTTTATATTGGCTCGATACCTATCCGGTGTTGTTGTGGTCCTTTTTCTTTGGCTTGATCTTAGCCGCAATATGGTCGCTAATACGTCATATTGAACAATGGAAAGCCAATGTTATTGCTTTTTTTATACTGGGAACCCTGGCAGCGTACTTTATTACCACGATCACGCCAAGCAACATTGAGCCAACAGGATTGTTTGTGTTTCTATCCGGTATGTTAGCCATCTGCGCCATGATATTGCCCGGTATATCCGGTAGCTTTATTCTATTGCTACTGGGGATGTACACCCCTATATTAACAGCACTGAAAAACTTTGAGATGGCCATTCTCGGGCTTTTTGCCATGGGTTGTGTAGTAGGTCTGTTGAGCTTTTCCCGGGTTTTGAACTGGATGTTTAGCACCCAGCGTACTATCACCTTGGCGCTACTGGGTGGTTTTATGCTCGGCTCTCTGAATAAAGTGTGGCCTTGGAAAAACACCCTCGAATCAACAATCAACAGCCATGGCAAGGCAATACCTCTGGTACAAGAAAATATATTACCCGGGACATTTGAGGTGTTAACCAGTCAGCCATCCTATCTGTGGTACTCCCTGGCGTTAACAATTATCGGGGCTGGGGTAGTATTATTACTGGAAAAAGTAGGTTCAACATCTCAGGAGTGAGTGTGATCTCCCTCGACAACAAACCTTTTTTACCGGATTTGAGCACATACCCGGACAAACCTCACTGATGAAAGTAACAAGTCAGCTGTGTGTGTTTTTTCTATGTGTAAACTTAGCCTCATGTTCGAGCCGCAAGAGTCCTGCTCCCGTAGCAGAACTCTATCAGGGCAAAACCTTTAGAGATTATACAAAAAAATCTTTTTCCGGTGAGCATTACAGGGTAAAAAAAGGTGACACCCTATTTACGATTTCCTGGCTAACCGGCCAGGATTACCAAGACATAGCAAAATTAAATCATATTTCGCCTCCTTATCATATTTACCCCGGCCAGCGTTTATCCCTCATTACAAAAACTGCCAAGTCAAAAGGTAGAAAATACCACCCAAAAACTGGTCAGACCTTAGTTGAAAATGTAGAACCGGTAGTTGACCACCAGAAAAAGCAGGCGTATGGTAAAGTCAAGTCCATTGATAAGAAAAGGGCACTTGTCCCTCCCGGCAGTAAATTTCCGAATAAAATTAAAACTTGGCTGTGGCCGACTAAAAATAGCGTAGTGCGCGGTTTTTCGGCGGCGGAACAAGGTAATAAAGGGTTAGACTTTTCGGGAAAATTAGGTTCACCTATTTTGGTAGCCGCTGCTGGAAAAGTTGTCTACACAGGAGATGCTCTGCGTGGATACGGAAAACTGGTCATTGTGAAACACTCGGATTCATTTCTGAGTGCTTATGCACACAACGACAGTATCCTGGTCAAAGAACAGCAATGGGTTCAAGCTGGACAAAAAATTGCAACTATGGGTAAAAGCGGATCCGATAGGGTCAAACTTCATTTTGAAGTGAGGTATAAGGGAAAGTCAGTTGACCCTCTACGCTATTTACCTAAACAATAATAGCAATAGATAATCAAGATAAGTTAAGGGAAATTTATGAAAAGGAATAAGCAAAATGAACCAAGAAAAAAGTGTAACAGTTGAATTAGATGTAGTTGATGATGTTAAATTGACCATTGAAAAAGAGCGACTAAAAACGGAAAAGAAGTCTGCGGATAAATTCCAAGATATTATTGCCAGCCAGGAAGTATCATCCAAGAATCTGGATGCCACCCAACTCTATTTGGGTGAAATTGGATTCTCTCCATTATTATCTGCCGAAGAAGAAGTGTATTTTTCACGGCGAGCATTAAAAGGCGATGAAGCCTCCCGCACCCGGATGATCGTCAGCAACTTGCGATTAGTTGTCAAGATAGCCAGACGTTACAATAACCGGGGACTCGCCCTGTTAGATCTGGTTGAAGAAGGTAATCTGGGCCTTATCCGCGCTGTGGAAAAATTTGATCCTGAACGTGGTTTCAGATTTTCTACCTATGCAACCTGGTGGATACGTCAAACCATAGAGCGGGCCATTATGAATCAAACCCGCACAATCAGATTACCCATCCATGTAGTAAAAGAGCTCAATGTATATTTACGGGCCTCACGGGAACTGGCACAGAAGTTAGACCATGAGCCCAGTGCTGAAGAAATTGCTGAGGCGTTAGGCAAACCCGTACAGGATGTCACTAAAATGCTGCGGTTAAACGAACGCATCACTTCCGTTGATACCCCTATCGGCAGTGAAAATGATAATGTGTTATTGGATATTATTGCCGATGACAAATGCCATGATCCTGAAGAAGATCTACAAGATAAAAAAGTCAAATACAATATTGTAAAATGGCTGGAAGACTTAAACCCCAAACAAAGGGAGGTACTTGCCCGGCGCTTTGGATTACTCGGTTATGAGCCCTCAACCCTAGAGGATGTGGGGGTTGAAATTGGTTTAACCCGTGAACGAGTCAGGCAGATACAGGTTGAAGCATTAAGGCGTTTACGGGATATGCTGGGCCATAAAGGCTTGGATTTAGAAGCGTTGTTTAACCGAGTTTTATAAGCTATAAAAAAAATTATTAAAAAAAGCCTCTTGTTAAGAGGCTTGTTTGTTGTGGTTATAAAACCGCAATAGCTGCGCTGTAATCTGGCTCATCGGCTGTTTCAGCTACTTGCTGGGTATAAAGTACTTTACCATTGTCATCAATGACAACAATAGCCCGTGACAACAGACCCTTTAGCGGTCCATCAACAAAACTCACACCATAGTCAACACCAAAGGTTCCGCGAAAACTGGAACCTGTTTCAACATTTTCAATGCCTTCGGCTCCACAAAAACGGGCGGCGGCGAAAGGCAAATCGGCAGAAACACACAATACTTTGGTATTGTTCAAATCACCGGCTTGCTGATTAAATTTTCTCACCGATGCCGCACAAGTACCGGTATCCACAGAAGGAAAAATATTCAATATCAAACGTGTGCCCTGATAATCGCCCAAGGTCACTTCAGATAAATCAGTTTTAACTAAACTAAAATTTGCAGCTTTTTCTCCGACAGCGGGTAAAGTGCCAATGGTATTAAAAGAATTGCCTTGTAAAGTCACTGTGCTCATATGTTCTCCTGATAATGTAAATGATGATAAGTACTGTTTAAGGTTAACAATGTTTCCACTGAAATATAGCAATGAATAGCACTGAGTTCTAATGATTAAGCTCGCAGTATTAAATTAGTGTTTAATCGCCCGAAAAGTGAGCCAACAGTCGGGTATTGGGGCAATAGTTGTCAGTGATGCTCAAGTAAGACCAATCCGTATTAATAAATACCCACTGGGAATGGTCCACCGGTTTTTGAGCAACGCGTCGATATACAGCAATGATCGCTCCTTTTCAAATAGCGAGAACGCACAGCTAAAGTTGCTGGTACATCCCCTTTGAGCGATCACTGACCAACACGGATTGGTATAAAGCCAAACGCTTACTTAGCCAGAGTGATAAATTGATAAGCGTGGGGATTTTTTTCATCCGCATGATGGCTTTGCTCCGTGAGTCGCTGCCAACCCGCCTGATGGTAGTCTGGAAATACCGTATCTCCTGCTATATCCAAATCAATTAGGGTCAGATACAAGCGATTACATAGAGGCATAAAATGTCGGTAGACAGTACCGCCGCCTATGATCATCACTTCAGTCGTACCGGGCTCCGCCTGCGCAGCACTAAGGGCCTGTTCACAAGTATTAACCACTAGGGCATCATCCACAGAAAATGCCTTATCACTGGTGATCACTATATTTAATCGCCCCGGCAAGGCCTTACCAATAGACTGATAGGTCTTACGCCCCATGATGATCGGCTTACCCAGGGTAAGCCGTTTAAAATGCTGCAGATCTGCAGGTAAATGCCAGGGCATTTTATTATTCGCGCCAATAACATTATTGCTAGCCATAGCGGCGATCATAGAAATTAGCATGACAAGGCACTCACTGTGTTGGACTAAAAAACGTCATTTATGACTGGTTATTTTCTATATTCCACTTCAAAGTCGTCGTCGCCTGCGTCTTCATCGAAGTCATCGTCATCATCCGTATAATTATCAACCGTATCCTTGTGATAAGTATCCCATCTGAAACCAATTTCTTCTTTCTCTGTAGTATCGGTAGATTCAACAGGTAAGGATTCGATGTAGTCCATAGCCTTACGACAAAGGGGTTCAGTACCTTTTCCCTGTACCGCCGAAATACAATAGTACTCGTCGTTCCAGTCCAGTCCTTTAGCAATGTTTTGACAAAGTTCTGTGGCCTCATCTTCAAACATTAAATCCACTTTATTAAATACTAACCATCGTGGTTTGGCGGCAAGTTTAGGACTATATTTCTCTAATTCGCCAACTATAGCTTTGGCGTTCTCAACAGGATCTGAACCATCAGCTGGCATAATATCAACGATATGCAGCAATACTCGGCATCGCTCCAGATGTTTGAGAAACTGGATACCCAAACCTGCACCGTCTGAGGCACCTTCGATCAAACCGGGAATATCGGCAATGACGAAACTGCGCATGGCATCCATACGAACTACGCCCAAATTAGGAACTAATGTGGTAAAAGGATAATCTGCCACCTTGGGTTTGGCCGCTGATACACTGCGAATGAACGTGGATTTACCGGCGTTAGGCATGCCCAACAGACCCACATCAGCCAATAACATCAGCTCCAGTTTAAGGTGGCGTACATCACCGGGCGTGCCTAAGGTTTTTTGCCGCGGCGCTCGGTTGGTGCTGGTTTTAAAACGCGCATTACCTAAACCATGATAACCACCTTGGGCAGCCTTCATACGCTGACCGTGTTTGGTTAGGTCTCCCAACACTTCTCCTGTTTCGGTATCTGTGGCACGGGTACCCACAGGCACCAGGACATCAAGATCCGCACCTTTACGACCGGTACAGTCAGCACTTCTCCCTTTTTTACCCCCTTCAGCCCGATGAAATCTCTCAAATCGATAGTCGATCAGGGTATTGAGGTTTTCATCCGCTACCAGATAAACACTGCCGCCGTCTCCGCCGTCTCCACCATCCGGGCCACCATCAGGTACATACTTTTCACGGCGAAAACTCGCTACACCACTACCGCCATTACCAGCATCAACACGGATATCGGCTTCATCTACAAATTTCATAATTACCTCAAATTGGGGTCAGAGTAAAATTAAATATTCATTATCATAAGGAGCCAACCACTATTATATGCGATTTATTTTTACTCTGACCCCAAAACAATGCTATCCCAACAAAAAACCCCGCACTAGCGGGGTTTTTTAAAAACTGCTTACGCGCCGATTATTCAGCAACGATACTTACAAATTTACGGTTTTTAGGACCTTTCACATCAAATTGCACTTTGCCATCTGACAATGCAAATAATGTATGATCTTTACCGATACCCATATTGTTACCAGCATGGAAACGAGTTCCACGTTGACGAACGATAATGTTACCGGCTAAAACAGACTCACCGCCGTAACGCTTAACACCTAAACGTTTACTTTCTGAGTCACGACCGTTATTAGTACTACCACCAGCCTTTTTATGTGCCATTAGTTGAAACTCCTATTAAGCGCTTATACCAGTAATTTTCACTTCCGTGAACCACTGGCGGTGACCCGTTTGGGTACGTGAATGCTTACGACGACGAAATTTTACAATCTTAATTTTTTCGCCACGACCATGTGTTACTACTTCAGCAGTAACCTTGCCACCACTTAAAAAGGGTGTGCCGATTTGAACTTCTTCACCATTGCTCACCATCAAGATTTCACCGAATTCAACTGACTCACCTGGAGCCACTTCGATCTTCTCGAGGCGAACGGTTTGGCCTTCAGCCACACGGTGTTGTTTGCCACCACTTTGGAAAACCGCGTACATAATTAAACTCCGCTCTGCGCAATCATAGCGCTATATATTCAAAAACAGGGGCCGAATTATACGTGAAGCCTTTATCCCTAGCAAGTACCAAATACAATTTATTTGTTCAAATATGCAGCAACCCAAGTTCTATCTGCGATCAAGTACCATTCTGATGCATTAGACACTGGATACCCGACACAATTTCTGTAAAATCCCCCCTAATTAATACCTTAAGGTAGCGCTGAATTTTACTATGGATATAGACCACATCCTTCTGTTGGCTGAACCCGACATGCTGGCCGTCAATCAGCTGATCCAAAAACAGGTCAGTTCAGACGTATCGCTGATCAACCAACTGGGATTTTACATCGTTAACAGCGGCGGTAAAAGATTACGTCCCTTGCTGACTGTATTGGCTGCAAGAGCGCTCGGCATCGATAGTAAACAGCATCACACCCTGGCAGCTATCATCGAATTCATTCATACCGCAACCTTACTCCATGATGATGTAGTAGATGAATCGACCATGCGCCGGGGCCGTGAAACCGCAAACGAGGTATTTGGCAACCAGGCCAGTGTTTTGGTTGGAGATTTTCTTTATACCCGCTCTTTTCAAATGATGGTCAGTCTAGAGCGCATGCGGGTAATGCAAATTTTATCTGATGCCACCAATGTTATCGCTGAAGGTGAAGTCTTGCAGTTGATGAATTGTAATGATCCTGACACCAGTGAAAAAAGCTACATGCAGGTCATTTACAGTAAAACCGCACGTTTATTCGAAGCCGCCACGTTATTAGCGGCGGTGCTGACTGACCAAAGCCCCAAAATTGAGCTGGCCATGCAAGACTACGGCAAATACTTGGGCACCGCATTCCAGTTAGTAGATGACATTATGGATTATGTCGCAGATAGCGAGGATATGGGTAAAAATGTCGGCGATGATCTGGCCGAGGGAAAACCTACTTTGCCCCTGCTTTACGCCATGTGGCATGGCAATAAAAACCAGGCTGCAATGATCCGCGAAGCCATATTAGAAGGCAATGGCATGGAAAATTTGCAGGCTATCCTGGCCACTATGGAGTCCACAGGAGCCCTACTGTATACTAAGCAACAAGCTATAAAGGCGTCACAACAAGCTATCGATGCTTTACACCCCTTGCCTGCATCACAATACAAGCAGGCCTTAATCGAACTGGCGGGAATGTCCGTGGAACGTGTTGCTTAGCTGACCTAAACAACACGACTTTAGGAATATGGCTGATTAACCTTTGCTCAACGTCACCCTGCCACTGACAGTAGAAACATTAACCTTGCCGTTGCCACCATTTAGGGTGAATTCCAACCATCGTCCCGGGCCATATTGGTCTTTTTGCACCTTGTCACCAGACAGTTCATTGACTATCCGCCCACCCGCATGTCCCCTTAGATCAAACCGCGCTGACACATCATCCGTAAACACTAAGGTGACGGGGCCGCCAACGGACGATGCTATTACTTGGCCGTCTTGCACCAATTTCAACCTTACTTCCATACTGCCGTTAACCGTATTGACATTAAGGTGCTCAATCAAACTCAAGGTCAGTTCCATGTCTCCGTTGACAGTTTCGACCCTGACTTCTTTACTGGCGCTGGTGATTATGATGTCACCATTTACCGATTCGTATTTATCATCTTCCCCGCCTGAACTGAGGGAGTGAATATCACCATTGACCGTCTCAATTTTAATGTCCCCGTAGAGTTTAACCCCGCGAACATTGCCATTTACCGATTCAAGACGAATGCGACCTGACAGGGCATTCGCTTCTATGCCACCGCTAACTGTATTGACGTCAACACCACCCGTTATCCCCGCTAGGTCGACGTCGGCGTTAACCGAGGTATAGCTCAACTTGCTGTTGTTAGGTACAAATATCTGTAAATCATCGCCTTCATCATCCTTGTTGCCCCAACCGTGGGAGCGCTTAACCTTAATTTTAATGACTACCTCATTACCGTCACGGTGGAAAATAAATTCTTCCGTTTTGTCTCCCAAGGTACCCACTACCCTGACTTCCTGGCGATCCCAGCCCTTAATGTTGGCCACACCGTTTAAATGTTCAATTTCAACATACCCGTCAGGCGCTGCCTCAATCATTTTATCCACCTTCTGGGCGGCAACTATTGATAAGCTGCAGCACATCAGTCCAATACCAAGCCATAATTTTTTCATCTGCATACCCCTACCGCTGCGTTTCATTTAAATTTGTGACCATTTTGATGAGTGCACACGCTCGATTAAATTAATTTGTTGTTGATGTACATTTTGCAGCATCTTTAACAACGCCATATTGTTAGGTTCATTTTCTAAGGCGGCCTTTATCGCGCCTGCAGCTTCGTCCAATTCCGTTAATTGCTGTTGCCAGTTTTGGGTGAGGGCGGGTTGGTCTTTAAACTTAACCAGCAAGGCGCTCTTTTGTTGTTGATGCTGTTCGCTCAACACAGCCACTAAATCCTCGCCACTGAGGAATTGGGACGGTTGGCTAAGGGACAACCAGCCCAGCACTGCAAAAACTGCAAAAGAAGCCGCCAGTAGATAGTATTTGCCCGTTACTGGTGATTTGCTTGGCATGTCGTTTGCCAGGGATAATTCAACCCCTTGCCACAGATCCCGGTCCGGTTGCTTGTCCCTGGCCAATCCAGCAAGCTGTTGTTTTAAATGAGTATCAAAATGGTTGTTATGCATGTCCCATCCACTCCTTTAATAGCTGTTTTGCCCGATGAAACTGGGCCTTACTTGAGCCCACGGCCATATTTGTCATAGCTGCAATATCTTCATGGCGGTAACCTTCTATGGCATGGAGTACAAACACTATCCTCGCCCGTTCTGGTAGTCGTAATATGTAGGCCTCCAGATCCACCTCCCCCGCCGATTGCTCAGCAACCTCATTGGCCGCAATTGAATCCTCCAAATTGAACATCCTGTTCAACCAACCACGCTGTTTGCGAATATAGGAAATAGTGATGTTAGATGTCACTGTGTGCAGCCAGGTAGAAAATTTGCTCTGGCCAGAGAAGTTGCCAATCTTGCGCCACAATTGGATAAAAACTTCCTGGGCGGCATCTTCTGCCAACATTTTTTCACCCGTTAAGCGATAACACAGGCCATAGACCTGACCAATATAAAGTTGATACAAAGTGTGATATGCCCGCTTATCTCCTTGCTGTACAGCCAAAATTAGCGCCCCTTCGTCTTTAGTGGCAAACTTATGCTGAGCGGTAACGACATTTCCTTGTTCAGTCAATAGAATATCTTCATTTTATTGCATTAAGAGATTAGTCGCAGGGTAGATCAGAAAGGTTTAAAGCGTCAAAAAATAATTAACAACTCGTGGATAAACATCAAAATCACTGACTAACACCAGGATAAAAAAACAAAAACAGTGTTAAAAATAACCCAACAGGTAGCTGTGTTTTCTAAGCGAATCACGCTAGTCGAATGGCTGCTATGCCACCATTGCGGCCATTCGGAAATTTCAATATATAGGCAACTGCTCCATAAAAGGCTGTTGAGCATAAGCTTCCTTTTTTCTTTTTTAAATAGACACCCATTGTAAATACGCTTTATTTTTTGAACTGAACTACACTTATCAGGTGTTTTATTTTTAGTCAGGTCGTGGGATATGCCCCAGCCACGTAAAAACCAAGTTAGTTTACTTGATACGCCCTATTACCACTGCGTTTCCCGCTGTGTTCGCCGCTCATTCCTATGCGGTACAGATAAATATTCAGGCCAGAGTTATGAGCATCGCCGGAGCTGGGTAGAAGACCGTTTGATATTTTTAACCACGGTA
>Ga0307489_10000109_pt1 | contig 41406 bp, 34 predicted proteins | sample SB12metaG_FD_202247 | JGI IMG/M metagenome (GOLD analysis project Ga0307489, IMG submission 202247) | Sea-ice brine microbial communities from Beaufort Sea near Barrow, Alaska, United States - SB 1.2 | ecosystem: Environmental > Aquatic > Marine > Coastal | place: USA: Alaska | collected... | reverse complement strand
AGTAAGTGAAACTTAACTGACAGAATATCATCTTTGATGGCATTCCACATCAAGGGGTAGGTAGTGACTGGTGCAGTGATAATACCGGTATCAGCGAGTAGTTGAATATCGTTTTTTAAGGCAATATCACCGGGTTCTACCCAAGGAGCGGCAGAGCTTACGTGTAAAAAGAAGAATAAAAAAAGGGCTAAACTAAGCTTTAACAACATTAATAGTCCAAAATTACTGTGAGAGATAACTTTACAGTATTTATAAATAAAAGGTGATGATTAAAATCGTTCAAATTGTAGCAGCAATATCTTGTTAACACATCTGTTGATTGAGTTAGATAACAATTTAAAACAGCTAACTAGAGGTATTATAGGATAGATGAATAGATTCATTTCAGGTAATATAAAACCGATATTTTAGCATTATTTATAGGCATACTTTTCAAATGAAACCACAGTGCATCTTATTTATCCCTGTTTCTTCTACCTCTGGTATTGGCGAATATATGCGTTCGATGATTATCGCCAAAGCCTTATTAGCCCGTTGCCCAGGGAGTACTATTCACTTCATCCTGAATGAAAAAGTGAGCTATTTGGATAATTGTCCCTATGAAGTCCATCTTACTAAAAGCTCACCGACAAAAAACTCGAAATTCGTTAACCGAGTTATTAGTCAGTTGAAACCCGACTTGGTACTGTTTGACGCTTCTGGCAGAGGAGATCAATTTAAACAGGCAAAGAATGTGGGGGCTAAGGTTACCTTTATTTCTCAACATAAGAAAAAACGCAGTCGAGGCTTGAAAATCAACCGGCTTTTATATACTGATAAACACTGGGTTGTACAACCTGACTATTGTATGAAAGCCTTGAGTGGGTGGCAAAAAACGAAGTTGTCCTTTTTAAAAAAACAGTTGCCTGAAAATATTGGACCGGTCTTTCAAACTAGTACCGAAAAAGATCAGTACGATATTTTGTGTAAATTAAACTTAGTAGGGAAGGACTTTTTTCTTTTTAACGCAGGGTCAGGTGGCCACTATGTTTCTGGTGTGCTAGCGACAGATATATATTATCAAGTTGCTCAGTCTTTCTATCAAAAAACAAAAGTTAAGTGTGTTGTCATCTTCGGTAGTAATTATCCCAAGGATATACCCATAGATTCAGATGTGATTTGCTTAAAAGCACTTGAGAACGAGGAATACATCGCTTTACTTAGTAAAGCGACCGGGCGTGTTATTTGTTCAGGTGATACCTTATTACAGTGTATAGCCCTGCATAAGCCCAGTGTTGCCTCTTCAGTATCATCAGATCAACCTGCGCGTTTAAAACTATGCGCAGAGAAAGGTCTAGTACTTGCTGCTGAGCCAACGTTTGATAGTTTGATCAGGCACTCGCTATTATTAGCCAATCGAAAAATGAATACATATAATGAGCTACTTAGTAATATGACCAAAGAAGCGCCATTAAAAGCGTTAACGGTGATTGTGGATGATATTATGAATTTATTAAGCGATTATGACTAATTTCAGCAATACTAGGATGTCATTGTCTTTAAGTTTAGAACAAGAGGTGTGAGGGTAATAAATAAAGCTAAGTAATATTTAGCTTTATGCGGCCCGTCAGATAACCAGATAATAATTAATCTGGCTAGGGGTGACAGTTATTGCTACTTCCAGTTATCCATACTTCCGCGACGGCGACCACCAAGTTTTGGTATGATTAATCCTAAAATAAGGCCAATAGCTAGGACAATAGCGCCAGTAAAAAACCATTGTTTTTGGATGTCGGTATCTTGGGCTTTTAGTTCAGCTTGGCTTGATGCGAGTTGATTTGTTAAAATAGCAATTTCATTGTTTAACTGACTACTACTATCGTTTAAATTGCTAACCGTTTCTTTAATATTATTTAATTGACTGTCTAATCGACTATTAAGATCTGTAGCACTTGTCAGTTGAGCATTTAATTCGGCAGCAACAAACCGTAAACCAGGTTGTTGGGTGATATATTTACTTGCAATCCAAGTCATTTTATTTGTTTCATCAACCAACTGGCTATAGTCATTTTTCTCTATACCGGTAACGTTAATTTGAGAACCAGCATTAATTGTTCCTACAATACGGTAATTTTTACCAGCGCCAGCATGCATATAAACAAAAAGTTCATCTATAATAAAAGCTTGTTCGGACTCTGGAGATAGGTTTTGTGGCAAGTCTTGTTGCTCTTCAAAAGCAAGTGACTGTAAGGATAAAGTAAAAAAGCTAAGCGAAAAAAGCTGTACCACTCTTTTTATCAGTGTTCTTAGGTGAGTTCTCATCGAGCAACCAATATAAAAATTAACAAAATCATGCGAAGATACTATGGGTTTGAAGCTTTAATGGCAAGTGAATACTCATTTAGAAAGGGAAAATAGTTAATATTTGTGAGTAATATAATTCCGCTTTTATTGATAACAGTATATATTCAATGATTATGTTTACAAGTTAGCCAGTTACTAAAGATGGCAAAGCTAAAGATGAGAAGATATGAACACAGAGATTGAACTCAAATTCTTAGTTTTAAATAAGAATATTACTGAGCCAACAGCGGACAAGATTACTAAGTTACTGAAAGAAAAAAAATACAATTTTGTTTGTCACGAAAGAAACTTAATCAATAGCTACTTCGATACCCCTGATTTGCAGTTACGACAATTAGACATGGGATTAAGGGTTAGAACAAGCATTGATACATTGGGCGTTCGTGCTTTAGAGCAAACCATAAAAACCTCTGGTAAAATCATGGGTGGCCTGCACCAGAGACCTGAATTTAATGTTGATATTGATACCAACTTTCCTATCTTATCTCGGTTTCCTCAAGCAATATGGCCTGATAATCAAAATATCGAAAAACTCCAAAATCAACTAGTTAGTCTTTTTAGTACTGATTTTACCCGTTTGTTTTGGCAAATTACCATTGAAGGGCTAAATGGTCAGCAAAGTGAGATTGAGTTGGTTTTTGATCAAGGGACAATTGAGACCCATGGAAAACAAGAGGTAATTTGTGAGATAGAGTTAGAGTTGATGAGCGGCTCTTTGAACGATTTATTAACATTAGCTAAAGTTCTTTGTTTTGGTTTACAGATCAGGCCCGGTATTAAAAGTAAAGCAGCTAGGGGATATGCACTTCGGCAAAATGATATAGCGAAGATTAACGTTAATACAGAAAAAAAGACAGAATATCAAACTGATGTCAATAAGTTAGCCGACTTAGCACTCATCCCTTTAAATTCACCTAAAAGTTTAAACCAAGCTTTTATTCGTGGTATTGATTTTGGCTTAATGCAATTACAACAATTAGTCGATACTTATAGCGACAAGCCCACTCTTACTATTTTAAATAAAATAACAGAGATTCTGGCTTTATTACGACAAGGTTTTTGGTTGTTTGAAGATTGTTTAGATACAAAAATGAACAAGCTCAGAAATGAATTAAGTTTTTTTATTAAAAAACTACATTGGGTAGGAGATGCCTGTCACCTTCAAGAGTTAACGACTAAAACAGGTAATTATCGTGCAAAACTCCATTACAGTGACTCGTTGGTTATTCAGCTTAAGTCAGAAAAAAACAACTTCCCTGATAGTGTACAAATTATTGAATTATTTCATACGGCGCGTTTTAATCGATTACAGTTATCTTTACTTGAGATTTTACTAAGCGTTGAGGAGGTTATTGACCAAGATAAGATATCGAAGGAACTATTAGAGGTCAGCAACTTTGCTCAATCGTCCTTAGAGTCAAGTTTACAGTGTTTGATTGAGCTAATGCCTAAGGAAGTTGAGTTCAGTGCGCAACAGTACCTTGCTCATCATAAGTTACTTATACGTTCTTTGTTGACGGGGAGCTGGTTTGGTTCGTTGTTTGATATAGCTAGCCGCCTAGCATTTAGAAACCCTTGGTTAGACATAAAGCAAGGTGTTAGCGAGTTGCAAACTATCTTATTATTGCAGCAGCAGCTATTGAAACTTGATGACAGAGATGAGAAGTTAGAAAGGTGGCTTGAGTCTAAAATTGAACATTTATTATTAACTTTGGAGCAGTCGAGAAAGTTGGCCGTTTTAATCTTGCCCTATTGGCGAAATTAGTCACAGAGTGAATGGTTTATTAGCCGTTATTTATTGGAACAAACTAAGTGACACTAGAAAAAAGAGATAAAAAAAAGCTTTTAATCAACCTGTTTTGTCTGATTCTGAGTGTTAGTAGTTTTGTTCAGGCAACAGAGTATTTGCTTCCTAGTGGTAACAAACGGTTAATTGGTCATTTAGAGCACCATGTTGTGCAAAAAGGGGACTACTTTCAGGAAATTGCTGAGACATATAATGTTGGCTTTTTAGCTTTATTGGCAGCTAATCCAGGAGTAGACCCATTTCTACCTAAACCGGGCTATAAGCTTTTGATACCATCACAGATGCTATTACCTTTTTTTAAACGAGAAGGTATCGTGATTAACCTTCCAGAGTTGAGATTATATTACTTCTTGCCGACAGAAAATAAGGTCATGGTATTCCCTGTTGGTATTGGTCGAGAAGGCTTAGAAACACCAAGAACAACCTCTTATATAGGCAAAAAAAGAGAGAATCCTGTTTGGCGACCAACAAAAGAAACACGAGCTCGTTATTTGGCGGAACATGGCAAAGAAATGGTTAGAGAGGTAGCGGCGGGTCCGGACAATCCTTTTGGACGATACGCATTACGTTTAGGATTAAGTGAATATTTAATCCACGGTTCAAATAAACGATTTGGTATAGGGATGCGCGCTAGTGCTGGTTGTATTCGTATGTATGACGATGATATCAAATGGCTATTTGACCACGTCCCTGAACAAACACCGGTTCATATTATTGAACAGCCTGTTAAAATGTCTCATGAACAACCAGGTTTAAAGCTTATTGAAATTCATCAACCATTAACCCGGCAAGGAGTTGAACCTAAAAAGGTTTCTGTTCCTGACTTAGTGAAGACCTTTTTTGGTGATAAAGATAAGCATTGGCCTTTATTATTGCCTTATTTTGAAAAACCTAAAGGTGTTGTAATCGCTTTAAAATCAAGAGGTAAGAATTAATAATTGTAAATTCGTTTGCTGTTCTCGCTCGATTACATACATAGAGATAAGAGCGTGTATTTTATTTTGGACGGTAAATATCTAGAAATTAATACCAAAAAACACCTATTAAATAATAAGTGTTTTTATTTAGATTGAGGTAGTTATTTTTTATACGACTTGACCATATTGGTAATACGATCATTAGCTCTTTTTGCTTCGATAGCCGCTTGCTCAGACGCTAGGTTTACTTCGGCAACCATTTCATCACTTTGTTCTTGTTGTGCATTTAATCCAGTTACTTCAGTTGAAAGAGAGTCTACTTTTGTTGATAAGTTATCAACTTTAGTATTTAGATTGTTGATTTTTTGTTCTAGTACCCCCGTATTTGAACAACCAGTCATTGCTAGTGCCGCTATTAATGAAAAGCTTAATGCTGATATTTTTGTTGTTAACATAATCATATCCCTTATTTTGATTTCAAACTCACTGTTATAATAAATATGTACAATTAATATCGCTAAATAGTTAAACAGATAGAATGTCCATACACTAAAATAAGTATGGCATAAATAAATTAAATATGTGTTTTGACTTAATTCATTACTAAGAAACAACTAATGGATTGTTTATTTATTTTTTTTAGCTTGAGTTAATAATTGGGTAAGTTTTTCATCGATGACTATATTTTGCGTAATTATTTTTTTATTTTGCTCTCTTAATTCTCGATTTTTAACATTGGTATCAGAAAAACCAACAAATCGGTCGATAAATTGCGCACCAATAAAACCGACTAAACCAACACCTAAATAAAACATAATAGCAACTATTAATCGACCTTCAATGGTTACAGGGTAAAAATCACCAAAGCCTATGGTGCTGGCACTCATTTGTAGGGTCCAAAAAGCGTCTTTATAACTGGTTATGTTACTGTTAGGTGCCATTATTTCATAATGCACTAAGGCGAAGGAAAGTAAACCAATGGTGATGTAGAGTACGACCATTGAAATGAGTAATAAAAAACCAGTGTTATAATTTTTAACACCATATTTATCGATACTGTGTGACTTGATTTTTATCTTCATTTTTTTTCTTCAAGTAATTTATTATCAGTTATATGTTGAATAAGTTCATCCATGAGCTTCTTTTTTATTTCTAACTGTTGTTCGGGGGCTAATTGATATTTATTTGCTAATACCACATAGTCATCGGGCGCTAAACTGACGGTTAAACGAGGCCGTTTAGGGCGCTTGTTAATGGGTAAGCCTAGAATGTCACGGATTTGATCTGAGGGGCTTAACCCTGCTTGAAGTGCTTCAGTCCTGATGGCTAGTTGTATTTTTTCATCCATATCAAAGGCAACTTGCACCGCCTTTATTGCTTTAATCGATGATTGCCATTTTTCAAGCACTTTTCTACTCATGATCTAACCTGTCTGTAAGCTTAGGTGATAATTGGAGGTTAACTACCTGGGTACATATCAATAATATCGGTTAATGGTCGATAAATCGATAAAAATATATCGGTATCACCATCCTGCCACACTTCGACATCGATTCCTCGACTTTGGTCTTTATCAAGTAATTGGTAAAGTTCAAATTGCTCGCCGCTGTCTTGACCTTCATAAGGAGAGAGTGCTTGATAGCGGTTATCTTTTCGGTGAAAGTAGCCCACTTTTGCATAAATATTTTGTTGGTATTGTTCACTTGTCCAACTCGTTGTTTTATTATTATCGTGTTGACGGTTTAAAAAGGCATCGCCAGGGGCATCAAATAATTTCGAAAATTCATCTAAATCAAATAATGTTTCAATATCTTGATGTTCAATTTTTAACGTGAATTTTAGGTAAATTTTATCATCAATATCGAGTGATAAGAAAATCTCTAAATCATTATTACCTGTCAAAGTCCATTCTGTTTGAGTGGAATTCTCGTATTCATAAGTATTAACGCTAGTCACTTGAAATTGCTGAGTTCGTAATGATTCAGGTAAGGCAAAACTGTCTGTTAAGACGATGATATCACCAGTATTGAGATCTTGAGCTGAAGATAATGTTCGTTGTTTTTCTTTTTTACCAAACATTTTTTTGAAGAAACTCATCGCGGCAAATCCTTTCATGAATTAACTTGATAAAACAAAACAAACTTCAGGCTAACAATAGACTGAAGTTTGAATACCTAAGGTTAGTATCGATATGGCTTATGCTTTATTTTTTTTGGCTTTTAAGCGATCTAATACTGAATTAGCACTTGTACTTTGTGCGCCAATACCGGCCGCTTTTAATTGCGCTTCTAGCGCACCGTCACCACTTTCAGCTTCGAGTACTTCAGCCGCTTTCATTTTGTCATCAAACTTTTGCTGTTTCGCTTTAATGCGCTCTAAAGAGTCTTTCGCATTTAATAATTTAGAGTTGCTTGATGAAAAATTATCCGTAATTGCTGATGTTGCTTTTTGCACACTTTCTGTAGTTTTAACCATAGAAAGTTGACGTTTATGTTCACCAACTTGACGTTCACTCTTTTTTACCAATTCTTTTAAACGGTTGGCGCTGCCTTGAAAACTTTCAAAAGCTTGTTGCTGTGTCGCTAACTCACTCTCTAGATTTGCAATTTTTTCAGCTACTGCTAAAGCTAAGGTTTCGTCATTTTTTTCAAGGGCTTGGCCTACATAACCTTCATGTTCTGTTATTTCACGTTTTAGGCGGTCAACTTCGCGATTTGCTGCCATTTGTTCAGCCATAACACCGGTTAGGTCACGTTTAGCCTTGGTTAAATGATTTTCAGCATCGCGGATTTCTTGTTCAAAAATACGAGTAGCATTTGTATCAATAATTGATTCGCCAACTTCTGATGCACCGCCACGAATAGCGGTCATGATTTTTTTAAATATACTCATATAATACTCCTCAAGGGATAGATAAAATTTTAATTTTTATTATTCAACTCTACTGATGAGTAAAATAATTGTTGTATTTGTTGTTTTTTCTTTAGATAAGGTATTCACTCATATCATCAATAACTTCTAAAGCATTGTTATTAACTACGGTAAGCTCATGTTCGATATCATCAAAGTTAGAGTTAATTGATAGTGCGCCAAACACTACATATTTATCACCAATTTTTGAAAACGAAGATAAAGGCATAGGAATGTTCATCTCTAACATACTGACATGCATATCATTGATACATTCAGTTTTTACTTCTTCTTCACCCCACAGATAAGTGATGCAGAGAATTTGATCGTCAGTTACTGAAACAAAAATCGGCAGTTCCTCGCGACCTAAAATAGTTATTTGTAATACATCAACCTCACCTGAAATAGGTTGACAGTCGAAGGTCATCCCTGTTTCTGAATCGGCCAAAGTATTTAGGTAATTGGCTATTTTATGAATGTTCATAGTAATCCTTATATATAAATTGCGTGAATAAATTGAGACCTTTAAATGTCCAATGTTATCCTTTGCATGCTGACATATTATGTCAACGGTTGTAAATTTAGCACTGTGACATAATATGTCAAGTGTATTGTGTGATTGTTTTTCATTAAAATAAAATTTATTGTCGGGAGTTAAGCCTCTTCAACAGTTCAGACTAATAATTTGCTACTCACTTTTTTCTATACCTTGCTGGTCGAGCCATGCTTTCTGATGTAACTGGTAAAGTGTATGACTGCCTAAATAGTTTATACCTATTTTATCTTTGTTTTTATAAAAATCATTTGAGAAAATAAATGCTGCTTTGATCATGGGGAGATTAAGCCAGTCATGTTTGACTGTTAGCTCATTGAATTGATTTAAACGATTGAGTGGACTTGCACCACTTTTACTGGCAATGGTCCAGCCCCACTCACCGAAACTGGGTACATTGTCATGATATTGCTCAACATGCTTAAAGTTGGCCGATTTGACTGTTTTACCAATGGAGATAAAGGAGGCTTTAGCATGATATGGGCTTGTTGATTGTATGGCAATTTGTCCGTCTCCGGCTAACAATTGATTTAATCGAGCGTAGAAGTTTACCGAATAAAGCTTATTTAAATCTGGGTGGCTAGGATCGGGAAGGTCAACAATAATAGCGTCAAATACTTGTTGTCGACTCAGCAGTTTATCAATTTCAATAAAGGCATCCCCGCGAATGATGTTAACTCTTTTATCTTGCAAACTTAACTGATTTAATTGACTGATTTTCCTGGCAAGCATAGCAGGTAAATGAAGCTCCGGACTTTGAAATATATCAAGCAATTCCCCGTCTAAGTCGACTAATGTGACCTTTTTTGGCGACCACTGTAAAACGTCTCTAAGTGCTAAACCATCACCACCACCGATAATGAGAATATTATCATGACGTGCAGACCCTGCTAATACCGGTGAAACTAAGTAACTGTGGTAAATTTTTTCGTCCATCGATGAGAACTGTAATCGTCCGTTTAAGTAGAAGTTAATGACATTTTCATGCCCTAAACCCATATGACGTTCAGTAAAGGTCAGTTGTTGATAACGTGTTTTATCACTATAAACTACTTTATCTAAATAGAGTAGATTGCTCATTTGGCTTAGCCAATTATTACCATAGTTGAAAATAACTATAATTAATACAGCAAGTAAAATATGCAGACTCACAAAGGTTTTACGCCATCTCAGTTTAGTCCAATAACGCCAAATAAAAAGACTGCCCGCCAATAAATTTAGAGCAGCGGTAATAGCACCAGCTTTACTGATATCTATGGCAAGTAAAAATATAACCCAAACTGCAGCGCCAATACCTGCACCAATATAATCTGCTCCATATATGGTGCCTAAATTGTTGGCAAGATGTGCTTGATGAATTTCTTCTCTGATACGCGCTATTAATGGGATTTCCATCCCAATAAAAAAGCCGATTAACAAACCAAAAAAATAAGGACTATTAAATGCTAAAAAGCTGAGTTGTTTGAAAATACCACCTTTGGGCAGTGCATCAGGAGGTAATGAAAACGTGTCACTAAGCAAGTGTGGTAATATTTGAGTTATGGCAATTAAACCGCCGATAATCAAGATAGCACTGCTGCCAAGTAAAGCAATAATGAGCTCGAGATAAACAAAGCCATTAAAAGCACACTTCACTTTTCTCGCAGCAAAAGCCCCTAACCCCATAGCAACAATCATTAAACCAATCATGGCATAAATAGTACTTTCCATTACACCTAGAACACGGCCAGCATAATGAGATAAGAGGTATTCGTAGATTAAGCCACAACCAGCAAGCACAGCCATGGTGATGATAAGCAGAGCATCATCGAGTAAGTGTTGTTTTGTTTTGATCATAAAAAAATAGAAGTTATTAAATAACTAGCTATTAGCTATCAATTTCTAACAGATGGCTAATAACTATAATTTTTAAACATCCTTTAAGCCATTAATGCGGTAAGGATAAGGGCAATTGATATACTAATAGCCATTTCAATGCTTGCTACACCGACATTGTGCTGCTGGTCTACTTCTTCCACTAGGTTGATGCCAGTAAGAACAATACGCTTTGCGATTGCGGTTAATATCGCCACTAAAAGGGTCATTATAATGCCAAACACTAACCAGCCTAATAGGTTTATTGCTAATGTTTCTGGGCTGTAAGTCAAGAAGTGACTTGCTGCACTAACAGCCAATGCAGTACTGATAACTTGACCTGAATAGCGAACAGCTAATGCTAACTGACCACTGGCTAATGCTTCTTGTAAGCTGTCTTCTTGGTTATTTTTTGCATATTGCTTTTCTTTAATTCGAGTAACGAGTACTAGCATTGTTTGGGCAACAACAAAACCACTAGTAATAGCAATAAATGTATTTAGGTCTAAACCATCAACCCACAATAAAACTGCGCGAATAATAATGGCTGTTGCTATTGCTCCAGCTGCATCAACTAAACCTATTGTGAGATTTTTTTCTTTAATTAATGCCTTTTTATCAATATGTTGCAAGGCGACTTTGTCGTGAATAACACGGCCAACTTTAATTAAAATTAAGCCATATACCCCATAAGTTAGCATGCCGACAACTTCCATCATAAAGCTACTCGCAGTTTCGCCGGTAATCGCGCCAGTAAGGACAATGCCTAATGCGGCAATACTGCCTGCTAGACTAATACCGAAAGCAAAGTTATCTTTTTGTGCGAGTTCTTCGTTAGTATTTACCCCAGCAGATAATCCTGAAACAAAACGCATAGCGCCAAGTAACATAATAGCTATAGTTAAATCAATCGCTAAAAATATAAGTAAATCTTGATTTAACCCTGTAATTTCAATTAAATTTTGCATGGTGCTTCCTAATAAAATTCTTTCTTGAAACTTTAAATGTTACTAAAAGTTTATAAATTTATTCTTTTTGTCAGTTTTTTATGTAAAGGCGCCTTGGTAGAAAGCTACTTGCCACGTCTAAAACCTCTAGAGGTATTACTACTGCTATTTCTAAAGCTGGCATTTTTAGACCTATACTTTGAATAACTTGATTTACTTTTATGGACACTACTCCTTCTAAAGCGGTTCGAGCTAGTTTGTGCCGTTTTACTTTGTGAAGATAAACTGGAAGACCCTGTGCGGTTTTTGCTGTAGGCACTAGTATATTTTTTCCCTCTACTATCAAAGGATTTACTAGCGCGGGTATCAAGCTTGTTTTGTGTTTTTAACTGCGAAGGTGAGCTATAGCGAGTACGTCCATAATCGTTGTAATAACTGTAATTTCGCGAGCGACCCCAGTCATTGTAAGAGGTTCTTCGCCCAGACAAATCACCCATTACTGAGTACATACCGTACCATGCCCAAAAAGACATGCCATTACTTCCAGTTTGCCAGTTACCATAACTTGGATTGCCAATTAACTGTTCACCAGTTCCAAAGTCTTGAGCGTTATTGGCATTCTTACTTTGAGCTTTTGATAGTGCGTTTACTCTCGGTAACTCGCCATCAGACATGTCTGCCAGCACATTTAATGGATCGCTAAGCGCATCTGAATAAAGCAAGGGATCAGCTGCTTTATAAATGTTGATTAACTCATCATATATTGCTTGGTTACTTGCAAACATATTGGGCTGTGTTTTGACGGTATTTAACCTATGTTCCAAGGCTTTAAACATTCTACCTTGGGAAGTTGCATCTTTTCGAAATTCATCAACTAATGCAGTCAAGGAAGGTTTATTTTGAGCCACTTTTTCTGCATATTGGTTAATTAAAGTAGCATTACGCACTTGATTATTATCAAGTGCGTCACCGAGTTGCTTAATACGTTTTTCACTAATAGGTAGTTGTTGGTTAATTTGCTTTATAAGAGGATCACTACAGGCACTAAGCAATAGTAAAGTTATAAAAGAAATTGAATAACTGAGTTGTTTATTTAATCTAAAATTCAAACTAAAACTCGATCTAAATTAAGGTTGAAGTATTTAATCCATGTATGATAATACAAACTTAGCTTTATTAAAAAATAAGTGGCATATATGGCAAAAATGCTATGATTGTTGTTATTAGTATCACCCTCGGGATAGTATGTCTAACATTTAATTTTACAGAAATGGTTTTACCATTAATATGAAAGAATTTAGTTTAAAACTACAGCACCAATCACTGCAAAGTTGGCAAAAATTTAACGGACAGCATAGTGAGTATGTTGAGCGGTTATCTGAACCAGAATTAAGTGACTTTCAAAAGGCTATAGCACTGAGTGATTTTATTTTTAATAGTGCTATGCAGGCACCTGATTTGGTAATCGATTTATTTACTTCCTCTCGAATTTATGTCCAAAAATGCCCTGATTATCAAAATTCACTTTCAGATTTATTAACATTTTGTGTTGATGAGTCAGATTTGCACAGAACGCTTCGTCGTTTTCGCTTACAAGAAATGGTAAACATAGCGTTTGCCGATCTTATATTAGATATTCCTTTAGAAAAATCTTTCGAGCGATTGTCTTTGTTGGCGGACAGTTTAATTCTTGGTGCACTTGATTGGTTAACCACTTTTTGTCAAAAACTTTGGGGGGTTCCCCAAGCAAAAAACGACCCGAAAAAGCAAATGCCACTTTTAGTTTATGGTATGGGGAAACTTGGTGGCAAAGAGCTTAATTTCTCTTCTGATATCGACTTGATGTTTACTTACCCGCGACAGGGTGAAACATTAGGTGCTCGTCGAACCTTAGACAATCAACAATTTTTTACCCGTTTAGGGCAAAAATTGATCACCGCATTAGATCAAAAAACAGCTGACGGTTTTGTTTATCGTGTTGATATGAGACTCCGTCCTTTTGGTGAAAGTGGCCCGTTAGTTATGAGTTTTAGTGCGATGGAAGATTATTATCAAGAGCAGGGCAGAGATTGGGAACGCTATGCCATGTTAAAAGCAAGGCTGTTAGGAAATAGCCCTTATCATCAAGAGCTTATCGACACACTTAAACCTTTTATTTATCGTCGTTATATTGATTTCAGTGTTATTGAATCATTGCGTCGAATGAAAGCTATGATAGCGCAGGAGGTGCGTCGTAAAAACTTATTAAATAACATAAAATTAGGTGCAGGCGGTATTCGAGAAATTGAATTTATCGTTCAGGTTTTTCAACTTATAAGGGGTGGAAGAGTTAAGGAGCTTCAACAACGGTATTTGCTATCTGTACTGCCTATTTTAGTTAATGAAGGCGAATTATCTAACAATAGTAAGGAGGTATTAGAAAGTGCCTATCGATTTTTACGTCGTGTTGAAAATATCATTCAAGCGCTCAACGATCAACAAACACAAACACTACCTGATAATGAGTTAGACCAAGCAAGAATATTGCAGGTAATGCATATTGAGTCTTGGCCTGAGTTTCTTGAAATTTTAAATCGGCATATGTTAGGTGTGCATCAAAAATTCATTACACTCATTGGTGAAGAAAGTCCTAATCACCAAGGGAAAAACGAACATTGGTTAACTTTATGGCATAGCGAATGGCAAGATGAAGACTGTAATGAATGGATAAGACAAGAGGCCAATTTTTGGAATACCGAGTTAATTTGGCCTGAATTAAAGACGTTTCGATCGAATATTACTAAACGTAGCATTGGTCATCGAGGCCGACAAGTTTTAGATAAACTTATCCCATTATTGCTTTGGCACCTCCAACAAGCTCATGCTAAAGAAATAACGCTAAGTCGTATATTAATTGTTTTTAATAAAATCACTAGCCGAACCGCTTACTTAGAGCTTTTATTTGAAAATGAAGGGGCGTTAAAACACCTGATCAAGCTATGTCAGGCGAGCCAGTGGGTTGCTGAGCATATTGCAACTTATCCTATTTTGCTTGATGAGCTCATTGACCCTACACTTTTGAATAACCCGCCTGCGCTTTCAGATTACGCGCTAGAGTTACGTGAGATTATGTTACGTGTGCCTGAGGAGGATCTTGAGGCTCAAATGAACACCTTACGACAATTTAAGCAGGCGCAGCAATTACGAATCGCGGCTGCTGATATTGTTGGTGTCTTACCGTTAATGAAAGTAAGCGATCATTTAACCGCTTTAGCTGAGGCAACTATCTCAGAGGTTATTAACTTAGCCTGGCAACAAATGGCTCAAAGGCATGGTGTACCTGAGTCAACTATTGTGCATGACAATAAAGGTTTTGCTGTCATTGGTTATGGCAAACTAGGTGGGCGAGAACTCAGTTATAGCTCAGATTTAGATTTGGTCTTTTTGCATTACTCGAAAGCAACTGAAGTCACTAATGGCAATAAACAAGTACTTTCTAGTGTGTTTTATATGAAACTTGCACAACGAATTATGCATATTTTTAATACGCGTATGGCAAGTGGTATTTTGTACGAGTTGGATATGAGATTAAGACCCTCAGGAAATTCTGGATTACTTGTTGTGCATTTTAATACTTTTGCACAATATCAGCGTGAAGATGCTTGGACATGGGAACATCAAGCGCTAGTGAGAACCAGAGCAGTATATGGCCATAAAGACGTTATTAATAAATTCAATCGCTTACGTCAACAAATACTCTGCTTGCCTCGAGATCACAAAATACTCGCGCAAAACGTGATAGGGATGCGTAATAAAATGCGTAACCACCTAGATAAATCAAATCGTCGTGATATTGATGTAAAGCAGGGGATAGGAGGTTTAGTTGACATTGAGTTTTTAGCTCAATACCTGGTATTAAAAAATAGTCATCAATATCCAAATGTTGCAAAATATTCTGATAATATCAGCATATTTTCTCAACTTTATTCTTCGGATATTCTTAATAGTCAGCAAAGAAAACTACTAACTCAAGCTTATTGTCAATTAAGAGACCAAACCCATCGAGCGGCACTACAAGATCAAGACTCACTCTTAGATGAACATATCTTTCAACAATATGCTGGCGATATTGTTAATATTTGGCAACTTTTTTTACCAAATATTAACAAAAAGTAGTCATTCATTTATTTAAGAAATGAATGATAATAAGATTTTGATGTTAAAATTCAGTATTCATCTATTTAATCATTGATAAATACTATATATCGATGATGATCACGAGAAAAGATCTTAAGGCAGTTGTTAAAATGGCCTGCACCATAAGTAAATTCTGTTGATTTTTTGGGAGAAGTAACTTCAGTTATAAAGACTTTTTTACTTTGCCTTGCTAAGTTTGTCGTTACGGATTAGTCACCATTATTGTAGCGCCTAATCTTTCAACTTTATTACCAGAGGATTCTGGTAAATATATTAGGCTAATACGAGTGAAATAATTAAGGATGTTATGTTTCGTAACCAAAATTAATAAGTTAAGCCATACAAATAGTTAATTAGATGCACGTTACCTAAAAACCTTATTTATAAAATGATGGATCATCTTCATTTGGTCTGGTTTTAAAGCGGCGGTGCATCCACATATATTGTTCAGGCTTTTGAGCAATAGCTTTTTCTAACTCTTGATTAACTCTAATCAAATCATTTTCATCATTATCGGTAGGGAAATTATCTAAAGGTGGTGTTATTTCAATAGTATAACCACTTCCATCATCATTCCTTGTCGGAATAAACATCATAGTTTTAGTGTCTTTTTGCCTAGCAAAAATTAATGTTCCCTTAGTCGTCGCTGCATTTTTAACAGCAAAGAATGGTACAAATAAGCTCTTGTTGCGTCCGTAATCTTGATCGGGCAAATAAATGCAAGCTTCTTTATTTCTTAATGCTTTTATTAAACCTTTAACATCGCGTTTACCTAGCATGTATTTATTGGCTCTTCCTCGACCTCTAAACTGAAAAAACTCCATCAAAGGGTTGTTATGTGGACGATAAAAAACCACCATAGGGTTTCCATGTCCAGCCCCACGACAGTTAATTTCAACACTTAAATAATGCATAGCAAGTAATAAAACGCCATTTCCTTCTGATTGTGCTTTTTTTATATGCTCTAGACCTTTATATGTAATTTTACGATTAACACGCCAATTTGGCCACCACCAGCCCATTCCTGTTTCTAATAGGGCGATACCCGTGTTTTCAAAGTTAACTTTTAACATACGCTGGTGTTCACTATCAGGTAAATTAGGAAAGCATAATTGTAGATTTGTTAAGGCAATTTTTTTTCGATTGAAACCTATTTTTAATAATAGACGGCCAATGACTCTACCCAGACTTAATTGCACTTTATAAGGTAGCCAAGAGACAGAATATAAAATAAAAACGGCTAACCATGTAGGCCAATACTTAGGCAATAGAAAAGAAAGTTTAAAGTTGGGCTGTAATATTGAATTTCTACTCACTAGTTATATTCACTTCTGCTATTGCGCTTTGTAACTTATTATACTTAAATTACGACTCATGATGATAGTAGTTAGGATTAAATTGATTGAGAATTTTTTTATCGCATATTAATTGACCATATATTAGGTTTATGGACTTTTGCCCTGTAGATCACTATCCTTGCTCACAATTGAATTGCTTGGAGAATTACATTGATGGACCACCCCGTTAGCTTAGAGTTAAATGATAATGAAATAGAATTGATTATTGGTAATTCAAATTCGAATTTTTCAGGCATTACCTCCACCATGTTACAAGTATTACCCTATCAAAAAAAAATGATGAAACTAAAGGTATTAGGGAATCAACATCACTTATCAGATCTTTCACTTCATATCAATTTTTTGCAAGCGATCAAAATTTGCCGTCACCCCTTATCAAATGGGAAAGTGAGAATATTTCATACCCGACGTGTCGATGAAATGATTCAAGCCCTGATCATCAAATATTTCTTTGGTGGTAAATTTAAAATTGTTTTTAGTTCTGCGGCTCAACGTCAGCGATCAAAATTTACGCTTTGGCTTACTCGGCGAATGGATGCGGTTATTGCAATGTGTAATGCATCAGCAAGCTATTTAGAAAACCCTCCCACAAAAGTTATTCATCACGGTATCAACCCCGATATCTTTTTTCCTGCCATTGATAAAGCGAAAGCCTGGCAGGAAATAGTATTTCCAGGCAAACCAAAATCACCAAATAAGTATGGTATTGCTATTCTAGGCAGAGTGAGAAAGCAAAAAGGTGTACATTTATTTGTCGATGCCTGTATCGAAACATTACAAAAAAATCCATATTACACTGCTATTGTTGTTGGTCTAGTTTCGCCCAGGAATAAAAACTTCGTGAATCAATTGACTAAAAAAATAGAGCAAGCAGGGCTTAGTCAACGAATTATTTTTACTGGGGAACAAAATTTTAAAGATATTCCTAATATTTTCAGTTCCTTATCAATGGTTGCTGCATTGAGTGACAATGAAGGGTTTGGTTTAACAGCACTCGAAGCGATGAGTTGTGGCGCAGCCGTATTAACGACTGAAACAGGAGCTTGGCCTGAAGTGATCAGAAATGGTATTGATGGTTATGTTGTGCCAGTTAATGACGTAGGGGCCGTGACAGAAAAAATGGAAACTTTGCTGTCAGATCCAAAACGATTAGCTCAAATGGGTATCGACGGTCGTGAAAATATTTTAGCCAATTTCACTGTCGAACGTGAAGCAAAGGCCTTGTGCCAGTTTTTTCGTGAGTTGCAGTAATATATTTTAATATTAGGTATTAACGCAAGTGACTATTCTTTTTATTTATGAAATATCGAGTCACAGACATAACTTTGATATTGCTACTCTAGACATTAAAAAGCCGCTTAACAATTTAGTTAAGCGGCTTTTTTCTTATTCATTTTAATTACTGGGTTGCTACCATCAAACCTTTGTTAATATCTCTTAGATCCTGCGGAGTAATGGTTCCTGCTGATTTTTTAAGTGATAAAACGTTTTGGATATAGGCATAACGTGTTTTTGAAAGGTTACGTTTAGCATTATATAAATTACGTGTACTATCAAGCACATCAACAATGGTACGAGTACCTACTTCAAAACCAGCTTCTGTTGCCTCTAATGCTTTGGTGGCACTGACAACTGATTGTTTAAAAGCTTTGGTTGCCGCAACGGCAGCAATAACAGTATTGTAAGCATTACGAGTATCCCTAACCACACCGCGGTGTGTTAAGGCTAAATCTTGACTCGATGAAACGTAAATTTGTTGGGCTTTGTTTACCGCACTATTTACCGAACCACCAGAATATATCGGTACATTTAAAGTGACACCAACAGAGTAACTATTTAAATATGGGCTTGAAGTAGGGTCAAATCCATCAGTTTCTGAGTCGCGCTGATTACTTGCGTAGCTGCCATTTAAATCGATTGTTGGGTAGTGACCGGAGCGAGAGATACTAATGTTTTCTTTAGCAATATCCACCGCCACTTTTTGTGATATCAACTTTAAGTTTTTTGCTTCTGCTATTTTTTGCCATTCATTTGCACTATCAGGAACAGGTCTGGAAGTACTAAATAAGCTAGTATTTAAAATATTAAGTTCACGTGGGTAAACATTAGTAATCACTCGTAACGCTTCTTCTGCCGTGTAGATACTGTTTTCAGCAAGAATTTCAGAAGATACAGCCGTATCGTATTGCGCTTGTGCTTCATGAACATCCGTAATGGCCGTTAAACCAACAGAATAACGTTGTTTTGTTTGCTCTAATTGACGTTCAATAGCCACTTTTTCTGCAGTGGCGAACTCTAAGTCATCTCTTGCGCTTAATAAATTAAAATAAGCTTGAGATACTCGGGTGATCAATTCTTGTTTGGCAGACTGCAAGGTGATATCACTGCGATGAGCAGCCTTTTTAGAATTGGCCAAACGTAACCATGAGTCATGATGGTACAACTGCATATCTAAACGAATGCCATAGTTTATAGAGTCGGTATTTGTTGACACTACAGTTCCTATTGGCAAAAGGGCAGTGAACGGTTCACTTTCAGATTCACTGCTTGTGTATCCGCCATAAGCATTTACTTGGGGCAATAATATCGCCCGTACACTTTCAATATCTTCTTGGGCTATCATGTATTGTGCCGTCGCTTTTAATACTACGGGATCATTTGCCATTGCCTGTTGATACACGGTCATTAAATCTTCGGCATAAAGGTTCGTACTGACAGTGGCACTCGTTAAAGCAATAATAAGCGATATAAGTGTTTTTTTCATGTTTGGGTAATCCCTTTTATCTACATTTTGATTTCGTTGCCCATAAGTTTACACATGTTTTGGGCATGTTTGGTCACTATCCTACAGATGTTTTCATTTTAACCAAATAAAATAAGTGTTTACCAGTGTATACTAGTGTAACAAAATATTATTTCAAATATTTCAATACACTATTTTTTGGTTAATCATGCATACAAAAATAAACTCCCAATCTAAAACTGTTTTTAAGCATAACTTCAGCCTAACTGATGTAATCATTCATAACGTAGAGACGCGCTTTCAAGGTTTTTTTAAAATTGATTGTTATCAGTTATCTCATAAACTATTTAACGGCGGTCAGAGTGACATATTATCACGAGAGATTTTTGAACGCGGTGATGCTGTGGTCTTAATGCCCTATGATGCTAAGTTAGATAAAGTCATTTTATTAGAACAATTTAGAGCGGGTGCAATTCGAGAAGGTGAAACTCCCTGGTTATTAGAGTTTGTGGCGGGCATGTTTAATGCCAATGAAAATCCTGAAGATGTTGCAGTCAGAGAGGCAGAGGAAGAGGCGGGTTTAATAATTCCTTCAGATGAATTAATCAGTATCATGAGTTATTTTTCTAGCCCAGGAGGCATGAGCGAGAAAATTCATCTTTATGCCGCTTGTATTGATATATCTAAACTCAATAATGATAATCCAGTGTATGGTTTAGAGGATGAAGGTGAGGATATTTTAGTTCATATAATGCCACGAAGCGAGGCCATGGCATTATTGTCTGAAGGCAAAATTAACAACGCGGCGACTATTATTGGTTTACAATGGTTGGCATTAAACTATCAATCATTACAAGCTACAGTATCGAACAGAGGTTGCTAAAATGAGCAACCTTGCTCGAAAATATCAACTGAGTTTATCCTCCTTGATGAATCTTTGTGATATCAACTATATGTTGATGCTAAAAATATTAGCGAATAAAGAATGTGTGGGAGAGCAGCGCTGTTTTTTTATCTCTGACTTTCTATCATATACGGTTACGGTAAAAGAAGTGACCCGCTATACGTCATTAGTGAGTATTGCCCAAGATATAAATGTATTTACCACTGAAAAGAATACCAGTAAAAAAGGTATTAATAAAACAAGTACACTATCATTGAATTTAGCCAAACTATTTCGCCCAGCTATGGTGATTCGTTTATATCACGACGCACGTATGGCGGAAGTCATTAGCTCGCAGGATATAAGACAGGTTAAGCCACGTTATGATTATCCTAACAGTGATATGCATCAGCCTGATGAAAAACATCAGATCAATTTATTTTTGAATGAGTGGTTACAACTGTGCCTTAGGTTAGGCCAAGTTAACTTGACATTACTTTAATGTTTTAGTCTTTAATGCATGAGTAAAGTATTTATAGTCATATTGATGACTCAGAGGTTTATTTGAATAACGCTCTTATTATCGCCCAAATTACTGATAGCCATTTGTTTGCCCAAGTCAATTCGTTACATTGTGGCAAAAATGTTTATCAGCACTTCGTCTCTGTTTTAGCTCAAATAAAACAGAATAAAGCCATTGATTATTTAATCTTTACCGGAGACTTAACTCAAGATCATAGTGAAGAGTCTTATCAGTTATTTTCCTTAGCAATAGAGCAAAGTAAGATATCAGTCCCAATATTGTTCTTAAGTGGTAATCATGATGAAACTGAACTGCTCAACAAGTACTTAAAAAAACCACCTTTTGTTCCTGACAAGTTAATTCAAAATAACGATTGGCAAATTATATTGGTTGAGAGTAAAAGCAAAGTTATAGAGGGGCCGTCGGGTCGAGTCGATGACGACGAACTTCTTAAACTTAGTGAAACTATTGATAGTAAAAAACGACAGCTCATTTTTATGCATCATCATCCTGTGGATGTTGGCTATTTTATTGACAAACACGGTTTAAAACAAGCGGATGTTTTTTGGAAAACTATCAATAATTACGCCTCTATTTCAGCTATTGCGTGTGGGCACATTCATCGTGCATTAACATTATGTCCTGTTGAGTCTACAGGCAATGTCACTGTTTATACTTGTCCAGCAACCTCAATACAATTTGATCCTTTAGCCAATAGTGTACAAGCTTTAGAACAAGGACCAGGTTACCGGTTGTTTTATCTGGATGATCAAAAAAACATAACAACATCAGTGCATTATATTAATGAAAAAAATATTAATGAAAAGCTATTGAGCGGCACCATCTAAAATGAACAAAAACATTCTTTATTTACATGGCTTTAACTCGTCGCCATTGTCTGAAAAAGCAAAGTTAACTCGGCAATATTTAACTGAACACTTTCCTGACATTAACCTTTATTGCCCTCAAATTGTCAGTAACCCTAAAGCGGCAATTGCTCAGCTTGAACAATTAATCGAGGAACACTCGACTCTAGCCTGCCAATGGTATTTTATTGGTTCTTCTTTAGGGGGCTATTTGGCAACCTATTTAGCAGAAAAATATCAACGACCAGCTGCTGTTATTAATCCTGCAGTTAAGCCCTACTATTTACTGGTAGATTATTTGGGCGAGCAAACCAATCCTTATACTCAAGAGGTTTATCAAGTGAGTACCGACTTTATTGCTGATTTAAAAAGCCTGGAGCAGGTAACGTTATTAAAAAATAATTATTTGCTAATGGTACAAACAGGTGATGAAGTGTTAGATTATCAACAAGCGATAAATTTTTATCAAAATGCCGATATTATTAAACAACAAGGTGGCGATCATAGCTTTGTTGGTTTTGAAAAGATGTTGCCAAACATAACAAAATTTTTTAATCTTAATACGTTTTAGCGCGTATTTAACTTATTTTAAAATAACACTATCAGAAGTTTAAAATGACCGAAGAATATAATGCTGGTTCCATCGAAGTCCTTAGTGGCTTAGACCCTGTTCGCCATCGTCCTGGAATGTACACCGATACCTCTCGACCAAATCATTTAGGTCAAGAGGTTATTGATAACTCTGTAGATGAAGCGCTTGCTGGTCACGCACAAAATATTACCGTTATTCTAGATAAAGACCAGTCATTGGAAATTATTGATGACGGCCGTGGTATGCCTGTTGATATTCATCCCGAAGAAGGGGTGTCAGGGGTAGAACTTATTTTTTGTAAATTACACGCGGGTGGTAAATTCTCCAATAAAAACTATCAATTTTCTGGTGGTTTACACGGTGTTGGTATTTCTGTCGTTAATGCATTATCAACACGAGTAGATGTAACTATCCGCCGAGATAGTAAAGTCTTTGAAATTGCTTTTGAAAATGGTGATAAAGTTGAGGAACTTCATGAAACAGGTACTGTTGGCCGCAGAAATACAGGGACAAGGGTAAAATTTTGGCCTGATGCTAAATATTTTGATTCAAATAAGTTTTCTACACTAAAACTCACGCATTTATTAAAAGCCAAAGCGGTACTATGTCCAGGTTTAACGATAAAGTTTCATGATAAAATTGAAGACAAAAAATACGACTGGTGCTATGAAGCTGGTCTAACAGACTATTTAAAAGAGTCTGTTAAAGGTTATATTAACTTACCCGAAGAACCTTTCGTTGGTGATTTTGTCTCTCAAAGTGAAGCAGCTGAATGGGCGGTAACATGGTTATCTGAGGGTGGCGAGGGCATTGGTGAAAGTTATGTTAATCTTATTCCTACCATTCAAGGGGGTACTCACGTTAATGGTTTTCGCCAGGGTTTATTAGAATCAATGCGAGAGTTTTGTGAGTTTCGTAACCTTATTCCCAGAGGTGTTAAATTAACGCCAGACGATATTTGGGATAAATGCAGTTATATTTTATCAGTAAAAATGCAAGACCCGCAATTTGCTGGACAAACAAAAGAGCGACTCTCTTCAAGGCAATGTGCCGCATTTGTTACTGGTGTGGTTAAAGATGCCTTCAGCTTATGGTTAAATGAACATACTGAAATTGCCGAGTCCTTAGCTGACTTTTGTATTTTAAACGCTCAACGTAGGTTGCGTGCTAGTAAAAAAATCATTCGTAAAAAAATCACTCAAGGTCCAGCATTACCTGGGAAATTGACAGACTGTGGTAGCCAAGACATTAAACGCACCGAAATATTTTTAGTCGAAGGTGACTCTGCTGGCGGTAGTGCTAAACAGGCAAGAGATCGTGAATTTCAAGCGATTATGCCGCTGCGAGGTAAAATTTTAAATACTTGGGAAGTCGACTCAGGTCAAATATTAGCATCGCAAGAGGTTCATGATATCTCTGTTGCTTTGGGTATTGACCCTGACAGTGCCGATTTAACCGAATTACGCTACGGTAAAGTCTGTATCCTTGCTGACGCTGACTCTGATGGCCTTCATATTGCCACCTTGCTCTGTGCTTTATTTACACAACATTTTTTACCCTTAGTCGAGCAGGGCCACGTATATGTCGCTATGCCACCTCTATATCGAGTTGATATTGGTAAAGAGGTTTTTTATGCTCTCGATGAAGAAGAAAAAGATGGTATTTTAGATCGCATCGAAGCTGAGAAAAAACGCGGTAAAGTTAATGTCCAGCGCTTTAAAGGCTTAGGTGAGATGAACCCGTTACAACTGCGTGAAACGACAATGGACCCAAACACCAGACGGTTAGTGCAACTGACTGTTGATGATCACCCTCAAATGATGGAATTGATGGACATGCTATTGTCTAAAAAACGAGCCGGCGACCGAAAGACTTGGTTACAAAGTAATGGTGATCTGGCCATTGTAGATTAATTTAATTTATCACAACAACTTTAAAAAGGTTAATCAACTCTTTCTGCTGATTAACCTTTTTATTTTACAGCCTCTAAATAGGAAAACGAATGACAATTAAAGTAGGTATAAATGGATTTGGCCGAATGGGACGTTTAGTTATGCGGGTGGCTTGGCTATTGCCTGAATTTGAGTTTGTACAAATTAATGATCCCGCTGGCGATGTTGACACTTTATCTCATTTAATTAACTTTGATTCTGTTCATGGTCGTTGGCAGTTCGAAGCAAAAAATGTTAATAACGCTATGACTGTCAGTCATCCCCTAGGTGACAAAGTATTAAAAGTATCAGCGAATAGCGCTATTTCTGATACTGATTGGTCCGGATGTGACCTGGTTGTTGAAGCATCGGGCGTGATGAAAACAAAAGCTAAGTTACAGGCTTATATTGATCAAGGTGTTAAGCGTGTAGTGGTGACTGCTCCGGTGAAAGAAGCCGGAATATTGAATATTGTCATGGGGGTTAATCATCAGTTATTTGATGCCAGTGAACATAAAATAGTCACAGCCGCCTCTTGTACCACTAATTGTTTAGCGCCAGTTGTTAAAGTATTACAAGATAGTATTGGTATTAAACACGGCAGTATTACTACCATTCATAGTATTACTAATACCCAAACCATTATAGATGCCCCTCATAAAGATTTACGACGAGCGCGTTCTTGTGGCCAAAGTTTGATACCAACAACTACCGGATCAGCTACAGCGATAACACATATTTTTCCTGAACTTAAAGGAAAGCTCAATGGTCATGCTGTTCGTGTTCCTTTAGCTAATGCGTCTATCACAGACTGTGTTTTTGAATTAAATAAAGCCACCACCGCTGATGAAATAAATCAATTAATGCGACGTGCTTCAATGGGTAAGTTAAGCGGCATTTTAGGGTATGAAGAAAGGCCATTAGTCTCAGTAGATTATAAGACGGACCCTCGTTCATCCATTGTTGATGGCTTATCAACCATGGTGATAAATAATACTCAGTTAAAAATGTATCTTTGGTATGACAATGAATGGGGTTATGTCAGCCGCACAGCTGAATTGATGTTATTAGTAGGGAAATCAGATAAAGCATAGCGTTATTGTGTTTAACTAACCATGATAAAAAAAATAAAACAACTTCCTCAGGCAATAAAACAGTACCTAGTGATTACTGCTAGTTATTGGGCTTTTACTTTAACGGATGGCGCATTGAGAATGCTCATTTTATTGCATTTTCATCAACTGGGTTATTCGCCATTAGCCTTAGCATCACTTTTTATTTTTTATGAAGTTTTTGGCGTAATAACCAACCTTATAGGTGGTTGGTTAGGCGCCAAAATTGGTTTAAATAAAACCATGAATATTGGCTTGTTTATGCAAGTGATTGCTTTGGTGATGCTCGTTGTTCCTGCTGAATACCTAACCATGACATGGGTCATGCTAGCGCAAGCTTTATCAGGTATTGCCAAAGATCTGAATAAAATGAGTGCTAAAAGTAGTATTAAAACTTTAGTGCCTAATGAGCAGCAAGGTCAATTATTTCATTGGGTTGCTTTATTAACTGGCTCAAAAAATACGTTAAAAGGTTTTGGCTTCTTTTTAGGGGCATTTTTACTTGCCGTATTGGGCTTTAAACTGGCAATAACTTTAATGGCGTTGTCTTTAGCTGGAGTCGCTATTATTAGTTTATTGTTACTCTCTGCTGATATTGGTAAAGCAAAAAGTCAGCTTAAGTTTAGCCAATTATTTTCTAAAAATGCCTCACTAAACTATTTGTCAGCAGCAAGGTTATGTTTGTTCGCCGCAAGAGATGTGTGGTTTGTTGTTGCGCTTCCCGTTTATTTATCAAGTGTATTAAACTGGAGTTTTTATTTTGTTGGCGCTTTTATGGCTGTCTGGATTGTTTTTTATGGTTTTATTCAAGCGAATACGCCCAAGTTAATTCAACTTCTTAATGGTCGACACCTACAATCTAAGGGCAATCGACAACAGTCATTAATGTCTAGTGTACATTTAGTGGTAATTTGGGGGAGTATTTTAACTCTGATAAGCCTATTGATTGCATTGGTCCTTAGTTTTTCGCTTCACAGTCAGGTAGTTATTGTGATTGGCTTGTTAGCTTTTGGCTTTGCATTTGCTATTAACTCTTCCTTACACAGTTATTTGATCGTCGCTTTCGCTCGAGATGATGGTATTTCTATGGATGTTGGTTTTTATTATATGGCTAATGCGATGGGTCGTTTAATAGGTACGCTGTTATCGGGCTGGATTTACCAATATTACGGATTATATCCTTGCTTGATTTTTTCCGCTTTATTAGCATGTTGCTCGGTTTTATTTATTAAACGAGTAATGTAGTGCTTTTGGTCGCGATCACGTCGAACGAAATCAAGTATCAATGAATTCTTCGACGGATTGAATAATCCAGACATCAAAATAGCGACTTATTTCTTTTTAATTTTACTTTTTAGCTTTATTTTACTGATAAGGCCATAGAAGTATTTTTTCCCTGTCGATAATCGTATAAGCTAGAGAAAGACATCGTTTCGACTTTGCTTATTTTGGCAGTAAAATTGAAACAATAATAAAAATAGAATTACTTCACTAGGAAAACAATTCATGTCTGATGTGCTCGAATTTAGTCTTGACGGTATAGAACAAAAACCTCTACGTCAATTCACTGAGGAAGCTTATTTAAACTACTCGATGTACGTAATAATGGACCGAGCCTTACCGCATATTGGTGATGGTTTAAAACCGGTTCAACGACGAATAGTTTATGCGATGTCAGAGTTAGGTTTATCGGCAACGGCAAAATATAAAAAGTCTGCGCGTACGGTGGGTGACGTTTTAGGTAAATTCCATCCTCATGGTGACTCAGCATGTTATGAAGCCATGGTATTGATGGCTCAGCCGTTTTCATATCGTTATCCTTTAGTTGATGGGCAAGGAAACTGGGGCGCACCCGATGATCCTAAATCATTTGCTGCTATGCGTTATACCGAGTCTCGGCTGTCTAAATTTAGTGAAGTGTTATTGGCTGAATTAGGCCAAGGTACTGTTGACTGGAGCCCTAATTTTGATGGCACCATGAATGAGCCAAAAACGTTACCCGCTCGTTTACCGCATATTTTACTTAATGGTATCACTGGTATTGCTGTTGGCATGGCGACTGATATTCCGCCACATAACGTTAGAGAAGTCGCCCAAGCTTGTGTGCATCTTATTGAAGAGCCTAAAGCTGAAATTATTGATTTATTGACCTTTGTTAAAGGACCTGATTACCCCACTGATGCCGAAATCATTACCCCGAAAGCGGACATTGAAAAGATTTATCAAACGGGACGCGGCAGCATAAAAATGCGTGCAGTTTATGATATTGAGCACGGTGAAGTAGTTATTACCTCTTTACCTCATCAGGCTGCTGGCGGTAAAATTCTTGAGCAAATTGCTAATCAAATGCAAGCAAAAAAACTGCCCATGGTTGTCGACTTACGTGATGAGTCTGATCATGAGAACCCAACACGCTTAGTGGTAGTGCCAAGATCAAATCGTGTTGATATAGAACAATTAATGCAGCACTTGTTTGCCACTACCGATCTTGAAAAAAGCTACCGCGTTAACTTAAATATGATTGGTTTAGATAATCGTCCAGCGGTAAAAAATCTTAAAGGCATCTTACTTGAGTGGTTAGAATATCGCCGTGAAACTGTGCGTCGTCGCCTACAATATCGTTTGGATAAAGTATTAGCGCGCTTGCATATTTTAGATGGTTTATTAATCGCCTATTTAAATATAGATGAGATTATCGAGATTATTCGTAATTTCGATAAACCGAAAGTTGAGCTGATGTCGCGGTTTGATCTTTCATCTACTCAAGCTGAATCGATCTTAGAAATAAAATTACGTCAATTAGCTAAACTAGAAGAAATAAAGATTCGTGCGGAGCAAGACGAACTCAATATAGAAAGAGAGTATTTAGAAAAACTCTTAAGTTCAAAAGTGCGCATGAATACCTTGATGAAAAAAGAAATTTTAGAAGCGGCACAAACCTATGGTGATGACCGCCGATCGGTTATTATTGAACGTGAAGAAGCGAAAGCACTTTCAGATAAAGACTTAGTCCCCAGCGAAGCGGTTACTGTTGTTATTTCAGATAAAGGCTGGGCTCGTTGCGCCAAAGGCCATGATATTGATCCAGAGGCGTTAAGTTATAAGGCTGGTGATGAATATCTATGTTCTGCCAAGGGGCGCAGTAATCGTCCTGTAGTCTTTATTGATTCATCAGGGCGTGCATATGCTACCGATGCGCACACTTTGCCTACAGCGCGAAGTCAGGGAGAACCATTAACGGGTCGCTTTAATTTATCTCAAGGCGACATCTTTACTACCGTATTAATGGCTGATGATGAAACTAGGTACATACTATCGAGTGATGCTGGTTATGGTTTTATTGGTAGCTTTTCAGACATGCTCAGTCGAAATAAAAATGGTAAAGCGTTATTAAGTTTACCCCATACTTCAAAGGTTATGACGCCACAAAAAGTCGACAACATTGATACTCAGCTTTGTATGGCAATCACTACAGAAGGACGTATGTTAGTTTTTCCACTGACTGACTTACCCGTATTAACTAAAGGTAAAGGTAACAAAATCATCAATATTCCATCAGCCAAAGCAAAAGCTAGAGAAGAATATGTGACATTGGTCAATGTGATATCACCAACGGATTCCATTACCTTGCACGCAGGTAAACGTAAGTTAACGTTAAAGCCGAGTGATATTGAACATTACTGTGGTGAAAGGGGGCGCAGAGGGAATAAATTGCCTCGAGGTTTACAACGTGTTGACCGTATTGAAATAGAGCAAGTTTATACGACTCCTCCCCTTGCAGAGTCAGAATAAACGCAACTACTATCAAATAAAACCCAGCTAGATGCTGGTTTTTTATTTGACAAATTAGGCGCCACTGCTTAGTTGACATTAATGATAGGAGAAGGTTAATTATTTTATAACTGTTTATTTTTTTATCTATAGTGTAGAAACTGTTCAGTCTTGTTTTTTGTTGATTGATAAAAGTAATTTCTAATGAGATCGGTTGTATTAATGCCATCTATTGTAACTGCTCAATTAATAGTTGACTTACTCACCTTTCATTAGCTGAGTAAATCAGCTTTTCGCTTGTTTAACATATGGTGTTTTTTTGCCGATGGCTGTAAACAAAGACTCACCTTCTGTTGTTAACAGAACTCGCACCCGAAAAGTTCGATATAATTTTAACTAGTGATAATCCTCATTATATGAGCCTGGCTGGAATATCTATTCTTGTTTGTGGTATGTGGGTGATGAAGTTGTCTTATTGGGAATTTATCAATATATTATTCAACGGGCATTAGCTGCGGCTTTAGGCTCTGCTGTATTATCTTTATTGTTTAAACTGCTTTGGCCTGAACTACCGTTCATCGATCGGGTGGGTTTGGTGTTTTTATTATGTCTTGTGATAGCTGTAGTGATATCGCTTTCAACAGTCCAGTCTAATAAAGAACATAACCATGCGGTAGATTTAAAAGAGATAAGCTTTCATACAGGTTCAATATTTAATACGGCGGCAGTTTCTTTAGTCCTTATTATTACTGCCTTATATGCCACTTGGTGGTAAATAAAAAACACTAAAATATCTCTGCATGATTCGATTCTTAAAAACATGCAGAGATTAGCCGGTTACTGCCTTGTAACCTAACGGCAATAAAATCGAAACAAAACCTCCACATTACTTCAACATTTCTGTCATTTAAGCCATTTACTATATCTGTAAAATTTAATTCTTTTAATTATTTTAGTTTTATTAATTACTTTAAATAGCGGTTAAAAACTGCGGAGCAGATAACAAATGAAAATTCAACAATTTAAAAAAAGTACCATTGCTAGTGCGTTAACGTTAAGTATTGCCTTAGTAGGCTGTGGTGGGGACATTAATTTGTCGTCTGATGTTGATAATTCAGTCGGTGATACTGTAATTAATAACCCTGCAGTTACTTCACCCACTAATCCCGATGTTACTCTTGCCGGTAAAAGTAATACAGCGCTTAGTACTGAAATTTCAGCTGCGCTTGGTTTTGATGTTCAAGTACAAGTACTTGATAGCAAAATCACCGAAAACACGACATTAATTGCCAGCACTAATGGTAAACCAGTCATGTACGCTATTAGTGGTGCATTAGAAGTTGGTGCTCAAGAAAGTGGCGCTGACGATGCAGTGCTAACTATTGAACCTGGAACGGTGGTATTTGGCCAGTCAGGTAATGATTATTTAGTTATTCATCGTGAGGGTCAAATTATTGCAGAAGGGACTAAAACCCAACCTATCATTATGACTTCGTTACAAGATGTAAAAGGCGAAGCAACATCAGCTGGCCAATGGGGTGGTGTGGTTATATTAGGGAGTGCTCCATCAAATAAATGTCCAACGGATGGCAGTGAATGTGCGTTACAAGTCGAAGGTGTGGCTGAGGGTGCTGTTTTTGGTGGTACTGATTGGGAAGATGACTCAGGAAGTTTAAAGTATGTTGTCGTTAAATATGCGGGTTATGAAATCGCACCAGATAACGAATTAAATGGTGTTACTTTTGCGGGTGTTGGTTCAGGAACAGATGTTGATTATTTGCAAGTTCACTCAAACGCTGATGATGGTGTTGAATTCTTTGGTGGAGCGGTCAACGTTAAACACCTGGTGCTAACAGCAAATAAAGATGACAGCGTTGATTGGGATAATGGCTTTAAAGGTATGTTACAACATGTCTATATAGAGCATGCTAAGAATGCTGGTGAAGCAAATCGTGCTATTGAAGGTGACAACGACGGTTCAACGCCAAATAAAGAACCACAATCAAGCCCTATTATTTCAAACATGACAATTATTGGTAATAATTTTGATACAGCAGATAAAGCCTCTGAAGGTATTTATTTACGAGAAGGTACGGCAGCAACCATCATTAATGCGGTGATTACTGGTCCAACTGAGATGGGTGAATGTCTAGAAATTGAAGGCGGTTCAACTTCTTCAGTTACAGTTAATAATGCTAACAGTGGTAAAATTGTCTTGCAAAACATGGTGATGGGTTGCACTAACGATGAAAACTTTAAAAATGCTAAAGCAGACGATGGTTCAGTATTACTTGATTTAGCCACGTGGTTTACCAATGAGTCATCAAATACAGTGAGTACTTCATTATTAATTAATGAAGTGGGTATTCCTGATAGTGACTCTTTGTTAATTGCCGCAGGCGCTGGACAGAATGTGGCTTCTACACAAAATGGATTCTTTGACACTGTTGATTATATTGGCGCATTTGATGGTTCAACTGATTGGCGTCAAGGCTGGGCATTTGGCTTTGGTGGTGGCGTAATAACGGCAAGTGCCGAAGTTGAAGGTTGTCCAACCGGCACCAGTGCTATTTCGCCAGCTGATGGTGTCACCACTACTTGTCAACTTTCAGGAATAATTACCGCCAATTTAACGTTAACGGCTAATAATTTATATGCGTTAAGTGGTGCGGTATTTGTTGGTCAAGATAAAGCAGACTCTGCCACGTTAACCATTGAAGCTGGTACAACTATTTTTGGTCGTTCTGGTGGTGATTACTTAGTGGTTAGTCGCGATTCAACTATTGAAGCCAATGGAACAGCAACCAATCCTATTACGTTTACCTCCAATGAAGATATTACTGGTGAGACGACGGGTGCTGGTCAATGGGGTGGTATTGTCTTATTAGGTAATGCGCAATCGAATAAATGCCCAACTGATGGCAGCGACTGTGCACTCCAAGTTGAAGGTGTTGAAGAAGGTGCGGTATTTGGTGGAACGGATGACAGCGATAGCTCAGGAACTTTACGTTACGTTGTTGTTAAACATGCCGGTTACGAAATAGCCCCTGATAATGAGCTTAACGGTATTACTTTTGGTGCTGTAGGCTCAGGTACTAAAGTTGAATATATTCAAGTGCATCAAAATGCCGATGATGGTGTTGAATTTTTTGGCGGCACGGTTAACGCAAAATACCTAGTGCTAACCTCAAATAAAGATGACAGTGTTGACTGGGACAACGGTTTTCGCGGTAATTTACAATATGTTTTAGTTAAACATGCTCCTGGAAATGGCGAAGCTAATCGTGGTATCGAAGGGGATAATGATGGTTCTACGCCAAATAAATTACCACAGTCAAATCCTACTATTGCCAATATGACCATCCTTGGTAATGGCTTTGATAGCGCTGATAAAGACTCTGAAGGTGTATATTTACGTGAAGGCACCAAAGCACAGTTATTTAATTTTGTGGTGACAGGGTCAAGTGGCATGGGTGAGTGTTTTGAAATTGAAGGTGGAAATACCACCTCAATTACTGTTAATCAAGCAATAGCCGGTGACACTGTGATAAGTCATTCAGTATTTGCTTGTCAAGAAAACTTCAAGTCAGCTAAAGCCAGTGACGGTAGTGTACTGCTTGATACTCAAGACTGGGTATTAAATCAAAATGAAGAGAACAGTACACAAGCTACTCAAACCGATGTTGTCGATGGAATTTTTACTCTTGATACCACTACGCCTAAAGATCTTTCTGGTGACGCATTCTTTGATAATGCTGACCATATTGGTGCGGTAAGTGCTAACAACGACTGGACCCAAGGTTGGACAGTAGGTTTAGAGTAATCCTTACTTAAATTAACTGACTAAAAAAGCCTCAGCCGTTACCGAAAAATCGTTAGCGGCTGAATGTGGATTACTGAGTAATGATTATCTTAAGGTTCTCCTTATCATGAGGTTAAAAATGAACAAGCAAAAGCCCCCACAAAAGCAAGTTAATACAAATCACGGAAAAACAGTGTGTTTGCCGCGATTATCCATGGCAATGTTGGCGACTATTGTCAGCTTTACCAGTCTACAGATCTTCGCTGATGATAGCCTCGACGCTTATGAAGAACAGGCAATGGAAGAAGTTGTAGTAAAAGTAAGCCGTCTAAAGGGCACGGCAAGTGCAGTGATTGAAGAGCGTAAAAACCAAGCATTTATTGCCGACATATTAGGTGCAGAACAAATAGCACGTACCGGAGACAGCGACGCTGCTGGGGCGTTACGTCGTATGACGGGTTTAACCTTGGTTGATGGTAAATTTATCTATGTTCGCGGATTAGGTGAGCGCTATTCTAGTACTCAACTTAATGGTGCAGCAGTGCCAAGCCCCGATCCAACACGGACTGTTATTCCACTGGATTTATTTCCCTCGACAATTATTGAGTCATTGTCGGTACAAAAATCCTATTCACCATCAATGCCTGCACACTTTGGTGGTGGTAATGTTGATATTCGCTTAAAGACTATTCCGAGTGATTTTGTCTTTAATGTCTCAGCTAATATCGGCAGTAATACTAATAATAGTGACGAAGGTTTTACCTATAATGGTGGTGGCAATGACTGGTATGGTAAAGACAATGGCACTCGCGCTGCCCCTCCGGCATTAAAGCAGTTGTGGCAAACGCATAGCTCGTTGAATGAGCTATCACAGCAAGATAATCGTCAAATTGCTGCACAGTTAAACCGTGACTATGATCCCTATGAAGTTACTATAGCGCCTAGCACAGGTATAGATATCAGTTTAGGTGATAATTTTGAACAAGGTAATTTTAAATTTGGTTACTTAACCGCATTATCATATGACAATGAATGGCTTGTTTCAGCACAATACGAAGGTCAAGACTACGTTAATCAAGGTGATGGAGTATGGTCTCTGGTCAGAGGGTTTGATGATGTCCAGGTAACTGAACATTCAGTACGTTTAGCAGGGATGTTTAACTTTGGTCTTGAGTACTTTCGTGATCACCGTATTGATTTTAGCTCGACTTATTTAAGTGATACTCGAGATGAAATTAAGGACAAATTAGGTAATACAAATAATGTATTACTGAGTGATGGTTTACGTGTCCGCGACAGCGAAGTTAATTATGAAGAGCGCGAAATGATTGCTAATCAATTGCGTGGTACTCATAATTTTCCTCAACTATTTAATTTAGGGGTTGACTGGAAATATTCACATGCCACTTCCAACCGTTATGCACCGGGTAATATTACCACCCGTTATATTCTTGCTGATGGTTTTAGTGGTTCGGCAGGTAATGGAGTAGAAGATAGTGTCTTTGATTTAATCAATGAAAGTTCATTACGAAAAGCGACAACAGCGTCACGTTATAGCTTTCAAGATCTGAACGATAAAGTTGAAAATTACGGTTTTAATGCCTCTATTCCTTTAACTTTTGACAGCAGTGATGTCGAGATAAAAGTAGGTGCAGACTTTATTGAAAAATCACGGGACTCTTTTGCTCGTCGAATTGATATTAATACGTTAGCTTTTGATAATATTGATTTGTCCGGTCATCAAATGAATAGCATACTTACTGATGAGGTCATCCTTAACCAGGCCCTTAATGGCAATGAACTGATTATTCGTGATACTTCTATTGCTGGTGATGATTATTTATCTGCTCAGTTAATTGACGCTTATTACATAGAAACTGATGTGATATTTGCACAAAAGTGGCGAGTAACAGGTGGTGTTCGTTGGGAAGATTATCGTCAAGTCGTTGCACCACTTGACCCTGCAACTGGTCAGTTTGATTTGCCAGCACAGCCGACAAGTGAAGACTTAGACAAACTTTCTTATCAGCAAGATGATTTTTTTCCGGCACTGTCGCTAACCTATATTATGAGTGAAGATATCCAGTTTCGTGCGTCAGTTGCGCAAACGACCATTCGCCCTGATATTAGAGAAGTTGCCCCATCAACCTATATTGATCCCCTAACAGGTTTTCCTATTGGCGGCACACCAACTGTTGAGAGTACTGATATTATAAACTATGACCTACGCTGGGAATGGTATTTAACGACCGGTGAAAATATCTCAGTTGGCTTGTTTTATAAAGATATGGATAAACCGATTGAAGCGGTACAATCTCCTTCGCAAGATGGCCCACCGCTTATTCGAATTGCTAATGCTGAAAATGGTGAAGTTTATGGCGTAGAATTAGAATTCCTAAAGGACGTGACATTTATGGGCGCTTTTGGTGAAGATTTTTTCCTCTCAGGTAACTTAACCCTCAGTGATTCAGAAATAAATATTGATACTCAAAGTGTTGTTGACCAAACGGGTGTTTCAACCACGATTACTAATCCAATTCGTCGCATGACAGGGCACTCTAAATATGTTGTTAATTTAAATGTTGGTTATGATGCACCTAACGGTAATCATTCAGCAACACTGGCTTATAACGTATTTGGTGATCGTATTATTATTCCTGGCATTGATGGTAAAGATGATGCCTATGAGCAACCTTTCCATTCACTTGACTTTATTTATACCTATTACCCTACCTATTCTTCAACCCTTAAAGTTAAATTGAAGAATCTGTTAGATCAAGCAAAACGTATCGAGTTTGATGATACGCTGCTACGAAGTGAAACACGTGGTGTTGGTTTTGAAATTGCCTTTAAATGGGATTTTGAATAGCACAATACTTAACTAAAAAATAACAAAAAGGCCACTAGTTTAGTGGCCTTTTTTAATTCCAATATATTAGCATTAAAAGTAAATAACAGGTGTTAAGTCAGCGCTTATCAACTGTTTTGGGTTGTTTTCTGAGAATTGCGGTAACAAGGAACCTGCCCTTAAAAACTCGAGTTCCCTTTTGTTGATAAAAAAATATTTACTCTGTATTTCACCACAATATGATTTTTGTAAAAAAACTGTCACCTAGCTGTCATTTAATAAAGCTGCAATATTTATGAAACCTAACCGTAACATTTCCTCATTAAACTTAACGCATATATTAAATTATTCACCAAAGGTTTACCTATGAAATATTATGCGTTGGCAAAGACCGCACAGGCTAGCTTGTTAATGGGCGTAACTGCCTTTTCAGTATTAGCCACTGCTCAACAGGAATCGTTAACCGCTATCGTTGGCGCAGGAAAAAAAATTAATCAATCGGCGAGTTTATCTCAGAAAAAAGTGAATGAGCTTAACGAGCAACGACAAACAAAGTTGCAAGCGTTTAAAACTGTAACGAAAGAACATGACGGATTGCAAGTATATAACCAACAAATGCATATGCAGATTGAACATCAATTAGCGCAAATGGCAGAGCTGTCGACGTCAATGGAGCAGGTTAGCATTATTGAACGTCAAATATCGCCATTGATGTCTCGGATGATCACGACACTCGAGTCGTTTGTCCGATTAGATATACCTTTTCTTGAGCAAGAGCGAAATAAACGGATTGACGATTTAAATGAGATGTTAAATCGCGCAGATATTGCGGTATCAGAAAAGTTTCGTCGCGTATTAGAGGCTTATCAAGTGGAAGTGGATTACGGCAGAACAATTGAAGCGTATAGCGGTTTATTAGCCGTTAATGGTAATGAGCGTGATGTCGATTTTTTACGTATTGGTAGAGTCAGTTTGGTTTATAAAACCCGTGACGGCAGCACCATGGGTGTTTGGCATAAAGCGAGTAAAAAATGGCAGCCTTTATCAAGTGATTATCGTTTAGGCATTAACAAAGGTTTACGTATTGCCCGCAAACAACTTGCTCCTGATTTAATGATTGTCCCTGTGTTAGCTGACTAGAAAGGAAATAAATTGTGAAGATAATAAAAGTAAATACAAGAATTGACATGACAAAAACAACTATTAAACAACTTAAAAATTTCTTAATAACAATGGTGTCATTAATTAGTTTGTCGGCAGCTGGTTGGTCGGTTCAGGCTGAAGAAATAGCTAGTTTAGATGACTTATTAGCCAGACTAGCACAAGGGAATATTGCCCAAAGTCAACAAAACATAAAGCGAGAGGCGGAGTTTCAGGAGAAAAAGTCACAGCAAGATCAATGGTTAACTGAGGCTAAAGGTCAAAGAGATCAGGCTATTTTATTGAGTAGCCAACTTGAAACTAACTTTCAAGACAATGAAATAGAACTTGCCAACAAAACTGATGCGTTAAATAAGCGTATGGGTGAGTTAAAAGAATTATTTGGTGTATTGCAGCAAGTTGCTGGTGATACGCGAAGTAAATTTCAAATCTCTGTGATTTCAGCCCAAATACCCAACCGAGGTGTTTTTCTTGATGCGTTAGCAAAAAGTATGAGCTCAACAACTAAGTTAGCGTCTATTGAAGATATAGAACAACTATGGTTTGAATTACAAAGAGAAATGACTCAAAGCGGTAAAGTTGAAAAGTTTACACGTGAAGTGGTATTAGCTAATGGCGACAAAAAGCTGGTAAAAATAACCCGTGTCGGTGGTTTTAACTTAGTGGCTAACGGTCAGTACCTTGAATATATCGATGAAACGGGCTCAGTAGCTGAGTTAATTAGGCAGCCGTCAGGGCGTTATTTAGATAGCGCAGAAGCGTTAACGTCAAGCCAAGGGCAGCTTGTTCCTTTTGCTTTAGACCCCACAGGTGGCTCTATTTTAAACTTGCTGGTGCAAGCGCCTGATATTGTTGAGCGTATTGAACAAGGTGGCACAGTGGGTTATATCATTCTGATGATTGGTGCTGTCGGTTTACTGATCGCCATCGAACGATTTATTAGTTTGTTTATCATTGGCCGTAAAGTGAATAGGCAATTAAAAACGGATCAACCTAATGCTGATAATCCTTTGGGTCGAGTGATGTTAGTCAAAAGTGATAATCCTAGTATTGATACTGAAACGTTAGAACTGAAATTGTCAGAATCAATTTTACGGGAAGTACCTATTTTGTCTAAAAAATTAACGGTGATCAAAATTATTTCAGTGGTTGCCCCATTAATTGGACTATTAGGAACGGTAACCGGGATGATTGTTACTTTCCAGGCCATTACATTATTTGGTACTGGGGATCCTAAGTTAATGGCTGGCGGTATATCACAAGCACTAGTGACGACGGTTTTAGGTCTAGTGGTCGCTATTCCAATGGTGTTTATTTCTACCATGCTTAATACCCGCAGTCGTAGCATCATTAATATTTTGCAACAAGAAAGTGCCGGCATTATTGCAGAACGAGCTGAGCAAGGGGCATAAAGCATGATCATACTTAGCGAAATGATGCAGAACATCATTGAGTTTTTAGACACTGGCGGTCAGGTATTGACCGTTATCGCTGGGGTTGTTTGTTTAATGTGGTTATTGATTTTTGAGCGCATTGGCTTTGTTTTTGTCGGTTATCGCGCTTTAAAACAACAATTAAATTCAACATGGCAAGGTCGAACAGAGCAAGAGTCATGGCATGCTGAGCAAATTCGTATCGCTTTAATTGCTCGAGGCAATGCTCAGTTAATGAATAATTTACCCTTGATTCAATCGTTAGTGGTGTTGTGTCCGCTCTTAGGGTTGTTAGGGACAGTGACTGGCATGATCGAAGTATTTGATGTAATGGCGGTTTCTGGTAGTGGTAATGCAAGATCCATGGCATCTGGCGTTTCACGAGCCACTATTCCGACAATGGCCGGTATGGTGGGCTCGCTTTCAGGTGTTTTCGCTTCCACTTGGCTACAACGCAAAGCCAAAAGAGAAACGGAATTACTCGAAGACAGTATGCCAATTGCCCAGTAGACATCGATTGATTTTATTGATGAAAGCAGTTGATTCGTTAAACAAAACAGTTTTAGACCGACTATTTAAGGAATACCTATGCGCTCACCCTTAGCAAAAATATTACAAGAACAAGATGAAAAAGACGATATTGATATGACGCCTATGCTTGATGTGGTCTTTATCTTGTTAATATTTTTTATCGTTACCGCGTCTTTTGTTAAAGAAGCCGGTATTGATGTGAATCGGCCGGAGGCGGCGACAGCGGTAAAAAAACAACGAGCCAATATTTTAGTGGCGATAAGTGATAAAGGGGATATCTGGATTAATAAACGAAAAATTGATATTCGTGCGGTACAAGCAAATATTGAGCGGTTGAAAGCTGAAAACCCTCAAGGAACCGTTGTTATTCAAGCGGATAAAAAATCTACCACAGACACGTTAATAAAGGTCATGGATGCCGCACGAGCAGCGGGTGTATTTGATGTCTCAATTGCTGCACAAGAGGCTTAATGATGGGTAACATCTTAGCGACTATCTATGCGCGCTATGCCATCGCCTTGGTGTTAGCAATAGTGACGACCTTCTTTTTACTTTTTGGGATGCAAACCCTAATTGCTGGGGGAAATGATGCTATGACAGAGGCACCAAAAGGTAATGTACTTGATTTTATTCGTTTAAAAAAAGAACAAGTTATAGTGAAAAAAGACAGGAAACCGATAAAACCACCTAAACCTAAAGAGCCGCCACCGCCAATGGTACCACCGCAAATGCAACAAGCCAATCCGAATACAGAAGCGGTAAGTAGTCACTTTTTTGCTGATATTCAGGCAGATATTGGTTTATCAAGCGGTTTAAGTTTAGACAGTAATGATGGCGACTATTTACCGATCGTCAAAGTAGCGCCGATTTATCCTCGTCGTGCTCAAAGCAGAGGTATTGAAGGTTTTGTCATTGTTGAATTTGTTGTCACTAAAAATGGTTCAGTGCGCGATGCCAAGGTAGTTGAAGCAAAGCCTGCTGATATTTTTGACCGTGCTGCTGTCGCGGCAACCTTAAAGTTTAAATATAAGCCTAGAGTTGTTGACGGAGTAGCAATGGAAGTTGCTGGTGTACAAAATAAAATAACGTTTGAAATTGATGGTTAGGAGATCTCATGTGTAGACTTATTGGTTTATTATTTATCGCAACCTTATTGGTTGTCGCACCGAGCCTTGTGGTTTATGGCAATAAAGCTCAAGCAGCTGAAATTGAACAATCAGCAAAGAAAATAACACGTTCGAAAAAAGTACCAGCAATGCGTAATCGCGTTTATACCCAATTAGCCAGAGCACAGCAACTGGCGGACGAAGGGGATAAAATCGAAGGTTTTGATGTGCTTGATTCAGTAAAAGATCGTATTGATAGTCTAAACAGTTATGAACGAGCAATGTTGTTTAATTTTTATGGTTTTATGTATTACGGTAATGAAGATATCACCTCAGCGATAGACAGCTTTAATCAAGTTATTGCTGAGCAAGGTATCCCTAACACTTTATATTTATCAACATTATACTCACTTGCACAGTTGTCAATGCAACAACAAGATTTTCAGCAAACGTTGGGTTATTTAAACCGTTGGCAGCACGCTAATGATAAAGCCCTTAATACCAGCCAAGAAATGTTATTTGCTCAAGTTTATTACCAAACAAAAAATTATCAGTTGTCATTAAGCCGTATTGAAAAAGCATTGCTTATAGATCCGGATGAAGTTGCTAAAGAAAACTGGTTGATTTTGCAACGGGCAAATTATTTTGAGTTAAAGCAGCCTAAGCAAGTGACAGCAGTAATGGAGCAATTGGTTAGGCACTATTCAAAAGCAGACTACTGGCTGCAACTTAGTGCTATGTATGGCGAAACTAATCAAGAAGTAAAACAGTTAGCTATTATGGAAGCGGCATGGCAAGCGGGATACATTAACAGCGAATCAAATATACTGACACTTGCACAGTTATATCGTTTTCATGATGTACCTTTTAAAGCGGCAAAACTATTGGAAGCAGCTATTTTAAGTGGTGACATTACCGCAAAAGAGAAACATTTAGGCTTATTAGCACAAGCTTATATCGCGTCAAAGGAAGATGAAAAAGCTATTCCTGTATTGATTAAAGCGGCTGAGATTAGCGAAAGTGGTCAATTTGATGCGCAACTTGCCAGAGCATATTTAAATTTAGAAAAGTGGCAACTGGCCATAACCTCAGCAGATAATGCTTTACGATTAAAAGAAGAAAAAAGTGGTAAAAACCAAATTGGCAATATGTTACTTATTAAAGGTATGGCTCATTTTAATCTCAAAAAATATGAATTAGCTAAAGTGGCATTCACTCAAGCTCAGAAATACAGTCAAG